>Ga0073899_10002514_pt1 | contig 16520 bp, 9 predicted proteins | sample KloWWTmetaKNB5Ph_FD_88975 | JGI IMG/M metagenome (GOLD analysis project Ga0073899, IMG submission 88975) | Active sludge microbial communities from Klosterneuburg, Austria, studying microevolution and ecology of nitrifiers - Klosterneuburg... | ecosystem: Engineered > WWTP > Aerobic digester >...
AGGTTGTCGAAGAAGATCCCCCCGACGCCGCGGTGCTCGCCGCGGTGTTTTAGATAGAAGTAGCGCTCGCACCACTCGCGAAACCGCCCGTGGTCACCGACGCCCGGGTGGTCCTCGCACAGCCGCTGCCACACGCCGTGGAAGTGCGCCTTGTCCTCGGGGAAGAAGTAGTAGGGCGTGAGGTCGGCGCCGCCGCCGACCCAGCGGCGATCGCCGTGCTCGATGTAGCGGAAGTTAGCGTGCACGGTGGGCACGTAGGGGTTGCTCGGGTGGAGCACGAGCGAGACGCCGGTGGCGAAGAAGCTGGTGCCGGTGCCGGGGAGCTGGGCCGCGAAGGCGGGCGTGAGCTCGCCGAACACGACCGAGGTGGCCACGCCGCCCTTCTCGATGACCTGACCGCGGAGGATCTCGGTGAGGCCGCCGCCGCCGGCGGGGCGGGTCCACTCGTCGGCGAGGAAGCGGGCGTCGCTGCCCTGCTCATGCTCGAGGGACTCGATGCCGGCGCAGATCACCGACTGGAGCTCGCGGGCGATGCTGGCGGCGCGCTGCTGGGTCGGCGTGAGGGTCGGCCTGGCGGTTGGCTCACTGGGGCTGCTCATGCGGCGCGAGTGTAGCGGGGGCCGTGGGCCACCGGGCGGCGGATCTGCGCTAAGGTTGCCGGCGTGTTGTCGGAGTCTCCGCAGACGCTGCTCGCGGTGGCCGCCTCGCTCGCGCAGGTGGTCGATGCGCCGATGTCGACCGAGCGGCTGCGGCAGGCGGTCGCGGGCCTCGGTGGGCTGGCGGGGGCGCTGTTGCTGCCGATGCTGTCGTCGTGGCTGCGGCTGTTGATGCAGCTGCTCGAGCCGGACCACTCGGGGCTCGGGCATCAGCAGCGGGTGTCGGGTCTGGCGGTGGCGCGGGCGCTGCTGCTGACGCTGCTGCTGGGCTTCATCGTGATGAACTGGCAGCAGGCGGCGAGCGAGCTGCAGCAGGTGCAGGCGGAGGCGCCGGTCGTCGGCTCGACGCTGACGGGCTTCGCGATCGGGCTGGTGCTGTGGCTGATCTATGCGCTCGGGCTCGGGGCGCTGCGCGCCGATTGGCAGCGGGCGCGCACGGGGCGACGCATCGGCGGGCTGCTGCGCTGAGGCCCGCTGTGCGCGTGAGCGCGGATCTGCACGAGGCGGCGGCAATTCGTCGGCGGGGCGGCGCGGGGAATTTGCGATGATGGGCGCCGCGGCCGATGGAACCCTTCAGCGCCAGCTCCGGGGAGAAGACGCTGCCGGGGGAGATCGTGCCGACGGACCAGACGCTGGCGGCGGACGGCAAGCCGCAGCGCGCGACGCCCTCGGCGATGACGGGGCCGTTTCGCATCGGCCGCTTCACCGCGGTGCGCCAGCTCGGGGCCGGCGGGATGGGGGTCGTGTACCTGGCCTACGACGACCAGCTCGACCGCAAGGTGGCGATCAAGCTGCTGCAAGAGGACCGAACGAGCAAGGACGCGGGGAGCCTCGGGCACGCCCGCCTGCTGCGCGAGGCGCAGGCGATGGCGCACGTGTCTCACCCGAACGTCGCGGCCGTGTACGAGGTGGGCAAGCTCGGCGATCAGGTGTTCGTGGCGATGGAGTTCGTGGAGGGGAAGACGCTGACGCAGTGGCTGGCTGCCGAGCCGCGAGATTGGCGGGCGGTGGTGGAGATGTATCGCCAGGCGGGGCGCGGGCTGGCAGCCGCGCACGCGGCGGACCTCGTGCACCGCGACTTCAAGCCAGAGAACGTGATCGTCGGCGACGACGGGCGGGCGCGGGTGCTGGACTTCGGGCTGGCGCGCGCGAGCCGTGACCTGCCGACGATGCCGCCGGCGGAGATCTCGAGCGCGGAGCTGCGGCTGAGCAGCTCGCTGGCGGCCCAGCTGACGCAGGCGGGCTCGCTGATCGGGACCCCGGCGTACATGTCGCCGGAGCAGTACGTGCGGGCGGCGATCGACGCGCGCAGCGATCAATTCAGCTTCTGCGTGAGCCTGTTCGAGGGGCTCTACGGGGCGCGACCCTTCGGCGGACAGACCCTGGCGGAGCTGATGGCCGCGGTCACCCGCGCGAAGATCCAGGTCCCGAAGCAGCATCGGCCGGTGCCGGGTTGGTTGCACGAGGTCGTGGTCCGCGGGCTGCACGTCGACCCGGCGCGGCGCTGGCCCGACATGCAGGCGCTGCTGACGGCGCTCGCGCGAGATCCGGCGCGGCAGCGACGACGCCTGGCGCTGCGCGTCGGCGGGGCGGCGCTGGTGCTCGGCAGCGTGGGCGTGGGGCTGTGGGCGCGCGAGCAGGCGGGGGCGGTGTGCAGCGGGGCAGCGGCCCAGCTGACGAATGTGTGGAGCCCGGAGCGCGCGCGCGAGGTGGCGGCGGCGTTCGCCGCGACCGAGCTGAGCTACGCGCCGACGGCGGCCGGGCACGCGATCGCTGGGCTGGGCGAGTACGCGGCGGCGTGGACGGTGGCACACACACAGGCGTGCGAGGCGACGGCGCTGCGGCGCGAACAGTCGCAGGAGCTCCTCGATCGTCGGATGGCGTGCCTCGACGAGCGGCGCGCGGCCCTGCGGGCGCTGGCGGGGGTGCTGGTCGCGGCCGACGCGGCGGTGGTGGAGCGGGCGGTGCAGGCGGTGGCCGGGCTGCCGCGGCTCGAGCCCTGCGCCGACGCGGCGTACTTGCAGGCGCGAGTGCGGCCGCCGGACGACCCGGGGGCGGCGGCGCTGGTCGAGCGGACGCGCGAGCAGCTGTCGCAGGCGCATGCGCTGGCGCTGGCCGGTCGCTTCAGCGCCGGGGGGCAGATCGTCGACGCCGCGGTGACGGAGGCGGAGCGGCTGGCGTACGGACCGCTGCTGGCGGAGGCGCTGCGCCTGCGTGGGGAGCTGCGCAGCGGCGAGGGTCGCTACGCGGAGGCCGAGGCGGCGCTGCGGCGGGCCTACGCCCTTGCACGCAGCGCTGGCGACGGCGAGCAGGCGGCCGCGGCCGCGACGATGCTGGTGGGGGTGACGGGGGCCGCGCTGGCGCGCTTCGAGGCGGGGGCGCTGTGGCGCGAGGTGGCGGCCGCCGAGGCGGCGGGCAGCGCCGATCCGCTGGCGCAGGCAGACCTGGCCTTCAAGACAGGTGGCATGGCGATCCGCGAGGGGGACTACGCGCGCGCGGAGGCCGAGACGACGCGGGCGCTGGGGCTGCGCGAGGCGGTGGTCGGCGCGGAGGGCAGCTCGCTGATCGTCGTGCTCAATCAACTCGGCGGGTCGCTCGAGAAGCAGGGCAAGTACGCGGCGGCGGGCGAGCACATCCGGCGGGCGCTGGCGATCGGCGAGGCTGCGCTGGGACCGGAGCACCCGCTGGTCGCGGCGGCGACCGACAACCTTGGGGCGATCTTGCAGGCGGAGGGGCGCTACGAGGAGGCGCTGGTCCAACATCTGCGGGCGCTGGAGCTGCGTGAGCGGGTGTTCGGGCCGGAGCACCTGCAGGTGGCCGAGTCGCTCAACAACCTGGGGATCGTGGCGGAGAGCCTGGGCCAGGCGGGAGACAGCGAGGGCTATTTTCGCCGCGAGCTGGCGATCCAGGAGAAGAACCTCGGGCCCGAGGCGCCGGCGGTGGCGCTGTCACACACGAACCTCGGGGCGGTGCTCCACATCCACGGCGACGAGGACGGGGCGCTCGAACACCTGCAGCGGGCGCTGGCGATCCAGGAGAAGACGCTGAGCCCCGAACACCCGGAGACCGTGTTCGTGCTGGCCAACCTCGGGCTGGTGGCGCGCGCGAAGGGCCGGCTCCCGGACGCGCTCGACTACCTCGGCCGGGCGCTGCGCGTGACCGAGGCGAGCCTCGGGGCGGAGCACGTCAACGCGGCGTCGATACACCAGAACATCGGGGCGATCTTGCAGCAGCTCGAGCGGCCCGAGGAGGCGCTGAAGGAGCTCGTGCGGGCGCGGGAGATCCGCGAGAAGGCGCTCGGCGCCGGTCATCCAGAGGTCGCGCTGCTGCGCGCGAACATCGGGTCGCTGATGGTCGAGCAGGGGCAATTTGCGGCGGCCGAGGCGGAGCTGCGGCGCAGCCTCGCGGACCTCGAGGCGGGGCTGGGAGCGGAGCACGCGGACCTGGCGGACCCGCTGCTCGGGCTGGCGGAGCTGCTGCTTCGCGACGGTCGTGAGGGGGAGGCGGTGGCGCCGGCCGAGCGGGCGTATGGGCTGCTGACGGGCGAGGCACGGGCGCCGGCCGCGTTCGCGCTGGCGCGGGCGCTGGTGGCCGCGGGCGGTGAGCGCACGCGGGCGGCGGCGCTGGCCCGCGAGGCGCAGGCGGCGTGGCCGACCGGCGGGGCGGAGCGGGCCGAGGTGGACCGCTGGCTGACGCGACACGGGCGCTGAGCGGCTGTCTGTAGGGACAGCTCGTTGGATCTGTCCCTAGGGACATGTTGTTGTGACTGTCCGTAAGGACATGTCGCCGCCCGCACGGATAGGGTGCTGTGCCTGTCCGTAGGGACATGTCGAGCGCGTGGGTCAGGCTGGCTTTTCGGACATATTGACATGTCCTTGCGGCCAGGTGGCGCGGACCAGGGTGAAGCCGGGGACCTCGCGGAGGTCGAGCTCGGCGCCGGTGTGGGCGAGGACCTGGGCGAGGCGGCCGGCGCGGTTGACCACGAACCAGGCCGGGGCGCCGGGGCGCAGCCAGTGGCGCAGGGGGGCGACGAGGCGAGCGAAGGCCTCGGGCTCGGCGTGGGTGGGCGGGTTGACGAGGGCGAGGTCGACGCGGCCGCGGGCGCTGCCGGTGCCGGTGCCGGGCCCGCTGGCGGGCAGGCCGTCGGCGACGAGGACCTCGACGCGAGGGCCGCAGCCGAGGCGGGCGGCGTTCTCGGCGACGAGGGCGGCGGCGAGGTAGTTGCTCTCGACGGCGACGAGGCGGGCGTCGGGCCAGCGGCGGGTTGCCCACAGGCCGAGCGGGCCGATGCCGGCGCCGAGGTCTAGGACCTGGCGCGGCGGCCTGTCCCCGAGGACATCCAGGGCCTCGAGCTCGGAGAGCAGCGCCCGGGTGCCGTCGTCGAGGTGCTTGCGGCAGAACACGCCGGGCGCGGCGAGCAGCGGCACCGGCCCGAGCAGCGGGTCGGCGATCTCGTACTCGCGGGTGAGGCGGGCGCGCGCGGCCTCGACGGAGTACGAGGCTGTCTTTTCGGACACGTAGAGGAAGTAGCCGGCGTCGCGCTCCTGGACCTCGACGACGCCGCAGAGTTCGGTCATCGCGCGGGCCAGCGAGGGGCCGCCCTTGGCCTTGCGCACGGCACAGTAGAGGCGACCGCCGGGGCGCAGCGCGGCGGCCCCGAGCGCGAGGCAGACCTCGCTGAAGTCCTTGCCGAGGTGGGCGCGGGGCCACACGACCGCGGCGGCGAAGTCGTCGCGCGGCAGGGTCGGGCCGCGTGAGGCGGGGACGCAGGTGGTGCCGGCGGGGTCGTCGCGTTCGCGGACGTCGAGGATGAGGCGGGTGGCCCCCGGGCGCAGGCCGGGGAGCGGACCCGAGTGGACCAGCAGAAGATCGTGGGGGTCGAGGTCGCGGACCGCGGCGGCGAGGAGGCGGACGCCGGGGTCCGCGGCGCTGTCCTGGAGGCCTTCGGCGGACATTTGTGCGCCGGGAGATACCACAGGGCGGGGATCAGCGTCGGTCCTCCCGCGCCGGATTTCCGGTGGACCGGAGATCGACGGCGTGTTAAAGCTGCCAGCGATCGTCGTGAATGGCCCTGGCGTGGCGTTGACACCCAGGGCGATCCGCGGCGACCGGTGGAGCTGCGTCGTCCTTGTCGCGCCGTAGCTCCGTGCCTGGCAGCGCGGCTCCCGTGTGAGTCGCGCCGAGGCCGACCCATTTCGCAGGAAGTCGCGTGTCCACACTCGAAGCGTTGTTACCTCTGTTCGAGCCGGAGACGCTCGCGCGGCTCACCAGCAAGAAGGCGTTCGCGGCCGGTACGGAGCTGTTCGAGGCCAGCCGCACGGTGAACGACATCGTGTTCGACGGCGGCCACCTGCGCGGCAAGGTCAAGGGCTCGCACCCGATGCCGCACCAGGTCGGCCTGAAGCTGCTGGGGGACGGCACGCTCGAGACGAGCTGCAGCTGCCCGACGCACACGGACGGGTGGGAGAGGATCTGCCAGCACGCGGTGGCGCTGGGGCTGACGCTGCGCAAGCAGTACCAGACGGGCGCCGAGATCACGCGCACGCAGAACCCGTGGGTGCAGGACCTGGCGAGCGGCGCGGTGGCCAACCAGCAGCGCTACCAGGTCGAGCTGCGCAAGGGCCACTGGCACGTGATGGTGTTCAAGGGCGGCGGCACGCCGGTGGTCGGGCGCAAGCGCTACGAGGGCATGAGCGCGGCGGACCGGCTGATCAGCCACTACCTCGATCAGGAGGTCGACGACGCCGACGACGGCGGGCACGTGATCGACGACGCCGCGTTCGCGGGCATGTTGTACTTCGGGCGCGGCAGCACGATCAGCCTCAAGGGCATCGGCAAGCTGCAGTTCGGGCCCGAGCCGCTGGTGCTGCGCATCCGCTCGGAGCCGCGGCCGGGCGACGCGAGCGTGGTGCTGCACGCGTTCCTCGAGCAGCGATCGATCGGCCGCACGATCGAGGTCAACGCCGGGCGGGTGATCGTCGGAGCGCCGACCTGGTTCCTGCTGCCGGAGACGGCCGAGGTGTTCCAGGTGCCGGACACGCCGCCGTGGGTGCTCGAGCTGGTCGGCAAGCAGCCGCGCATCGTGATGGACGCGCGGGTCTCGGCGCAGCAGATGGACGCGCTGTCGGAGACCTTGCACGCGGTCGGCGTGCCGCAGCAGGACCTGTTCGCGCTGGCCTCGGACTCGCGGCCGATCGACCGGCTGATCGCCAGCGTCGAGGCCGAGGCGAGCAAGATCAAGATCAGCCTGGCGGCCCGCTACGGCAACGTCACGCTCGCGGTGGCCGGTCACGACCCGGAGTCGCCGCGCTACTCGATCAACCTCGGCGACCAGGCGCTCACCTTCTACCGCGACCTGGCCGGCGAGGCGGCGGCGCGCAAGACCCTGACCGAGCTCGGCCTGCGCTGGAGCCCCAACGACGACGCGTTCGCGGCCGAGGGCGACGCCGCGGTGGAGTTCATGATCGTGGGTCTGCCGCTGCTGCCGGACACCTGGGAGCGGCGCGTGCCGGGCAACCTGCCGAAGATCCGCAGCAAGTCGCCGACGCCGCGGATCTCGGTGCACAACAAGGAGGCCAGCGTGCTCGACCTGAGCGCGGTGGTCGACGTGGACGGTCAGGAGGACCTGATCTCGTTCCGCGACCTGCTGCGCTGGCTGCACGAGGGTCGCCGCTGGGTGACGCTGGCCGACGGTTCGGTGGCGAAGCTCGACCCGCAGATCCTCCAGCCGATCGCCGACGCCGCGGGTGCGATCGAGTTCGACAAGGCCGGGCACGCCGAGCTCTCCACGCTCGAGCTCGGGACATTGAGCCGCCTCCTGGGCGCCGCGCCGAGCGCGGAGGTCGCCAAGGAGGTCAAGAAGCTCATGGAGAACATGACCGGCGACAAGAGCTCGAAGGCGCCGCGCAAGGCCAAGGCGTTGACGGCCAAGCTGCGCGAGTACCAGCGCTCGGGCTTCGCGTGGTTGTGGCAGCTGCACGAGAACAGCATGACGGGGATCCTGGCCGACGACATGGGCCTGGGGAAGACGGTGCAGGCGCTCGCGCTGCTGACGAAGGCGAAGGAGGAGGAGGGCGACGCGCCGTCGTTGATCGTGTGTCCGACCTCGGTGCTGTCGGTGTGGCGGCAGGAGGTCAAGAAGTGGGCGCCGAGCCTGACGGTGGCGACCTGGCACGGGGTCGACCGGGCCGAGAACCGCCGCCTGTTGAAGAAGGCGGACATCGTGGTCACGACCTACGCGATCTTGCGGCTCGACATCGAGGAGCTGAGCAAGATCCGGTTCCGCTACGCGATCCTGGATGAGGCGCAGTACATCAAGAACTGGGCGACGACGACGGCCAAGTCGGCCAAGCAGCTGAAGTCGGACCATCGGCTCGCGCTCTCGGGCACGCCGGTGGAAAACCACCTGATCGACCTGTGGGCGATCTTCGACTTCCTCGCGCCGGGCTTCCTTGGCAAGCTGTCCGACTTCCAGAAGAACTACGTGCGGCCGATCGAGGACCACGACGTGAAGGTGCTCGAGGCGCTGCGGGCCCGCATCCGGCCCTTCGTGATGCGTCGGCGCAAGGAGGACGTGGCCCAGGAGCTGCCGCCGAAGACCGAGCAGACGCTGTTCGTGCAGTTCGGCAAGAGCCAGCTCGGGCTCTACAACCGCATCCTCAAGGCGGCCAAGGCGGAGATCCAGGGGCGGGTCGAGGAGGTCGGGCTCGAGAAGTCGCAGATGACGATCCTCGCGGCGCTGACCCGGCTGCGCCAGGTCTGCTGCGACCCGCGCCTGCTCGGCATGCCCGACGCCTCGGCCCTGCCGCCGTCGGCCAAGCTCGAGGCGTTCAAGGAGCTGATGGCTGACGCGGTCGGCTCGGGCCGCAAGGTGCTGGTGTTCTCGCAGTTCGTCGAGATGCAGAAGCTGCTCGGCGACGCGCTCACCGAGCTGAAGATCGACTTCTTGTGGCTGCACGGCGGGACCAAGAACCGCGAGGAGATGGTCGCGCAGTTCCAGCTGAAGTCCGGGCCGCCGGTGTTCCTCATCTCGCTCAAGGCCGGAGGTTCGGGGCTCACGCTGACGGAGGCGGACACCGTGGTCCACTTCGACCCGTGGTGGAACCCGGCGGTCGAGGACCAGGCGACCGACCGCGCGCACCGCATCGGCCAGGACAAGCCGGTGATGGTGTACCGCCTGGTGGTGGAGGACACGGTCGAGCAGAAGATGGTCGAGCTCGGGGCCCGCAAGCGCGAGGTCGCCGAGTCGGCGCTGGGGCGCGACGCGATGGGCGGCAAGAAGCTGACGATGGAGGACGTCGAGGCGCTGCTCGAGGCGCCGGCGACGGCCGCGTGGGACGCATGAGCGACGCCGAGGTGGTGGTCATCGGCTCGGGGCCGAACGGGCTGGTGGCGGCGTGCGTGCTGGCGCGGGCGGGGCTGAAGGTGCTGGTGCTCGAGGCCAACCCGGCGCGCGCGGGCGGGGCGCTGGGCTCGGAGCAGGGGACCTTGCCGGGCTTCGTGCACGACGTGGGCGCGGCGTTCTTCCCGTTCCCGCGCAAGAGCCCGGCGTTCCGCGAGCTCGGGCTGGTCGATCGCGAGGGTCTGGTGCTGCACAACGCGGCGATCGAGAGCTGTCATCCGGGGCCGGACGGCAGCGTCGCCTGCATCACGCGCGACGCGGAGCGCTCGGCGCAGCTGTTCGGCGACCCGCGCGACGGGGCGGCGTTCGCGGAGCTCTCGCGGTGGTTCGCGGGCATCGAGGAGGACCTCCTGGGGTTTCTGCTCGGGCCGCTGCCGACGCTGCGGCCGCTGCTGCGGCTGTTGCCCTTCGACGCGTTTCGCGTCGCGCGGATCTTGCTGTCGAGCTGCGCCGGGCTGTCGCGCCGGCTGTTCCGCGGCGAGGCGGCGCGGCGAGTGTTCCCCGGCCTGGCGATGCACGTCGATGTCGGCCCCGACGACCCGCTCGGCGCCGCGGTCGGCTTCATGCTCGGCATGACGGCGACGACCGCGGGCTACTGCATCCCGCAGGGCGGGGCGCAGGCGATCACCGATTGCCTGGTCAAGATCCTCGAGCGGCACGGCGGCAGTGTGCGGTTCGGCAGTCGGGTCGCGCGCGTGCTGGTCGGCAAGCAGGGCGCCGAGGGGGTCGTGCTCGCGGACGGCACCAGCATCCGCGCGACCCGGGCGGTGATGGCTGACACGGCCGCGGCCTCGCTGATGCTCGACCTCGTCGAGCGTCAGCACGTGCCGGGACGCGTGCTCCGCTTCATGTCTCGCTTCCCGCACGGGTGGGGCACCTTCAAGCTCGACTGGGCGCTGTCGGGGCCGGTGCCCTGGGCTGTCCCCGAGGCCAGGCAGGCGGCCGTCGTGCACGTCGGCGACAGCGTCGAGGACCTGCGGCGCTTCACGGCCCAGGTGCGGGGCGGGGCGTTGCCTGACAACCCGTATCTGGTGGTCGGTCAGCAGAGCCTGGTCGACCCGACGCGGGCGCCGCAAGGACACCACACGCTGTGGGCCTACTCGCGCGTGCCGGCGAACCCCGCGGGCGGCTGGGGGATGCACGCGGAGTCCTTCGCGGATCGGGTGGATGCCCGCATCGAGGGGCTCGCGCCGGGCTTTCGCGGCACTGTGCTCGCGCGCCGCGTCGTCGCGCCGCCCGACCTCGAGGCGATGGACGCCAACCTCGTGGGCGGCGACCTCGGCGGTGGTTCGAACCAGTGGAACCGGCAGCTCGTGTTCCGTCCGCTGTTCCCATACTTTCGCCATCGCATGCCGGTGCGTCGCCTGTACCTGTGCTCGAGCTACACGCACCCGGGCAGCGGGGTGCACGGCATGTGTGGCTACAACGCGGCCCGGATCGCGCTGCGCGATCTGGGTGCGTGAGAGATCGTGACAGTGGACGGCTGATCGGCCGCCGAGGTGGGCGTGGTAGCCTGCCCCCATGCATGGAATGAAGTGGGTGGGTTGGACGGCATCTCTGGTGGTGAGCGCGACGCTGGCGGGCTGTGGCAGCGGTGGTGGTGGCTCGGCGACGGCGAGCGACGGCGCGAGCACGGGGGACAGCGGGACCACGCAGGGCACCCAGACCTCGCAGGCGACGACCTCGGGCGGGAACAGCGACTCGCAGACGCCGACGACCAGCGGCAGCGTCAGCGAGAGCGTCTCGGAGACGGGCAACACGACGGATCCGACCAACGCCTCGGTGTCCGTCACCGGGACCACGACGAGCGACCCGACGGCGACCGGTGACACGACCGGGAACATCACGGTGAGCGAGTCGGGCACGAGCACAGGCGGCGACACGACGACGGGCGCGAGCGACAGCAGCAGCGGCGCGGTCGACAGCAGCAGCAGCGGCGGCGCGGACGACACGACCGGCGGTGGTTGCGTGCCGACGCCGGAGATCTGCGACGACATCGACAACGACTGCGACGACCAGATCGACAATGTCGACGTCGGCAAGGACGGGATCTGCGACTGCCTCAACATCGCGCTGATCGGCAACCAGGGCGCCAACCCGTCGGCCGAGTTTCAGATGTGGCTGGAGGCCCAGGGCACGCAGGTCGACCGCATCAGCACGATGCAGAACGAGGTGCTCGACAAGGCGACCCTCAACAAGTACGACATCATCATCCTCGACTACCTGATCCGCAGCTACACGCCGGACGAGGCGATGACGACGCAGACCTGGGTCGAGGGCGGCGGCGGGCTGATGTCGATGACCGGCTTCACCAACGCCCAGTTCGCGGCGGACCGGCCCAACTCGCTGATCAAGCCGATGGGGCTGAGCTACAACACCAGCAAGGGCTTCTTCAGCGGGCCGGTGACGCAGTTCGTGCCGCACCCGATCACGATGGGCCTGACCTCGATCTCGTTCTACGGCGGCCTCTTCATCGACATCGTCAACGACGGGGTCGGCGTCAACAAGACGATCATGACGCTGCCGCAGGGCCCGGTCGGCGTGGTCCAGGAGCGCCTCAGCGGCCGCCTCTTCATCTTCGGCGACGAGTGGGTCGAGTTCGACTCCGAATGGAAGAACATCCCGCAGATCAAGCAGTTCTGGGTGCAGGTGCTGTCGTACCTCGGGCCCAAGGAGTCGTGTCAGGTCCCGCAGTGAGCGCGTGAGACGAGGCCGCGGGAGACCGCGGCCTCGCTCCCGGGTCAGCGGCGGCGGCGACGGGTGAGGCCGAGAGCGGCGAGCGCCAGCAGCCAGGCGTGGCTCGCCGGGGCGTCGCTGCGACAGCCGCAGCCCTTGTCGTCGTCGAGGGTGGAGCTGTCGCCACTCGTGGCCGTGTCGGTGGTCGCGTCGGTGGTCGGCCCGGTCGGCGTGTCGGTGGTCGGTGTGGGGCCGGTGGCCTCGGCGGTCCCGTCGCCAGTCGCTCCGCCAGTCCCGTCGGTGGTCGGGTCGGGTCCGTTGTAGTGGACGAGCTCGCTGCAGCTCTGGTTGCCGGCGGCGTCGGTGGCGCAGACGCGGGCGCTCGCGTAGGTGCTGCCCGCAGCGCCGATGTCGGCGCGCCACAGGGCCTCGCCGTACCAGGTCATTGGGAAGCTGGTGGGGTCGCCGCCGTCGCCGCTGAGCTCGACGACGACCGCGCTGAAGTCGTGGGGCATGACGGGGGTCTTGTTGTCGTGGACGCGGGCGCGGACCACCAGCTCCGCGGGGACCGGGGAGACGTCGACGATGGAGATCTTCGGGCCGGCGGTGTCGACCGGGACGTCGACGGCGAAGAACACGCGGTCGGCGTCCTGGGCCGCCTCGCCCTCGGAGAAGGCGACGTCGATCTTGTGGTCGCCGTTGAGGTCGGCGACCGCGATCCCGAGGCTGCCCTGCGAGTTGGCCGGGGCGAAGGCGCCTGGCTGGAGGCTGAGGTGGCCGCTGCCGTCGTTGAGGATCAGGCGGTCGTCGCTGCCGAACAGGCCGGCGATGACGAAGTCGGCGTCGCCATCGGACTCGACGTCGAGGAAGGCGACCATGTTGTCGTCGCCGACGATGTTGGCGTCGGCCGGCCACAGCTCGGCGGTGGCGTCGTCGAAGCCGCCGGCGCCGTCGCCGAGGAAGATGTGTTCGGTGCTTCCGGGGCCGTCGTTGACGGTGATCAGGTCGACGAAGTCGTCGCCGTTGAGGTCGATCGCCTCGAACTCGTAATTGTTCGGGAACTGCGGCAGCAGGTCGCTCGCGTCGCTGAACTTGCCGGCGCCGTCGTTGTGGAACAGGAACGAGCCGTCGCAGGTCTTGCACGAGACCAGCACGTCGAGGTCGTAGTCGTTGTCGACGTCGGCGAGGCCCAGCTCCCACGACCACGAGACCTTGACCTGCGGCATGTTGCTGGCGGTGACGTCGGTGAAGGCGCCGGCGCCGTCGCCGAGCCACAGCTGGGTGAGCGCCCCCTCGCCGCCGGCGTCTCCGGGGCCCCAGTCGGCGAGGACGATGTCGAGGTCGCCGTCGCCATCGACGTCGCCGAGCTCGAGGTCGCCGATGCCGGCCTTCTGCTGCGGGAGCTTGGCGGTGTTGTCGGTGAAGCCGCCGTCGCCGTCGCCGAGGAACAACCAGCTCTGGTTGCCGAAGCTGTTGCCGACGATGAGGTCGACCGCGCCGTCAGCGTTGACGTCGCGGGCCTTGATCACGCGGGTCTGGCCCGGCTGCGGGAACACCTGCTGGCTGACCTCCTTGAACGACTTGCCGGCCCCCTGGTTGAGGAAGACGCGGCTCTGCTCGGGGCCCGCGGCGGAGTCGTAGCCAGCGCCGTTGGCGAACAGGATGTCGACCTGGCCGTCACCGTCGATATCGGCGAGCTCGAGCTTGTTGGACCACTCCTTGGTTGCGCCGATCGTGCCGACGGTGGCGTCCTGCCACGGCGCGGCGGCGGCCGTGGCTGGCAGGCCCAGGACGACGAGGGCGAGCGCGGACCGGAGTCGACGACCATCAGGCATGCGCGAGCCGTACCACGACGGCGGCCGAGCTGCATTCAGCGGCACCACGCGGGGGTCACTCGAGCGTGATGCCGTTGCTCTGACACACCGACTGGAGCTGCTTCTGCAGCGTCGCGTCGAGCTTCTTGTAGGCCGACTTGGCCTTCACGGGGTCGCCCATCTTGCAGGCCGAGACGCCCATCAGCTTCAGCGCCGCGACGTTCTTGTCGATCTCGTAGCTCTTGCGGGCGAGCTCGTAGGCCTGCGTCGCGTTGCTCGCCATGCTGGCCTTGCGGGCGTCCTCGAGCAATGCCACGGGGTCACCCTTCGGCGCGGCTGGCTTCGGCTCGACCGGCTTGGGCGGCTTGGGTTGCTTGGGCGTCGTCGGAGTCTTCTTGGTCGGCTCCTCGACCGGGGGATCGACGGCGCCGGCGCTCGGGTCGGGCGGCGTCGGCTCGGGCGGCGTCGGCTCGGGCGGCGTCGGCTCGGGCGGCGTCGGCTCGGGCACGGGATCTGGCGTGATCGCTTTGGCCGGGGTCTTTGGGCCGGTGTCGTTGGCGGCGGCGGTGGTCGTCGCGTCCTTCGGGCTGCCCTTGGGGGCGTCGCCGGGGCCGATCATCTTGAAGGCGAGGAATCCGAGGCCGAGCAGGCCGACCAGGCCGAGCGCGAGGATCAGGCCGCGGCTGCCGCCGCCCTCGCTGTCGCGGTCGCGGTCGCGGTCGCGGCCCCGGCCGTCCTGCGCCGGCGTGAACGCGGGCGTGGCGATCGCGGCGGCGTCGCCTGACAGCCGCGGCAAGTCGACGCTGGGCATCATGCGGTTCGGTTCGTTGGCCGCCTGACCGGGGCGTTCAATGTTCAGCGTGGTCTGCTCGACGTTGTTGCTGAGCGCGAGGTGGTAGTCCCCGATCTGGACCACGTCGCCCTCGTTGAGGGTGACCGAGCCCTCGACCTGGACGCCGTTGACCTTGACGCCGTTGTAGCTCTCGAGGTCCTCGATGACCCAACCGTCGGAGCCCTGATGGAGCCGGGCGTGCTGACGAGAGACGTTCTGCTCGGTGAGCTGGATGGTGTTGCCAGGCTCCCGCCCGATCGTGACCTCCTCTTCGCCGAGGGGCACAATCGTCGTCGCACCCTCTTCGTCCTCGATGATCAGTCGCAAGGCCATCGCGTGAACTTTAGGGTAGGAAGCGGATCGAATTGCTGTCAAGCCAGGAGCGTGCCACAGGTGGCGCCACCCGGTCTCGCAGTGCCTCCCGGCGACGCAGGCTGGGTCTGGTCATGGGCCGCGGGGTCGCGCCCGCAGCCGAGCGAGGCGCCCTGGGGGCGGCTGTGCGGGCGCCCGGCGAGGCGGGTCGGGTCGCCACCTGAGGATCGCCAGGTGGCCACAAAAGTACAGTGCTATTGCGCACTTGGGGCGACTCCCGGGGTCGCGTGGCGACGGGCCAGGAGCTCACGCAGCGGGTAGACGCCGATGCCTTCGCGGTGCAGACGGGGCAGGCCGTCGCGCAGGACCTCCACCACCGCCGGGGATGGGTGGGCGATGATCACCGTGGGCCGATCTCGGGCGCGCTCGGCCGCTCGCTCGAGCTGGGCCAAGACGGCCCCCGGCGCGGGATCTACGTCGAGGAAGACATCTCGCGCCAGCGTCGGCACGCCCGCGGCCACGGCCGCAGCCATGCCCTGGCTGTTGGCGGTGGTCTGCGAGTCGAGGAAGAGCAGGCCCCGCACCTGGAGCTCGGGCATGAGGGCGTCCATCGCGGCCCGGTCGGCGGTGAGGCGCGAGCCCATGTGATTGTTGACGCCGTCGGCCGCAGGGACACGGTCCAGAGCGGCTTGCAGGGCGGCCCGTAGGCGCTCGGGCGGGTCGCTGACGCGGAGGAAGTGCTCGTCGGGCTCACGGCCCTCGAGCATCTTGGTCGGGTCCTCGGGCTCGCAGGGGAGGTGCAGCAAGATCTCCCGGTAGCGGCGTCGGTCGGCGCGCAGGCGCAGCTGGGCGCCCGCAGCGTAGACGGCGCCGGGCAGGACGCTGAAGGTCAGGGGGAAGCGCAGCGCGTGCAGCTGCTCGAACAGGTGCAGCTCGCGGCCGACGTCGTCGATGACGATCGCCAGGTGGCCGCGGGCCTGGTCCCAGGCGATCGTCTGGTCGCCGCGCTCGACCTGCCACAGCCGGGCCTTCTCGACGGTCTGATCGACAGTGCGCTGGAAGATCGCCTCGGCCTCGGCGGTCGTCACCGGTGGCGACGGCGGCGGCGGAGCGCGCAGCAACATCAGCCCCGCGAAGGCGACCCACAGGCCCAGGCTCAGGCGCAACGCGAGGTCGCGCCGCTCGCTCCCTCTGCTGCGCATGCGTCCCTGCTAGCCCCGCCGCAACCCGCGTCCGACCATGCGAGGGGTGGTTTTCGACTGCAGCTGGATGTGTGATCGCAGGTGCTGGACCGCTGCCCGCAGCTGGGCGTCGCTGCCGGCGGCGCGCAGGGCCTCGCCCTCGTCGTTCTGGGGGCTCGCGGGGTAGCCGAAGCTCTCGGGGCGGAGGTGCCTCGGCTGGGCGCGCTCCGGCTCGAGCTCGGGGATGCTGTCCTTGTAAGGGGTGAGCTCGGTGCCGACGAGCACGTCCGGGAGGATGCCGCTGGCCTGGATGAGGCGGTCGGCGGGGGTGTAGTAGAGCGAGATGGTGAGCTTGAGGACGGAGCCATCGCCGAGCTCGAAGGGGGCCTGAACGGAGCCCTTGCCGTAGCTGCGCTCGCCGACGATGAGGGCACGGCGATGATCTTGCAGCGCTCCGGCGACGACTTCCGAGGCGGACGCGGAGGCCTTGTTGATGAGGACCGCGAGCGGGACGCGGGACCACGCGCCACCCGGGTGAGCGCGTGACTCGTCGAGCAGGTTGCCCATGCGGCCGCGGGTGCGGACGATCGGGCCCTCGTCGACGAACAGGTCGACGATCGCCACCGCCTGGTCGAGCAGGCCGCCGCC
>Ga0073899_10002515_pt1 | contig 16511 bp, 23 predicted proteins | sample KloWWTmetaKNB5Ph_FD_88975 | JGI IMG/M metagenome (GOLD analysis project Ga0073899, IMG submission 88975) | Active sludge microbial communities from Klosterneuburg, Austria, studying microevolution and ecology of nitrifiers - Klosterneuburg... | ecosystem: Engineered > WWTP > Aerobic digester >...
CGCGGTGGGTGTCGGTGAGTGCCAGCAGCCCGGCGGTGACGGCCAGGACGGCGGCGAGGTAGACGGCGGGGCGCATCACGGGGTGGGCCTCGCGGCGTTGAGGGCAACGGGGTCCCCGGCTGCCGCCCATGTCCGCTTCACAACGCGGTCGCCGGGCTTGAGCTTGCCGATGGTCGTGAAGTCGGACGTGACATGCAGCAGGTCGCGTCCGTCGTTCTCCCAGTGCTCGAAGAGCGTGAACCCGTGCCCCGCGAATCCCGCGTCAAAGTGGCGGGTCATGAGTTGGCCGCGATCCATGCGTTAGCGGCGGCGACTGCGCGAGCCGGGAACCACGGGTCGCCCCCTCTGGCTACGCGGCGCTCGTTGGTCTCGGCGAAGCGGTTGTGCAGCCCGTCGGGGCACTGCCAGACCGCGATGCCGTCGTAGACGCCGGGGAGGACGATGCCGGTGCATTCGGGGCCGTGCGCGCCCGGCGCGTGGCCGCTCACGATTCGCCCCGCTCGATGTGGTCAGCGCGATGTCCTGTCAGCGAGCACGAGCAGCGAGGCAGGCTGTCAGGATGTGTGGTTATCGGCCCTACGAGGCCCCAGCACTGGTCGTGGCGGCCGTGCTCGCACTGCCTACACATCGCGGGCCTCAATCCGGTCGGCGCGGGCGTCTAGCCACTGCCTGAGTAGGTGGTCGTCGGTGCGTTGGATGGCGCGCCACGCATCTGCCGCGTCCCGCACTGCCTTGGCCGCGATGGCTGGGGCGGCGGCTTCGAGGGCGGCGCGGACGCGGTGGGTCCGCTCGTCGCCCACGTTATGGTCGAACGCGGGGCAGCAGGAGCCGTCGTGATTGAGGCACTCCATGCGCTGCGGGTCGTGGAGCTCGTCGGCCTGTCGCGCCGCTTCCACCATGGCGTCGGTGATGAGGTCGCTCATCGCAGGGCCTCCCGTTGTGCGGTGGCCATGGCCTCGCGGACCCCGGCGGCGTAGTCCACTCGGCGCGGGTCGGGGGAGTCGCACAGCCAGGCCCACAGGCGCTCCAGGACGGTGGCGTGGCGGTGTCGGCGGGCGGTCATGCTGCACCTTCGATCAGAGCCTCAGGGGCCGGGTTGTAGGCGTTCTCGTCCTCGTTGCGCGGGATGTACACGCGGCCAGCGCCGTCGATGTTCAGGGAGCGGAAGAACTTGTCCAGGTCGAAGTTCGCCGGGTCGCGCGGCGAGAACCCGCCAGCGGGCACGTCGAATGCGACAGTGCGAACGCCGTCGATGTGCGGCTCACGCGGCGCCTTCCACGTGATGATCGCGTCGACCTCGTAGGCGAGGTTCTTCTCGGCGTCCACCTTCCATTCCTTGTCGGTGGTCGGCTTGCCGCCCTTCATGACCGTGACCTCGTTGTAGCGGGCGGTGAACAGAACCGGGCCACGGTTGCGGCGGGCGGCGTCGATGACTTTGCGCCACCGCTTCTTCGCGGCGTTCCACTGGTCCATCGTGATCGTGTCCTTGCCGCGCTTGCGGGACACGGATTCCTGCTCGTCGGTCAGCAGCCCCCACAGTTCGGTCATGGAGTCCAGGACGAGGGCATGGGGCTTGCCGTTGGGTGTCGGCTGGTCGACGGCCCACTCGACGGCGGCGAGGATGTCGGCCCATGAGCCGTCGTGCTCCACGATTTCGTAGCGGGCGCCGGTGATCGCGCCGTACTGGTCTGCGGAGCCTTCGCCGATCTCGACGTAGAAGGTGCGGTCGATCAGGTCGGAGGCGGAGAACTTCGATGCGGTGAAACTTTTCCCGCACTTCTCGCGGCCGGCCAGCAGCACGAGGGGCCATGCGGCCTTGCCGCTGGGCTTGCGGGTCGTTCTGGTGCTCACGGGTTGAGCCTTTCCTCGAGGTCGGTCAGGTAGTAGGTGGGTGGGGTGAGGACGTGGGTGCCGAGCGGGTAGCCGCGCCATGCGTCGGGGTCGTCGCGGAGCGCTGCGGCGCGGGCCAGGACGGTGCGGAGCTTGAGGTCGCCCGATGCGATGAAGTCCTCGTGGGCGAGCTGGTAGCAGGCGACGCCGTAGGGGGGCTGCTTCTCGACTGCGATGAGGACGCCGGGGCCGGGGTTGCCGCCCAGCCCGACCGCGATCAGGTGCCGGTACATGGCGGCCTGCAGGTCGTAGTCGTAGTCGCGGACGGAGGCGAACACCTTCGCGGGGCGGGCGTCGGTCAGGCTCTTGAGGTCCACTGGGACGAGCCGGTCGCGGACGGTGGCAAGCTTGTCGATCTTGCCTCGGATGGCGACGCCGGTCGCGGGGTCCTCGGCGAACAGGGACTGCTCGACGGGGCCTTCGCGTTCCAGCCAGCCGCGTGCCGTGGGGTGCGCCAGGACGGCCTCGGCGGCGTCCCGTGCGGGTTGCAGGTCGGCCGTCTTGATGGGGACCTGCCCCTCGGCGTAGGCGGCGTCACGCAGGGCGCGGGCCTCCTTCGTGCGGTAGCTGTCGTGGGGGATTTCCACCACGTCAGCGCCGATGCCGAGCACGAGCCCATGGATGACGTGGCCGATGTCGAACTCGGTCGTCTCCTCGCGGTTGGCGAGGCGGTGCAGGTAGTGCTGCGGTGAGCGAAGGAGGAGCTTGCCGACGGAGTAGGACAGTGCCGGGTGGGCGTGATACTCGGCTTCGGTCATCGGCTCAGGCATCCCACACCCCCAGCAGCCACTGCTCGTGGTGTGCCTCGTGGCGTCGCTCGGCGTCACGGCCCATCTCGTGAGCGACGGGCACGTAGACCCACTGGCACACGCATGGCCCGTCCAGCTCGGCTCTGGGTGCTCCATGCTGGGCCAGGTGGTGCGCCGCGTACGTCTCCAGCGTTGTGCCCTTCCGCAGCCGCTTGGGGGACGCGGTGCCGCATTCGCAGGCCCAGGCGACGCGCCGGGTATAGGTCTCCTGCTGCTGCGTCCACGGGTCGTCGTGGGTGCGCTGCTCGATCGTCCACGTGATGCGGCTCACGACTCGTCTCGTTCTCGTCTGAGCTCGTCGCGGTCGTCGGCGATCTCGCGCCGGATCTCGTCCAGCCGCGCCTGTCTGGCCTCGAAGCGGGCCACGTCGGCGAGTTGGGCCTCGACGTCGGCCTGCAGCGTGAGCACGTCGTGGTAGAGGTCCGTGGGGACGGTGCCGCCACGGGAGACGGGGCCAAGCAACTCGACCTTCGCGGCGAGCTTGGTGGCGGCGTGGGCCAGGTCGGTGGGGTAGATGCCCATGGGTCAGCCCTCCTTGAGCTCGACGGGGATGATCGCCTCGGGGAGGTAGCTGATCTGGTACCGGGTGCTGCTGACCTCGGCGCCGCTGATGTCCTCCACCACGTAGGTGACCGTGGGGGTCAGCCCGACGAAGTGCTTCTTGAAGCGGTTCTCGTCGACCTTGACCGTGATTTCTAGCTGCGAGCCCTCGGAGTCCACCTCGATAGAGAAGTTGCCGATCAACTCCAGTTGCGGCTTGTCGGTGATGGTGTTAATGACGGCCAGGCGGCGAGTCACGTTGAAGTTCTCGGCCTCGGTGCTGACGTTCTGAGACACGCGGTCAGCCTCGGTGCAGGCGGTGAGCGATCCGATCGCAACAACGGCGGCGACGGCCATGATGGACGTACGGTTGGTCATGTCAGGCTCCAAACGGGGTGAGAAGCGCGGCCAGGTAGTAGGCCACGGCGTAGATGACGCCCAGCGACAGCAGCCCCCAGGCGATGCGGGCGGCGAGGATGGGGAGCGTCACGGGGCGCGGCGCGAGTGCGTAGTCGATGGCGCGGTCTAGGCGTTCGTCGAGGCTCACGGCTTGGCCGCCGAGCACTCGGGACACAGGTCGACCATTGGGCCACAGGTGCCCAGCTTCACGCGGGTCCAGCCGGCTGCTGTGGCCACCCGGCGGGCGGCGGTCTTGGTGTGTGCCAGGATGATCTGCCCGCTGGCGTGCCTGACGCCGTTGAGCCTGTAGGCGGCCAGGCACTTCACGCCGTTGTCGCAGCGCATGCGGTACTCGATGGGGGTCAGCATCATGCGGCCTTCCGTCGGTTGCGGAGGACGCGCAGGACGCCGGGCCGACCGTCGGCGATATAGGCGTCGAGGAGCTCGGCGTCGACGTAGCCGCGGGTGGCCTTGATGTGGGGCACGGCGCGCGCCCAGCGGTCGATGGTGGCGGGGGAGCGTCGGGCGTGCGCTGCGGCCTCGGAACGGGTTAGCCAGGTCATGCTGCGGCCTCCCCATTGATGACGCTGAACAGGTGGTCGAGCTTGGCGCCGAGCGCGAGGCAGAGGGCGGCTTGGAAGCGGGGGCCAGGCTGGGACTTGCCGTTGATGACGCGCGAGACGGTGGAGGGATCGACGCCCATGGCCCGGGCGAGGGCCGCGTCGTCTTCCAGGTCCCGCGTCTCTCGAAGCGCGTTCACCACATCCCAGCGGACCTTCAAGGTCGGGTGTGTTGTGCTCATGCAAGAACGGTAGCACCCACACGTGCGCAAGCACAACCCTGAACAGATAACGCGCTCTAGGCAACCAGGGGTGTGCTACGCCATCGCCCCCATCCGCTTCGCCACTTCGGCGTCGCGCGCGTTGTCTGCGACCTGGTAGATCATGGCGACCGCGGCAGTGGTGTGCCCCAACCGGCGCATGACTTCCCGCGTGGTCGCACCGCTCTGCGCGGCCAACGTGGCCCCGGTGCGGCGGAGGTCGTGGACGGTCATCTCCGGCCGGCCGATCGCGGTGGCGGCCCTCTTGTGCGCGGCTCTCAGGCTGGTGTCGTGCATCGGCGTCGTCGGCGTCTTGCCGGGCCACAGCAGCTCTTCGCCGGTGCGGTCGGGGTGCTCGGCGTCCCAGCGTGCCAGCCATACCGCGAGGCCCGCGACGATGGGCGGCGGGACGTGCACCACGCGCGCCCCTGCCGCGGTCTTGGGTGCGCCGATGTGCCAGCGGCTGGTGCCGTCGGCGTCGCGGATGCGGGACACGGTGCGGGCGATGCGGACAGCGCTGCCGTCGTCGGCGAGGTCGCAGCGTCTCAACGCCCGGAGTTCGCCGGAGCGTAGCGAGCACCACGCGGTCAGTCCCAGCGGCACGGCCCAGTGCTCGGGCAGCACGGCCAGGTATCGGGCCAGGTCGTCGACGGTGAGCGCGACGCCCTCGTGCAGCGGTGTGGGCCTGCCGGCGCCGCGGAGCTTGGCCGGGTTGCGGTCGATCAGCTCGTCATCGACGGCTTCGCCCAGGATGGAGCGCAGCAGGTTGTAGGCGTGCCCGGACTGGGTGCGCGGGCCGAGGTTGTCGCGCCATGCCCGGATCGCGGCGGGGGTCACGAGGTCGAGCGGCAGGTTGGCGATCTGTGCCCCGTCGATGGTGAGTCGCCACAGCTTGCGGTAGTAGGCGGCGGACGTGGGCCTGATGGGGTTGCGGCTGCGGTGGGCGCGGCGGTCGATCACCACGGCGCCGTAGTCGCCGAGGGTGGGCAGGGTTGCGCGGATGGCTCGGAGCGCGGGCGGGGTCCAGTGGCCTTGGTCGACGATGCGCTCCTCTTCGATGAGCCAGTGTTCGGCGTCGCGGTCAGATAGGTAGGTGCCGGTGGGTGATGTGTGGCGCTGCTTGTCTGGGCCGATGTAGCTCGCCTGCCATCGGCCGGAGGGTAGCCGGCGGAGCTTGCCCCATGTGCGTCTTGCCATGCCTCAAGGGTACGCCCGCGCGTGCCCCCAGCGTGCACCGCGTGCCCCCCGCGTGCCCCTTATATGCGTCTTGATGCTTGCGTTTGCACCGGATTGCACAGCGCCCAGCTAGATCAAGTTTCCGCCAAAGCCCTAGTCAGAGGCATATAGCCTAGTCAATGGCCGGTTGGTGGGCGATATCTCGTCGCGACCCCGGGAAGATTCGAACTTCCGACACTCACGGCTGGATCAGGCAGAATCGGTCACGTCGTGCCCCCTGCGTGCCCCAGCGAGGTCCGTTCGATTCGGGCCAGAACGCACGAAACGCCCCCAGCCTCACGAGGAGGCTGGGGGCGTTGGGTCGAGCGGGGGTCAGGAAATGGACATGACGGGCTCGACGCCGACGACGAGCTGTGCTGTCGAGTCGCGCATAAGCCCGGCCGCGCCGGTCAGCATGGGCCAGTAGTCCGTGAGCAGATCCGTTCCCGGCGTGGTGGATGTGAACGTCACCGCGTCTGTCCCTGCCGTGCCCCCGGTCGTGTAGCCCGCGAACGCGACGGCCCTGATCTTGTCGGCCACCTGAATCGCGGCGTCGCCCGCCGCGACACTCACGGAGAACTGCACTCCGTTGAGCCACACATAGACCAACCCGGTCGCCGTTGCGGGGGCCGTGATTGTCAGGGTGGCGGTTTGCAGCGGCGTCGAGGTCCAGCCAAAGCTCAGCTTCGAGGCGATGCCGCCGTTGGGCCGGAGGAGACTGGAGCCAATCAGCCCCTGATTGGATATACCGAAGGCGCCCGCGAAGATGCCGCCCGCCGTGTCCTGCTGCCGCGACCAGTTCTGTCGGATCTTGTTGCCGGTCGCTGGCATCCTGACGGTGTGTAGCTCGTACTTCGCCGGGTTGTCGATGTCGGCGTCCAGCATCGGGAACTTGACGTAATGCAGGGTGTCGTAGGCCGTCGACCCTCCAGCTTCGACCATCGTGAAGATGCCGTCCTTGGTGAGGATGGCCCCGTATGCCACGCCCGGCAGGTTGTCGGCAATGATTTGGAATTGGCCCAGCGTCTTGTCGTATCGCACAAACGCGCACGGATCATTGTCGGTGAAGTAGAAGATCGAGTTGCGGGCCTTGGTGCCGAGATTCGCACCCATGACCGTGTTCGTGGTCCGCAGGTGCTTCGAGTCTCCCCACGTGCCGCCGACCAGGGGCGTCTTGCCGACGTTCGCGCCCTCCCCGACAGTGCCCCCGGCGATGAGCGTCCAGGCAGCCCCGCTGTCGGTGGACTTGTACCAGCGGTTGCGGAACTCGACCCCTGCGTCGCCGCTGGTCGCGTAGACATGCGTGCGGTTGAACGGGTCGAACCTGACGGAATGGAAGTGCGTAACGTCCGCGGTGAGTGCGGCGTTCCACGTCACGCCCGCGTCGGTCGTCTGCATGATCCTCATGCCGTTCACCTCGTCGCCGCCGACGACATACTCGGCATAGACGAACGTGTTGTCGTCGCCGGGCTTGCCGTCCATGCTGTGGCAGCCGTACATGCCATGGATGTCCGTCAGCTCGGAGATAAGCCTGTACTTGAGGTCGTAGATTCGCAGCACCGCGTCACGCTCATTCCCGGACGGCACCCCTTGCAGGAGCATCCGTCGGTTCATGTTGGTGACCTGGAAGGTGGGGTGGAAATCCAGCGTGACCTCTCGCACCCAGTTCTTGCCGTGGTCGCCGGACGAGTAGACCGTGTTGCCCATGTCGATGCTGAACAGCTTCGGGTTCACTCTGGCGTCGAGCGCGCTGGTGCGGAACTCGTGCTCAAGGAAAGCCGCCCAATCGGCGGTGGGCCGGATATTGGTCCGGTCAAGCCTGCCCTGCCGAAGGTCGTCAACGGTCAGCAGCGAGGTCGGCGTGGTCCCGACCCAGCGGCTCGGGTACTTGTTGAGCAGCGCATTCATCTCGGCGAGGGGCGGCTCGTTTCCGGCGCCGAAGATATCCGTCAGGTCCAGTATCAGTGCATAGCGGACCTGCATGACCTTGCCGTTGGCCGTGGCGGCGTCGGCGTAGTTGTGCTGGATCGGGAAGTTCAGGACAGCGTTGGGGGTCGTGTAGTTGGGTGTGACGTAGGCGTTGGCGATCTCGTACCAGGAGTTGGCGACGGGGTTGTCGACGTAGAGCCCGCCGCCGCTGCCCCCGTAGTTCGAGGATGGCGTGACCTGAATGCGAGCACAGGCGCCGTTGGTGACGCGGGCCTCGAGCTTGTAGTACATGACATGCCCAGGCTTGAATGCGGTCGAGATCGACGTGCGAGCGAACGGCAGGGCTACGGTGCCGTTCGCCGTGTTGGTGAGCACGTTCCCAGCTGCCGCGTTGGTGGAGCCTGTGGCTGTCCAGCCGGTCGTGGTGGCGAAGTCGCCGTTGGGGATCAGGTTGGCGACGGGGATGGCCAGGAAGCGTGCGTCATTGCCTGCCGCGAAGGTTCCCGCGCCTGTGCCCACCGGCGGTATCGCAGGGACCCATGCCGTCCAGGTGACGCCCGTCTTGGTCCGCGTGTGGGTCAGCCCGTCATGGCGCACTGCCCGCTGCTCGGTGACTGTGCCTGAGGTCATCACGAGGATGTTGCCGTACCACGAGTCGGTCGGGTAGTGCAGTGCGAGGGTGCCGTCCGTGCCGTACCCCTGCCTCCAGTAGCCAGCGGTGATAGCGTCGAGGTCGGGCGGGATGGCGTGGTCGAGCAGGACGGCGCTCTTATTGACGGCGCCCGTGAGGGTTGCTGCAGCATTGGCGGCGCTGGTGGCCGCTTCGCCCGCTTTTGTGGTGGCGGTTGCAGCTGACACTGCGGCCGCATCGGCAGACCCGGCGGCTGCTACGGCGACAGCGACGGCAGCCTCAGCCGCCGCGACCTTCGCATCCCACGAGTCAGGCACGAGGACGACGCCCCCGGCTTGGGTGCCGACGGACAAGAGGGTGTCGAGGTCGATGGGGGAGCCGTCGCCGGTGGGGAGGACGAACGGGCCCAGGATGCGCTGGCTCACGATCTTGTTGGCGGCGGTGAGCGCGATGAGGGTGACGGTGTAGGTGTGGGTGTAGGAGCCGGGGACGGACACGTCGAGGATGGAGCCCTCGGCGTCGATGAGCCGCCACCCGGGCAGGTCGGTGACGGGCAGCTCAACCGTGATTTCGGCGCCTGCGGTAGACGTGACGGTGCGGGCAAGGCTCGGGAAGCGCCAGCCGGTGGCGCCCCAGATGAGGCCACGCGACGACTGGATGATGGCTTGCAGGATCAGCGGCTCGGCGGACTCGAGGGCGGTGGCGCCGCCCATGGTGACGGCGCGGGTGGTGATCCCAACGGGGTACGGCATGGGGGGCTCCTAGCGGTTGAAGCGGGTCAGGGCGTCGGCGAGCGACTGGATGGCTGCGGTGCTGGCGGTCAGCGCGGCGAGCGCGTCGGGGGCCAGGGTGAGCGTCACGGTGGGCGTCGGCACGGGGACGGGCTCACTGTCGGGCTCACTGTCATCAGTGACGGGCTCAGTGACGGGCTCACTGTCGTCAGTGACGGGCTCAGGCGTCGGCTCAGGCTCGGGCGTGGGCTCGGGTTCGACGACGGGCGCCAGAGCCGTGGCCCAGCGCTGGAAGGCCATCAGCGATGCCCGTTCAGGTACCGCTGGAGGGCGCGGGTCGTCGGGCTGATGGTGTCGTCGGTCGGCTTCCAGATGCCATCCACGCCAGCCCCGGTACGCTTCTGCAATGCGCGGATCGCCGACGGGTACAGGATGCCCACGCCGTCATCGGGCAGGCCCAGCCACACCTTCATGGCGCGGATGGTGTAGTGGTCCAGCTTGCCCGTGGTGGCGACGCTGAGCTGCTGCTGCAGGCGGCGGAGCGTCTGCGCGCCGAGCTTGCCGTCCTCGGCGATCGCGGGCCACGGCTTGGGATGGTAGACGCGGGGGATGGTGCCGATGGAGCCGGACGCGGGCAGGCCAGCGGTCTTGGTTGCCAGGTAGCCGGGCCAGGTACGCAGACGGTAGGCGGACGAGTGGCCGGGGCCAACGTCGGGGCCGTTGCTCGACAGCCCGTCGCGGCCGTAGCGGTAGCCGCGCTTCACGCCGTTGACGATGTAGGCGATCTGTCGGCGGGCGGCCAGCGAGGCGGCGCCCCAACCGTTCGGGACGACGTGAATGTGGTAGCTCGAGAAGCCCTGCGCGCGGACACCCCACTTGGCGACGCTGGTGGTGCGGAACGAGGCGAAGTTGCCGCGCTTCCGCTGCGCCAAGATGAACGCCGTCACCTGCGCCAACGTCTTGCCACGCACCGAGAAGTCGGCCGCGTCGCCCGCATGGGTGCCGGCCGAAGCGCTGACGCTGGTGCCGTTGAAGCCGCCCTGCGTTAGGACGAAGCCGGGCACCTCCTTGTCGACATCGATCAGCGAGTCACGGAAGCCCGCCGAGAACTTGCCGCCGCGCCACCACACGTAGCCGGTGGAGGCCAGCGTCGAGACGCCCGTGAGCCGGGCCGGTGCGGTGTACAGCGGTTGGCGGGTCGAGCCCAGCCAGGGAACCTGCGGCCAGCGCTTCTCAAGCTGCCGGGCGGCGACGTAGTACAGCGAGCCGAGCACCGTGGTCAGGAACACGTCCATGCCCTCGGGGAGCGGGATGTCGAAGCCGACCTTCGCCAGCAGCCACACGAGCCCGGCGATGACGTAGGGCACGATGGTGCGGATGATCGCCGACACCTGCGTGGGGATCACGGCCGCGTCGTCGTCGTCTGGTGTCCGCTCGTGCTCGTCGGCCTCGGCGGGGGACTCGTCCAGCGGCACGTCGGGTGCCTCGTCGGCCAGCTCGTCGAAGATCAGGTCGTCGGTGCCGTCGGGCATGGTCAGGTCGTCGCTCATCGTTCCTCCAGTTGGGAGTAGGCGGGGTCGTCGTCGTGATGCGGGGTGCGGGGCGCCCAGTGGGGGCGTCGTGGTCTCGGCTCGGGGCATCCGTCGTCGGCCCAGTTGTGCAGGCGCTCCACCTCGGCCTCAGCGCGGCGGGCACGCTCCGCAGCGGCCAGCACTTCGCGGGCCACGTCGCAGCACGGCATGGGCTACGACTCCTCGCCGGCGGGGTGATGCTCCACGCGGCGCAGACGTTGCAGGATCTCCCCGTGCGCGGCGCGCTTGTCCTGCTCGATGCGGTCGATGGTGCCGGAGACGATGAGTTGCGCGTCGGCCAGGCGGGCCAGGTGCTCGCCCATCGCGTCGATCTTGCGGACCAGCGCGTCGTGCGCGCTCCCGTCACGGTTGGGCTGGATGTGGTAGCGGATCTCCTTGATGGCCTCGGTGTGCTCAGACAGGGCCGTGGTCCAGCCCGGCACTAGCCCCTCGATGCCGGCGACGCGCTCAGGGATGCCCGGCTCGGCCGGGTAGCCGGGCCGGGCGGGGCGGCCCTGCCATGACTCCAGGAATTCCTCGATCTGACGCCAGACCGCGCGGGCCCGCTTGAGTGCGGGGCTCAGCGCGGAGCGCCACAGCCAGATGCCAGCAGCCATAGCGGCCACCACCCCCATCAACTCCAGGGGCAGCCACTGCAAGACGTACCCGGGCGGCACGTCAGAGTGCCCTTGACTGCACCCGTGCCAGATCCCGCACGGCCCGCGCCAGCACGTCGATCCCCAGGAATGCCAGATCCAGACCCAGCCCGGCGTTGGCGCCCATCGTGGCCGCGTCGTACTTCCTGACGGCGGTGAGGGAGTCGAGCCCGGGGACCGCGTCGTCGGGGCCGATGAGCGCATCCAGGGTGCCCACCGTCGCGGCGATGGATTCCCGCAGCGCCCGCTCCTCAGCGGCGGCGGCCTGCTCCTCCGCTTCGATCAGTTGCGCCAGCACGATTTGCAGCGTGCGCCGCTCCTCCAGTGTGACGTTGGTCAGGTCAGGGAGCGCCATTGTGGGCCTCTCGTGTCGGTGCTCACTCGGCCACCAGTCGCCAGCCGAGACGGATCGTGGGGCTGCTGGAGTTGATGTTGATGACGCGCACGTTGCAGGTGCCGCTCACGTAGGAGCCCATCCCGACGGTCGTGTAGCCGTCCGATGCGCGCAGATCGATGGCGAACCCCCAGCCCGACGGCGGCGCGAACGGTGCCGTCTTGGCCAGCGACCATGCGTAGATGGGTGCCGATGAGTAGGCGGGCGACGACAGCGTTTGCTGCGCCCACGCACCCGACGCGGCGTAGTCGGTGCCGCCGATGCGGATCGAGTTGGGCGGGCGGCCCGGCGCGTTGACGATGGTCACCGACGGGCCCTGATGCGTCACGTAGACGCGCTGACCGGCCGACACGGTGCCGAACGCGTTCGCCGCCACCGGCCGCGCCACCTGCTCCCAATCCGAATCCAGCAGCACCGTCGGCCCCGAACCGCTGACCACCGTCGCCCACTCGCCCCACATCGGCGCCGGCGCCGGGCGGGTGGCCTTGCGGACACTGCCCGCGATCAGATCAGCGGAGCGGCGAAGCTTGCTCAGATCCATGGAAGCTCCTCGCCTGCGGTGTAGATGCGGCGCACGGTGTCCTCGACGACGGCGCCGAGCTCGAGCCGGAGCCCGCGCTGCACAATGGCGCCCGTGATCCCGGCCGGGTGCGTCACCACGTCGCCCAGCCGCGTGCCGTCCAGCGGATGCGTGCAGATGGTGCGGCGCGTCACTGACTGCCGGTCGGCCAGCCGCTTCACGGCGATGGCATCGATCGCGGCTTGGCTTGTCGCCTCTACTTGCTCCGAGAACACCTCCTCGGGCCGGTTGACGGTCGAGAATGGGTCGGCGGGGTTGTCGTTCGATGCGCGGCCGATCAGTCCCGGTGTCGTCTCGTCGCCCGGCGCATACACGTAGACGACGTTGGGGATCTCGGACAGATCCATTTCGTCGTTGTACGAGGGGAGCATCTTCGCTTCGCCGGGCCCGTACACCTTGGCGATGCCGCGACCCTCGGGAGCCACGTACGGCCCCGCGGACAGCACGCCGTCGAGCGACGCGTAGAGTCCCTCGTAGCCGATGGCGTCCAGTAGTTTGTTGGCGATGGTCAGCCACGTGTCCGACGGCTCGAAGCTCAGCGCGGCCCGCAGCGTCTCGGTGCTCGGCTCAATGTTGGCGCGGGTTTCGCCCCGCGACGCGACGATGCCGACGACGGCGGCCACCACCGGGGTGCCCGCGTCGTAGGTGACCCACCGGCCACACGCCTGATTCAGCAGCTGGGTCTTGTCGACGAGCCCCAGCGTGGCGCGCGCCACCGGCCCATCGACCTCGACGCCCGGCTTCGTCACCAGCCACACCCCGAATTGGGTGCGGGTGTCGCCGGCATGATGCCAGATCGCCACACGGTCACTCAGCCAATGCGGGGTCAGGTCGCCGCCCTCAGTCAAAGCCAGGGAGCCGGAGCCCTGTACTGCGCGGAATGTGGACCACTCCAGCGAACCGGACCGCACACGGCCCAGCTCGCCCATCGAGTAGTCGTCCCGGTTCAGCAGCTCAACGCTCCACCATTCAGCCATTGACGGCCTCGGCGGTGAAGCTCAACTCCTGCCAGCCGATACGCGGATCGTCGCCCGGCATCCCGGTCAGCGACGCGGTGAACACGCGCCCCTTCGGGTCCCGGTACAGCACGTTGCGCCCGAGCACCACGGTGCGGTCCTGCGTCGTCTCCTCGTCCAGCCACACGCCCCGCACAGCCACAGACAGGGGCCGCCCGGTGCCGTAGTAGGCCGTACCCAGCTCGTCGCCCAGGTAGCGCTCTGTGACCCGCTCATGCCCGTAATCGGGGGACATGGTGAGGTTGTGCAGCAGCGACACCCGGCCGATGTCCGACTGCAGCCACAGCCGCGACGTGGCGGTGATGACCGGCTCGGACGCGCTGAAAGCCTCAGCGCCCAGCGCGGACACAGACACCGCCCGATACAGGGCTTCCACGTTCAGCGCCACCGTGTCGTCACCCAGGCCCGCATTGAGCGGCAGGTCCGCCAGCGACACCCATCTGACGCCGCCGTCGGTGCTGCGCTCGATGCGAGCCGAAACGGGGTCATCGGTGGTGGTGCCGTTGCCCAGCGGGTTGGTCGCGGCCAGTTGCACTGTTCCGGTCGGCTCGTCCCAGATCGCGGACAGCGACGGGGTGGCCGGGTCGATGTAGTCGGCGGTGCCAGACCAGGTGGCGCCCGACGACGTGAGCCCGGTGCCGCTGATCGCCCACACCGTGACGGCGTAGGTTCCGCCGTCGGCCATGATCGTGTCGAAGGTGGTGGTGAGCGCGGCGCCGGTGCCGGTCTTCGTTTCGACCCACTGCCCGGCGGCGGACAGATCCGCACGCCACGACACCATGGGCGCCGACTGTGCGTCGGAGTAGGTCCAGACGGCCGTCAGGCGGTTACCGGCGACGGTGGCACCCGACGGGCTGGTGATCGCCACAGCGGGCCGTGCAGCAACGCGGAAGGAGCCCAGGGCGGACCACGGCGACCAGTCAGCGTGGCCGCCCTTGGTGCGCGCCTGCCACTCGTAGGTGCCGGCCGCCCACGTCCCGGCCGTGACCGTTGTCGCGTTCGTGGTAGTGATGCCGCTGATCGTGGTCCACGAGCCGCCCACCAGCCGCCACTGCACCTCGGCGGCGGTCTGCGCGGTGCCGTCCGACGTGCGATGAATCCACGTCATGACCGTGGCCGCATCGGTCGCCACCACACCCGTGGGGGAGGTGAGCGTCGGGGCCAGCGGAGCCGCCAACGGAATCAGCGTGCCGGTCGCGGATGAGTAGGCCACCAGCGTCGTCGGCGCGGTGACGGTCGAGACGACGCGGTACTGGTAGTGCGTGCCGCCCACCAGGCCCGTGATGACGCGCGACGTGGCAGCAGCCGAGAACCCGACATGCCCGGCCACATCGGCCCACGCGGTCCACGTCACACCATCGGCGGACGTGCGCGACTGGATCGTCTGCGATGCGGCAGCCAGCGCCGCGACCGTCCACGACACGGTGGCCTCAGACCCGGCCCGCGACACAGACAGCCCGGTCGCCGCCGCCGGGGTCGTGTACACGTCCGACGTGTAGACCCACGCCGACACGCCAGCCGAGTTGCGGGCACGGATACGCCACCCCGCCCGATCGTTGGGCATCGACGTCGTGTCGGACCATGCACGGGCCGCGCCGCCCGGAGTCGCCGCCGGGTAGTAGTCCGTGTTGCCGTTCGACAGCCGCCAGCGCTCGACCTCGAAGTCAGCGATCGTGCCCGACGCCGACCACGCCAGATCGTGCCGGGCATCCGACACGCGCGTCACAGACACACCCGTCGGCGCCGACGGGGCAGCCGAAGCCGTCTGCGCCGGGATGCTGACCGTCGTCGAAACCGACGCCGTGAGCGAGGAGCCCACGTAGTCGACGCCCGTCAGCGAGAAGGCAAGCGTGTGGCCCTGCGCGCTGGTGGTGAGCGTCACCACCTTGGAGAAGGTGTAGATCTCATCCTCGCCGCCGGTGGCGACGTTGATGGAGACAGACCGGGAGCCGGACCCCAGCAGCGACCCAGAGTTGGCAAGGCTGTTGTTCGAGTCCGTGAAGCCGAAGCCGGCGCCCGCCTTGACCGAGCCCGTGACGGTGACGGTTGTCGCGCCCACGGCTGGCGTCGGGACGGTGTGCGTGAGCAGCAGCCGCATCCGCTGGTTGTCGGAGCTGTTCGGCGTCCATGCGCCGTACACGGTCGTCATCATGCCCCCTGGAGTTGTGCGCGGTGCTCGAGGTCGCCGATGAAGCCCAAGAACGCGTTGATGTCGCGGAAGGCGTCACGGGGCGCGGTGACGGTGATGTTGACCGTCTTGCCGCCAATCTCATGGGTCGGGATGACCTGCTCGCCGCCGCGCATCCGCACCAGCTCGGGGCCACGCTCACCAACCCACGCCAGCCCGGGGGCCGCCCAGTTGGTGCCACCCGCATAGCCGGGGATGCCCAGCTTCCCGAGCGCCCAGTCCTTCACCTGACCGATCAGCCCGCCGAAGGAGTCCTTCAACATGCCACCCCACGGGCCGGACAGTTGGCCCAGGTTCTTGACGACATCGCCGATCATCTTCGGGATGTCCAGCAGCCCGAAGCCGGGGACGCCGCCCTTCGCCGCCCCGGTCAGGTACGGCGTCGGATCAACCTGCTGGCCACCCCTGCGGACCTCGAAGTGGAGGTGGGGGCCGGTGCTGTTGCCCGTCGAGCCCACGTCGCCGATGTGCGTACCAGCCGCCACCACCTGACCGACGCTCGCCAACAGACGCGACATGTGCGCGTACAGCGTTTGCATACCGCCGCCGTGATCGATGATCGCGTGGTGGCCGTAGGAACGATTTAGGCGCAGCGCCCGCGTCACCCGGCCGCCGGTCAGGGCGGAGATGTCCTGCCCGATCGGTGCCGGGAAGTCCAAGCCGCCATGCCACTTGCCCGAGCGGTACCGGCCACCATTCCAGCCGCTGGAGCCCTGCGGAACGGGCCGCACATAGCCGCCGTTCGCGTAGCCCAGAAGCTGCGACTTCATCGATTCCAGTGCACGCCAGCCGCCGGCCAGCTGCACTTCTTCCTTCGTCAGCACGTATTCGCCGGCGTGAACGATGCCAGCCGGGTCCCACTTGCCGCCGTCGCCCGTGTAGCCGCCGTTGGCGAACGCCGAGTTGAGCGTCTTGCCGCCCGTCGAACCGCGCGAGGTCGAGCCCCAGGAGACCAGCGGGATCGCGCCCATGGCCTTGCCGCCGAACAGGCCGGTAACCGCGTTGATGACCTTGCGGAGCCCGTCGTTCCAGATGGTGCCGATCACGAAGTTGACCGGCTTGGCGGCGGCCTGCTGGATGCCAGACCAGATGGTGGCCCAGTGGGAGCCGAAGTTGCTCACGGCGTCGCCGATGTTCTTGAA
>Ga0073899_10002516_pt1 | contig 16511 bp, 13 predicted proteins | sample KloWWTmetaKNB5Ph_FD_88975 | JGI IMG/M metagenome (GOLD analysis project Ga0073899, IMG submission 88975) | Active sludge microbial communities from Klosterneuburg, Austria, studying microevolution and ecology of nitrifiers - Klosterneuburg... | ecosystem: Engineered > WWTP > Aerobic digester >...
CGCAGCCGTCCACGGCAGACCGAGGCGAATCAGGCGCTTCGGGCTGCCGCCGTCGCTGCCCTCGACGATGAACGACACTGCGTGCTCGTGACGCTCGAACTCTTCGTAGCTGGTGCCCAGCCAGGCGCCGAGCGTGTACTCGCCCGGGGGCAGCACCGCCGGCAACGACATGCGCAGCCGGTACGTGCCGGTGCCGCTGAGGTCGACGGCCTTCTGCCCGAGGATGTCCTCGTCGAGCAGGTTGAGCCCGCCAACGGTGTGCACTTGCACGCCGACGTAGAGCCCGGGGGTGGGCGCGCCCACCGCCACGATCACCTGCACGTACGACTCGGTCCAGGTGTTCAGCACCGACAGCGGCTGCCCGTCGGCATCGACCACCGCAAGTGAGATCACCTGTGCCTGTCGGGTGTGGTCGCGCTCGAGCACCAGCGCCGCAGCACCGCCACCCGATGATCGCGTGTACTCGCCGATCACGTCCGACGTAGGCCCCACCGAGCGCACCTGGCCCCTGTCGAGCCAGACCGCCCTGCCGCACAGGCGTGCCACGGACTCCATGTTGTGGCTGATGAACACCACGGTGCGGCCGCTCTGACCGATCTCACTCATCTTGCCGAGGCACCGGCGCTGGAAGTCGGCGTCGCCGACGGCAAGCACTTCGTCGACGAGCAGGATGTCGGCCTCGAGGTGAGCGGCGATCGCGAATCCCAGGCGCAGGTACATGCCCGACGAGTAGCGCTTGACGGGCGTGTCCATGAACGGCTGCAGGCCGGCGAACTCCACGATCTCGTCCAGCCGACGAGATACCTCACGCCGGCTCATGCCGAGGATGGCCCCGTTGAGGAACGTGTTCTCCCGCCCTGTGAGCTCTCTGTGGAAGCCGGTGCCCACCTCGAGCAGGGAACCGATCCTGCCGCGCGTGCGCGAGCTGCCCTCGGTAGGCGCGGTGATGCTGCTGATGATCTTCAGCAGCGTGCTCTTCCCTGCACCGTTCGATCCGACGATGCCGAGTGCTTCTCCCTCGTGCACGTCGAACGACACGTGCCGCAGCGACCACAACTCGGAGCGCACCGGGGCTGGCCGACCACGCAACCGGGCCGCAAGGCGCGCAACCGACTCGCGGAGGTCGGTGCCCTCTCCGTGGTGCTCGCCGAGCCGGTACCGCTTGCCCAGATCCTGGAGTTGAATGACAGGTTCGTTCATCAGATGACGTCTGCGAACTCGCGCTCGTGGGCTCGGAAGGAGACCAGGGCCAGGAGGAACCCGACGACCGCGACGCCGACCGACAGGCCGACTTGCCCGACGGTGGGGGCCTCGCTGCCGATCACTCCACTGCGGATGAGCCCGACCGCACCGGCAACCGGGTTGATGTACGCCACGGTCTGCCACGCGTCGGGCAGCTGGCTGGGCGGATACGCAATAGGCGTGAGAAAGAGCATGATCTGCAGCCCGAACGACACGAGCACCATGACATCGCGATACTTCACGACCTTTGCGCTGAAGTACACCACCGCACCACACACGCTGACGACCAGCAGTATGAGACCGAGCGGCAGCCCGAGCAGTGCACCCGTCACCGTCAACGAGCCTCCGGTGACGAGCGAGGCAACCAGGGCCACGACCAGCCCTATGGTGAGGTCGATCAGCCCGGGGATGATCGCCGCAGTCGGAATGATCAGGCGCGGAAACGACACCTTCGTGAGCAGCTCACCGTTGTACATCAGGCTGCCGGTGCCGTTGCCGACGGAGGAAGAGACGTAGTTCCAGGTGACGAATCCGGCCACGGCGAACGCGAAGTACGAGCCGCCCTCCACTTGGATGTCGGCCACCCTGTTGAACACGATCGTGAACATCAGCGCACCGACGAGCGGCTGCAGCACCGCCCAGGCCCCGCCCAGCAACGCCTGCTTGTAGCGCACTCTGACGTCGCGGTATGCGAAGAAGAACGCAAGCTCGCGATGCTTCCACAGCTGGAACAACTGCAGGTCGAGACGGCGTCGACGCTGCGAGCTGTTGACCACCCAGTCCGCCGAGTTCTCCGTTGTCATCGCCCGCAACCATTTCGTATCGGAGCGCCGACAGCGTGAAAGGTAGCCCGGCGCATCAGAACCTCATTGTAGTACTCATGGGGCGCCCAGCTTGCGAGCTGGGGTCGGAGCACGCCAGCGCTCCAGGCCTGACACCGCCCGATAGCGTCGTGCTATGGCGATGATCGGCGACGAGTGGTGACTGTTCCGTACGCGATCCTCAGCGTCGACGCCGACTTCAACGCTGGCGGTAACGTGCCGTTCGATTCCGCCTTCGGAGGTCTCCTCGCCATCGTGCGCCGCAACGGCGTTCCAGTTGGCTCGATGCTGTTCCACGGCCATCCACCCACGACGTTGAACGGTCTTCTGAATCAGGTCGACTACCGACCCGACGACCCACCGGCCGCCGTTGCCACCCCAGTGCGCATCACAGTCGCAGTGTGCACCAAGGACCGCCCGGAGCTGCTGGCCCGATGCCTTGCTTCGGTCCGTACGGCCCTTTCTGAAGCTGGCCCCGAGGTAGTCGGCGATCTTGTCGTGGTTGACAACGCGTCGAGTGACCAGCGGACAAGAAGCGTTGCAATCGATGCTGGCGCCATCTGTGTTCGAGCAGACGTACCCGGGCTCGACATCGCCCGCAACGCCGCCGTAGCGGCCGCAACAGGCGAAGTGGTCGCGTTCATCGACGACGATGTAGTGGTTGACGGCTCGTGGGCACGCACCCTGGCAAGGGCATTCGCCTCCCGACCCGACGCAATGGCCGTCACCGGACAAGTGCGGGCGCTGCGTCTGGACACGCTCGCCCAAGTCGAGTTCGAGCGGACGGGCGGCTTCTCCTTGGGATGGTCGCCGATCACGTTCGCTCTCGGGGCCAGTCCGGGTGTTCCCTTCGGGCGCAGTGTGGGAGTTGGCTGCAACATGGCGTTCCGGCGAGATCTCTTCCGCCACATCGGGCCGTTCGATGACGCGCTCGACACCGGAAGGCCGATGCCGGGCGGAGGCGACCTCGACATACTGGTACGCACGATGCTCGTCGGAGCAGTGGTGTACGAACCGTCGGCATTGGTGTTCCACGACCATCGCACCGACTTCAAAGCGCTTCGATACCAGTACTACACATGGGGAAAGGGCTATGCAGTCTTGCTGGCGAAGTGGTACCAAACCGCTCCCGAATGGCGGGCCGAGGTAAGAGCCGCAGCACGGCTCAGGGTTCGAGGGTACCTGCGGGATCTGGTCCGGAACCGGCGTTCGCTAGGCGGACACCGCCGCGTCGACGCTGCACTGATGATGCTCGGGTTCGCCACAGGCGCCACAGGTTCGTACGGTCGTTCCCAGCGGCGAATGGCCAAGCGCAAAGCCGCAGTCCTTGCGGCGCCACCCAAGGAATCCTAGTCACGGCAACTCAACGGCCGCTGCGCCGCCGCGCCGAGCGGATCGCCTTGCGAAGGGCACTGCGCCGGCTCGGCGCCCCCAACAAACCGACGAAAGCGCCGATGTCGTGGTCGCCCCGCACCTCCATGCGTGGGATGGCCATCGGGTCATCCCACACGGTCGCCAACCCGGGGCGCACTTCGACACCGATCTGATAGCCGGCCGCCCGCATCGTCTGCCGCACGCCCTCGTCGACGGCGCCGTAGGGGTAGGCGATCGTCGATACCGGCTGGCCCATCTCGCGTTCGAACGTCGCTCGGGCCGCCCGCTCCTGTGTCAGCGCCTCGCGAGGGGTCATCGCCGTGAGCGCGCGGTGAGAGCCCGAATGTGATCCGAAGTCGACTCCTGCGGCCGCTAGACGTCGAATTGTGGGCCAGTCCATCAGCGTTGGGGGGTCGTTCAAGTCGCTGTCCCAATCGGCCCGGCCACCCACCGCGTCGGCCACAACGAACACGGTGGCAGGAAACTTGTAGGCATCGAGTAACGGCCAAGCGTTCTCATAGAAGTCGCTATAGCCGTCATCGAACGTGAGGAGCACCGCTCGTCCGTCGAGCGGCTCGCGGCGCGAAAGCTGGTACCACCACTGACCGAGGGTGATCCCGACGTATCCGTGCCTGCGAAGGTAGGCAAGCTGGGCTTCGAAGGCCTCGGGCGATGTGCGATATCGCGCCAACTGATCGGTTCCACTGTCTGCAATGCTGTGGTACATGAGCACCGGCAAGAAGTCGGTCATCTCTTCGCGCGCTGCTTCCTCTCGCGTCGTGACAAAGCCGCCCCAGACGACCATCCGCGAGATCAGCGGCTCGAGGGGCGTCGCATGCTCGATCCGCTCGGGCTCGGGCCGCGGCTCTGTTGCAGGCCCGTCGAGTGCCCGCCGGAAACGCAAAATGCGATAGAGGTCGCAAACTAGTTCCCTTTCAAGCACAAGCCCCGGCGTTGCGGCGAGCACTTCTCGCAAGACTGCTCCGGTGACAGCGTGACCCCAGTCGAAGCCCGTGCGATGCGGTTCGTCGGTGAGCAAGTTGGCATGCGCTGAGACGATCACTCCTCCCGGCCTCAAGGCGTCCTTGATGCGGACTGCCAAGGCCTCAACTGCTGACAGGTCGTAGTAGTAGAAACCTTCGCTGCACACGATCAGGTCGAGATCACTCGGAAGCGCGTCGTTGGTGAGATCAAGTAGCTGGAACTCGATGTTGTCGTGACCTGCGCATCGCTGCGCCGCCCGCTCGAGTGCGGTAACCGAGATGTCGGTAGCGACCAGATGACCAACGAGTGGTGCCAGCTGCGACGTGAAGTGCCCCTCAGCGCACGCCAGCTCGAGCGCGCGTTCTGCGGGGAAATCGGTGAGCAATGACAGCGTCTGTTGGTACTTGAGCTGCTCATAGTTGTTCGAGTAGCTCCAAGGGTCGGGTTCTGCGAAAACCGCCTCCCAATCACCTCCACCGGCAGGCGGGTGATCCTTCATGCTGCCGCTCGGCGCCTCATACGTGACGGTTCCGCGAGTCGAAGAGTTGACGACCGTCCGCGCGAACCCCTTGAGCAATTCACGACCGAGCTTGCTTTCGTGGCCAGGCAGATCGAGCATCAACCGTGCCCCCTGATAAGCGGCACGCCGAAAGTCGATTGGGCCGATGATGGACCGCAGCAAGGTAGGTCGACGCCGCACCGTTCGCAGTGTTGAAGCCGCGAGTTGGTGGCGGATGGCGTCACCAATTGTGTCCGGTGCCAGAACACGGTCGAGCACCGCTACTTCGGCGCAGCCGATGGAGGTGGCGCCGCAACGCACTCGCAGCAGAACCTGCTCGACACCGTTTAGCCCATCAATAGGAGCAATCAGCGACCCGAGATCGACCGACACCGAAAGCGTCGCTCCGATCCGGACGCGATCTACACCGTCGATCAAGGCCGCAATTCGAGTTTCAATCGAACGGAGGATCGGTCGTGCCGCGTCGGGATCGCCGGCCCACGCCGTGAACGAAGCAACCGTGGCACGAATCCCAGATTCGCGCGCCGACCAATGCAGGGGCCATTCATCGGAGAGGAAGCCCCCACCGAGGGGTGCCTCGGAGAAGATCACACTTGCAACGCGACCCGGGTCCAGGTCCAGCCGACTCATCGGGCTGGCAGCGTCGAGCAGCGGGTTCACGTCTCCCCCAGCGCCAGCTGCTAACGCCACGACCCACAAAAGGTTGCTGCGGATCGCCTCGTTCACATCATGTTCCGTCTGAGATGACGCGACGGCAGCCACATGGATGCCGTTTCGACCCCCAAAGGCAGCATCGTGTGCTCGTCGGATCACGGTGACGCAATCAGCGTGCACGCGTGCAAAGTCGCGTCGCGACGCAGAACCTGACCGCAAGACGTACACCGCATAGGCCGCATCGAGCACTCCGAGCTGTACGCCCAGAAGTCCGAGTCGAGTCCACAGGTCCCAGTCCTCGCCGACAAAGAGCGTCTCGTCAAAGCCGCCGACGGCGTCCACTACCACTCGCGCAAGCACGCAGGCGTGAACGGCTAGCGGACACGTCTCCGTGGTCACCGCGAGCAGCGTCGCACCCGGCTCCGACAGTGGGTCAGCCATCACCCTTCGGACGCCGCTACCCGACTCGTAGGCCCAACGACAACGAATCCCGTCCAATTGCGAGTTGGCCTCGAGCATCGCGAGCGCCGCGGCGAAATAGCCCTCAGTCACGACGTCGTCGGCATCCAAGAAGAGAACCCATCGGCCGACCGTCGTCCGGAGGCCAGTGTTTCGAGCCGCACTGACGCCGCCCTGCGACTGCTGGACAAGATGAAATCGCTGGTCGCGCCGAGTCCATGCATCCACCACATCCGCCGTTCCGTCGACGGACCCGTCGTCGACAACGACGACTTCCCAGCGGTCGGAAGTCTGGGCAGCCACGCTCTGCAACGTTCGCTCGATCGTCGAGGCCGCATTGTGCGCCGGGATGATGACAGAGATCGTGTCGGTACTCACTCGGCGTGCGACCTTCCGCTTGCGCTCCATCGTCGGTAGAAGCGTTCCAAGGTGACAAGCTTACTCCGTTGTCTACGGTCGCCCTGGTGGCTCAGACCGCGGTCGGAGGGCCGCTACTGGCCTCGTGCCGGGCCTGCGCCGATCACTTGCTACGACGCAACCGCCACGCTGGCCGCGTCGATGCCGACGACACGCCGCTGTAGATGGCCGCCAGCTCGGCGTAGGCCAGCAATCTCTGGCGATACCTGCGGGTTGGGCGCCATGAGGCCGCTGCCTCCAGGGCTTGCGCGAACACCCACAGCCCAACACCGGCGGGCCATCGAGCCACTCGGCGAAGAGAACGCTTGGCCGTGCCCGGATCCGAACTGAACACAACGCTCTCGTACGAGGGGTGCAGCGCCAGGAACCGCATGCGGTTGGCGCCCTCCTCGCGCATCTTGCGCAGCGACTCCGAACGCCTGGGCGAAAGGTGGTGAGTGATCGCAGCTGCAGAATCGAAAGCCATCACTTCGCCCAGCTCGAACAGCCGTACGGCAAGCTCGAAGTCTTCGACGCCATAGCCGCGAAACCGTTCGTCGAAGGAGTGTTCGCGGAGCAGCATCGTTGGCGCCGATGTGTTGGCGAACGAACTGTCATGCGGGTCGCGTACTGTCCCCTCGACGGCCAAGCGTCGGTGACGGTCTGCGTACCACCAACTGGAGTGAACTATGTCGGGGTCGGCGGAGCTCACGTCGCACGGGCCCATCAGAATCCGCGCTGTGTCGCGACGATGGCCGAGGTGGCAGAGCAGCGCCGCTCGGCTCACCACCATATCGTCGTCGAGCAGCCAGACAAGCTCGCCTTGCGCTGCCGCGATCCCTGCGTTGCGCGCCGCAGCGAGGCCTCGATTCGGTTGCCAAAGGTTCTGTATCGGCACCGGAAAGCCCGGCTGCACGGCGGCGAGCATCGCCGACGAGCCGTCGGTGGAGCCATCGAGCACCACCACCACATCGACGTCGAATCCGCACGGCTCGGTCAGCGCGGTGGCCAACGAGGTCAGCAGCGTCGACAGGTGGCCTTCTCGCTGATACGAGGCCACGACGACTGTCAAAGAGTTGGCCACGCGTTGACTATATGCTCCATTGTCTGCGATCTTCGGCCGACTCTCGCCTTCTCGTCACTGTGGCAATCCCGTTCTTCAACGAGCAGCGATTCCTCCCTTCGGCCGTGGCAGCAGTTCGAGCACAGACCGAGAGCTCGTGGGAGCTGTTGCTGGTCGACGACGGATCCACCGACGGTTCCAGCGACCTCGCCGACGCGATCGCGCGTGCGCACCCAGGTCGGGTGACCGTGCTCCGCCACCCCGGCCGCGAGAACCGAGGGCTGCCGGCCAGTCGCAACCTAGCGATCGACCGGGCACGTGGCGAGTTCCTGTGCTTCCTCGACGCCGACGATGAGTGGTCGCCACACAAGCTGGCCGCCCAGGTTGAGATGTTTCGCACACATCCGCATGCAGTCATGGTGTGCGGGCCGAGCCGACACCAACCACTCGACACCTTCGCGGTCGGCCGCACAGTGGCAGTTTGCGAGGGCGCTCCACGTCTGCTCCGGCGTGGCCAGTTCGCCCGAATGCGCATGCGCGGAACGGTCACTACGCCGCCACCGTCTGATCCGATGTTCCGACTGAGCACGCTCCGTACTGCCGGTGGGGTTCCCGCCGGACCGGCGATGGCCGAGGATCAGCGCCTGTACGTCGCCGTCAGCTTGCTGGGGCCGGTGTTCGTCGACGACCAGCAGCTCACCACCTACACGGTGCGTAACGACTCGATGTACGGGGCCGCACGCGGCGACGATCTGGTACAGGTGGAGATTCATCGCCAGTTCGAGCGTTGGGTGATGCAAAAAAGTCGACACTCGGGACTGCGGGGCCTGGCAGTGATGGCCGCACTCTTACATCGTCGGCTGGCGCGCGGTGTGGGGCGACGGCTACGAGCGCTCGTCGGCTGAGTCGGTGACGGCCGCTAGGCTCGACGCTACCGAAGCCACCGCCTTGCTCGACGCCTCCGCCGTGAGGTGGTTGAAGTAGCGAGCGAGGCCGGCATCCGTGAGCCGACCGGCGAGCGCAGGGTCGTTGATGATGGAGACGCAGGCCTGGGCGAACCCCTCGGCGTCGTCGGCGATGAGCAGTTCCTGGTCGTGCGTGAGGTCGAGCCCGAAGCAGCCGGTGGACGTGGCCACGAGCGGCACCGAACGGGCCAGCGCCTCAATCACCTTCAAGCGCGTGCCACCGCCGGAACGCAGCGGGGCAACCGCCACCGAGGCCGTTGCGTAGTAGGCGCCGAGGTCGTGCACGTAGCCGGTGAGCGTGACGCCCTCGGCATTGTGCAGCCGCGCGGTGACGCCGTTGTTGTACCCGATGACCAACAGGCGCGATGCGGGCAGCTCGCGGCGCACCAGCGGCAATACATCGAACGCCAGCCACTCGGCGGCGAGGCGGTTCGGCTCGTACGACAACGGCCCCACGAACACCAGCGTCGGGTGCTCCTGATCGGGAGCTCGCCGGGCAGTGTGCGGTGTGCGATAGCCGTTGCGCACCACCACGCAGTTGTCGAGATCCAGGTACTCGCGATCCGCCTCGCTACAGACGGCGACGCAGCACACCTCTGCTGCGATCCGCCGTTGAGCCTTGCTCCACCGTCGCGCCTCCACGTGGCCCAGAAGGTTCCGCGGCGCCGCGCGGAAGCGACCCTGCAGGTCGGTGCGGTCGGCGATGAGGCTCTTCTCCAGGCGGTCGTTGAGGTCGTCGAAATCGACCACGTGCGATCCACCGACGAGGCCGCGGAAGACCGAGTACGTGCGGATGCGGCTGAACCACACGACGTCCCACGGTTCGTCACCGAAGCGCTGGGCCAGCACCGCCCGCAGTTGCGCCGGGTGCCGGTAGGGCACCTGCGCCAGGGACGTGATGGCCAGCAGCAGCTTGCGCCATCTGGGCGGGTTCTCGGCGCGGATCGTAGTGGTCTCGTAGCCGGCGTTCACGGGCAGCGATGCGCCGCCGATGCTGCTGTCGATGAGGCAGACGTGCAGGTCGCCGGCCTCCATCAGCCCGACGATGACGTTGTCGACCCGGATGCCGTACCCGGAGTCGCCGCCGGGCGTCCGATCCGTGACGAGCAGTATCCGGGGGCGACGGGCGCCCGCCGTTGCGGTACCCGCGTCGCTCGCTGCGGCCATCGATGACCCGCTAGCGTCGCCGGTCGTGCGGTTGACGTTCTCCTCGTCGGTGAGTTGTTGTTGCATTCGTCGTTCTCTTCGCTGTCCATTGACTGACATCGGCCCGTCCGAGGTGAGTGACGACACGAGTCGGCTGCCATGACGTTGATCGGCCTCTACACAGATTCTGACACCATCGGCGGGGCCGAGCGATCGTTGCTCAACCTGGTCGCCGCGTATCGCGGTGAGGCCCACCTGGTGATCCTCAGCACCAGCCCCCACTTTCTGCGCGAGGCTAGCCACCTCCAGGGGGCGAATTCAACACTTGTGCACGCACGCTCCTCGCTGATGCGCGGCGCGCTCGACCATCGCCGGCAGTTCCTCGACCTCGGGCTCGATCTGCTGCAGGTCACGCTGGCCAACCCATTCGCCTCCCGGCCCGCCTTGCTCGGCGGCGTGCTCGCGCGGATCCCTACCGTGGCGGTGGAGCAACTGGTGCTGCCCAGCCGCCGGCGCCGAGGCAGTGTGGTCAAGCGGCTGTTCGCGCGCGCACAGGCCGGCACCGTCGCTGTCGGCTCGGCCTCGGCCGACGACCTCACTCGCTACTTCGGGATCCCGCGCCGCTCGATCACGGTGGTGCACAACGGCGTCGCCGAGTCGGAGTTCATTAGGCGACCGGCGGCCTCGCCTCCCGTGGTCGGGTGCGCGGCGCGACTTGAGGATCAGAAGGGCGTCGACCTGTTGTTACAAGCCATGGCGCAGGTCGTCGACGCCCGGCTCGTCCTGGTGGGCGACGGCGAGCGGCGCGGCGCCCTCGAGCAGCAGGCGCGGGAACTGGGCATCGCCGATCGGGTCGAGTTCACGGGCTGGCTGCACGACGCTCGCCGAGCGATCGCATCCTTCGACGTGTTCGCACTCGCGTCGCGCGACGAGGCCTTTCCGCTCACGATCGTGGAGGCAATGCTCTGTGGTACGCCGGTCGTTGCATCCGACGTCGGCAGTGTTGCGGAAGCGGTGATCGACTCGGAGACGGGGCTGCTCGTGCCATCGGGCGACGTCCCCGCACTCGTCGACGCGCTGCGCAGGTTGCTCGGCGACGGCGAGCTTCGCGACCTGCTGGCCACCGCAGCACACGCGCACGCACTCCAACACTTCACCGATACCGCGATGGCCGACGGATACGACCGGTTGTGGCAGTCGATCCTGCGCTGATCGTTGCACCTCACGAAGCGCTCTGTGGGAGAGCGCCGCCGATCAGGCCACGACCACCAGTGCAATGTGCCGGCCGGCAACGGTTGCGAACCGTCCGCGCAGCTGCCGTTCGGCTGGCAGCACCGTGGCGGTGAACGAGGCGCCGTCGAGGCTGAGGCGTACCTCGTGATGATCCAGCATCCGGCCGCCGACGGCGCTCCAGGCCTTGTAGGCGGCCTCCTTGAGCGTGAAGGCGAGGTGTGCGTCCAGGGCTTCCTCGTCGTCGCGCAGGATCACGCGCGCCATCTCGGCTGGAAGCGGGTCGGTGGGCTCGACGTCGATGCCCAGTGCCATGACGGCGGGGTCGCGGCTGACCGCCGCGACGGCCACCATCTTGTCGTGGGCGAGCGAGCCGACGACTCCGGGTGGCAGCAGCGGCGCCCTCGTCGGCCCCACAGGGATGGCCTCGCTGGTGCCGAGCAGCGAGCGCAGCAACACCCGACCGCTTGCGAACTCGTGCCGACGGCCAGGCACGGCGTGTGCCACTGCCGCCCGCTCCTCCCCGTGCAGTACGCCGAGATCGTCGGGTGTGATCAGTCGTGCGCCGGTGACGATGCCTGGTGGTGCCAATGCGGCGAGCGCGACTGCGAGTTCGACCGGGTCCACACGCACGCACGGTAACCGACTCCGGCCACGTGCAGGTCGCCCAGTGGTTCACCTCGGCAACGTGTACGAGTTCTCCAACTCGTCCTGCAGCACCGTCGCGATGGTGGCCGTCGTATCGACGACGAGCTCCTCGTCGAGAATGCGAGTGCGGTACGACCAACCCTCCGGCAGCGCCAGCCGATCACCCAGCAATGCCAGTCGAGTGCCCCTTCACGCTGTCGATCGACGACTGCAAACGAGTGGCAGCACAACCGAAGGTTGATCCATCGACTGACGAGCAACTGCGCCAACGCGTCACCGCGAGCCTGTCGGGTACCGTTCTCATGATGCGGCTTGTTTACATACTCCTGGCGCATCAGCTGCCGGGGCAGCTGATCCGCCTCGTCGACCGGCTCGAGGGGCCAGACGTTCAGCTTCTCATCCACCTGGACCTGAACATGCCCGACGATGAGGTTCGCACCGTCCATCGGGAACTAGCCGCGCGGCCGCACGTCGAGTTCCTACGACGGCATCGGTGCACCTGGGGAGCCTTCTCGATCGTCGAGTCGACATTGGAGGGCCTGCGGCGCTGCGAGTCGCTCACGTTCGACTACGCCGTGCTGCTCAGTGGACAGGACTATCCCATCAAGTCGAGAGATGAGATCGACTCGTATCTCGAGCAGCTCGCAGGCAAATCGATCATCGACAACAATCCCTTCCCGATGGCGGAATGGAACACCGGCGGTTGGAATCGCATCCAGGACTACCAAGCGCACGACCGCCGGCGTTGGTTACGAGGCGTCGCACGAGTCCTCAACGCTTTGCCCCTGCGCCGACCGTACCCCCGCGGCATCCACCCATACGGAGGCGCGCAGTTCTGGGCGCTCTCGAGCCCCGCTGTGCACTACGTGCTCGACTTCATCGCTCGCAACCCAAAGTTCGTCGCTGCGTACCGATTCACCTTCGCTGCCGACGAGATGTTCTTCCAGACCATCGTCGGTAACGCCGGCGAGTCGGTGCCGAGAGTAGGCGACGCCGTGAACTTCCTGGAGTGGGATCGTCCCGGACTCACACTGACGTCGGACGACTTCCCGACGCTCGCGCAGACGTACCACCTCTACGCACGCAAGTTCGACATGCGCGTGGATGCTGCAGTGCTCGACATGATCGACAAAGAGCTTCTGTAGGCACCAGGCCCTCCGCCGCGGAAGTGTCCAATGACTATTCCTCGAACGCGGGCGTACGCCCGTATGCGCTCGAACCCGACAGCGCCGAGGCACTCTCGGAGTACTCGGTCACCGCCGCCGGGTTGTGAGCTCACGAGCACCCGCTGCCGTATTCGGCGAGGCCCGAGCTCAGCGGAGTGCGATGGCGATCTCTACCGGGCCGTAGAGCATTCCGGCGAGTTCGTTGCCGATGACGGCCTCGGCCCCGATCACGAGGTACGGCAACAGTTCTCACGACCGATCACATTCGAGTACATCGAGGACACCGCCCAGTAGGACGCCCGCGTGCGGGCCGACAGGAGCGAACCGACCGACGCCGATCGCGCCGCAGCAATGGTCGACGAAGGCGTGGGCCGAGCGCTCGGTCCGTGGCAGGGCGACGTCTCGTTCCTTTCGATTCGCGCTAGCCACACAGCCGTAGCTCCGTTCCCGGTCACCTGGCTCTTCAGCGAGGGCACGCTCGTCGTCAACGCCGCCGACGAAGATGCCGTACTGTCGCCGCTGCTTCGCGCTGAGGTCGCCCTGCGGCTCACTCAGGCGCTCGATGACCAGTCTTCGGCACCACCGCCAAGCGCAGCACGCAGCCACCTCGCAGGACTATCAAGTGGTGGTGGCGCAGGCGCTCGGGCAGGCGATCTGGGTGCACGACCTGTACCTGGGCGAGTTCTCCGAGAACGAGCTCGACGAGTACTACACCGACTACGTCGAGCGTCGAGCAGCGTTCGCCCCCGGCGTCGCCGAAGTTCCCGCTGCGTACCGGGCCATTCGAGTGGTCAGTCAGCACCTGGGGCCGATGTTAGACGAAGCGCTCAGCGAGGAGAACAGGCAACTCGTCGCTAGTGCGTTCACCACCCGATGTCCCCGACGCCCTCGATCAGGTCAGCCTGCCCGTCAGCAAGTACCTGCGCACCGACCCACTCGCGCAGCTCACCGCACCGCCTGGGCCGGCGGCGGAGGTGAAGCTGTCCAACCAGATGGGGCCGTTCGGGTTGTACCTGTTGCTGTCCACCGGCCTTCGGGCCACCGACGCGCTCACGGCATCCGACGTATGGGGCAACGATCGCTACACCGCCTATCTACTCGACGGCCAGGTGTGTGTCGATGTGCACCTTGTGGCCGACAGCCGCGACGACGCCGACCGTCAACAGCAAGCGCTCGAGGCGTGGGCAGCGGCCCGGCCGGCGGCAACGCATGCCTTGCTGGGGCGCGATGGCGTGAACCTGTACGCCTCGGCCTGCGATCCGGGCGCTGAGACGAGCCAGCCGGTGCCCACCACCGACGCATTCGATCACTACTTGGCGCGAGCGCAGCAGGTCCAGTTGCGAAGCGACTACTCCGGCAACCCCGCGTTGGCCGAGTGTGTGGCGGTCACCTTCTTTGCCACGAACAGTGTCACCGACCCGAGGCTCGACTACTCGAGTGAGATGGACCGCATCGAGCAAAGCTGCCTCGACACCGTCTGAGCGAACCGCTCAGCCCGACCGGTGAGTCGGTCGGACGTACTCTCGATGTCATAGGGTTCGTGCTGCGAACACCGGTGCGGGGCGACACGCCGTCGAGCCCACAGCGCCGGCAGAAGGGCGAGGTTCAGATGTTGCAGGACAGTTGTGTGCACCCCGAACGGTTGCTGCGATGGCTCCTCGTGACAGTCGCTGCTCTCGTTGTCACCGGTGTCGCAACCGCGGCGATAAACACCTACTACGGGTACTCGGCCCGTGACCTGTTCATTCGTTTTGATCTGGCATCGGATCCCTCCGTCCCGACGTTCTTCAGCTCTGCGATGTTGTCCCTCGCAGCGTTGTTGTTGATGGCGATGGGTAGGTCGGAGGTGAAGGCGAGCACACGTCGGGCGTGGCAGTTTCTCGCCGTGCTGTTTCTCGGCATGGCAATCGACGAGATCGCGCGATTCCACGAGTGGGTGGGCGATGCGGCCGAGATCTCGAGCGACGGGTTCTTCTACTACTCGTGGGTCTACTTCGGCATCGCGGGTGTTGCTGTCGTCGGTGCCGTGTACCTGCCGTTCGTTCTTCGACTCCCGCGGCGCTTGCGGTTCCTGATCATCCTCGCTGCGGCACTCTTCGTGGCAGGGGGTCTCGGCATGGAGATGATCAACGCCAGTCTCGACAGCTCAGCGGGAGCCGAGAGCTTCCGTTTCACGCTGCAGACGGCAGTCGAAGAAACAGGAGAGATGATCGGCGTCGTGGTGCTCGTCTATGCCCTGCTCGACGAACTCCGGCGACGAGAGGTCAGCTGGTTGATCGATGCCCTTCCAACTCAGATCGACGTGAGGAGCTCGCAAGATGCTTCGTGAGGGCCACGTTCACCCCGAGCGGGTGCTGCAGCGGTTGCTCCTGGCGGTGGCGGTGGTCATCGCTCTGGGGTTGGCCGCTGACTCGAGCATCATCCTGGGTGACTTCTCCGCGCGGGGATTGTTCAATCGATTTACCCTGGGATCGGACTCTACGGTGCCGACGTACTTCAGCGCGGCTCTGTTGTGCGTCGCGGCGGTACTGCTCCGTGTCGTCGCCCGCTCGGAGACGAAACCGGGTTCTCGTCGCGCGTGGCTGCTCCTCGCAATTCTGTTTCTTGCGATGGCAATCGATGAAGTCGCACGATTGCACGAATGGCTGGGCGAGGCGACCGAGATCGACAGCTCCGGGTTCTTCTACCACCCGTGGGTCTACTTCGGTATCGCTGCAGTCGTCGCCGTCGGCGTGGTGTATCTACCGTTCGTGCTTCGGCTCCCTCCTCGCCTACGCTTTCTTGTGATTCTGTCAGCGGCGATCTTCGTCGCGGGTGGGCTCGGCATGGAGATGATGAACGCGGATCTTGAGAGTTCGGTCGATGCCGAGACCGCCGAACGGTGGGCAGAGTTTGGAACCGACTCCTTCCGATATGCTCTGCAAACGGCCGCCGGGGAGGCACTGGAGATGGTAGGCGTTGCGGTCCTCGTCTATGCCCTGCTCGATGAACTTCGTCGGCGGGGGGTCCGCTGGCTGATTGCCCTTGGCGCTGGTACCGGCGAACCGGCGACCGCTGCCACTCGGGCGAAAGCCGGTCTCGAGTAGCGAAGTGTCTGCACCACGTTGTTGACGCGGTCACTCACGGTTGCTGCAAGTCGTTGCGAGTGTGTGCCACCACTGCGTCGATCTGAGCTGCGCTCAGCGTGCTGCGGCAGGCGGGCAGGGCGCGCACCCCACTGGCGATGACCGCCGTCATCGCGGCCTCGGGGCCGGTGCTCCAGGCCTTGTACGCCGCTTCCTTGAGCGTGAAGGCGAGATGCGCGTCAACGTCGCGCTCGTCGTCGCGCAGGATCACCCGCGCCATGTCGCTGGTGAGAAGGTCGGTGGGCTCGATGTCGATGCCCAGCGCGCTGACCGTGGGGTCGTGACTGACAGCAGCGACGACCAGCGCCCTGTCGTGGGCGAGTGAGCCCACGACGCCTGCCGGCAGTCGCGGCGCCCGCGTCGGGCCGACCAAGATCGCCTCGCTGGTGCCGAGCAGCTCGCGCAGCAGGGTCCGGCCGCTCGCGAACTCGTGGCGCCGGCCAGGCACGGCGTTGGCGACCGCAGCCCGCTCCTCCACGCGCAGCCCGTCGAGATCGTCAGCCGTGATCAGTCGTGCGCCGGTGACGATGCCCGGTGGCGCCAATGCGGCGAGCACGACTGCAAGTTCGACCGGGTCCACGCGCACGCACGGTAACCGACTCCGGATACGTGCAGGTCGCCGAGTGGTTCAACCCGGCAGCGTGTACGAGTTCTCCAGCTCGTCCTGCAGCACCGTCGCGATGGTGGCCGTCGTATCGACGACGAGCTCCTCGTCGAG
>Ga0073899_10002518_pt1 | contig 16505 bp, 13 predicted proteins | sample KloWWTmetaKNB5Ph_FD_88975 | JGI IMG/M metagenome (GOLD analysis project Ga0073899, IMG submission 88975) | Active sludge microbial communities from Klosterneuburg, Austria, studying microevolution and ecology of nitrifiers - Klosterneuburg... | ecosystem: Engineered > WWTP > Aerobic digester >...
ATTCTCGGAATACCTGAGTGACGACCAGAAGGTGCCCAACACCCTGGGTGAGCTGGGCAAGAAAACGTTAGATCCGGACGTGAACATCATCAAGCTGCCCAACATCAGCGCCTCCGTGGCCCAGCTGAAGGCATGCGTAAAAGAGCTGCAGGCCAAGGGTTACCCCATCCCCGACTACCCGGAAGTGGCCTCCACCGACGAAGAAAAAGCCATCGTCACCCGCTACGGCAAGTGTCTTGGCTCTGCGGTCAATCCGGTGCTGCGCGAAGGCAACTCCGATCGCCGTGCGCCCCTGGCCGTCAAGAACTACGCCCGCAAGAACCCCCACTCCATGGGCGAGTGGAAGCCCTGGTCCCGGACCCACGTGTCCCACATGCACCACGGCGACTTCTACCATGGCGAAAAGTCCCTGACCGTGGACAAGGCCCGCAACGTGCGTATGGAGCTGATCGCCAAGGGTGGCAAGATCACCGTGTTGAAGCCGAAGCTCGCCCTGCTGGAAGGCGAGATCATCGACTCGATGTTCATGAGCAAGAAGGCCCTGTGTGACTTCTACGAGCGTGAACTTGAGGACTGCCGCGAGTCCGGCATCCTGTTCTCGCTGCACGTCAAGGCAACGATGATGAAGGTGTCGCACCCCATCGTCTTCGGCCATTGCGTCAGGATCTTCTACAAGGAAGCATTCGAAAAACACGAAGCCCTGTTCAACGAGTTGGGCATCAACGTCAATAACGGCATGGTCGATCTGTACGAGAAGATCAAGACCCTGCCCGAGTCCCAACGCGACGAGATCATCCGCGACCTGCACGCCTGTCAGGAGCACCGTCCGAAGCTGGCCATGGTTGACTCCGCCAAGGGGATCACCAACTTCCACTCTCCCAACGATGTGATCGTCGACGCCTCCATGCCGGCGATGATCCGCTCCGGCGGCAAGATGTGGGGTGCCGATGGCAAGCAGTACGACACCAAGGCCGTGATGCCGGAGTCCACCTTCGCCCGCATCTACCAGGAGATGATCAGCTTCTGCAAGACCAACGGCAACTTCGATCCGAAGACCATGGGTACCGTGCCCAACGTCGGTCTGATGGCTCAGAAGGCTGAAGAATACGGCTCTCACGACAAGACCTTCGAGATCGCCGAGGACGGCATCGCCAATATCGTGGACATCGACACCGGTGAAGTGCTGCTCACCCAGAACGTCGAAGCCGGCGACATCTGGCGCATGTGCCAAGTCAAGGATGCCCCGATCCGCGACTGGGTCAAGCTGGCCGTCACCCGTGCCCGCAACTCCGGCATGCCTGCCGTGTTCTGGCTGGACACCTACCGCCCCCACGAGAACGAACTGATCAAGAAGGTTGAAACTTACCTGAAGGAACACGACACCACTGGTCTCGACATCCACATCATGTCCCAGGTCCGCGCCATGCGCTTCACCCTGGAGCGCGTGATCCGTGGCCTCGACACCATCTCGGTGACCGGCAATATCCTGCGCGACTACCTGACCGACCTGTTCCCCATCATGGAGCTCGGCACCTCTGCCAAGATGCTGTCCATCGTTCCGCTGATGGCCGGCGGCGGCATGTACGAAACGGGTGCCGGCGGCTCCGCGCCGAAGCATGTCCAGCAACTGACTGAGGAAAACCACCTGCGCTGGGACTCCCTGGGCGAATACCTCGCCTTGGCCGTCTCCCTTGAGGATCTGGGCATCAAGAACGACAACAAGCGCGCCGTTCTCCTTGCAAAGACCCTTGACGCAGCGACCGGCAAACTGCTGGACAACCGCAAGTCTCCCTCGCCCAAGACCGGCGAGCTCGACAACCGCGGCTCCCAGTTCTACCTGGCCATGTACTGGGCTCAGGAGCTGGCCAACCAGACCGAGGATGCCGAACTGGCGGCCCACTTCGCCAAGCTGGCCAAGACCTTGACCGACAGCGAAGCTCAGATCGTTGCCGAGTTGAAGACTGTTCAGGGCAAGGCTGTGGATATTGGTGGTTACTACAAGGCCGACTCCGAGAAGTGCAAGGCGGTGATGCGTCCGAGCCCGACGCTCAACGCAGCACTGAAGGCCGCACGCGCCTAAGGCTGTATCACCTTGCCCGCAGATCACCGCGGGAAGTAAACGGGGGCCGCCGCAGGGCGGCCCCCGTTTCACATGGCTGCAACAAAAAGCCCCCTACAGACCGAGGGGGCTTTTTGCTTTCAGCTGGGCACCATGGCAGGCCCGCGATCAGGCGAACTCACATTCGTTCGATCATGGCATCACCGAATCCGGAGCAGGACACCTCGTTGGCGCCCTCCATCAGACGGGCGAAGTCATAAGTCACCTGCTTGTCACCAATGGCCGCCTCCATGGACTTGATCACCAGATCGGCGGCTTCGGTCCAGCCCATGTGACGCAACATCATCTCGGCAGAGAGGATGAGCGACCCCGGATTCACCTTGTCGAGACCCGCATACTTGGGCGCAGTGCCATGGGTGGCTTCGAAACAGGCGTACTGGTCCGAAATGTTGGCCCCGGGCGCAATGCCGATCCCACCGACCTGGGCCGCCAGGGCGTCGGAAATGTAGTCGCCGTTCAGGTTGGTGGTCACGATGGTGTCGTACTCCGCCGGACGCAACAGGATCTGCTGCAGGAAGGCATCGGCGATCGCGTCCTTGACGATGATTTCACGCCCGGTTTTCGGGTTGGTGAACTTGCACCACGGGCCACCATCGATCGGCTGGGCTCCGAACTCTTCCTGGGCCACCTTGTAGGCCGTGTCGCGGAACAGGCCTTCGGTGAACTTCATGATGTTGCCCTTGTGCACAATGGTCAGCGACTTGCGGTCGTTGGCAATCACGTACTTGAGGGCGGCACGCACAAGGCGGGTGGTGCCTTCAATGGAGATGGGCTTGATGCCGATGCCGGACGTTTCCGGGAAGCGGATCTTCTTCACGCCCATTTCATTCTGCAGGAAGGCCACGACCTTCTTCGCGCCTTCAGACTCGGCCGCCCACTCGATGCCCGCGTAGATGTCTTCCGTATTCTCACGGAAGATGACCATGTTGGTCAGCTCCGGGTTCTTGAGGGGTGACGGCACACCCTTGAAGTACTGAACCGGGCGCACGCACTGGTAAAGATCCAGCTCCTGGCGCAGGGCCACGTTGAGGGAGCGAATGCCACCGCCCACCGGGGTCGTCATCGGCCCCTTGATGGATACACAGTATTCCTTGAGGGCGTCGAAGGTTTCCTTCGGAAACCACTCGTCGGGGCCATACAGCTGGGTGGATTTTTCGCCTGCATAGACCTCCATCCAATGGATCTTCTTCTTGCCGTCGTAAGCCTTAGCAACAGCGGCATCAATCACCTTGATCATCACCGGAGTGATATCCACCCCGATGCCATCACCCTCAATGAACGGGATGATGGGATTGTCGGGAACAACCTGGCCCGGGACGATTTTTTGACCACCAGCCGGTACCTTGATCAGAGAAGCACTCATTCCAACTCCCTCGCATAGATTTCGCATCGCACGGGCGGATCGGGCGGCTCGTGGTCACCACCTTGAGGACTTCCCGAGCGGAAATCTCCCGTGGCAAAACACCGCCACAACCGAAACGCTACCTGTCCACAGCCCGTCTTCGGGGCAAGACAGGTCCTTTTGATTATGGACGAAATAACGGCGCGCTAAAAGAACCGTTCCCAGCATTCCTGCGCCCTACCTACAAAGGGGCAAGCCAAGCCCTGCGCGGCGATCCGGCCGATCACCGAATGCTAAGATCACGACTCCAAGTGCGCCGGCAAAACGCCTTGCGACACCACAGCAAAGAGTCCGTAGCGGACTGCAGGGAGGGAAGATGGAGGCCATCAGTAACGAGAACCCGGTCGCCCAGGCCATTGCCCAGGCCATGATCGAGGGTTTCAACAAGCACTACCGGATCTTCCGGGAGACGTCGAAGCGTGCCAAGGAAAGCTACGAGGCAGCCGCCTGGCAGGAACAGCTCTCGGCGGTGCGTGACCGGGTCCAGTTCTACGACGACCGGGTGAACGAAACCGTGCACCGCATCCACGAGGAGTTCAACGCCGAGTCCATCGACGACGCCACCTGGCAGGCGGTCAAGCTCCATTACATCGGCCTGCTGATCAACCACAAGCAGCCCGAGCTGGCCGAGACCTTCTTCAACTCGGTCACCACAAAAATCCTGCATCGTGACTACTTCAGCAACGCGTACATCTTTACCCGACCGGCCATCTCCACGGACTACATCGAGTCCTTTCCGCCCACTTACTCCAGCTATTACCCCCAGGACGAAGGCCTGCGCGCCACCATCCTGCGCCTCATCGAGGACTTCGACTGGCAGCGTCCCTTCGAGAACCTGGAGCGGGATGTGGACTATGTGATGCGTACCGTCGAGACGCATCTGGGCAGCTGGCCGAAAATGGAGGTGAACTGCCAGATTCAGGTCTTGTACTCGGCCTTCTACCGTAACAAGACCGCCTACATCATCGGCAAAGCGGTCAATGGCTACCAGGAGGTCCCCTTCGTGATTGCCGTACGCCACGGCGCCTCGGGCATGCTCCACCTGGATACTATCCTGCTCGACACCTGGCGCATCTCCCTGCTCTTCTCCCTGTCCCGCGCCTATTTTCTGGTGGACATGGAAGTACCGTCGGGCTACGTGCAGTTCCTGCGCAGCATCATGCCGAACAAGCCCCGCTCCGAGCTCTACACCATGCTTGGCCTGGGCAAGCAGGGCAAGACCATCTTCTTCCGCGATCTGATCGCCCACCTGCGCCACTCCAACGACCAGTTCATCGAGGCGCCGGGCATCCGCGGCCTTGTCATGCTGGTGTTCACGCTGCCGTCCTACCCCTACGTCTTCAAGATCATCAAGGACGTCTTTGGTAGCTCAAAAAACATGGACAGGGCCACGGTGAAGCGCAAGTATCTGCTGGTGCGCCAGGTGGACCGGGTCGGGCGCATGGCCGACACCCTGGAGTTCTCCAACGTCGCCCTGCCCCGCAGCCGCTTCCACCCCGATCTCATCGCCCAGCTCAAGCAACTCGCCCCCTCGGTGATCGAAGAGGACGGCGACACCCTGGTGGTCAAGCACGTGTATATCGAACGCCGCATGACTCCGCTCAACATCTACCTGGACAAGGCCAGCGACGAGCAGGTTGACGAGGCCGTGCGCGAATACGGCCAGGCCATCGGCGAGCTGGCCATCGCCAATATCTTCCCCGGCGACATGTTATGGAAGAACTTCGGGGTGACCCGCTACGGACGTGTCGTGTTCTACGATTACGACGAGATCGAGTACATGACCGACTGCAACTTCCGCAAGATCCCCCCTGCGCCCAACGAGGACATGGAGATGTCTGGCGAGCCCTGGTACTCGGCCGGCCCGATGGATGTCTTCCCGGAGGAGTTCGCCACCTTCCTGCTTGGCCAGCAAAAGATCCGCAAGGCCTTCCTCAAACACCACCGCAACCTGCTCGACCCCCGCTTCTGGCAGGACGCCCAGGCCCGGATACGCAATGGCTACGTGGAGGACTTCTACCCGTATCCGCAAGAGCTGCGCTTCTGCAACGCCTACGGCACCCAAACCGACGCGCCCCCGTCACCAGCCGCCTGAGCCTGTTTTCTGCCCCGACCGCCGGCCTTGTCCGGCGGTTTTTCATGGCGTTCAGGTAAACCCCAGTGTCGCACTCCGTCGGCAAGTACCACCATGGATGTGAAGTTGCCATCTGGATGGCACTTCCCATAACCAATAAAGGAGGAGAGACATGGAATACCGGTTTCGATTGAAAGCTCTGGTGCTGGCGGTCAGCAGCACCCTGGTCCTGGGGGCCTGCGGAGGGGGCGGCAGCAACGACAAGAGTATTCAGCTGAGTGGGATCGCTGCGGAGGGTCTGGCCATCGCCAACGGCACGGTCACCATCAAGGACAAGACGGGCCAAACCCGCAGCGCCACCACCGACAGCAACGGGAACTACACGATCCAGACCGTCGGACTGACCTACCCGCTGATGCTGCAGATCACCGGCAGTCAGGGGGTATGGCATGCCCTGGTGACCGAGGACGATGCCGGCAAGCCCGCCAACATCAACACCGCGACCAACAGCATTGCCCAACTGGCGCTGGGCGTCAGCTCCGATACCGCCTTGCGGGCCGCCTTTACGACGGGCACCTTCAGCCAGGTCGGCGCAGCCAGCGTGGCCAACGCCGATGCAAAGCTGCTCGACGCCCTAGAGTCCGAACTCGGCAAACGCCCGGCCTCCCTGCGCCATGCCAGGTTTCAGCCCGGCACCGCCAGCACCGACGGAGACGAAACCGACCGCCTGCTGACCCTCGTCGACCTGCGCCCGTCCGGCACGGGCTTTATTGCCTACAACCGGCAACCCGAGCGCATCCGCGCCGACTCCTACCGCATCCAGGATTACGACGGCAACAGCGACGACCTCCTCACCGCCGGGCTCGGCAAGACCGGGCTCGGCAGTGCCGTGGCCCCCACCTACACCAATGCCGCCGCCCCCACCGCCGCCGAGCTGCGCCGCAACGCCATCTACAACAACTACCGCGCCCTCGTGGACGCCAACAAGCCCACCGGTGGCTACGGCACCCTCTACGGCCCCAACATCGACATCAATGGCGGGGACACCCTGGGCGAAGGCAAGATCGCCGGCACCGAGGCCATCGCCTTCTCCGGTGACGAGAGCGGCACCCGCCTGGTCACCGTGATGGTGCAGATTCCCGCCAGCTTCAATGCCGCCCAGCCGTGCATCGTCACCGCCACGTCCTCGGGTTCGCGGGGCGTCTATGGCGCAATCGGTACGGCTGGTGAGTGGGGCCTCAAGCACGGCTGTGCCGTGGCCTACACCGACAAGGGCAGCGGCAACGGCATGCACGACCTGGCCTGGGACACCGTCAACCTGATCGATGGCACCGTTTCCAGCGCCAGCGCCGCCGGCAAGCGGGCCCACTTTGCCGCCGATCTGACCAAGACCCAGCTCGACGCCTTCAATGCAGCCTTCCCCAACCGGATCGCCTACAAGCATGCCCACTCCCGCCAGAACCCCGAGAAGGACTGGGGCCGCAACACCCTGGATGCGGTGGGTTTCGCCTTCTATGTGCTCAACGAGAAATACGGCACGGCCGATGCCAGTGGCAAGAAGCCCCGCGTCATCCGCCCGGCCAACACCCTGGTGATCGCCTCGTCTGCGTCCAATGGCGCCGGCGCGGCGCTTCTCGCCGCCGAGCAGGACAGCCTGGGCCTGATCGACGGCGTCGCCATTAGTGAGCCCCAGATTCAACCGAAGGACGTGAGCGGCGTCGGCATCAAGCAGGGCACGGCCGCGGTCAGCACGATCGGCAAGCCGCTGATGGACTACTTCACCTATGCCAACCTCTACCAGCCTTGCGCCGCGCTGTCGGCCGCGGCCACGGGTTCGCCAGGCGCCGCCTTCATCGCCGGCTATGCGGCCAATCGATGCACGGCACTCAAGGCCAAGGGCCTGTTGGCCGGCACGACGCTCCAGGCGCAAGCCGACGAAGCGCTCCAGAAGCTGCGCAGTTACGGCTGGAGCAGTGAGCATGACATCTATCACGCGTCCCATCACGCCTTCGCCACACCATCAATTGTCGTTACCTACCTGAACACCCTCGGGCGCTTCAGCGTGACCGACAATGTCTGCGGTTTCAGCTTCGGCAGCACGGTAGCCGTGGCGGGAGCCACACTGGGTAACGTCACCGCCACCAGCGCCCTGGTCCAGGCGGGCATCTTTGCCACCGGCAATGGCGTCCCGCCCACCGGCGGCATCAACCTCGTCTACAACGAGGCCAGTGGCGGCGCCAAGCGGGACGTACTGGCGGTATCCCCTTCCACGGGGCTCGCCGATGCGGCCCTCGATGGCGCCCTGTGCGCCCGCTCGTTGGTAACCGGTTTAGATGCAGTGACAGGCAGCAAACTCACCGGCACCCTCCTCGCCCAGTCCGACCGCGTACGCCAGGGCATCGCGGAAGTGCAGGCCAGTGGGGCACTCATGGGCAAGCCGACGGTCATCGTGTCAGGCCGCTCCGACACCCTGATCCCCGTCAATCACGCATCCCGCGCCTACTACGGAGCAAGTCGCAAGGCCGATGGCACCACCAGCAAGCTGCGCTACTACGAGGTCACCAACGCCCAGCACTTTGACACCTTCATCGACAACGGCCTGCTGCCCGGCTATGACAGCAATCTGGTGCCCCTGCATGTGTACTTCAACCAAGGCATGGACATTATGTATGCCCACCTGAAGAACGGAACCGCGCTGCCCGACTCCCAGGTGATTCGCACCACACCGCGCGGCGGCACGGCGGGCTCAGCACCGGCGCTCACCGTCAGCAACGTACCGCCCATTGCCAGCAGCCCGGTTGGGGCAGACATCATCACCTACAGCGGCGGGACGGTGAACGTTCCGGAGTAAAGCCGCCCGTGGAATGAAAAACCCCGGATCTCAACACCCGGGGTTTTTCATTTCAGCACCAGCCGGATTCCCGTATCCACGGGCCCGGCCCCTCCGCAAGGGCATCACGAATGTAGGGTACGACAGCCTCGGGCAAGTCATCCAGGGGAAACCAGCTCAGCGCATCGCATTTGTCAGGCTCGGCAATATGCGGCTCACCACGCCATGACAGAGCCCGGACGAAAAAATCGATCCGGTTCGTATCCGAGCGACGATGGACCACACCCAGCACGGCCACACTGTCCGGATCGAGCACGACCCCAAGCTCCTCTGCCATCTCACGAACGGCCGTTGCCACCACGGACTCGCCCTCTTCCACATGGCCGCCGGGCAGGCTGAACAAACCATCGAAGAAGCCCGTCCCGGCGCGGCGCATCAGCAACACCCGGCCTTCCCGCTCAAGCAGGACATGAACACCGGTGGGAATGCCGGGATGGCGCATCAGTGCTTGCCGGTACTGCCAAAACCACCGGCACCCCGTTCGCTCGCATCGAAGTCGTCCACCACGTTGAAAGCCACCTGCAGCACCGGCACGACCACCAGCTGGGCGATGCGCTCCATGGGCTGAACCGTGAAGTGCTCATGCCCCCGATTCCAGACCGACACGAAGATCTGGCCCTGGTAATCCGAATCGATCAGCCCCACCAGATTACCCAACACGATGCCGTGCTTGTGCCCCAGCCCCGAGCGCGGCAGGATCATCGCGGCCAGGCCGGAGTCGGCCAGATGGATCGCGAGGCCCGTCGGCACCAGGGTCGTATGCCCGGGAGCCAGGTTGATGGGTGCATCGATGCAGGCCCGCAGATCCAGCCCGGCCGATCCGCCGGTTGCGTACGCAGGCGGCTGACTCTGCAGGCGCTCGTCGAGAATCTTGATGTCAATTCGGTGCATGGCAATCCAATCATTCAGGGCTGGGTGTCAGGACTTGGGCAACAGGCCCGCCAGATGGGCCACGATGGCCCGGGCAAGATCCGGCTTGGGTGCCTTCGGCAGAGGGTGACGACCAGCGTCGTCATACAGCACCACCAGGTTGTCATCTCCGCCCAGCCCGTCCTGCACCAGGTTGCCGACAATCAGGGGCAGCTTCTTGGCCTTGCGCTTGCCTTCCGCGTATTCGTCCAGGTTGCGGCTTTCGGCAGCAAAGCCTACACAGAAGGGCGGGTTTGGCAAACCCGCCACGTCGGCAAGGATGTCCGGGTTGGGCGTCAAGGTGATGGACAGATCTGCGCCGGATTTCTTGATCTTGTGTTCGGCCGAGGTGGCCGGACGATAATCCGCCACTGCAGCCACGCCAATGAAAACGTCGGCACCAGGCAGGACGGAAAACACGGCCTCGCGCATTTCCAGCGCACTGCGCACGCTCACCCGGCGGGCCCCCGCCGGTGCAGGCAGGGCCACCGGACCACTGACCAGAACCACCTCTGCCCCCGCCTGGGCGCAGGCCCGGGCCAGACCATAGGCCATCTTGCCGGAGCTTGAATTGGTGATGCCACGTACCGGATCGATAGCCTCAAAGGTCGGCCCGGCCGTCATGATCACCCGCCGCCCGGCAAGCAGGCGGGGCTGAAAGAACCCGATCACCGCCTCGCACAGGTCTTCGGGCTCCAGCATTCGCCCCAGCCCCACTTCACCGCAGGCCTGCTCGCCCGCCGCCGGCCCAAACAGGGTCACCCCGTCAGCACACAGCTGCGCGGCATTGCGCTGCGTGGCAGGGCTCTCCCACATCTGCCGGTTCATGGCCGGCGCCACCAGCAGGGGGCAGTCCCGTGCCAGGCAAAGTGTGGTCAACAGGTCGTCGGCCAGACCATGGGTCAGCTTGGCCATCACATCGGCAGTCGCCGGCGCAATCAGGATCGCGTCAGCATCACGGGTGAGGTCGATGTGGGCCATGTTGTTGTCCATGCGTGGATCCCACAGATCGGTCCACACCCGGTTACCGGATAGCGCCTGAAAGGTGACCGCCGTCACAAAGCGTGCGCCGCCTTCCGTCAACACCACATGGACGTCCGCCCCGGCCTTGCTCAACAGGCGCACCAACTCGGCCGACTTGTAGGCGGCCACGCCCCCCGTCACCCCCAACACCAGTTTCCTGCCCTTGAGCTCACTCATGCCAATGGTATTATCCAAATCCTTCAGAAGCTGGAATTGTACACGCCATGGCAATCACCGACTGGCCTGCCGACGAACGCCCGCGGGAGCGCCTCCTCGCTCTTGGCGCCGGCGCCCTGTCCGATGCCGAGCTGCTGGCCCTGTTCCTGCGGGTCGGCATCCGGGGTAAGAGTGCCGTCGATCTTGCCCGCGACCTTCTGGGTCATTTCGGCGGACTTTCACCCCTGTGTGCGGCCTCTGCTTCAGCCTTCTCCGCCATTCCCGGCATGGGGCCCGCCAAATACGCCCAGCTGCAGGCGGTTCTCGAACTGGCACGCCGCGCCCTCAGCGAAGAGATGGCCCGCCGCGACGTACTCGATTCCCCCCGCGCGGTTCGCGACTGGCTGCGTCTCAAACTGGCGCAACTCCCCCACGAAGTCTTCATGATCCTGCTCCTGGACGCCCAGAACCGGGTAATGGGCAACGTCGAGCTTTTTCGCGGCACGCTAACCCAAACGTCGGTCTACCCGCGGGAGGTCGTCAAGCTGGTCCTCGAGCGCAATGCCGCCGCCGTGATTCTTGCCCACAACCACCCGTCCGGCGTCGGGGAACCCAGCATCGCCGACCAATCGCTGACAAAAAGCCTCACCCAGGCCCTGGCGCTGGTGGATGTGCGGGTCCTTGACCACTTCATCGTGGCCGGCAACGCTGCCCCCGTTTCCTTCGCAGAGCGAGGCCTGCTCTAGGTTCCGGACTTACCGAGGCGCACATTCACCATCTGAAATGTACCAAGGTATTGATTCGAGTGAACTTCGTCGCTTATAATCGAGAGTCTTATCGAATCAAAACCAGTTTGGAGCAACAAATGGCTCGCGTTTGCCAAGTGACCGGAAAAGCACCGATGGTGGGTAACAACGTTTCCCACGCGAACAACAAAACCAAGCGCCGCTTCCTGCCGAACCTGCAGAATCGCAAGTTCTGGAGCGAAGCCGAAAACCGTTGGGTGCGCCTGCGCGTATCCAACGCGGCCCTGCGCACCATTGACAAGAAGGGCATCGACGCCATCGTTGCAGAGCTTCGCGCTCGCGGCGAAAAGGTCTGAGCCTTTTTACCACCGGAGATAAATCGACATGGCAAAAGGCGGCCGCGAAAAGATCAAGCTCGAGTCCACTGCTGGCACCGGGCATTTTTACACCACGTCCAAGAACAAGCGCACCACCCCGGGCAAGCTTGAGTTCAACAAGTACGACCCCGTTGCCCGCAAGCACGTGCCGTACAAGGAAGTGAAACTCAAGTAATTGCTTCCGGCACGCGATTACCGCTTGTTGCACCTAAAAACCCGCCCTGTGCGGGTTTTTTGCTTTTAGCCTTACAGACGCGCACAACACGTCCTCGTCAAACCGGCACCGCAAAAGCAAAACCGCCGGCAAGCTTGCGCAGGCCGGCGGTCTGGATCACTGCATCGGGGAGCCATAAGCCCCGACGGATCGGAACAGATCAAGCGCGCTGGATGTTCGACGCTTGCTTGCCCTTCGGACCCTGGGTGACCTCGAACTGAACCTTCTCCCCCTCTTTCAGCGACTTGAACCCGTTCATGTTGATCGCAGAGAAGTGCGCGAACAGGTCCTCACTACCGTCATCCGGCGTGATGAAACCGAAACCCTTGGCGTCGTTGAACCACTTAACAGTACCAGTTGCCATATTGCTAATTCCTTCTTGATTGCAGTAATACGATCCGGACGTCCGGCATGCGATCGGGTCAAGACAGAGACAGGACTTTCGAGGGTGCTTCTTCGAACACGCAACGCAAACCCCGCAGCCCCGGCCTTGGCACGAGCACAGGTCTGCTTTTACGTGACTTGATTGGCCTCGTCAACGCATTTGTAAACCGGCACAAATGTTGCACCACAACACGAAAGCGGCAAATAAATGTGGTGTTTTTGTGCGTTTTCCAACAAAAACCGACATTTCAACGCAGCTTTTGCCCCACTTGCGACGCACCATGACGGGGCAAGTGCACCGCTTTGGAAAGCCCCGGCAGGTGTGCCAAGTCACTCTTGCACAATCATCGGGGTTGTTTAGAATGGGTCGCATGGTCATCAAAAAGCAGGAAGAGTCTGTACTTGAAACGTCGGTGACGCGGGTCAAACCGCCGCCGCTCTTTAAAGTCATGCTCCTTAACGACGATTTCACCCCCATGGATTTCGTGGTGGCCGTGATAGAGAAATACTTTGGCAAGGACCGCGAACAAGCGACGCGGATCATGCTCAAAGTGCACAGAGAGGGCGTTGGTGTGTGCGGGGTCTTTCCGCGGGACATCGCAGCCACCAAAGTCGAGCAGGTCATCGCGTACGCACGCCAGCACCAGCACCCCCTGGCATGCGTCATGGAGGAAAACTGAAATGATCGCGCAAGAGCTTGAAGTCAGTCTGCACATGGCCTTTGTCGAAGCCAGACAAAAGCGCCATGAGTTCATCACCGTGGAGCACCTCCTGCTTGCGCTCCTCGACAACCCTTCCGCTGCCGAAGTGCTGCGGGCCTGCGCGGCCAAGACCGACGAGCTGCGCAAGGAACTCACCAACTTTGTGAACGAGCACACGCCCAAGGTCGAGGGCACGGAAGACATTGACACCCAGCCCACCCTGGGTTTTCAGCGCGTCATCCAGCGGGCCATCCTGCACGTCCAGTCCTCCGGCAAGAAGGAAGTCACCGGAGCCAACGTGCTCGTCGCCATCTTCGGCGAAAAGGACTCCCACGCAGTCTATTTCCTGCAACGCCAAAACATCTCCCGCCTCGACGTGGTGAACTTCATCTCCCACGGCATCACCAAGACACCCCAGCAAGGCGCGAATCCGGCTGCGGGTCGCCCCGCTGGCGAGTCGGAGCAGGGTGAGCAGGAGCAGGAAGGCACGTCCGCCGGCGGCGCACTGGACAATTACACCCAGAATCTCAACCAGCAAGCCCTCCTCGGCAAGATCGATCCCCTGATCGGTCGCGAGAAGGAAGTCGAGCGTGTCATCCAGACCCTGTGCCGGCGGCGCAAGAACAACCCCCTGCTGGTCGGCGAAGCCGGCGTGGGCAAGACCGCCATTGCGGAAGGCTTGGCCCGGCGCGTCGTCGAAGGACGTGTCCCGGAGATCCTTGCCGACGCCCAGGTCTACGCCCTGGATATGGGCGCACTGCTGGCAGGCACAAAGTATCGGGGCGATTTCGAGCAACGCCTGAAGGCGGTCCTGAAGCAACTCGCCGATCACCCGAACGCCATCCTGTTCATCGATGAAATCCACACCCTGATCGGCGCAGGTGCAGCGTCGGGCGGTACCCTGGATGCCTCCAACCTGCTCAAACCGGCCCTGTCCTCGGGTCAGATGAAGTGCATCGGTGCGACCACCTACACCGAGTTCCGCCAAATTTTCGAGAAGGATCACGCCCTCTCCCGCCGCTTCCAGAAAGTGGACGTGGTTGAGCCCTCCGTATCCGAGACCGTCGAGATCCTGAAGGGGCTGAAGTCCCGTTTCGAGCAGCACCACGGCATCAAGTATTCGGCTTCAGCGCTCTCGAGTGCGGCAGAACTCTCGGCCCGTTACATCAACGACCGGCACCTGCCTGACAAGGCTATTGACGTGATCGACGAGGCCGGTGCCGCCCAGCGCATCCTGCCCAAGTCACGCCAGAAGAAGCTCATCGGCAAGACCGAGATCGAGGAGATCGTCGCCAAGATCGCTCGCATCCCGCCGCGCAGCGTCTCCAATGACGACAGGGCCGCCCTGAAGACCCTGGAGAGAGACCTCAGGAACGTCGTATTTGGCCAGGACGCAGCCATCGAGGCCCTCGGCAAGGCCATCAAGATGTCCCGTTCGGGCCTGGGTAATCCCCACAAGCCCATCGGATCATTCCTCTTCAGCGGCCCCACCGGCGTCGGTAAGACGGAAGTCGCCCGGCAACTCGCCTACACGCTGGGAATCGAGCTCGTGCGTTTCGACATGTCCGAGTACATGGAGCGCCACGCCGTCTCACGCCTGATCGGTGCACCTCCCGGCTATGTCGGCTTCGACCAGGGCGGCCTCCTGACCGAACAGGTCACCAAAAAACCCCACTGCGTGCTTCTCCTCGACGAAATCGAGAAAGCCCACCCGGACATCTACAACATCCTGCTCCAGGTGATGGACCATGGCACACTGACCGACAACAACGGGCGTCAGGCGGACTTCCGCAACACCATCATCATCATGACCACCAATGCCGGCGCCGAAACCATGCAGAAGGCCATCATCGGCTTCTCGGCCAAGCGTGAGCAGGGTGACGAGATGGCCGACATCAAGCGCCTGTTCTCGCCGGAGTTCCGTAACCGCCTGGATGCGATCATCTCCTTCAAGGGGCTGGATCAGGACATCATCACCCGGGTGGTCGAGAAGTTCCTGATGCAACTGGAAGCGCAGCTCCACGAGAAGAAGGTGGAAGCCCACTTCACCGACCGGCTCAAGGAATGGCTTGGCAGGAAGGGCTTCGATCCGCTGATGGGCGCCCGCCCGATGGCCCGCCTTATTCAGGACACCATCCGCTCGGCCCTGGCCGACGAGCTGCTGTTCGGGCGCCTCTCCAGCGGCGGGACCGTCACCATCGATCTGGACGACAGCGACAAGGTCAAGCTCGTATTCGAAGAGTTGGCGGAAGCTGCGGTATAGTTTTCTAGACCGTACTCATGATGCCCTGCGGGCGGCTTCGGCCGCCCGTTTGCTTTATCCGCCTTTCAACCCAATGGAGTAACCATGGAATTCCAGACGACCGATCTTTGCGACGCCAATGAAGGCAAGGTGCGCGCCGTGGCCCCGATGTTCCGCAGCTTCGGGGGCAAGACCCGCTTTGCTGGCCCGATCCGCACCCTCAAGGTCTTTGAAGACAATGCCCTGGTGCGTTCAACCCTGGACACCCCCGGAAAGGGTGCCGTTCTGGTCGTTGATGCCGGTGGCTCGATGCGCTGCGCCATGCTCGGCGACCAGCTCGCCCTCCTCGGCGTCAAGAACGGATGGGCGGGTGTAATCATGTATGGCTGCATCCGGGATTCGGGACCGATCAGCGGCATGGACCTGGGTGTTTTCGCGCTCGGCACCCACCCGATGAAGAGCGTCAAGAAGGGTGCCGGCGATCTGGACATCCCGGTGAGCTTCGGCGGAGTGACCTTTGTGACCGGCCAGTACGTGTACGCAGACGAGGATGGAGTCATCGTTTCCGACGCTCCGCTGCTGTAGGCGACGCCACAAACGACGCGCTGCAGCGGTTTTTTGTTTCACAATCACCGACGCCATTTCACAATACAAAAACATGGGCTTAAACCCCTGTTTTTAATAAAAAATTAATTTCTTATATCTTATATAAGACCTGTTGCTGCCATGCAAAATCCTGCCTATACTCTCACCCACTGACCGAACTCCCGGAGATCGCCTAAAGCGCCCCCGGGACACCGGAAAATGAACAGGCGCAAGTCCGATCACCCCTCCCCGGGCCGGATCTGCACCGCAGGCTTACCCTCCCCCTCCAATGTTAGTAAAGGATGTCGTATGTCTCTGACTCGCGAACAGCAAATCGCCGCCCTCGAAAAAGACTGGGCCGAAAACCCCCGCTGGAAAGGCATCAAGCGCGGCTACTCCGCTGCTGACGTCGTCCGCCTGCGTGGCTCCTTCCAGGTTGAGCACACCCTGGCCCGTCGCGGCGCCGAAAAGCTGTGGGATCTGGTTAACAACACCCCTTACGTCAACTGTCTGGGCGCCCTGACCGGCGGCCAGGCCGTTCAGCAAGCCAAGGCCGGCATCAAGGCTATCTACCTGTCCGGCTGGCAAGTTGCTGCTGACAACAACGAATACGCCGCCATGTACCCGGACCAGTCCCTGTACCCGGTTGACTCCGTGCCGAAGGTTGTCGAGCGCATCAACAA
>Ga0073899_10002519_pt1 | contig 16504 bp, 16 predicted proteins | sample KloWWTmetaKNB5Ph_FD_88975 | JGI IMG/M metagenome (GOLD analysis project Ga0073899, IMG submission 88975) | Active sludge microbial communities from Klosterneuburg, Austria, studying microevolution and ecology of nitrifiers - Klosterneuburg... | ecosystem: Engineered > WWTP > Aerobic digester >...
AGCGCCGCGCCGAGTACAAAGGATTCCGGGCCGAGCCGGTAGAGTGAATCGTGTCGCTGCACGTAAGCTGCTGCGGCCAAGCCTTGCAGCAGCGAATGCACGCTGGTCTTGGGCGCGTCGATCTGCGCCATCAGTTGAGACAGCGTCAGTCCATCCGGCTCATCGGCGAGCAATCGCAGCGTCCGCAGCACCCGCTCCAGTGCCATGGGCGCCACATCGCTGCGCCGTGGGGCGGCAAACTTGACTGGCGCCAACGATGACTGCACGGTGATGGTGTCTCCTTCGTAGTTCTTATATCGGAACATGTGTTCCCCTATCGGTTCATCCTAGAGACGGTTGATTCCGGCGTCAAGCGAGAGAACGCGAGGGACAAAGGTGAACGCACTCGACCGCGATGGACACTACTTTTCGTGATCCCGGCAGGTTGCGGCCGTCCAAGATGTTGCTCGGCCGGGGCAATCACCCGAAGCGGAGGCGCAGCGGATGGGTGCCGCACTGGCGAGAGGTCGGCTGTTGCCTCAATCCGCAAGCGCCGGCGACTCAGGGCCGGCCACCGGCGAGGCCGGCTCGCGCAGCAGCGCGATCCAAGGGATGCCCAGCAGCGCCACCCACATCATGAGCCTGAAGTCCGGCAGGTAGGCCAGCATCACCGCTTGGCGGCCGACCTCGGCGTCGAGCTTTTGCAGGCCGGCGGCGGTGGACAGATCGTGCGCGCCGACCTCGACCGCCTAGCGCAGTGCCAGGCTGAAGGGGTGGATGAATTCGGCCAGCGCCGCGTGCCCGGCCTGGGTGTTTTGCGCCAGCAGCGCTACCATGGCCGAGATGCCGATGCTGGCGCCGATGTTGCGTATCAGGCTGAACAGAGCCGCGCCCTCGTTGCGAAAGTGTGGCGCCAGGGTCGAGAAGGCCACCGTCGACAGCGGCACGAAGACGAAGCCCAGCCTCAGCCCCTGGACGATGCCGGTGCGGGTGATGTCCCAGGTGCTGGTGTCGAGGCTGAATTGCGCCATCTCGTGCATGGCCACTGCGGTCAGCACCATGCCGAGCAGGATCTGCCAGCGCGGATCGATGCGCGGGCTGATGCGGCCGACGGCGAACATCGCCGCCATCGTGCCGACGCCGCGTGGCACGAGCAGCGTGCCGACGTCGATCACCGGGTAGCCCAGAAGACCATGCAGGAAGGGCGGCAACAGGGCCATGGTGCTGAACAGGATCGCGCCCATGAAAAACATCAGCAGCAGGCCGAAGCTGTAGTTGCGGTCGGTGAACAGACGCGGCTCGATGAACGGGCGATCGTGGGTGAACATGTGAACCACGAACAGGTACAGCGCCAGTGCGGCCAGGAGGGCCTCGACGAAGATCTCGGCACTGTCGAACCAGCCCTGCGACTCGCCCCGGTCCAGCGTCATCTGGAAGGCGCCTATGGCCAGCACCAGCAGCCCGAAGCCCAGGCCATCGAAGCGCCGCCCGCGGTCCCGCGGCGTCTCCTGGACGAAGGCGACCAGTCCCAGCCAGGCCAGGATGCCCACCGGCAGGTTGATGTAGAACACCCAGCGCCAGCTCAGGTGCTCGGTCAGCCAGCCGCCGAGGGTCGGGCCGAGGATGGGCCCGACCATCACCCCGACGCCCCACAGCGCTATCGCCGAGGCGTGGCGCTCGCGCGGGTGGCTGTCCGCAGCACGGCCTGCGACAGCGGCACCAGGCAGGCGCCGAACACGCCCTGCAGCAGGCGGAAGGCCACCAGCTGCGTCAGGCTCTGCGCCGCCCCGCACAACATCGACGCGACGGTGAAGCCGACCACCGACCACATGAACAAGCGCTTGCGCCCCAGCCGCGCAGACAGGAACCCGGTCAGCAGCATGAAGATCGCCGCCGCCACGATGTAGGACGTGAGCACCCAGGAAATCTGGTCCTGCGTCGCGCCCATCGCGCTTTGCATGTGCGGCAGCGCGACATTGGCGATGGTCGTGTCCACCGCCTGCATGATGGTGGCCAGCATCACCGAGACCGTGACCAGGCCCGGATGGGCGATGGCCGGGTTGCCGGCGGTGCTCACGCCACGGGGCTCGCGGCGGCCGGGTTCACTGGCGCGGCCAGGCCAGGCCGAGCAACTGCCGGCGCTGCCCGGTACGGACCGTGACCACGGCGCTCAGACCGGCGCGCAGCGGCGGTTGCTCCGCGGCGCTGTCGAGCTGGATGCGCACCGGCACGCGTTGCACCACCTTGATCCAGTTGCCGGCGGCGTTCTGCGCCGGGATCAGCGAGAACTCGGCCCCGGTGGCCGGGCTGAGGCTGTCCACCGTGCCATGCCAGACCAGGCCGGGGTAGGTGTCGACGCGGATCTCGGCCGGCTGCCCGGCACGCAGGTGGCCGAGGTCGGTCTCGCTGAAGTTGGCCTCGACCCAGGGCGTGGCGCTGACCACCAGGGCCATCACCGCGCTGCCCACGCTGACGAACTGGCCCTGCCGCGGCGGCCGGCTGGCGACGCCGGGCAGCGCCGCGCGCACTTCGGTGCGGGCCAGGTCGAGCTGGGCACGCTCGAGCTCGGCCCGCGCCGCCAGCATGCTGGGGTGGCGCGCGATCGGCGCATCGACGCGGCCGCCCAGGTTGACGGCGATGCGTTGCAGCTCCTGTTCGAGCACGGGCAGCTGCTGTGCCGCCAGGTCGCTGGACTGTCGGGCTTCGTCGAAGCGGGACGACGAGACGAAGCCGCGCGCCACCAGGTCGGCCTGGCGCCGCTGCTCCTGGCGTGCGAAGCCCAGCCGGGTATTCGCCAAGGTGATCTCGGCCTGCTTCTGGCGATGGGTCGCGGCCAGCGCCGCCAGGTCATTGCGCACCTGGGCGACCCTGGCCTCGGCCTCGGCCTCGGCCAGGGCCACGCGGTAGGGCGCGGGGTCGAGCCGGAACAGCACGCGCCCGGCCGCGACGGCCTCGTTGTCGCGCACCAGGACTTCGGTCACCGGGCCGGCCACCTCGGCGCTGATCGCGACCTTGTCGGACTTGACGTAGGCATTGTCGGTTTCCACGGAGCCGCCGCCGCGCAGGTACCAGGCCAGCAGGGCGGCCGCGGCCAGCAGCGGCAGCAGACCCATGAAGACGACGCGTACCAACCGGCGACGCCCGGTCTTTGCGGCGGAGGCGCTATCGGCAGGCGACGCCAAGGCGGTCGGATCGATCGGGTCCTCGTTCATCGGTGCGAGCGCTGGTGAGCCTATGACGCGCCCAGGTTGTCGCGCATGCGGTGCAGGGCATCGAAGACCAGCTTGACCTGCGCGGGCGCCAGGCCGCGCAGGGCGTCGGCCTGCACGGCGGCGCTGGTGCGGAAGATGGTGTCCAGCTGCGGGCCGGCGGCGGCGCACAGGTGGATGCGGTAGGCACGGCGGTCGCCCGCGTCGACACGACGCTCCACCAGGCCGGCCTGGGCCAGCTGGTCGATCAGGCGCGCCAGGGTGATCGGCTGCACTTCCAGCAAGGCGGCGAGTTCGACCTGGCGCACGCCTTCGTGACGCGCCACGTAGACCAGCGCTCGCGCCTGCGCCAGCGTCAGCTGCGGGTCGGTCAGCCGCTGCTGGAACGCGTGCCGCAGCTGGCGCGCCACGCTGGCCAGCAGAAAGCCCAGCGAATCCTGCTTCGAGTTCAATGACGGGCGAGAAATAGTGAGCGTTGCTTACTATATACGCTTGTCGGCATTCGCGGCGGGCAGGGCGCCGCGGCGGCCCGGCCGTTTCAGCCCCGCGGCCAGAGCACGCGCCAGATGCCCTGAGCGGTGGCGCAGACCTTGCCGTCCTCGTTGATGAACTGGCCTTCGGCAAAGGCGGTGCCGCGGCCCAGGCGCAGCACGCGGCCGCGGGCCTCGAAGCGGTCGCCGCGCGCCACGTCGAGGTAGGTCATGGTCAGCGTGATGGTGAAGGTGCGCAGTTCGCGCGCATCGACCGTCTGCGTTTCGGGCAGCGCCAGCAGGCCCGAGATGATCGAATAGCCGAGCGCGCCGTCGCACATGTACGAGATGACGCCGCCGTTGAGCACCTTTGCCGCGTCGCCGCCGGCGCCGCCGCCGCGCTGCGAGGGTGCCGCTTGCGCCAGGCCGATCGTGACTTCGCCGGGCGCATGCTCCTCGACGCTCAGGCCCTGCGCGCGCATGAAGGCGTCTTCGTTCCAGCCGCGCTTGATGCTGGCGATGACTTCGCGGTTGCGGCTGGTGTCCATGTCGTGGGGCTTTCAAACGGCGGCGGGATCGCCAAACTAACACTTGTTATGTTATCGTGAAAGTCTGGCGCACACGCCGTGCGGCCGCCCTGCAGGAGCCCGAGAACATGTCCGACCAGCCGCCGGTTCGCCTGGATGTCGACGCCGACGGCATCGCCACGCTGACGCTGAACCGCCCGGAGCAGCTCAACGCCTTCGACCTGAAGATGATCGAAGCCTGGCGTGCCGCACTCGAAGCGGCCGAGGCCGACGAACGTGTCAAGGTGGTGGTGGTCACCGGCGCCGGCCGCGCCTTCTGCGCTGGCGGCGACTTCGAGGAGATGGCCAAGTTCAGCGAGATGAACAGCCTGGACCGCAAGAACTTCCTCTACCGCAACGTGCACCGCATCCCGCTGGCGCTGGAGCGCATGGACAAGCCGGTCATCGCCGCCATCAACGGTGCGGCGCGCGGCGCCGGCCTGGACATGGCGCTGATGTGCGACATGCGCTTCATGGCGCAGTCGGCCACGCTCGCCCAGACCTACATCAACATCGGCCTCATCGCCGGCGACGCCGGCTCGTGGTTCCTGCCGCGCCTGATCGGCACGGCGCGCGCGCTCGAGTTGTTCTGGTCGGGTCGCGTGGTCGGCGCCGAGGAAGCCGAGCGCATCGGCATGGTCAACCGCAGCGTGCCCGACGCCGATCTGCTGAAGGTGACCTACGACTTCGCGCGCACCGTTGCCTCCAAGCCGCAGCAGGCGGTGCGCTTCTTCCGCCGCGCCGTCTACCAGAGCCAGACCATGGCGCTGGGTGCGCACCTGGACATGGTGTCTTCGCACATGGCCGTGCTGGAAGACCTTCCCGAGCACCGCGACGGCATTGCCGCGTTCCGCAATCGCGCACGCGGCAAGTCCTAGCCGCCGGCGCAGCGCAATCAATCCCCAGGCCGGCATGGCGGGCGTTCTCGAAGGCATCACGGTCGTCGACCTGTCGCGGCTGGTCGCCGGTCCGTACTCGACCATGGCGCTGGCCGACCTGGGTGCACGCGTCATCAAGGTCGAAGCCCTGGCGGGTGAGGACGGCCGCCACCTCGGGCCGCCGTTCTACGGCGAATCCAGCGTCACCTTCATGTCCTGCAACCGCGGCAAGGAGTCGCTGGCGCTGGACCTGCGCAAGCCGGCCGGGCGCGACATCCTCAACCGCCTGATCAAGCGTTCGCAGGTCGTGGTGCACAACTTCAGGCCCGACTTCGCCGAAAAGTACGCCCTGACCTACGACGACGTGCGCGCGCTGCAGCCCGAGGTGATCTACGCCGCCGTCACGGCCTTCGGCGAGCAGGGCGCGTACCGGCTGCGCCCGGCGGTGGACAGCGTAGTGCAGGGCATGGCCGGTGGCTTCTACGCCAGCGGCGACGAGGGCGACGAGCCCATCCGCATGGGCATTCCTCTGGTCGACGTGGCCTGCGGCATGTGCGGCGCCTTCGGCATCCTGGCCGCGGTGATGCACTGGCGCCAGACCGGCCGCGGCCAGCAGGTCGAGACCGTGCTCGTCGACACCATGTTCAACCTGATGGCCGCCAAGGTGGCCGAGCAGGCCGTCGAGCAGCGCGAGCCGGCGCGTGCCGTGAATCTGCCGATCGCCGCGCCCAGCCGCCACTTTCGCGCCGGCGACGGCCAGTGGTTCAGCGTTTCCGTGATCAGCGACGGCGCCTTCGCCCGCTTCTGCGACGCCATCGGCCGCCGCGAATGGGTGACCGACCCGCGTTATGCCAGCAACGCCGGCCGCGTGGCCCACCGGCCCGAGATGGCGGCCGAACTGGGGGCGATCTTCGCCACGCAACCGGCAGCGCACTGGCTGTCCGCGTTCGCCGACGCCGACATTCCCAGCGGGCCGGTGAACACCGTTACGCAGGCCATGGCCGACCCGCACCTGGCCGCGCGCTTCGTTGCGCACACGGCATTGCCGGGTTTGCCGTTGATTCCGTTCCCCGCGCACCTGGGGCAGGGCATGCTGAGCCTCGACCGGATGGCGCCGCCGCCGCGCGCCGGCGAGCACAGCGCGGCGCTGCTGCACGAACTGGGTTGTGATGCTGCCGAAGTGCAGCGCCTGGTGCGCGAACGTGTCGTCCGCCTGGCCGACCCAGCGCCATGAGAGCCCGAGCATGAATCCACCCGACAGCGCCGACGTCATCTGGCGCCCGTCTGCGCAGCGCGTGGCGCGCGCCCGCATCACCGACTACACGCGCTGGCTGAAGGAGCGCAAGGGCCTGGACTTCCCCGACTACGCCGCGCTGTGGCAATGGTCGGTCGACGAGCTCGAGGCCTCGTGGGCGGCGATGGTCGAGTACCTGGACATCCCGCTGCAGGGCAATCTCACGCCGGTGCTGGCGGACCGTAGCATGCCCGGCGCACGCTGGTTCCCCAACACGCGCACCAACTACGTCAGCCAGATCTTCAAGCACGCCAGCGCCGCGCGGCCGGCGATCGTCTTCCGCAGCGAGGCCGGCGCGCGCGACGAAGTGTCGTGGGCCCGGATGGAGCGCGACGTGGCGGCGCTGGCGCAGTGGTTGCGCGAGCAGGGCGTGCAGCCCGGTGACCGCGTGGTCGCCTACCTGCCGAACATCCCGCAGGCCGTGGTGGCCTTCTTGGCGGTGGCCAGCGTCGGCGCTGTGTGGTCGCTGTGCTCGCCCGAGATGGGCGTGGCGGCCGTTGTCGACCGCTTCCGCCAGATCGAGCCCAAGGTGATGATCGCCGTCGACGGCTATTGGTGGAGCGGCAAGGCCTTCGACCGCCGCGAAGTGCTCGACCAGATGCTCGCGGAACTGCCCAGCGTCGAGCGGCTGGTGCTGGTGCCCTACCTCGACCCGGCGGCCGACGCTGCGGCCTGGCCCCAGGGCGTGGCCTGGCGTGACACGCTGCGGCGCGAGGTGCCGCTGCAGATCGACCTGCAGCCCTTCGACCATCCGCTGTGGGTGGTGTATTCGTCGGGCACCACGGGCCTGCCCAAGCCCATCGTGCACGGCCATGGCGGCATCCTGGTCGAACACGTCAAGACCATGGCGCTGCACAACGACGTCTCCGCCGGCGACCGCTTCCACTGGTACACCACCACCGGCTGGGTGATGTGGAACCTGAACGTGGCCGCGCTGCTGGTCGGTGCCACCATGTGCGTCTACGACGGCAACCCGGCGTGGCCCGACTACTCGACGCTGTGGCGCTTCTGCGGCGAGATGAATCTCAACTTCTTCGGTGCCGGTGCCGCCTTCTTCACAATGTGCGAAAAGAACGGCGTCGAGCCGCGCAAGGTGGCGGCGCTGGGCCGCCTGCGCACGATCGGGTCGACCGGCTCGCCGCTGTCGCCCGAGAGCTATCGCTGGGTCTACGAAAAGGTGGTGCGCGATGTCTGGCTGACGCCGATGTCCGGCGGCACCGACTTCGCCGGTGCCTTCGTCGGCGGCGTGCCCACGCTGCCGGTGGTGGTGGGCGAGATGCAGGTGCGCTGCCTGGGTGCCAATGTGCAGTCCTGGGACGACGCGGGCCGGCCCTTGGTCGACGAAGTGGGCGAGCTGGTCTGCACGGCGCCCATCCCGTCGATGCCGCTGTACCTGTGGAACGACCCCGGCGGCAAGCGTCTGCACGAGAGCTATTTCGACGTCTACCCTGGCGTCTGGCGCCATGGCGACTGGCTGCGCATCACGCCGCGCGGCGGTGCCATCATCTATGGCCGCAGCGACGCCACCATCAACCGCCACGGCGTGCGCATGGGCACCAGCGAGCTCTACAGCGTGGTCGAGGCCCTGCCCGAAGTGATGGACAGCCTGATCGTCGACCTGGAGTTCCTGGGCCGCGAAAGCTGGATGCCGCTGTTCGTGGTGCTGCGGCCGGGGCACGAGCTCGACGCCGCGCTGACCGAGCGCATCAAGTCGGCCATACGCGGAGCACTGTCGGCGCGCCACGTTCCCAACGACGTCATCGCTGTACCCGAGGTGCCGCGCACGCTCACCGGCAAGAAGCTCGAGGTGCCAGTGAAGAAGCTGCTGCTCGGCCAGCCGGCCGAGAAGGTGGCCAATCGCGACACCATGACCAACCCCGCCAGCCTGGACTGGTTCGTGGCGCTGGCGCGGCAGCGTGACCAGCAGGCCGATCAACGCTGAAGGAACACTCTCAATGACCAGAAAGAACGTCCGCCGCGCTGCGCTGCGCGCCGGTGTGGCACTGTGGCTGGCCGCTGCGGCGTGCGCTGCGGCGCTGGCCCAGCCGGCCTACCCGAACAAGCCGGTGCGCATCATCGTGCCTTCGACGCCCGCCGGCGTGCTGGACAACGTGGCGCGCACGCTGGCCCTGCGTCTGGGCGACCATCTTGGCCAGTCCATCGTCATCGAAAACAAGGGCGGTGCCGGAGGCAACATCGGGGCCGAGGCCGCAGCGCGCTCGCCGGCCGACGGCTACACCCTGTTCATTGGCTTCAACGCGACGCACGGCGCCAACCTGGCGCTGTTCGGCAAGCTGAGCTACGACCCGGTCGGTGACTTCGCGCCCGTCAGCCTGCTTGCAGCGGTGCCCAACATCATCTCGGTGACCCCGGCGCTGCCGGTGAACTCGCTCGCCGAGCTGGTGGCGCTGGCCAAGGACAAACCGGGCCAGTTGAGTTATGCCTCGTCGGGCAACGGCACGTCCACCCATCTCGCCGCCGAACTGTTCAAGGCGGCTGCCGGCATCGACATCGCGCACATTCCCTACAAGGGCAGTGCGCCGGCGGTGACCGACGTCATCGCCGGCCAGGTGCCGGTGCTGGTGGACAGCGTGGCCTCATCGACGGCTCAGGTCAAGGCCGGCAAGCTCAAGGCGCTGGCAACGACCAGCCCGAAGCGGCTGCTGGTCCTGCCGGAGCTGCCCACCGTGGCCGAGTCGGGCTACCCGGGCTTCCAGTCCACGGCCTGGGTCGGATTGCTTGCGCCGGCGGGCACGCCCAAGGCCATCGTCGAGCAGATCAACGCCGCCGTCCTCAAGGTGATGGCGCTGCCCGAGACGCGCGAACGCATGGCCGGCTTCGGCGCCGAGATCACCACGTCCACGCCCGACGAGTTCGCGGCCCACATCCGCTCCGAGATGGCCAAGCTGGGGAAGGTGATCCGCGATGCCAACATCAAGGTGAACTGAGTCCTGCACACCGCACACAGCGCAGCGGGCTGCGCACCCGCCTGTTTTCCCTCAACCCACCCGCACTGGAGAACCAGCATGTCAGACAATGAGATCTACTACGAGGTCAAGGACTATGTCGGCACCATCACCATCAACCGCCAGAAGTCGCTGAACGCCTTCACCGGCGACAACATCGTCGAGATGCAGCGGCTGCTCGACGTGGCGTCGGCCGACAAGAATGTCGGCGTGATCGTGCTCACTGGCGCCGGCGACCGCGCCTTCTGCGTCGGCGGTGACGTCAACTGGGAGAAGGGCTCCGGCGGCAAGAGCGGCCTGGAGGACCTGAACTTCACGTTCAACCGCCAGATCGTCGAGTGCCCCAAGCCGGTGATCGCGCGCGTCAGCGGCTACGCCATCGGTGGCGGCCACCACATTGCCTACTTCTGCGACTTCACGGTCGCGGCTGACCATTCCATCTTCGGCCAGAACGGCCCGCGCGTCGGCTCGCCCGCCGGGGGTTACATCGTCTCGCATTCCGCCAACGTGCTCGGCCACAAGCGGGCGCGTGAACTGTGGATGCTGTGCCGGCGCTACAACGCGCAGCAGGCGCTGGACTGGGGGCTGGTGAACTCGGTGGTGCCGAAGGAGAAGCTCGACGAGGAAGTGCGCAAGTACGCCGACGAGCTGCTGTCGCTGAGCCCGACCTGCCTTCGCATCGTCAAGCGCTCGTTCTACCACCACATGCAGCCCATCATGGCACGTGACATGAAGGAGCTGATCGAGGAGGTGGCGCCGAACTACTTCAAGACCGAAGAGCAGCAGGAGGGCGCCAACGCCTTTCTGCAGAAGCGCAAGCCCGACTTCAGCCGCTTCCGCTGACGCCGCCTGGCGAGCGGCAACTGCATGGGCAGGGCGGGCCGGCCTTTGCCTGTACTTGTTCATCGTGATGCGGACCGCTTTGGGCTGCAGGTGGCCGCGCTGCCGGATCCTCAGTCGACAGCGTCTGCCCGGCGTGGCGCGAACTGGTCGCGCATGGCCTTCTTGTCGATCTTGCCCAGCGTGGTCACCGGCAGCTGGGCGACGAAGGCGATGTGCTTGGGTGTTTGCACGGCGCCCTTGCGCAGCCGCACCAGGGCCATCAGCTCGGCACACAAGGCGTCGCTGCCGGGTTGGCCACCTTCGCCGGCGCCGGGCCGCAGCACCACCATCGCATGAACCGCTTCGCCCCACTTCGGGTCTGGCACGCCCACCACGCCGGCGGCGGCCACGGCCGGGTGCTGGCTGAGCACGTCTTCCACTTCGCGCGGGAAGACGTTGAAGCCGCCGCTGATGATCATGTCCCTCGAGCGGTCGACGATGTATAGGTAGCCGTCGGCGTCGCGCCGCGCCAGGTCGCCGGTGTAGAGCCAGCCATGGCGCAGCGCGGCGGCGGTCTCCTGCGGCTTGTTCCAGTAGCCGGCCATCACCAGCGGGCCGCGGGCGCAGACTTCGCCGACGTCGCCCTCGGCCACTTCGACGCCGTGTTCGTCGAGCAGGCGCAACTGGATGCCGGCCATCGGCGTGCCGCAGCTTGCCAGGCGCTGCGGCTGGCGCTCGGGCTCGTGCTCGCGCGCGTGCAGCACGGTCAGCGCCATCGGTGCTTCCGACTGGCCGTAGATCTGCATGAACACCGGGCCGAACACGCCGATGGCCTCGGTCAGCCGCGCCGGCGCCATCGGCGCGGCGCCGTAGATCACCATCGCCAGGCTCGACAGGTCGTGCTGACGGCGCAGTGGCGAGTCCAGCAGCACATAGATCATGGTCGGCACCATGAAGGTGGCGTTGACACGGTGCTGCTCGACCAGCCGGCAGAAGCTGCCGACCTCGAAGCCGGCCTGCATGATGAAGGTGCCCGAGCGCAGCAGCACCGGCATGATGATGGTGCCGGAGGCATGGGTGATCGGCGTCGTGGCCAGGAAGCGCGGTTCGGCCGGCCAGTCCCAGCCGGCCAGTTCCATCAGCACCATGGCCTCGTGCACGCGGTGGGTGTGCACCACGCCCTTGGGTTGCCCGGTGGTGCCGCCGGTGTACATGAGCACGCACACGTCGTCGGCGCTGGCGCGCGCCACCAGGCGTTCGGGCCTGAAGCGCGCCGCCTCGGCCAGCATGTCGAGTTGGCCCTGCCACGGCCCGAGACCGGCCATGCGCAGCGCCTTGCCCACGCGTGCCTGCAGTGCCAGCGCGCGGCTGCCGTAGTGCGGCGGGTCGACCAGCATCCACTGCACGCCCGAGTCCCGCAGCATGTAGACATGGTCGTCTTCGGACGAGTTCGGGTTCAGCCAGGTCACGCGCAGGCCCATCAGGTAGGCCGCCGCGGTGACGAGAAAGGCCTCGGGCCGGTTCGCCGACAGCGTGGCCACCGGGTCGCCCTTGGCCAGGCCATGGGCCGTCAGCGCCTGCACCATGCGGCTGAGCTGTTCACCGAACTCGCGGTAGCTGGTCTGCCGTTCGCCGTGAATGAAGGCCACGCGCTCGCCGCCGCGCTGGATGGCGTCGATCACCAGGTCGCCCATGTTGCCGCCCTGGTAGAGCGCGGGGTTTTGCGGGGGCAGGGTCATGGTGTTGTCCTGAGGCGGAGGAGGGTGGGCAGGGCGCTCACATCTGATTGCTGTCGAATCATCAGCGCCGGGGCCACTACACCTTGGACGGGTCCGGCTCGGCGGCGCGCACGGTCGATTCATGGAAGGTGATGTACACGGCATTCAGGAAGATGACCGTGCCGCCGATCCAGCTCCAGATGTCGGGAACCTCGTCGAACACCAGGAAGCCGATCAACGAAGCCCAGACCAGCCGCGTGAAGTCCAGCGGCATCAGCGCCGTGGCTTCGGCGTACTTGAACGACTTGGTGTAGGCGAACTGCCCCACGGTGGCGATGAAGGCCATGAACACGAGTACCGGCAGCAACTGCAAGCTGGGCCACCTCCATACCCACACGGCGAGCAGGAAGGTGGGCGGCGTCACGATCACCGACATGTAGGTCACCTGCGTCGTGCTCGACTCGGTGGTCGACATCATCTTGATGACGATGATCGACACCGCCCAGGCGATGGCGCCGCAGATCGCCAGCACCGGCCCCAGCGACAGCGGCACGACACTAGGGCGCACGATCAGCAGCATGCCGACGATGCCGCCCGCGACGGCGAACCAGCGCCTGGCGCTGGACCGTTCGCGCAGCACCAGGATGGCGACCACCGACGCGAACACCGGCGAGACGAAGCTCAGCGCGGTGACCATCGAGATCGGCGACATCGTCAGCGCCGAGAACAGCCCCAGCATCGAGATCATCAGCATCACGCAGCGGATCAGGTGCAGGTGCAGCCGCTGCGTGCGCAGCACCGCGAAGCGGCTGCCCAGCAGGCCGGGCAGCATGAAGAACAGGGCGATGGCGTAGCGGAAGAACGTGGTCTCGAAGACGTGCAGCTCGCGCGAGGCATAGCGCACCGAGGTGTGCAGCAGGGTGAACGACAGCGCGGCGATCAAGCCCAGCAGCAGGCCCTGGACGCGGCGTGGAATGCGCTCGGCGAGGGCGGTGACGGCGTGCATGCGGCGGCTACGGCGAGCGCACGTTTCGCGCTGCGTTCGTCACGGCACGTCGACCGTGTCGGCACCGGTGTCGCCGTCGAGCGGCCGCACCGGATGCGGCGGGTGCACCGGCACGCCACCGACCGGCACGGCGCGGGCCAGAAAGTCGATCACGGCGTTGGCGAAGATGTCGTTTCGGTCGCCGGCCACCATGTGCCCGGCGCCGGTGACGTTGACGTATTCCGCCGTCGGGCACAGCGCCAGGAACTCCTGCGCGCCGGCCTCGCTCAGCACGTCAGACAGGCCGCCGCGCACCAGCAGCGTGGGCAGGCGCAGGTTCACCGAGCAGGCCTCCAGTCGCCGGGCGCGCTGCTCCAGATTGAAGGGCGCGGCGCGATAGCGCGGGTCCCAGTGCCAGTGATAGCGGCCGTCGGCGCCCAGGCGCACGTTCTTGCCCAGGCCGTCGAGCTTGGGCGGGCGCCTGCGGTGGGGCTGGTAGGTGCCGATCGCCTGCGCCACCTCTTCCAGCGAGGCGAAGCCCTCAGGCTTGAGGCGCATGAAGGCCTGGATGTGGTCGACGCCTGCAGGTTCGATGCGCGGCGCGATGTCCACCAGCACCAGCGCGGTGGCGTCGACATGCGACTCGCCCACCGCCACCAGGCTGGTGCCGCCGCCCATCGACGCCCCCACCAGCACCGGCCGGCGCTGGCCCAGCGCGGCGACCACGCACTGCAGGTCGCGCACCATCGCGTCCTGCCCGTAGGAGCCGTCGGGCGACCAGTCGCTGTCGCCATGGCCGCGGGCATCGAAGGCCACGGCGCGGTAGCCGGCCGCGCCTAGCGTTTCGCCGGTGCCCTTCCAGGCGTGGCGGGTCTGGCCGCCGCCGTGCTGCAGCAGCACCAGCGGTCCGTCGACGGGGCCCCAGGCATCGCCGGCGATGTGCACGCCGCCATGACCGGGCCAGCGGTGCATGGGCTCCGGCGTGCCCGGCAGCCGGGTGAGGGTGGCTTGGGCGGTCATGGTTTCGGATCTCCTTGCATGGCGTTGACAGGCGCTAGCCGCGCAGCGCCGACAGGCCCAGCTCGCCCTGCGCCAGCAGCAGCGCCTGGATCTGGTTGCTGCCCTCGGCGATGGCGAGGTGGCGCACGTCGCGGTAGTGGCGCTCGAGCGGAAAGTCGCTGGTGTAGCCGGCACCGCCCAGCACCTGCATGGCATCCTCGCACACGCGCAGCACGGCGTCGCTGTTGTGGCGCTTGGCCATCGAACACCAGCGCTGCGCGTCTGCCGCCTTGCGGTCCAGCGCATCGGCGGCGCGCCCGGCCAGCAGGCGCGAGGTCTCCACCCGCGTCATCATGTCGGCCACCATCTGCTGCACCAGCTGGAACTGGCCGATGGGCCGGCCGAACTGCTGGCGCTGGCCGGCGTAGCGGCAGGCTTCCCGGTACGCGGCTTCGGCCACGCCGGCGCAGACATAGGCGACGAAGCAGCGGCCGAGGTTGAGGTAGTGCTTGGCGATGGCGAAGGCCTGGCCTTCGGCGCCGATCAGGTTGGCCGCCGGCAGCAGCACGTCGTCGAACAGCAGTTCGCCCAGCGGGCAGCAGTGCATGCCCATCGCGTACACCTCGCGCGCCGAGAAGCCGGCCATGCCGCGTTCGACGATGAAGGCCGAGACGGCGCGGTCTGCCCCGCTGCCGGTGCGCGCGAACACCACGCCCAGATCGGCGTGCACGCCGTTGGAGATGTACAACTTGCGCCCGCGCAGGCGCCAGCCGCCGCTGGCGGGGTCGCGTTCGGCGCGGGTCTCGACGCCGCTGGCGTCGGAGCCGACGTTGGGTTCGGTCAGGCCGAAGAAGGCCAGCGTGTCGCCGCGCATCAGCGCCGGCAGGAAGCGCTCGCGCTGCTCGGCGCTGCCGCGCTCGGCGATGATCGATAGCACCAGGTTCGAGGTGCTGATCATGCTGCGCAGCGAGGCCCAGGTGCCGGCCAGTTGGGCCAGCAGCGTGCCGTAGGTGACGTGGTCCAGCCCCTGGCCGCCGAGTTCCTCGGGCAGCAGGCCGCCGAGCAGGCCGTAGCCGCTCATCGCGCGCACCAGCTCGCGCGGCGGTAGGCGGCGTTCGCGTTCGTGGGCGCCGACGATGGGCGCGACTTCGCGCGCCAGGTAGTCGGCGAAGGCGTCGCTCGCGGCGCGCTGCCAGTCGGCGAGTTCGAAGTCCATGCGCGTCAGTTCTCGGCGCGGGTGGCATCCGCCAGCGCGTCCGCCGGCAGGCCCAGCTCGGCCAGGATGGCTTGCGTGTGCTCCCCGATCGCCGGCGCTTTGGTGCTGGACGCAGGCAGGTCGCGCAGCGGCACCGGGAAGCGCAGGCGCGGCTGGCCGTCACCCTCGCTCACCATGCCGCGGGCCTGGAAGTGCGGGTCGGCCAGCACATCGTCGAGGCTGTTGACCGGCGCACACGGGATGTCCTGGGCATCGAAGAGCGCGGCCCAGTGCGCCAGCGGCCGTGTGCGCAGGCAGTCGGCGATGGCCGCGTCGATGCGCGCGCGGTGCGGCGCACGGTCGTGGTGGCGCGCGAGCGCCGGCCCCTGCAGATCGGTCAGCGCTAGCGCAGCGACCAGGCGCGCGAAGAACGGGTCTTCGATGGCCGCGATGCTGAGGTAGCGGCCGTCGGCGGTGGGGTACACGCCATAGGCCGGCTGGCGCGGCAGACCCGCGCCGGCCGCCGTGCCGCGCGCCTTCGCCGCGAACCACGATCCGAGCCGCGGCGTGGTCCAGTGCAGTGCGGCGTCGGCGATGGCGACGTCCAGGAACTGGCCGCGGCCGTCGCGCTCGCGCTGCGCCAGCGCGGCCAGGATGGACACCACCGCGAACATGCTGCCGGCAATGTCGGCCACCGGGATATTGACGTCGTGCGTGGGGGCGCCGCCGCGCTGCGTTAGGCCCACGACACCGGCGGCGCTGAGGTAGTTCAGATCGTGTCCGGGCCGCAGCGCCTGCGGCCCGCTGGCGCCGTAGCCCGAGACCGAGGCGTAGATCAGGCGTGGGTTGAGGGCGCTCAGGCTGTCGTAGTCGACGCCCAGGCGGCGCGTCACGCCCGGCCTGAAACCTTCGACCAGCACGTCGCTGCGCTCGGCCAGCTGGCGCAGCACGGCGCGGCCGGGCTCGGTCTTCAGGTCGATGCAGATGCTGCGCTTGCCGCGGTTCAGCGCCTCCACCATGTCGGGCACGATCGCGCGTGCGTTGTCGCCGCCGGGCCGTTCGACCTTCACGACCTCGGCCCCCAGGTCGGCCAGCAGCGAGGTGGCATAGGGCCCGGGCAGCAGTTCGGACAGGTCGAGCACGCGCAGGCCCGCCAGCGGTGCACGGCCGATGGCGGCGCCTGGCTGCACTGCGCTCATGGCTTGTTCGCGGCGACGAACTTCGCGCGCTGCGGGATCGGGTTGTGGTGGCCGGCGAGCTCGGCGCTGTCGTCCTGCGCCAGCACCAGGTCCCACAGCTGCTGGCCCAGCGGTGCGCGCTTCTCGTCGAGCAGGTGCGCCACCAGCCCGGCCGAGCGGCCGATCAGCGCGAAGCCGCGCGCCCACAGCGGGTCCAGCCCCATGTCGGCGACGCAGGCGCCCAC
>Ga0073899_10002520_pt1 | contig 16501 bp, 18 predicted proteins | sample KloWWTmetaKNB5Ph_FD_88975 | JGI IMG/M metagenome (GOLD analysis project Ga0073899, IMG submission 88975) | Active sludge microbial communities from Klosterneuburg, Austria, studying microevolution and ecology of nitrifiers - Klosterneuburg... | ecosystem: Engineered > WWTP > Aerobic digester >...
CCGTTTCAGGGCTGAGTCTGACGAATCAGACCGACAGCGCCTTGACGTGCTGGATCACCTCACCGATGGCCTGCTGGGCAGAGCCATAGAGCAGGCGGGTGTTCTCCTTGTAGAACAGGGCGTTCTCGATGCCCGAGTAGCCCGTGCCCTTGCCGCGCTTCACGACGATAACGTTCTGCGCCATGTCGGCGTTGAGGATGGGCATGCCGAAGATCGGGCTGGACTTGTCGGTGCGGGCCGAGGGGTTCACCACGTCGTTGGCACCGATCACCAGGGCTACATCGGCCTGGGCGAAGTCGCCGTTGATCTCTTCCAGGTCAAAGATCTTGTCGTAGGGCACCCCGGCCTCGGCCAGCAGCACGTTCATGTGGCCGGGCATGCGCCCCGCCACCGGGTGGATCGCAAACACCACCTCGACGCCCGCCTCTTCCAGCAGCTCGGTCATCTCCCACACCTTGTGCTGGGCGCCCGCCACCGCCATGCCATAGCCCGGCACGATGATGACCTTGCTGGCGTAACGCATCAGCGCCGCCGCATCCATGGCGCCGACCTCCCTCTGTTCGCCCTCCACGGCTTCACCACCGCTGGCCGCGCCGGTCATGGGCGTGAACAGGATGTTGCTGATCGGCCGGTTCATGGCCTTGGCCATCAGCTGGGTCAGCAGGGTGCCGGCGGCGCCGACCACAATGCCGGCGATGATCAGGGCCGGAATGCCCATCACGAAGCCTTCAAAACCCACAGCCAGTCCGGTGAAGGCGTTGAACAGGGAGATCACCACCGGCATGTCGGCCCCACCGATGGGCAGAGTGATGATGATGCCCAGCACCAGAGCGAGCACGAAGAAGGCACCCACCAGCACCGGGTCAATCGTCGGCGCAATGACAATGGCGCCACCAACCGCTACGGTCACCAGGGCCAGCACGATATTCACCGCGTTCTGTGCCGGCAGCCGGAAGGCCTTCTTCATGACCCCCTGGAGCTTCGCCCAGGCCACCACCGAACCCGAAAAGGACACGGCGCCGATCAGCGCCCCCAGGGTGGCCAGCAGGGTCACCACGGTGCCATGCATTTCACCACGGGCGAACTCGACCGCGGCAATCGCCGCCGCGGCACCGCCACCCATGCCGTTGTAGATCGCCACCATCTGCGGCATGTCGGTCATGGCAACCTTCTTGCCGGAGACCCACGCCACCGCACCGCCGAGGGCAATGGCAATGACCATCAGGGCAAAGTTGTTCATGCCCGGGGTGAGGAAGGTGACGACGGTGGCCAAAACCATGCCGACGCCCGCCCACACAATGCCCTTGCGGGCCGACACCGGCGAGCTCATGCCCTTAAGGCCGAGAATGAACAGGATCGCGGCGACGAAATAGCTCGCGTCAATCAACCACTTGATCGCCATTACTTCTTCTCCTTTGCCTTGAACATGGCCAGCATGCGCTCGGTTACAACGTAACCGCCCGCCGCATTGGCGGCCCCGAGCAGCACGGCGACAAAGCCGATGGCCTGTTCAAGCGGGGTTTCTGCCTGGCCGAGGGCGATCATGCCGCCCACCAGCACCACGCCGTGCACAAAGTTGGAGCCGGACATCAGGGGCGTGTGCAGGATCACCGGCACACGGGAAATGACTTCATAGCCGGTGAACGCCGCCAGCATGAAGATATAGAGTGCAAGCATTCCATCCATGGGAAGCCCTCCTTAGAGCCCGAGCGCGGCCTTGACACCCGCGTGGCGAAGTTCGCCCGCGTGGGTCAGGCATGCGCCGGACAGCACCTCGTCCTCCCAGTCCAGGGCCAGGGCCCCGTCCTTGATGAAGGGCGAGATGAAATTGAACAAGTTCTTGGCGTACATCTCGGAGGCATGCACGGGCATGCGACTGGGGATATGGGTCGGGCCGATGATCAACACCTCACCCACCCAGGTCTTCTCCCCGGCTACCGTGCCGGCCACGTTGCCGCCGGTTTCGGCGGCCATGTCCACCACCACCGAGCCCGGCTTCATGCGCGCCACCATGTCAGCGCTGACGATGACCGGCGCCTTGCGCCCCGGGATCGCTGCCGTGGTGATGAGGGCGTCGCACTCGGCGATGGCCTTGCCGAGCTTGTCTGCCTGCTGGCGCTTCTCGTCGTCGGTGAGCTCGCGGGCATAGCCTCCCGTACCGGCTGCCGACACACCGGTATCCACAAACTTGGCCCCCAGGGACTCGATCTGCTCCCGGGTTTCAGGGCGCACGTCATAGCCGGAGACCATGGCCCCCAAGCGCTTGGCGGTGGCGATGGCCTGCAGGCCGGCTACACCTGCGCCGATCACCAGCACCTTGGCCGGACGGATGGTGCCGGCAGCGTAGGTGAGCATGGGGAAGAATTTCGGACTGTGATCGGCAGCAATCAGCGCACATTCGTAGCCCGATACGGCGGCCTGACTGGACAGAACGTCCATGCTTTGCGCACGACTGATCCGGGGCAACAGTTCCAAAGCGAAACAGGTGATCCGTTTTTGCATCAAAACGTCTACTCGCTCGCGGCTGGACCACGGCTGCTGCAAGCCGACCAGCACCGAACCCGGCTTGAGCTGGGCCAGGGCTTCGAGCCCGAGGGGCTGCACCTGCAGGATCACGTCGGCCTTCTGCAGCACCGACAGGGGCTCGGTCGAAAGCTCCGCCACTCCGAAATCTTCGTCCCGGTAGTAGGCGGTTTCGCCGGCACCGACCTGAAGCTGCAATGCAGCCCCAAGTCCTTGATATTTCTTGGCAACGTCCGGAACAAGCGCAACACGGCGCTCACCCGGCGTAAGCTCTTTGGTCACACCGATGACCAGAGGCATGGAAGCTCCTAAGTGGGTAGTTGGAATTCTGTTATCGTCGCGAGAGGGTTTCGACGACGAGACACTCTGGTTGGTCAATCTCCGGCAAACTCCCCGGAAAAACCACCCGGTTCATGAATGAAAATTCGGACATCTCTTCCGAACATCACAAAAAAGATGCGAAAGTCTAGCAAGAAACAAACCCGCCTCACCCGGAAATTAGGCCTGCCGCCCGGCTCACTGGTCCACGTAGGCGAGATCAAGACCGACAAACCCAGCATCACCCTGATCGAATTCGATTCCCAGGGCATGGCCGAAACGCATTTCGACTCCGTCGAGGCCTCCCGCCATCACCAGCCGACCCGGGAGAAGCTGTGGCTCAATGTGCACGGGCTCCATGACCCTGCGGTGATGGCCGAGATCGGGCGGCGCTTCAAGCTCCACCCCCTGATCCAGGAGGATATCCTCAACACCCAGCAGCGCCCGAAGAGTGACGAGTTCTCGGACTACGTTTATATCGTCGCCCGTAGCTTCGACTTCGATACCGCGAACAACTGCCTGAACTCCGACCAGGTCAGTGTCGTGCTGGGCCGCAATTTCGTACTGACCTTCCAGGAGCGCGCCACCGGCAATTTCGAGGCCGTGCGCGAACGCCTGCGGGCAGAAAATGGCGCCATGCGCAGCCACGGCTGCGACTATCTGGCCTACGCGCTCCTCGACACCCTGGTGGATCGCTACTTCGTAATGCTCGACCACATGGCAGACCAGGCCGAAGATCTTGAGCAGCGGGCCTTGACCAATCCCAACCCGTCCCTGCTCGCCGAGATCAACCATGTAAAGCATGAAGCCCTGACCCTGCGCCGCGCCCTGTGGCCTCTGCGCGAGGTACTCAACAGCCTGTCAAGGGCAGACAACGGCTTTTTCACACCCGATACCCGGCTCTATCTGCGAGACATCTACGATCACACCGTACACGTTCTCGAATCCCTGGAGTCGGTACGCGACCTGCTCGCCGACCTCCTCGACATCTATCTATCCAGCGTCAGCAACCGCCTCAACACCGAAGTCCGCATCCTCACCGTGCTCACCACCCTGTTCATGCCGGCCACGCTGATTGCGGGCATCTTCGGGATGAATTTCCGTCAAATGCCCCTGCTCGACGACCAGGATGGCTTCAGGTTTGCGCTGGGAATGATGGTCGGCGCCGCGACCCTGATGGCCGCCGCGTTCTGGCGGCGAAACTGGCTGCGCTCGCGCTAACCCATGCTCGGGTAATCGGAGCGGGGACGGTTAGGCACTTCCACCAGCTTGACAACGGCAAGAGAGATGTTGTCACCCCCTCCCCGGGCGCGCTGGCGGGCCAGCTCAATCAGAGTCGAAGCAGCATCCCTCGGCGACTGGCTGGCCAGGATGGCGCCCGTCTCCTCTTCACCGATATAGGCCCACAAGCCGTCCGAACACAGCAGAAAGGCATCGCCCCCGACCAGAGGCGACACATGCCCCACATCGACCCGCGGCTCCCGTTCGGAACCCAGGCAGGACAAAAGCACGTTGCGGTTTGGATGGCGCAGGGCCCCTTCTGAATCAAGACGCCCCTTGCGCACCAGCTCTTCGACCAGAGAGTGATCCGAGCTCCGCGACACTAGCGCGCCGGAACGGAAATGGTAGAAGCGGGAATCGCCACAATGGGCCCAGTCGGCACGATCAGGCTGCATCATGAAAACGACGGCAGTGCTGTGGGGATCCTGCTCGCTGGTGAAGCGTGTCAGCTTGATGACGATATGGGCTTCGTCAATGATGCTACGCAGCAGATCCGGCGCACTCTCCGAGGCCGGTGCAAAGGATTCGAAATTCTGGCGTGCCTTCAAAATAACCTGCTCGGCAGCCATTGCCCCCCCTGAATGCCCACCCATGCCATCCGCCAGCACGGCCATCAGGGTGCCCTTGCGACTCGGGTGGGCAAATACCGCAGCGCGGTCCTGCTGCTCGGTACGATCACCAGTGTGCTTGGCCACGCAGGCTTCTGCCTGATAGCGTTTCTTGGCACTCGTGGTTTCGGGATCGGCCAGGGATGAGAAAGTGGGATTCAGCATGATTTACCGCAAACTGCCCCTGACCCGGCCAAACAACACGACGAACACCTGCCTCACAGAAGCGCTCCGGGATTCAGGTAAGGGCCTGCCAGCATGACAAACAGTTTCAGACATTCGGGCAATAGCGCGCTCAAGCGATTCAAAGCAAACACTCCGGCCGTGTATCACGGCAAGAATCAATCTAGAGTTTAACTGTTAATTTCCTTCACACCTAAGGCAACAAGTACCTTTCAGGCCGCTTTCGTGATTTTTTCATCTATAAGTTCAATCCAATGTAGAACGGGTAGGTTTGCCCCACCGCACAGATGCTCAATGCAACCGATGTTGGCCGACGCTATCCGCTCGGCGTTACCAACCTCCAGGGCGGCCAGCTTGTTGTCACGCAACTGACGGGACAGTCCCGGCTGCAGCAGAGAGTAGGTTCCGGCTGATCCACAGCACAGATGGGCGTCGGCCACGGGCGTCAGGTCATAGCCGGCTGCACTCAGCAAGCCTTCCACCACACCGCGAATCTTCTGGCCATGCTGCAGGCTGCAAGGCGCATGAAAGGCGATTTTCTGCGCCGATGCAGAAACGCTGCGGCGCGCCAGGATGGCGCGCAAGGCTGCCGCCTCAGCCACCACCACCTCCGCCGGGTCGCGGGTGAGCGCCGCCACACGGGCAGCCTTCTGCGCATAGGCCGGATCGGCCTTGAGTAAGTGACCATAGTCCTTCACCTGCACGCCGCAGCCCGAGGCGGTGACGAGGATGGCCTCAACGCGCCCGGCCGCAATCTCCGGCCACCAGGCGTCGATGTTGCGGCGAGCATCGTCCCGCCCTCCCTCCTGGTCATGCAGGTGGAAGCGCACAGCCCCGCAGCAGCCAGCCGAAGCCTGCTCCACCAGCGAGATGCCCAGCAGATCCAGCACCCGGGCCGTGGCGGCGTTGATCGACGGACGCATGGAAGGCTGCACGCAGCCGGCCAGGGCGATCATGCGGCGGGCATGGCGCGGGGTCGGCCAGTACCCGGGCGGTGACGCATGCGGCACCTTGTCGGCAAGCACGCGCGGCAACAGCGGCTTGAACAGACGCCCCAGGCCCATCGCCGTGCCAAACAATCCGCTGCGCGGCACGACGCCCTTCAGGGCCTCGCGCATCAGGCGGTCCGCGCCCTGGCGTGGCACCTGTTTTTCCACCTCATGACGGCCGATGTCGGCCAGGCGGCCATACTCCACGCCCGACGGACACGTGGATTCACAGGAGCGGCAGGTCAGGCAACGGTCCAGATGCAGGCGGGTCTTCTCCGTCGCAGGCTGCCCCTCGAGCACCTGCTTGATCAGGTAGATCCGCCCGCGCGGGCCGTCCAGCTCATCGCCGAGCAATTGGTAGGTCGGACAGGTGGCGGTGCAGAAACCGCAATGCACGCACTTGCGCAGGATTTCCTCGGCCTCGCGGCCCTCGGGCGTGTCGCGTATGAAATCGGCGAGATGGGTCTGCATGCCTAGAGGCCCTCGTACAGGCGACCAGGGTTGAAGACCCCGGCCGGATCAAATGCGTTCTTGAGATTGCGCTGCAAGGTCAGCATGGGCGCCGTCAGCGGATGGAACACTGCCCCCTCTCGCGCGCCGTTACGGAACAGGGTTGCATGCCCCCCCAGGGCCGCCACCCGCGCCCGTATCGTTTCGGGCGGCAAATCGGTGTGCAGCCAGCGCTGGGCACCACCCCATTCCACCAACTGAGAATCGCCCAGTTCAATGGCCAGGGCATCACTCGGAAGCGACAGGCGCCAGAGGGGACGGGGAGGCTGGGCGCCGGCAAAGAAGGCTTCCGTCTGTTCCCGCAGACCACGCCAGCGCGCATCGGCGACGGTATCGGGGATGCGCTCGCCCCCCAGCCGCGCAACGGCGGCATCCACCGCAGCGGCAGCACCAGAGAGCCGCAGCTCCAGGATGCCGTTCTGCCAGGCGCTGGCAGAGATCGGCAAAGGCTGGCCGCCCCATGCGTTGAGCTGGTGCAGGGCCGCTGCTTCGTCCATCTCGAAGCGCAGGCTGGCCTCGGCCATCGGCTTCGGAAGCACCTTGAGGGACACGTCAAGGATCAGCCCGAGGGTGCCAAGGCTACCGGCCAGCACACGGGACACATCGTAACCGGCGACGTTCTTCATCACCTCGCCGCCAAAGCGCAGCACCTCACCCCGCCCGTCGATCAGACGGGCGCCGAGGATGAAGTCGCGCACACCACCCACCGCAGCCCGCCGGGGCCCGGCCAGACCAGCGGCGACGCAGCCGCCCACGGTGGCACCTGGCCCGAAGTGCGGCGGTTCGAAGGCCAGCATCTGCCCCCGGGCCGCCAGCTCTGCCTCCAGCTCGGCCAGAGGTGTGCCGGCGCGCACCGTCACCACCAGCTCGCTCGGTTCGTAGTTGATGATGCCGGTGCAGGCACGGGTGTCGAGGGGCTCGCCCAGTTCCGGCCGTCCATAAAAGCGCTTCGTGCCTCCACCCCGGATGCACAGGGCCCGACCATGGGCCGCGGCGTCCCGGACGCGCTCCCGCCATTGCTGAATCAGATCATCCACGCTCATCCACCTCTTGTTCCGTGGCAGGTCTATCACCATCCCGGCGCTGCGCCAGCCTGCCCGCCGTGCGTAGCCCCATCCAGGTTCCGACCAGCGACACCACCGGCACGGCGACGAAGAGGAACTGAAGCCATCCCTCGGAAATCATGTCCATCAGAAACGCGGCAGATCCGGGTGCGCCACCGGCTGGCTGGCGCCCATCCGCTCACGGCCATATTCCGCACAGCGATTGAGGGTCGGGATGGCCTTGCCCGGGTTGAGCAGGCCGGCCGGATCAAACGCCGCCTTGACCCGATGAAAGGCGGCGATCTCCGGCGTGGCAAACTGGCTGCACATCTGGTTGATCTTCTCGATGCCCACCCCATGCTCGCCGGTGATGGTGCCGCCCAGGGCCACCGACAGCTCCAGGATCTCGGCACCGAAAGCCTCGGCCGTATGCTGGTCGCCGGCCTTGTTGGCATCGAAGAGAATCAGCGGATGGAGGTTGCCGTCGCCCGCATGAAAAACGTTGATGCAGCGCATGGCGTACTTCTTCTCCATCGCCTGAATGGCCTGCAGCATTTCACCGAGGCGCTTTCTCGGGATGGTCCCGTCCATACAGTAGTAATCCGGCGAGATCCGCCCAGCCGCCGGAAAAGCCGCCTTGCGTCCGGCCCAGAAGCTCAGGCGCTCGGCCTCGTCCCGGGAGACTCGGACTTCGGTGGCACCGCTGTGCTCCAGCAGCGCGCGCACCCGCCCGATCTCCTCGGCGACCTCCTCGGGGGTGCCGTCGGATTCGCACAGCAGGATGGCCTGGGCGTCGAGGGGATAGCCCGCATGCACGAACTCCTCGACCGCTACCGTGGCAGGCTGATCCATCATCTCCAGCCCCGCGGGAATGATGCCGGCGGCGATGATCCGGGCGACGGCATCCCCGGCCTTGACCACATCGTCGAAGGCCGCCAGCACGCACTGGGCAAGCTGGGGCTTGGGGGTAAGCTTGACCGTGACCTCGGTCACCACCGCCAGCATGCCTTCGGACCCCGTGACCAAAGGCAACAGGTCGTAACCCGGTGCATCCAGCCCCAGGCTGCCAAACTCGACGATGTCACCGTTGATGGTCACACCCCGGACCTTGAGCAGGTTGTGGATGGTCAGGCCGTACTTGAGGCAATGCACGCCGCCGGAGTTCTCGGCCACATTGCCGCCGATGGTGCAGGCGATCTGGGATGAAGGATCGGGGGCGTAATACAGCCCGTGGGGCGCAGCAGCCTCCGAGATAGCCAGGTTACGCACCCCGGGCTGCACCACCGCTCTCCGTGCGTGGGCGTCAATAGCAATGATCCGGCGCAAGCGCGCGACGGACAGCACCACCCCGAAGCGGTGCGGCTGGGCACCGCCAGACAGACCGGTACCCGCCCCCCGCGCCACCACCGGAACCTCCTGGGCAGCACAGATGCGCAGGATGTCCACCACCTGGGCCTCGGTCTCGGGCAACACCACCACCAGCGGCAACTGGCGCAGGGCCGCCATGCCGTCGCACTCGTAGGGGCGCAGATCCTCAGGATCATGGAGCACACTGGCCGCGGGCAGAACGCCCAACAGAGCCTGCACCAGGCGGCGCACATCCACCCGGGAGAAATCCCGCTCGACCCGGCCAAAACCGGGGATCTCCAACTTCTCACCCATCACGCCCCTCCTCGTCCACATGCTGCAAGTCCCCGACCTGCAGGGTAGGCACCACAATCCCGAGCCGCCCGGCGGCGCTGAGCAGATGGCGCTGCGCCGCCTGCCCTGCGGCTTCGACGTCTCCAGCGGCAATCGCATCAAATACGGCCCGATGCTCGTCCTGCGCGGCCCCTGCAAGGCCCCGGGAAACCCCCTCGGCGCTCCAGGTTGGCACCCGGGAGGCAGAAAACTCCTGGCTCACAAAAGCTACGAAACGACCAATCAGGGGGTTGCCGCTTGCCGCAGCGATGGCACAGTGAAAATCATCATCGGCCATGGCCCCGTCCTCACCGCAGGTCAAGGCCACATCCATGCGCGCCAGGGCCGCTCCAATGGCCTCCAACTGCTGGGGTGTCCGGCGCAGCGCCGCCCGCTCGGCCGCCGCCACCTCGACGATCAGGCGCAACTCGAATATCTCGAGCGCACCGTCAGCCTCGGCCAGCCCGGGGCCCATGCGGAACACCCCAGCGCCCAGGCGCCGGGCCACGAAGGCCCCCGCCCCCTGGCGGCTCTCCACCAGCCCCTCGGCCTTGAGGCGGGCAATCGCCTCCCGCACGACGGCGCGGCTGACTTCAAACTCCTCGGACAACCGGGCCTCCGTCGGCAGACGCTCGCCCGGCGCAAAGGCTCCACTGCGGATGCGCCTGTCCAGCACGGCACCCACCTCCTCGGAGAGGCGATGGGGACGGACGATACGGGGCAGGCGATCTGGCGTCATTTGTCTACTTGTCAGACAACTTTCTTCGCAGTCTAGAAGACAAGCCGGCAATAGGCAAAAGCAACCTGCTCAAAATGGCATTCGACTACCCACCTCCCTGGTTATGAGGCGGAGGGATCCCTGAGGCGACCGACAGGCCACCCGGAGCCTGGCTTGTTAATCTACCAACTAGTAGATAACATTCAAAGGCACTTCCATATATATACATAGAGACACCCGTACCCAAAGGAGGAATCACGTGATCAAACTGGCAAGCACGCTGGCCTGCGCCATCCTGCTCATAACGGCAGCGACGACACCCGTCCTCGCCGCTGAGCGGGCCACCGACCCCCTGGACTCACCCCGCTGGAGCGACATGGAGAAGGGCATCCTCTCCGGCGCTCCATATGTCTTTGATGCCCGTGTCCGGGTGGAGGCCCCGGCGACGGCTGAAAACCCGCTCAACGTCCCCATCACCATCGACGCCACAGCCCTTGCCGACGTAAAGGAGATCCTGGTCTTTGCCGACTTCAACCCCATCCTTGAGATCCTGCGCTTCTACCCCGATGCGGCCCCCGCCTACATCGGCTTCCGCGTCAAGTTGCAGCAATCGACCCCCGTCAGGGCCGCAGTACGCACCGGTGACGGGGTTTGGCACGTGGGCGGCACCCTGGTGAATACGGTAGGTGGCGGCTGCACGGCGCCCTCCATGGGCTCCACGTCGTCCGAATGGCAGAAGCGTCTCAACGAAGTCACCACCCGAACCTGGAATGAAGGGCCCATGTCGGGGCGACTGCGCATGCGCATCATCCACCCCATGGACACAGGGCTGATCGCCGGCATTCCCCCCTTTCACCTTGAATCTGTCGTCCTCAGCGACGAGGCCGGACGGCCCCTGGCCCGGCTGGAGGTCTCGCAGCCTGTCAGCGAGAATCCGGTGTTCACCCTCAGCCGGGGCAGCAACGCAGGTGCCCTGCACGCACGCGGACGTGACAACAACGGCAACACCTTCAACGTGAGGATTCCCCAATGAGACGCCTCCTCGCCACACTCATCGCCTGCCTGTCCTGCCAGGCCTGGGCCGCCGGTTCCGACTACCAGCTCACCCCCGTGGCCATCGCCGAAGGCGTGTATTCCTTCATCGGAGAGCTCGCCGACTTCAATCCCTCCAATGGCGGAAACATCGTCAACACGGGCTTCATTGTCGGAACAGAGGGGGTCGTCGTCATCGACACCGGGCCATCCCGACGATACGGCGAGCAGATGCGCACAGCCATCGCCCGAATCACGCCCAAGCCGATCGCGCTGGTCATCAATACCCACCATCATCCGGATCACTTCCTGGGCAATCAGGCCTTCGCCGATGCGCCCATCGGCGCTCTGGCAGAAACCGGCAAGGGCATCGCCAGCGAGGGAGATGCATTTGCCGAGAACCTGTTTCGCATGACCGGTGACTGGATGTCCGGCACAGAGGTCAAGGCGCCGGACCAAGTGCTTCTGGCCGGCCCCTTGAAGGCAGGCGGTCGGTCGCTGATCCTCCTCGCCCTGAAAGGGCATACGGACGCCGATCTGGCCGTTTTCGACGAGGACAGCGCGACCCTCTTCGCTGGTGACCTGGTCTTCAACCTGCGTGCGCCCACTACCCCCCACGCCAACATTGCTCAATGGAAGGACGCCCTCCGAGACCTCGACAGGTTCATGAAAGACCACCGGGTCCGGGTGCTTGTCCCCGGTCACGGACCGATCGCCCGGGATGCCCTACCCATCGCATGGACCCGGGACTGGTTGACCTGGCTCGACAAGAGCCTGCGTGAGTCCGCAGCCGAAGGCCTCGACATGAACGAAACCCTGACCCGGCCGCTGCCGGATGCCTATCGGGACATCCCTGTGTCCGGTTCCGAGTACAGACGTTCTGTCGGGCATCTGTTTCCGGCCGCAGAAGCCAGCTCACTCCAGCACAGCCACTGAGCCAGCCCCGCCCGGCGAGCGGCTCCACAGGTTCTCCGGCGCGGGCAGAGGTGATAGCCTTGCCCTCATGACTACCCCTACCCGCGACCAATTGCTGGTCGAAGCCGAAAACCTGATCCGCCGGGGCGGCTACTCGGCGTTCTCGTACGCCCATCTGACCGAGAAGATCGGGATCACCAAGGCGAGCATCCACTACCACTTTCCCACCAAGCAGCGCCTCGCCGAAGCGGTCGTGGATCTGGCCCAGGCCCGGTTTGCCGAGGCTCTGAAGGGCATCGAGGCCGAAAACACACTCGTGGCCGATCAGCTACACCAGTACGCGATGCTCTTCCTGGATGGCTTCGAAGCCAGCCTGCGGCCCCTGTGCGGCGCGCTCTCTGCCGAGCTCGCGGCCCTGCCGCCCAGTCTGCATGAACGGACTGCCGCCTACTTCCGGCTACACCTGGACTGGCTTACACGCGTGCTGGAAAAGGGCATCACCGCCGGCGAGCTCCACTGGACGAACGGCAGCGCGGCGCTGGCCAGACTGCTCCTGTCCACACTTGAAGGTGGCAGCCTGATCGGCAGGGCGCTGGGCGCCCGGGAAGAGGTCCTGCAAGGTTTCGAGCAGGTACTTGCGCTGGCGGAAGCCCCCGGTCAGAAGATGGGCACAAGCCTGTAGCCCTGCGTCTGATAGCCGATCAGGGAGATGAAGCCGTCGGCCACGACGGTCAGACCCTCATGCAGGGAGGCGTTATCCACGCCCATCACCTGCGTCGCGATCGCACACACCTCCTGGCGAACCCCCATGCCGGCTAACTCCTTGACCAGGATAGCCACCGCCTCAAGGGCATCCTCGTGCTCGACCAGCAGTTTTGGATCGGGTCGAGAGGACAGGTAGCGCACCGTCTCACCGATGTACACCAGTATCAGATCGGGCTTAACCCCCTGTCTGCGGAGACCTTGGTGCGTCTGCTTGATGATGCTCAGGTAGAAAGCCGTCTTGCGTGGGTTGCTGAAATCGAGCAGAAAGATGCCCTTGCCTTCCGTCACCCCCCGCAATGCCATCGCATCATCCGGTTCAGGAGTGGTGGCATATGCGGTTGGCAGAAAGGCAAAAACACCTGCGGCGAGGCCCAGGGTCAAGAGAATGTGGCGGAACGGTCGTGTCATTACAGGTCTCCGTGTTCCCGTCTGAAGCGGGTCATCGAACCAGGATTGGTTCTGGAGAATACCAACCAACTGGTAGGTATGTACAACACGACCTGCGCCGGGCCCTTCCCCAGCGGCGTCAGCCCTGCATCCAGCCCAAAGACGCCTCCGTCACACCCGACGGCACATATTCCGCCCCCACCCAGCCCTGATAGCCAATGGCATCTAGATGCCGGAACAGGAAGGAAAAGTTGATTTCCCCTGTACCTGGCTCATGACGCCCCGGGTTGTCGGCAAATTGCACATGACCGATCTGTGGCAGGTGCGTCATCAGGGTCAGGGCCAGTTCGCCCTCCATCACCTGGGCGTGAAAGACGTCGTACTGCAGGAAGAGATTGGGGCGCGCGGCATCCGCCAGGGCGGAAAGGGCCTGGGCGCTTCGATCCACCAGGAAGCGAGGGGTGTCGCGGCTGTTGAGGGGTTCGAGCAGCACCTGCCGCCCCGCCGGCCCGAAGCTGTCGGCCGCAAAGCGCAGATTGCCGATCAGGGTGTCACGCAGGACCGCTTCGGAAATGCCGTCCGGACGCAGCCCGGCCAGACAGTTCACCCGCACACAGCCCAGCGCCTCGGCCCACACCATGGCCTGATCCACCCCACGACGGAACTCCTCCACCCGGGTGGGCAGACAGGCGATGCCCCGCTCGCCGGCAGCCCAGTCACCCGCAGGAAAGTTGAATAGCACCACCTCAACGCCGGCACGGCGAGCCGCATCCGCAACCTCGTCCATAGGGAAAGCGTACGGAAAATGGAACTCCACACCCTTGAAGCCGCAGGCAGCCGCTGCGGCAAATCGATCAAGGAACGGCCGGTCAAGAAACAGGAAAGACAGGTTTGCGGAAAAGCGAGGCATCGATGGAATCCGTAAAACAGGTGAGTATCGCGCCCAATCTTACCGTCCGCCCCCCCTGAAGGGCAGCGTCAGGGCCCAAACCCTGCCGTTCGATGGGTTATCATGCGCGACTTGACCAAAAAACAAAGAACACCCCACCAATGATCCGCAAACTGCTGCGCCGTGTGTTCCGCCGCGCCGCACCCGCCAACACCCCTCCCGAACCCGCAGTGATTCCGGTGGCCCGCCACGGCGTACGCCGGGACCAGATCTCTCCGGCGGCCAACAAGGTCTGCACCACGCTCCAGGAAGCCGGTCACAAGGCCTACGTGGTCGGCGGCGCGGTTCGCGACATCATCGTCGGACAGACCCCGAAGGATTTCGACGTGGCCACCAGCGCCACGCCCGAAGAAGTTCGCGCCCTCTTTCGCCGCTCGCGCATCATCGGCCGGCGCTTCAAAATCGTGCATGTGATAAGCGGCCCCGAGACCATTGAGGTCTCTACCTTCCGCGCCATGCAGGACGCCGAGGGGACCGAGACCGACGAGCACGGCCGTGTGCTGCGCGACAACGTTTTTGGCTCCATGGCCGAGGACGCCACCCGCCGCGACTTCACGGTCAATGCCCTGTACTACAACCCCACCGACGAAACCATTATCGACTACCACCACGGCGTGGCCGACCTGCAGCAGAAGACCCTGCGCATGATCGGTGACCCGCGGGTGCGCTACCGCGAAGATCCCGTACGCATGCTGCGTGCTGCCCGTCTCGGCGCCAAGCTCGGCCTGGCCATCGACCCGGCCGCCCGTGGCCCGATCCGCGAGATGGCCGACCTGCTCGAGAACGTGCCGCCGGCCCGGCTCTTCGACGAGATGCTCAAGCTGCTGATGTCAGGCCACGCCGTGAAGTGCCTGCGCCAACTGCGCGAGGAAGGCCTGCACCATGGCCTGCTCCCCCTGCTCGACGTGATCCTCGAACAACCGATGGGCGAACGCTTCGTGTGGCTGTCCCTCGAGAACACCGACGAACGCGTGCGCCAGGGTAAGCCCATATCCCCCGGCTTCCTGTTTGCCACCCTGCTGTGGCACGAGGTGCTGGCCGATTGGGAGGCGCGCAAGGCCAACGGCGAGCACTCCCAACCCGCCCTGTTCGAGGCCATGGACTCGGTGCTCGACCGGCAATCCGGCAAGCTCGCCATCACTCGCCGCATCGCTGGCGACATCAAGGAAATCTGGGCTCTGCAACCGCGCTTCGAGAAGCGTGCGGGCAAGACCCCCTACCGTTTGCTGGAACAGCCGCGCTACCGCGCCGGCTGGGATTTCCTGCGCCTGCGCGCCCAGTCCGGCGAGCTTCCGATGGAGTTGCCCGACTGGTGGGAAGCCTTCGCAGACGCCCACCCGGAGGCCCGTGAAGGCATGCTGGTGCCTGACAAGAGCGGTACCGCCAAGAAGCGCCGTCGTCGCCGCAAGCCCGCCGGAGCTGCCACGGCCCCTGCAGGCGAATGACCCCCGCGTCTTCCGGCGTTCGCGCCTTCGTGGCGCTGGGCGCCAACATCGGCGAGCCCGTAAAGCACCTGCGGGCGGCTGTCGACGACCTCGCGGCACTACCCGGTACCCGGGTGGTGGCGCGCTCATCCCTCTATCGCAGCGCGCCGGTCGGGCTTCTCAACCAGCCTGACTTCATCAATGCCGTGGTGTCCGTGGATACCGATCTGCCGCCCATCGACCTGCTGCGCCAGCTGCTCGCCATCGAGGCGCGCCATGGCCGCGTGCGCAGTATCCCCAACGCACCGCGCACCCTCGACCTCGACCTGCTGCTCCACGGTGAAGCCTTACTGCAGGGGAGCGAGCTGACCCTGCCGCACCCGCGCATGCACCAGCGTGCCTTCGTGCTGCGCCCCCTGCTGGAGATCGCCGCCGACCTGACCCTGCCTGGGCTGGGCCCGGCCCGGGACTACCTACCCGCCGTCGCCAACCAGGACATCAGCCTCTTCGAGCCCCTGTAATGCCGATCTGGGTCCAGACCGCCCTGTTGCTCGCGGCATCCAACGTGTTCATGACCTTCGCCTGGTACGGGCATCTCAAAAACCTGTCCACCTCGCCCTGGTACATCGCGGCCTTCATCAGCTGGGGCATCGCCCTTTTTGAATACCTGCTGCAGGTGCCGGCCAACCGCATCGGCGCGCAGGAGCTCAATCTCGCCCAGCTCAAGATCATGCAGGAGGCCATCACCCTGGTGGTGTTCGTGCCCTTTGCCATTTTCTACATGCAGCAGCCCCTCAAGCTTGACTACCTGTGGGCGGCCCTGTGTATCCTAGGCGCCGTTTACTTCATCTTCCGCGCCTGAAAGGCGAAGTCACCCCATGCTCGAGAAAGCGCGCTACATCGTCGTGGAAGGCCCCATCGGCGCCGGCAAGACCACCCTCGCCCGGCGCCTCGCCGAACGGCTCAATGCGGATACTCAGCTCGAGAACCCGGCAGCCAACCCCTTCCTTGGGCGCTTCTACCAGAACATGGAGCGCTGGGGACTACCCACCCAGATCGCCTTCCTGTTCCAGCGCAGCGAGCAACTGGCCGCCAGCCCCCACGATCCGCACCGGCGCCTGGTATCCGACTTTCTGATCGACAAGGATCCGCTGTTTGCCGAGCTCAATCTGGCCG
>Ga0073899_10002521_pt1 | contig 16494 bp, 17 predicted proteins | sample KloWWTmetaKNB5Ph_FD_88975 | JGI IMG/M metagenome (GOLD analysis project Ga0073899, IMG submission 88975) | Active sludge microbial communities from Klosterneuburg, Austria, studying microevolution and ecology of nitrifiers - Klosterneuburg... | ecosystem: Engineered > WWTP > Aerobic digester >...
CGGGATCGTGGCTTTCATTCGTTTGCTGGCCTTTTTGGGACCGTGCTATACTGCGCCAGAGGCCAGCACAGAACGATATCCGGATAATACGCAGTCGGCGCTACCGGTGGTCGCGCTGCAATGAGTCGCCACATGCAGGCATAGCCATCGCGGTGGTGACGAGTTGAGTAACATTCGGTTGGTTGGTGGCAGGTCGCACAATCACCCTCGACGTGTAGGGCGGGAGGCGAAGGGGCAACGATGGAACCGTTACTCCAGGTGAAAAACCTGATGACCCAGTTCCACACGCAGGACGGCGTTGTCAGAGCCGTCGATGACGTGTCGTTCGAGATCATGCCTGGTGAGACGCTTGGCGTCGTGGGCGAATCGGGCTGCGGAAAGAGCATCACCGCGATGTCGCTGATGCGTCTGATTCCAAGCCCGCCTGGCAAGATCGCCAACGGGTCGATCATGTTTGAGGGCGAAGATATCCTCGGCATGAGCGACGAGGAGATGCGTCACGTCCGGGGCAACAAGATCGCAATGATCTTCCAGGATCCGATGACATCGCTCAACCCGGTGCTCTCGATCAATCGCCAGATCAGCGAGTCGCTCGAGCTGCACATGGGCATGAGCAGGGGGCAGGCGCGCAACCGCGCGATCGAGCTCCTCAAGATGGTCGGCATCCCGAATGCCGAGCAGCGCGTCGATCAATATCCTCACCAGTTCTCTGGTGGTATGCGTCAGCGTGTGATGATCGCGATGGCGCTGTCATGCAACCCGAAGATGCTGATCGCCGACGAGCCGACGACGGCTCTCGACGTGACGATTCAGGCGCAGATCCTCGACCTGATGCGCAACCTGCAGGCCGAGCACGATACAGCACTCATGCTGATCACCCACGACCTCGGAGTTGTGGCCGGCATGTCCGACCGCATCCAGGTGATGTACGCAGGTCATATCGTCGAGACGGCATCGACCGAGGAGCTGTTCGCGAACCCGCGGCACCCGTACACGGTCGGCTTGCTCAACTCGATCCCACGTCTGGACTCCACGCGCAGGGAAAAGCTGGAGCCGATTCGGGGTCTCCCGCCCGACTTGATCGATCTTCCCGACATGTGCCCCTTCATGCCGCGCTGTGACTATGCTCGCGAAAAATGTGGACAGCAGAACCCGTTGCTCACGAACGTGAACGCGGACCACAGGGTTGCGTGCTGGTTCTGGGAGGAAGTCAGCAAGGAAGGACCGCGAACATAATGGCAACGCAGGCACCAGAGCAGGCGAACGCGGACGTGAAGGATCAGGAGGTTCTGCTCGATGTCAAGAACCTCTTCATGCACTTTCCGCTGACCCAGGGCATTATCTTTCAACGCAAGGTTGGCGCAGTGCGGGCGGTCGATGGCGTGTCGTTCTCAGTCCGCAAGGGTGAGACGCTCGGCCTCGTCGGCGAGTCGGGTTGCGGCAAGAGCACGACCGGACGCGCGATCCTCCAGCTCTACAAGCCAACATCTGGCGAGGTCCTCTATCAGGGTCGAGATCTGACGAAGCTCGACAGTGGCGAGATGCGGAAGATGCGTCGCCACCTGCAGATGATCTTCCAGGATCCGTATGCATCGCTTAACCCCCGCATGACAGTTGGATCGATCATCTCCGAGCCGATGCAGATTCACAATCTCGTCGCGCGCGAGGAGCGAAACCGACGCGTTCAGGAGCTGCTGGAAACAGTCGGCCTGAACCCGTACTTCGCAAACCGCTACCCGCACGAATTCTCGGGTGGGCAGCGGCAGCGGATCGGCGTCGCACGGGCGCTGGCGGCAAGCCCGGACTTCATCGTCGCCGACGAGCCTGTCTCGGCGCTCGACGTGTCGATCCAGGCACAGATCGTCAACCTCATGGAGGATCTCCAGTCGCAGTTCAACCTGACGTATCTGTTCATCGCCCACGATCTGTCTGTCGTGAAGCACATCTCAGACCGTATCGCGGTGATGTATCTCGGCAAAATCGTTGAGCTTGCCGACCGAGCCGCGCTCTACGAGGATCCGCTTCACCCGTATACGAAGGCACTCCTCTCGGCTGTGCCGATTCCCGACCCGGTCGTCGAGAGGCGTCGCGAGCGCATCATCCTCACGGGAGATGTGCCAAGCCCGATCAATCCGCCATCTGGCTGCCACTTCCATACCCGTTGCCCGTACGCGATGCCGGTGTGCCGAGAGATCGATCCGCTCGTCTCTGACCAGGGGAATGGGCACTTTGTTGCCTGCCATCTCTACCCAGGGTCCGGCGCCGATCAGGCGACTGGCGCTAGCGCCTAGCAGCCGCAACCAGCGACAGCGATCGAGTGCCACGGAGAAGAACCGTGGCACTCGTCGTCATGTCTGGTGTTTACTCGGAATGGCGCACGATCGTCCGTGAGGCTGGAGGCACCAGGTCATGTTCGGCTCGACTCTGCCGGGCGACGTGATTCTCGCGAGGGTTATCGCGTTCGTCGTCGCAGTCACAATCCATGAGTTCTGTCATGCCTGGTCTGCTTACCAGCTTGGCGACCCGACGGCCGCGCGCATGGGCCGCATCACACTCAACCCGATTGCGCACTTCGAGCCGATCGGGTTCATCGGGTTGATGATGATTGCGATTGGCTGGCCGGCGTTTGGCTGGGGCCGGCCTGTGCCAGTCAATCCGAATCTGCTGCGCTGGGGTCATCGTGGGATGGCGTTGACGGCGCTGGCGGGCCCGCTTTCGAATGTCGTGCTGGCGATCCTGTTTGTGTTGCCGCTCCGGCTGCTGAGTACCCAGCCGGTTGGCTTCGCCGATGTCCTCGTTACCCAGATGATCTTCGTTAATCTGCTCCTGGCGGCGTTCAACATGATCCCGATACCGCCGCTCGATGGTCTGAAGATCCTGAACGGGATTCTTCCCCCGTTCTGGTATCAGTTCACGGCGCCGATGGAACGATACGGATTTGTGGTGTTGTTCGCCGTTGTCATCATCGGCGGTCGCGCTGGCGCCGAGGTGATCGGCGCGATGTATGCCCCCGTCTTCGATCTTCTGCATACCGTGATCGTTGGGTCGCGGCCGTTGTGAGTGACATTCGACCAGCGAGATGGCCCTGGCGCGACGCCGCCCACGTTGCGGCGATTAGACGCTTCAGGCAGGGACTTGCGGCACTCACAATCCGGCCGGATCGCGAAGTCGATGCACGACTGTGCTCGCTCGTCGTCGACGAGCGGCAGTGGACGTTACTGGCTCGGCTTTCCAGCTTCGACCGTGCGCACCACCTGGCCGTTTACGACACGTTGGTGGCTGGCGGATGTGGTGACCAGGATGTCCTCCGGGCGGCGCTTCTGCACGATGTCGGCAAGGCCAACGCTCACGGGCGTGTCTGGTTGGCGCACCGAGTTATCTACGTCCTCGGTGAGCGCTGGATGCCGGCTCTGCTCGGCCGAGTTGCGCGCGAGCACGGCCGCTGGCTGCGGCGTGGAGTCTGGCTTTCCATCCACCACGCGAAAGAAGGCGCTGCGCTGGCACACGAGGCTGGCGCGAACCGGCGGGTGTGCGAGCTGATCCGGTGGCACGATGGCGCCGGTGGCGCTGCCGACGACACTGGGCTATCCGCTCTGCGACGGGCCGACGAAGGGAGCGTCGTATGAGCGCTGCCAGGGGCGATGGTTTGCTGATTGGTTACCAGTTGCGGTTGCCGAGCTATGAGGGGCCGCTGGACGTGTTGTTGACGCTGATCGAGCGCGAGCGGATGGACATCTCCGATCTCTCGCTGGTTTCGGTCACCGATGGATTCATCGCCTATATCGAGGCGATGAATAACCCGCCTGCTGTACTGCTGGCGGAGTTCGTGGGAATTGCGACGAGGCTACTCGTGCTGAAGTCGAGAGCGATGCTCCCACGGCCGGCAGTGACCGACGAGGAGCAGGACCTCGATGACCTCGCGCGACAGCTCCGCGAGTACCAGCAGCTCAAGCTCGTGGCGGCGACATTGCGAGCGACGGAAGAGCAGGGTTGGCGATCGTTCGGGCGCCCGCCATTCGCCGCGATCCTTCCGACCCGTCTGGTGCTGGTTGCTCCTCCCGTCGGGCATCTGCGACGCGCGTTGCTGCGAACGCTGGCTCGTGTCCGGGACGAGGCGGAAGCGATCCCGTTGAGGCGGGTGATCTCGCTTGACGAGATGCTGAATCGAATCGCCGGCCGAGTGGCGCGGTTTCGCCATCCTCAACGCTTCCACGACCTTGTCGAACCGCGCGATCGTGACGAGACAGTCGTCGGATTCATCGCACTGCTAACGCTCTGGCGTCGCGGAGTGGTTGATGTGCATCAGGATGGGCTGTTCTCCGACATCCACGTGGTTCCATCGGCGTTGGAATCGCAGGCCACGGATGGTTGACGCCGATCGCCAGCTGTCGCTGGAGATTGTTCCAATCGAAGAGGCCGTTCCAGCGTTGGAGGCGTTGTTGTTCGCCTCTGGCGGCTCCGAGGACGTGCCAACGCTTGCCGCAGCGTTGGAGTGGGGCCAGAGTGACGTTCGTCGCGCGCTGAGCGCACTCGAAGAAGAACTCCGCGCCCACCCTCGCGGCATCGCGCTTCAGCGCAACGGCGATCGCGTTCAGCTGGTTACCGTTGCGCGATACGGCCGGGCAGTTGAGCGGTTGCTCGGCATCGAGCGACAGGTGAAGCTGTCCAGCGCTGCTCTGGAGACGCTGGCAATTGTCGCCTACCGACAACCAGTCATCAGACCCGAGATCGAGGCGATTCGTGGGGTTGATTCCAGTGGAGTTCTGGCGACGCTTGTTGCGAGAGAGCTGGTTGAGGCGCGTGGGCGTCGGCCTGGACCCGGCAATCCCGTGGAATATGGAACGACCGGGGCCTTCCTGCGGTTTTTCGGGATGACATCGCTAGAGGATTTGCCGCCGCTCGAGGAGGCACTGGCCGGCGACACGACGGGAATCAGTCTGTGATGCTCGTGATTTCGCGTACCCGGGCAACAGTCTCGGCGATCGCGACGATGGCCGCGTCGATCTCTGCGATGGTGTTGTCCTTGCCAACGGTCAGCCGGAGCGAGCCGCCTGCGAGATTCTGACTGACGCCGAGCGCGGTGATGACGTGGGATGGCTCGGTCGAGCCGGTTGTGCAGGCCGAGCCGCTCGACACAGCGATGCCGGCGAGGTCGAGACTGAGCACGAGCGCCTCGCCATCCACGCCAGCGAACGTCAGATTGGCATTGTTCGACAGCCGCAAGGCGGCGTGGCCATTCAGTCGCGCATCCGGCACCCGTTCGAGGATGCCCTCGACCAGCCGGTCTCGCAGCGCCGCGCAATGTGCGTTTCGGGCATCCATTTCCTCGGTGGCGAGAAGCAAGGCGACTGCCATGCCAACGATACCGGGCGTATTTTCGGTTCCGGCCCGGCGGGATCCCTCTTGTGCGCCGCCGTGCTGTTGCCAGGCGATCGGTGTTCCTCGGCGGCAATAGAGTAGACCCGTCCCCTTCGGGCCGTAGAACTTGTGCGCGCTCAATGAGAGGAGATCGACGCCGAGGCTTTCCACGTCAAGCCGCTCGGCGCCAGCGGCTTGCACCGCGTCCGTGTGCATCACGGCGCCGGCCTCTCGCACGATCGTCGCGATCTCGCGAACCGGCTGGATCGTGCCAATCTCGTTGTTCGCCAGCATGATAGAGACGAGGCATGTCTCCGGCGAGAGCATCTCTGCGACCGTTTGGGGTTGAACGATGCCCTCAGAATCGGGTTGGACGACATCGACCACGAAGCCATGCGCGCTCATCGCATCTGCGGCGTGGAGGACGGCATGGTGTTCGATCGCGGACACGAGGATTCGATTACGTTGTGGCTGAATGTCGCGACTCCGCCAGGCAACACCCTTGACGGCGATGTTGTCTGATTCCGTCGCGCCGCTGGTCATAGTCAGCTCCGACGGCGCGCAGTTGATGATGGCCGCCAATGTGCCACGTGCCCAATCGACCGCAGCGCGGGCGTCCCTTCCGAGCGCATATGGGCTGGACGGATTACCGAATCGACTGTTGAAGAACGGAATCATCGCCTCGAGCACGCGCTGATCGACCGGGGTCGTGGCGGCATGGTCAAGGTAAATGTCGGCGCGCTCCACCGGCATATTCCTTATCGGCTGTTCAACGGTGGATCGAACGTTGTCAGGCGGGGACGTGACTGGTGGCATCTACGTCGGCTGTGACCGACTCCGAAGATCGGACGGCGTGAGGCGCGGTCAGATCGGCCAGCGTCGTCGAGTCCAGTGCGTCGATGATGTTGTCTCGCACCTTGAGCCAGACGACTCGGGTCGCGCAGCCATCGATCAATGGGCATTGCTCGTCCGGCTCGACTTCGGACACGCATTCCATCGGCGCGATCGGACCTTCGAGCACGCGGTAGATATCGCCGATTCGGATTGCTTCCGGGGGCTGCGCGAGCGCATAACCGCCGTGCGCGCCGCGAGTTGAAGCAACAAGGCCGGCCCGACGAAGCATGCCGAGCAACTGTTCGAGGTAGGCTGGCGGCACGGCGGAATCGTGTGCGACGGAGGCTAGCGCGTTCGGCCCGCTGCCGTACGACCGTGCAAGGGCGACCATTGCCCGCAGCCCGTATTCTCCACGTGTGGAAATCTTCATGCGGCGGCGTCCTTTCGCGATCCCGCCAGGATGGTGCTCGTCGAATCGTACACCTGTTCGTTCGGGTGGGCAAGCGCGAATGATTGTCTCCTGCAACTGAGTCTCATTGCCGTCTCACGGATCCAGTCGCCTGCGCTGTGCCGTCAGACCTGCCCCAGCCGACGCCGCAGCGTGAGAATGCGCTGCCGATATCGCCCGAATTTGCGACCCTGAATGTGGTCGTAGAGATGCCAGAACCGATCAGCAGTGAATACACCACGGTAGCGTCCTTGTTCGACGACCGGCACTGCTGGCAGCTCGGACTCGTTGAGCCAGAGGTGGACATCGTAGAGTGAATCCATTGATTCGACGACATGGACCTTGCGGTCCATGAGGTCGGCAACCTTCAGGTGACGGTGGCCGCCGGCCAGATTGTCCAACAGGTCACGCCGCCAGAGCATTCCGACAACCACACCGCCGTCGACGACGACGAGGTCGCGCGGCCCACCGGAGATAGCGTGGGCCAATGGCTCGTCTGGCCCGATCCCGCCTCCATCCCACAGCGCATATTGACCGACTGGAAGCCCTCGCAGTGACGACTCGGTTGTGACGTGACGAAACTCCATGTACGCGGCGACGACCACGAACAGGCTGATCATCGGCATGAAATAGTCACCGATCATCAGTCCGGCAGTGGCGAGCAGGATGGCGATGGCGCCACCGACTGCCACCGCGATGCGCGTCGCCTGGAGTTGACCTCGAAACGATGCGAGGATGGCGCGGAGGACGCGGCCGCCGTCCATCGGGAACGCTGGCAGCATGTTGAATGTGGCCAACAGAATATTGGCGATCCAGATATAGATGACAAAGCCGGCCGGCGAGATTTCGTCGATCAGAAGCACCAGTGAAAGGGGATCGCTGATATGGCGCGTCGCCGCGATCACCATGACGATTGGTAGCAACAGGATGACGATCGCCAGATTAACGGCCGGGCCGGCCAACGCGATGACTGTCTCGGATCGGGGAGTCAGCGGCGCGTATTCGACTCGCGCGACCCCACCGACCGGTAGGAGCGTGATGTCTCTCACGCGGACTCCGTAGCGCAATGCTGCGATTGCGTGGGCCAATTCGTGTAATAGCACGCAGCCGAACACGCAAAGCAGCGTCACGAGCCCGAAGATAACGCCGGCCGGGCCGGCTTCCGCGCGTATTCCCCACTGGTAGACCGCCCAGAGCATCACGATCAGGAACGTCGGATGGACCCTGATCGGGATTCCACGCGCGCTGCCAAGCGGAATCGTTCTGCCGAACACGTTCCTCGATCCACTACTGAGCTGGACGCGCCGGCCCAGCCCGCGCGTCTGACTTGTCAAGTCATCATAGCAGACGACTCACTATGCCCGTTCTCGGGGGTTTCCTGCGCGGCATCCTGCGCTGACAGAGCGATGATGAAGCGAGTGAATTACCTATAGCAAGAATCGCGCCAGCGCTATGATACGATGTCCATACAGCCCGCGTTCAGAGCGATGAGCCGGGACTGTGGGAGAAGGGGGCGATTCGCGATGAGGCGTATGGAGGCCGGGTACGATCTCAACATCGAGCAACGCCAGTGGGTGTCGCCCAGCCTGATCGAGGCCAACTACATTCTGAGCCTCTCCCGCCAGGAGCTGGAAGTCGTCATCAACCAGGAGCTCGACTCGAATCCTGCGCTCGAGGTCTCCGACGAAGCGATCTGTCCGCGATGCGGTGGCATTCTCGAAGGAACCTTCTGTGCCACCTGCATGATCAACCATGCCGAGTTGCCGTTTCAGGAGTCATGGGAGGACCACCCGGAGATTGCCTACCAGAGTTCGATCACCCGGGATGACTCCGACGATTTTGATCCGATGACGCTCGTCGGAGAAGCAGTCAGTCTCCGCGATCGCATCGCTCTCGACCTCCCGACACTCCTTGGCGACGACCTGCTGCGAATCGGTAACTATCTGCTGGACTCGCTCGACGAGCGGGGCTACATCGATGCCGACATGGAGATGGTCGAGACGCTGTTCGGCGTCGAGACAACCGATATTGAGTGGGCACTGGCCGCGGTGCAGGCGCTTGCCCCGGTTGGCGTCGGTGCGCGAGATCTGCGCGAGTGTCTCGTCCTCCAACTTCACCACCTCGATGACAATGGAGTCGAGATTCCGATGGCTGTCGAACAGATCGTCGATCGATATCTCGATGAGCTCGGCGGGCACAAGTTCGGGTTGATCGCCCGTGAGCTTGGGGTGACGCCCGAGGTCGTCGACGACGCGCGGGACTTCATCCGCAGTAATCTGACCCCATTCCCACTCCAGCGGCAGGAAGCCCAGGAGTGGAGATCGCCGGTGGAATCCGCCTACGTTGCGCCAGATGTCGTCATTAGCATCGTCGACAATGAGCTGATCGTCGAAGTGGTCGAATCCCGTCACTCTCGGCTGCGAGTCAACGATATTTACGACAGGATGGCACACGTTGCGCAGACGAATCGGACGGCGGGCGACATGGATGCCGCGACGCGGGCGCATGTCCGCGATCACGTCGCCCGGGCGCGACTGTTTCTCGGTAACGTCAAGCAGCGCCACGAGACGCTGGGGCGTATCTCACGTTGCGTCGCAGAGATACAGGAGGATTTTCTCCGCGCCGGTGTCCGCCAGTTGCACCCGCTCACTCGGGCCACCGTCGCGCAACAGGTCGGCGTCCACGAATCGACCGTTAGCCGCGCGACCGCAAACAAGTTCGTCATGCTTCCGACTCGCCAGGTCATCCCATTCAGTAACTTCTTCACGCCGTCGCTGAGCGTGAAGGACATGATCAAGGAGATGGTCGGCACGGAGGAGCAGTCACTCACAGACAAGCGCATTGTCGAGCTGCTGAACCGTCGCGGGGTGCGCATCGCCCGGCGCACCGTTGCCAAGTATCGGGCCGAGCTGAATATTCTTCCCAGCACCCTGCGCTAGAAATTCCGGGCCGCCGATATAATCGACGTTGGCTCGGCCGATAATGTGAAGGAAGTGTGGGGCGCGATGCTACCGAGGCATATCCTGAGGGTCGACCAGTTCAGCCGGGGCGATCTGCTTCAGCTGCTAGCTCACTCAGCCGAGATGCGCAGGGTCGTGGCGGCCGGCGGGGACAAACGTCTGGACGGCAAGATCCTCGCGACGCTCTTCTTCGAGCCAAGCACCCGCACGCGGCTGAGCTTCGAATCCTCGATGTTGCGCCTCGGCGGCAACGTCATCTCCTCCGAGAGTGCCGAACATACGTCATCGGCGGTCAAGGGGGAGTCGATCGAGGACACGATTCGCATCGTTGAGGCATACGCCGACGCGATCGCCATCCGGCATCCGCTCGCTGGCGCCGCCGAAACGGCCGCCTCCGTCGCGTCGGTGCCGATTCTGAACGCTGGGGATGGTCCGCGGGAACACCCGACCCAGGCACTGCTCGACCTCTATACGATCTATGACGAGCTTGGCAGGATTGACGACCTGACGGTCGCGCTCGTTGGCGACCTGCGCTTTGGCCGCGCTCCGCGCTCGCTGGCGATGCTCCTGACGCGAACCGAGAACGCGCGTGTTCTGCTGGTAGCGCCACCCGGCATCGAAATGTCCGGCGATGTGCTGGCCTACATGGAGACCCATGGCGTGGCTTGGGAACAGCTTCACGATCTCGAAGAGGCGCTGCCGCGCGCAGATGTCATCTATATGACACGGGTCCAGAAAGAGCGATTTCCGAGCGTCGAATCCTACCGCCGAGTCAGCGGCTCCTACCGACTCGGGTCGGAGCACATGAAGCTGCTTGGCGAGAATGCGATCGTGATGCACCCGCTTCCCCGTGTTGACGAGATCGACACGCTCGTCGACGCGGATCCCCGTGCGGCGTACTTTCGACAGGCGCGAAACGGCGTCTACATCCGCATGGCGTTGCTGGATCTGCTGCTGGGGCCGCGGTTGCTGACTGCCTGACCTGCCTGTCAGCCGGTCGGATCAGGCGTTGCGGGCGTTGTGGCGGGGTGATCTGGCAAGCCGGGGATCGTGTGGCGCAGGTTGTAGACGCCGATGATCACCAGCAATACCGCGATGAAGATGATGACTTTCAGCACGCCAAACAGATCAGCGAACGCGCCGGCAAAGAGAACCGGGGCGAAGGACGCCACATTCGAGATCGTAAAGTAGGTGGCATAAACTCGCGCCAGACCTTCCTGCGGACTACCAGCCTGCAGCAACGTCTGGCTTGGCACCAGGACAAATGCGTTCGAGATGCCGAGCATCGCCGCGCAACCGACGGCGAAGAGGATGATCCCCCGCGCGACATTTTCGCCGCCGAAGCCGAAGATCCCGCCGATCGGCTCGCTGAGCGCGAATAGCGCCAACCAGATTCCCGCCGAGATCAACCCATAGTCGACCAGCCGAACTGGCCTGATGAACCGCGCGACCCTGTTCACCAGCAATGCGCCCGCCACCACGCCCAGGCCGGCCGGCGCGACGACGTAGGCGATGTCCTCGCTGGGTAGCTTCAATACCGTGACGATGAACTCCGGCCCGAGGGCAGCGATCATCAGGTACGTCGTCGTTGCCATCGTCAGGTAGACGATCGCCTTGATCAACAACGGACTCTGGAGCACAAACACAACGCCCTCGCGCGCGTCATCGATGAAGCGACGGAGCGCCGCGGTTTCGTCTGGCTCGTCGCGGGGGATCGGGGGAGTCTTCGGGAGCAGTAAGGCGAGACCGGTGGATAGCACATAGAGCACGAGGATACCGATGAGCGTGTTCTGCACGCCCAGCACCTTGATCGCGATCGGCCCGAGCGCGGCGAAGCCAATGATCTGCGAGCCGGTGAAGGTCAGGTTGAACAGCGCGTTGGCGCTCATCAGCTCGCGCGGATTCACGATCACCGGAATCGCGGCCGCCTGCGCCGGACCGAAGAACTGCCCTACTGTGCCGAGGAAGAACGTGAGGAAATAGAGCACAGCAAGCGTCAGCAGCGGTGGCCAGTCAGGATTGAGGACGAGGAACCCGAGGACGCCGACTACCCGCAGCGCATTCGAGGCGATCATGACCGTTCGCTTGTCGGCGCGTTCGACGACAACGCCGGCAACCGCCGAGAAGAGGACGGCCGGCGACGAAAAGGCCAGCACGAGGAGTGAGATTGCGGTATTCGCCTGAGACAGGTGTTGAGTCTCAACGATCTGACGAACCAGGATCAGGAGTGAGAAGTTGATCATGTTCTGGGCCGTCTGTGACATTGCCTGGACCACCCAGAGCCGCAGGAATGCCTGATTTCGGAGCACCTCGACAACGCCCGCGTCGCGTCGAGCTGTCACGAGCTGGTGATTTCGGTGGGAGTATCAGTCTCTGCCGCCGCATGTGGGATCGGCAGGTAATCGGGCCCACGTGAGGTGAACCCCTTCAGTCGGCGTTCGAGCTCGCGGCGGGGGAGAAGCACGCGGCGGTTGCAGCCATGACAGCGAAGCCCGATATCCGCGCCGAGCCGGACGACGGTCCACTCGTGCGAACCGCATGGATGTGGTTTCCGTAACCTGACCACATCACCAATGAAGACCTGGAGCGGTTCGCTGGCTGGCATCGGTCGGTCAAGACTCCACGGATAGGCGTATGGACGATCTCTCAAGTATAGCCAGATGATCGGCCGAGGGGATGGTGGACCTGTTACACTTCCGCACCGGGAGTACGTACACATGAAGCGTTTCATCGGCGGCGCTATCGCGCTGATCATGATCAGCCTGATATGGATCACGCTTGGGCGGCTCGTTGCAGTGACGGACGCGGGCGTCGATGGCATGCGCTCTGGTCGTGCGATCATTGCCTATCTCTTGCTCTTCGCCGCTCCGACCGCGACATTCATCCCACTGCGGAGATGGACACGCATCCCCCTCTACGATCTGGAGGGGATCGCGGCCTGGTCGACGCTCGGCTTCGCTCTCATCTTCCTCCGGCCGGACTCACCCCCTTCGATGGGGCAGTTTCTGTTCTTCACTCTTGCGCTGACGGCCGCGCTCGCAACCGTCTGCACGCTCGCGTCGTTCCTTGTAGGGTTGCGGCTCTATCGACATGATGCGCGCCGATACGATGTTGTTCGCGCCCGCAGGCAGGGATATCTGGCGGCCAGCTTCGTCGTTGCGCTGCTCATCTTTCACGGGATCGGCACGCTCACTCCGACCAGCGGGACACTCCTTCTCGTTCTGGTCGTGTTGGCAGAGCTATTTTCGCTATCGCGGAGCAACGGAAAGCCGGCGAACGAGCGCGTCGCCGGCTATCGATCTCGGGCCTGAGCTGCCTGGAATTACATGATCCCGGGGATGCGAATGCCTCCGGTCACGGCCGACATCTTGTCGGCAGCAAGCTCTTCGGCCTTCTCCATTGCGTCGTTGATCGCGGCGAGGATCGTGTCTTCGAGTAGTTCGGCGTCGTCCGGGCCCAGGGCGTCCGGCGCGATCTTGACGCCGACGACTGCCTTCATTCCGGTCACCTGCACGGTGACCATTCCTCCGCCAGCAGTGCCCTCGACGATTGTCTCGCCAAGCTCCTCCTGGATCTTCTGGATCCGATTCTGCATCTGTTGCAGCATCCGCATATTCGGCTGCATCAGGGACAGTCCTTTCTGTCGCGCGGCGTGTCGCCTCGGGCGACGGCGCCGCGATTATATCAGCGCGTCGCGGCAGACCGATCCGCGGTCTTCCAGCCTGCTGCTCGCTGAAGGAGCGCGTTCGCGCTGGCGCGTGATTCGGACGTGATCGGCAACCCGTCGAGCATCGCGGCGACCTCATTGATGCGAGCGTCGCCGGAAACGGTGATTGCGGTGGTCACTGTCCTGTTCTCTTCCTCTTGCTTTATCAAGGTGATGTGGTGGTCGGCGAACGCAGCGATCTGGGGCAGATGGGAGATCACGATCACCTGATGGCGATCGCTCAGTCTCCAGAGCTTCTCGCCGACGACCTGGCCGCTGCGTCCGCCGACCCCGACGTCCACCTCGTCGAACACCAGCACCGGCGTGTCATCGGCAGCCGCGAGGATCGATTTCAGCGCGAGCATCAGCCGCGCAGTCTCGCCGCCAGAAGCAACTCGCGCCAGAGGACGGAGCGTTTCGCCTCTGTTTGTGGCGAGGTAGAACGTGATGCGATCGGCGCCGGTGTGGTTGATCGCGACGCGCGTACCGTCGGCCAGAGGCACCCCGTCGTCGTCCGGTAGCGTCTCGAAGCGCACCTCGAAGATCGCGCTCCCCATCTGCAGGTCCCGAATCGATTGCTCCACCGAACGAGCGAGCTCCACAGCGCCCGCGCGACGGATGGAGGAGAGCCGGGCGGCCGTGTCTCCCAGTCGCTGACGCAGGTTCGCCTCGTCGGCTCGCAGCGCGTCGATATCGTGCTCGTCGGATTCGATGCTGGCAAGCTCTCTGGCGATTTCTCCCATGTAGATGAGCGCGTCCGCAAGCGTCGGCCCGTACTTCCGCTTCAGCAGGCGGAGTAGCTCGAGTCTCTCCTCGACTGCCTCGAGACGCCGTGGGTCGAGCTCGACACGCTCCGCATAATCTCGAACCTCAGCGGCAACATCTTCTAGCGCAAAAATGGCGTCGTTCGCGCGTGTGAGGGTTGACTCGAACGCGATATCGAGCGTGGCGATGTCGCTGATTACCCGGATCGCCGCGCGAAGACGGTCGATCGCGCCGGCGTTGTCACCAACGGACGAGTCGCCTGTCAGCGCTGCCTGTGCGTCCGCGGATGCGCGGAGCAGGCGTTCGGCGTTGGCGAGGCGGGCGCGCTCCTGCTGGAGAGTATCGTCCTCGCCTGGTTGGACGTTGGCCGCCGACAGCTCCTCTGCCTGATACCGAAGCAGGTCGAGTCGCTGCGCGGTTCGGCGCTGTTCCTGGTCGAAGTCGCGAATGCGGCTACGTAGCTGACTCCAGCTTGTGACGCCAGAGGCGACCTCGGCGCGGAGCTCGGAGGTTCCGGTGAAGTGATCGAGAAGATCCAGCTGGATAGCCGGGCGTAAGAGCGACAGGTGATCGCTTTGGCCGTGGATATCGACCAGGAGCTCGCCGATGCGCGTCAGAAGGCCAGCGGTGACAGCCCGGTTGGCGATTCGCGCTGTTGAGCGGCCGGCGGCGCTGATATCGCGGCTGAGGATCAGCGGCTCGTCAGGGGCCTGATCGATGCCGGCCTCGGCAAGGGTGGCAAGGATCCGATCGCGCGCGATGTCCTCGGAGATGTCGAAGATAGCCTCGACCCGGGCGCTACTGGTCCCAGTGCGAACGAGTTCGGCGGAAGCGCGCGCGCCGAGCACCGCGCCGAGCGCATCGATCACCATCGACTTGCCGGCGCCGGTTTCGCCAGTCAGCACATTCAGCCCTGGACCGAACGCGATTCGCGTCTCGCGAATGACCGCCAGATTGTTGATCGTGAGCTCGAGAAGCACGGTCTGCGCTTACCTCCGGGTGCTTCAGGCGGGTGGGCCGCGCCAGCCGGCGTAATGGTAACCCGTCGATACCGGGCGACGCATGACGAATTGGCCGCTGTCAGCCGTGATTCGGACTGATTCCCAGCAGATGGTTCCCAATCTTGAACTGAATCATAAGAAATAGTTGACAATCACTTCCTGTCATCGTATGATCTGGTCTAGATAGGAGGCGCTAGTGATTGTCTACCGAAAACCTACGACGATACGGTCCGAATCTCTATGGGATTCAGACTATCTGCCGGCTCCGGCGACGGCAGGCAGTTATCTGCAACGAGCCGCCGATCCGCACGTCCCGACGATGCGCTAGTAACGGGAAGACGAGGAGATGAACATGGACAACTACCTGCTGGAGCGAATGGTCGAACACAAGCAGTCCGAGCTCAACCGTGCCCGAGGCAAGCGCGACTGGCTCGCCATCCTGCGCAAGGCTCGCTAACCCCGATCCCCGGCGCGCTCAGACCCAGACGACCCCCGGCGTCCAGCAATTGGCGCCGGGGGTCGTTGTTTCGAGATCCTCGTCGCTCGGCCGTGGCGGGTGAATTCGCGCCCGAGCCCGTCGTCTCGTCTGCCTGCCGTGTTACGCTCATCAAGCGCCGGCGCGAGGGCCGGCCGTTCTGTTGATCAGGCATTGTTGGGAAGCGTGGGCATTGTGGCTATCCTGGCGCAGGCGAGCGAAGTCGGCGTGATCTATGGTGGTCACCAGGTGTTCGAGGGGTTGACCTTCGAGGTGCGCGACGACGAGCGCGTCGCCCTCGTCGGGGGGAACGGCGCTGGCAAGAGCACGCTGTTGCGGCTACTTACCGGCGAGGTTCAGCCCACCACAGGCTCGATCGCCCGCCAGCGAGGGTTGCGCACCGGATACCTTCCGCAGCAGCCGATGTTCACCCCGGGTCATACCGTCCGAGATGTCGTAGCACTGGCGAGCGGCGACGCGGCCGCGCTCGACGAACGACTCCACGAGCTTGAGCGGCGCATGGGGGAGGATCTGTCCGATGCTGAGCTGGAGGCAGTGCTCGTCGAACATGCTGAGCTGATCGAGCGGGCCGACGCTGTTTCGGGCATGCCGGTTGGCGCGCGCGTCGAGCAGACGCTCAGCGCCCTTGGCCTGCCTGACGACCGTTGGGATCTGCCGATCGAGGCGCTGAGTGGGGGCGAAAAGCGCATCGTCGGGTTGGCACAATGTCTGCTTGAAGAACCGGATCTGCTGCTGCTTGACGAACCCGACAACCACCTCGATGCGAACGCGAAGACGTGGCTCGAGAGCTATCTCGCCGGTCGCAAGGGTGGGACGGTCATCATCTCGCATGACCGCTATTTCATCGATCGCGTCGCAACCAGTATCGTCGAGCTGGAAGATGGACGGGTATCGAAATACGCGGGCAACTACAGTCGGTTCACTAC
>Ga0073899_10002523_pt1 | contig 16489 bp, 11 predicted proteins | sample KloWWTmetaKNB5Ph_FD_88975 | JGI IMG/M metagenome (GOLD analysis project Ga0073899, IMG submission 88975) | Active sludge microbial communities from Klosterneuburg, Austria, studying microevolution and ecology of nitrifiers - Klosterneuburg... | ecosystem: Engineered > WWTP > Aerobic digester >...
CACGACCTCGAGCTTGCTGGGCGCCAGCTCGACATACGAGGCGTTGATCGAGAGCGAGCTGTCGGCCACCTTCACGCCCGCCACGGCGAAGTGGACGCGCTGGTCGCTCGAAGTCAGGGGGCGCTTGTACGCCGCCACGCCGGGCAGCGAGACCCCGGTCAGTGTGGGATCGTCGGCCGACTCGCAGTTCGAGATCTCGTCCCAGCCCTTCCCCGTAACGAAGAACGAGTTCAGCTCGGTGATGACCGGGGCTAGAGGCTGAGTGGCAAACGCGCCCAGCCAGAGCCGGCCCCGCCCCGCCGCTGTCAGCCCGGCGAACGCCCCCGTCTTCGCGAAGCACGAGGTGACCGACCCGCTCTTGCCGTTCGGGAAGGTCACCTGCGGCGCCGCGTCGTCGCGCCAGAACGCGCCCACGGCCACGTCGGACACGATCGGGGCGAGCCCGGTCACCTTGTTCGCCGAGATGGTCTTGGCCGTGGGTTTCACACCGTCGGCGAAGAACCAGATGCCGCCGGGGCCCGACCAGATCGCGCCGGGTTTGCCCGAAGGCCCCACGAACGGCACCGGGCGACGCGTCCCGTCCAGGGGGAAGATGTCGTAACAGCCTGCCGTCGAGCACAGGTCGTCGGTGGCCGGCGCTGACTTCAGGTCGTCGGGGATCACCAGCGACTTCACGCGCCAGTCGCCCAGGCCGTTTTCGAACGCGACGAAGCCGGTCAGCGTGCTGCCGTCGTGGACCAGCCCGACCGGACCGCGGGGCCCGTTTCCGCCGAACTTCGACCCCAGCACCAGCTCGGTACCCTTCTGCAACGCGCCGGTGGTGGGAACCTCGAACACCGCGGTGTCGTAGTCCAGCCCGCCGGCGTCGCCGGGCTTCTTCGATCCGTAGTACCGCGAGACGTAGAACCGGCCCTTGCCGGCTGCGATGCCCAGCCCGCCCAGATAGTCGGTGGGCAACAAGTCGAGCACGCCGTCATCGATCAGCTTGCCGGCGTGGAAGCACACGTTGGGGCCAGCGTCTTGTTGCACGCACAGGTCGGTGGTGAGCGGATCGCCATCGTCGCACTCGGCGCTGACGCCCGGCGTCTTGCAGGCCAGCGCCGTGCTGCCGCCGCTTCCAGCCATGCCGCCGCTGCCGCTCGCGCCGCCGCTGCCCCCGCTTCCGGCGGTGCCGCCACTGCCCCCGGCGCCGCCGCTGCCCGACGACCCGCCCACCGACGAGTCGCTGCCGGCGTCCCCCGCTTCGGCCTGAAGCTCGTCGAAGTCGAGCAAGAAAGCACAAGAAGCCGAGCCGAAGACCGCGATCACCGGCAGCCAGCGTACGACGCTCCGCATCCCGCCGAGCTTAGCCGGGCCGGGCAGAAGTCGCCAATCCGCTCCGTCCTTGCCGCCCGGATCCGCGCCGGGGTATTCGGTAGCCCGTCATGGCTCTCTCCCAGCGTCACCACGCGCGCTGCTCGTGCGCTGCGGCCGCGGCCGCCCCGTTTGCTCTGGCCGGCACCGAGCGCAAGTACGAGCGCGACCGCCCGTTTCGCATCGTGCACCTGGCCGTGGACCTGCAGCTCCACTTCGCGAAGAAGTCGGTCTCTGGCTCCGCGACCCTCGAGTTCGAGCGGGTCTCGCCCACCGACGACGCGCTGGTGCTGGACGCCCTGGGATTCGAGCTGGGCCGCGTGCGCATCGACACCGGCGACGGTTGGTCCGACGTTCCCCACGAGTACGACGGCGACCAGATCCGGATCAGCGTGCCGACGCGGGTCGAGAAGGGCAAGGTGGAGATCGACTACCGCGCGACCCCGCGCCGCGGCCTCTACTTCCTGGCGCCCGACGCGGTGGTGAAGGACCGCCCCGAGCAGGTGTGGAGCCAGTGCCAAGACGAGGACGCTCGCCACTTCGTGCCGTGTCACGACAAGCCCCACGTGAAGATGACCACCGAGATGCGGGTGCGCGTCGGCGAGGGCATGACGGTGCTGTCCAACGGCGAGCTGGTGTTCAAGGACACCCCACGGGGCGCGAGCCCCTGGGTCTTCCACTTCAAGATGAACCAGCCGCACCCCAGCTATCTGCTCACGCTGGTGGCGGGTCAGTTCGACGTGATCGAAGACCGGGACGCCGTGGTGGGTGAGGGGCGGGCGGTGCCGGTGACGTATTGGGTGCCGCCCGGGAGGAAGCCGGACGGTCTGCGGGCGTTCTCGGAGACGCCGCGCATGATCGAGCTGTTCAGCAAGCTCACCGGCGTGCCCTACCCCTGGAGCCGGTACTCGCAGGTGGTGGTGAGCGATTTCATCTTCGGCGGCATGGAAAACACCACGGCCACCACCATGTACGAGCACATCTTGCTCGACGCACGGGCGGCCATCGACGTGGTCAGCCACGATCTGGTGGCCCACGAGCTGGCGCACCAGTGGTTCGGCGACTTCGTGACCTGCCGAGACTGGTCCCACGGCTGGCTGAACGAGGGGTTCGCCACCTTCTTCGAGCAGGTCGAGCGCGAAGACCGGCTGGGGCGCGACGAATACCTCTACGGCATCGAGGCCGAGCTCGACGCCTACACGACGGAAGCCAGCGGACGCTATCAGCGCCCGATCGTCTGCCGTGACTACGCGCTGCCGATCGATCTCTTCGACCGCCACCTGTACGAGAAGGGCTGCCTGGTCTTGCACATGCTGCGGACCGAGCTGGGGGACGCGACGTTCTGGAAGGGCGTCCACGGCTACCTCGAGCGCCACGCCCACGGCATCGTCGAGACCAACGACCTGATGCGCGCCCTCGAGTCGGTCAGCGGCCGCTCGCTCGAGCGCTTCTTCGACGCCTGGGTGTATCGGCCGGGGCATCCCGTGGTGAAGGTCAAGGTCAGCTACGAAGACGGGCTGCTCACGGTGGGCGTGAAGCAGACCCAGAAGACCGGCGAGACCGCCGTGTTCAGCTTCGATCTGGAGGTGGAGGTGGCCGACAAGGCCGGCCGCACCCGCCGCCACAAGAAGACCGTGACCAGCGAGGCCGACGCGCTGGTGGTGGCGTGCCACGAACGCCCGGCATGGGTCGGCGTCGACCCCGAGCTGCGGATCGTGGGCGAGGTCACCCTCGAGGCACCGGCCGAGATGCTGCGCGCCCAGCTGGACGGCGGCACCTCGGCGCGCCTGCGCTGGTCGGCGGCGCAAGCCCTGGGCAAGCGCTTCGACCTGCCGACCCTTCGCGCGCTGGACAAGGCCTTGTCGAAGCCCGGTGAAGCCTGGATGGTGCGTGCCGAAGCGGCGACCGCGCTGGGCAAGATCCGCGGCGAGCACGCGCTCGAGATCTTGCTCGACCAGGTCGGGGTGGAGCACCCGAAGGTGCGCCGGGCCGTCGCCCGCGCGCTGGGCAACTTCCGCGACCCGAAGGCCGCCAAGGCGCTCGAGAAGCTGGCGCGCAAAGACGAGAGCTACCTGGTTGCCGCCGACGCGCTGCGTGGACTGGGGAAGACCCGCCAGAAGCGCGCCCTCGAGACGCTGCGCGATCTCTGCGACAAGAAGTCGTGGGCCGACGTCACCCGCGCGGGCGCCCTGGATGGCATGGCTTTGCTGCGCGACGAAGACGCGGTGGACGACGTGATGAAGCGCACGCGCTACGGCTTTCCGACTCGCGGGCGGCGCGCGGCCATCTCGGCCTTGGCTCGCCTGTCGGACACGCGCAAGGCGCGACAGCACCTCGAGGACCTGCTGGACGACGCCGACCCGCATCTGCGCATCGACGCGGTGAACGCCCTGGTCACGCTCGGTGACGCGCGGAGCCGCGGCCCCTTGCGCCGCGCGCTGGAGCGGGACCTGGACGGTCGCGTGGCCCGACGCATTCGCGAGGCGCTGCGCGATCTCGGCGACGCGGGCTCGACCGAGCGCAAGCGCGCCCTGGACGACGTCGAGGCGCTGAAGACCGAGCTTCAAGAGGTGCAGCTTCGGCTGACCAAGCTCGAGCAGAAGAAGAAGGCCAAGGCCGAGCCGCCCGAAGAAAAGCCCGAGCGCCACCCGCCGGCCCCCGGGAAGAAGCCCGCGAAACACCCCAGCGAGCCCCCGAAGAAGGCCGCCACGCGCGCCAAGAAACCTGCGCCCAAGCGGAGGAAGTCATGAGCAGCGACAGCCCGGTGGTGGTCGAGCGGCGGGGCAGCGTCGCGATCGTGCGCATCGATCGCGCCGACCGGATGAACGCGCTGTCGCGGGCGACGCTGCTCGCCTTCGGGCGCATCGGACGCGAGCTGGCGGGCGACGCCTCGCTGCGCGCCATCGTGGTCACGGGCACCGGCGACAAGGCGTTCTGCGCGGGGGCCGACCTCAAAGAGCGGCAGGGCATGGATGAAAACGCCGTCCGCGACCAGGTGAAGCTCTACCGCACCGAGCTGGGCTGGCTCGACCGCTCGCCGGTGCCGGTGGTGGCGGCGCTGAACGGCGTGACCCTGGGCGGCGGCCTCGAGCTGGCGTTGCTCGCCGACCTGCGGGTGGCGGCGGCGCACGCAGTGATCGGCCTGCCCGAGACCACGATCGGCATCATCCCCGGCGCGGGCGGCACCCAGCGCTTGCCGCGGGTGGTGGGCGAGGCCCGCGCCAAAGAGCTGATCTTGCTGGGGCGGCGCCTGAGCGCCGACGAGGCCCTGGCCATCGGCCTGGTGAACCGGGTCACACCGGCGGGCGTCGATCTGCTCGACGACACGCTGGCGTTCATCGCCCCCATCAGCCAGGGGGCGCCGATCGCCCAGGCCGCAGCCCTGCGCGCCATCGACCTGTCGTTCGAGTCCGGGCTCGAGCACGGCCTCGAGCTCGAACGCGTGCTCTACGACGAGTGTCTGCGCAGCGAAGACCGCAGCGAGGCGCTCAGGGCCTTCGCCGAGAAACGAAAGCCCGAGTTCAAGGGTCGTTGAGCACCTCTTCCTCGTTCGTGCGCCGCGTGGCGGGGCTCGGGCTCGGCGTCGCGCTGGCGGCCCTGGTGGTTTGGCGGCTCTCCCGCGTCACCCCCGAGATCGCCCCGCCCGAGGGCGCCCACGGTCAGAGCGCGAAGGGCCCGGCCCCGGCCGATGCCGCCGCCGACGCCGCGCGTGCCCCGGACAAGCCCCAGCGCCCCGACGATGACGAGCCCAAGACCGTGGCAGCGCAGCGCGAGCGCCTCTTCGGTCGCATGCAGGCGGTGCTCGGCTACGACGACGCGACGCTGGCCAAGGTCCGCGCCATCGTCGAGAGCAACAAGGTGATCAGCGAGGGCAACCCCGAGGTCACGCTGCATCCGATGAAGCGCAGCGAGTGCTGGGACACCCGTGACCGCGCCGGCCTGCACGAGGCCACGGTGCTCGCCCGGCAAGAAGCCGACGAGAAGCGGTGCGGCGCGCGTCACATGGTCCCGATCGGGGGCAAGGGTCGAGCCGCGCCCGTCGAGGTGTGCATCGATCAGTTCGAGTTCCCGAACATCCCCTGCGAGTACCCGCTGGTGTACGCCTCGGCACAAGAGGCAGCACAGCTCTGCCGCGCGGTCGGCAAGCGCCTGTGCGACGCCCACGAGTGGGAAGGCGCCTGCGCCGGCGAGCTGCGACCGGCGGAAGACGAGTACCTCTGGGACCGCAAGCGACGCATCGAGATGGAGTTCTTCAAGAACGAGAAGCGCGAGAAGGTCTGGGCCTACGGCCCCGCCAAGGACCACGCCAAGTGCGCCACCGGCTCACGGAAGAGCAGCAAGTGCGCCGGCGGCGGCTGGGAAACCTGCGGCTCGAACACCTACCCCGCCGGCGCGTTCCCCGAGTGCGTGAGCCCGCTGGGTGTCTTCGACCAGCACGGCAACGCGGCCGAGCACATGAGCTTGCCGATGAAGCCCGAAGAGCTGGGCCGGCGCGGTGGCCTGGGCGAGACCGAGATGAAAGGCAGCTGGTTCATCTTCGCGCGCGGCGAAGCGCACGAAGACGACTGCCGCTGGCGCGCTCCGGCGTGGCACGGCACACGCGTCGACTACTGGAACAGCCACCGGAACTACCATCTGGGCTTCCGCTGCTGCCGGGATCCGTGAGCGCGTGATACGCTTGGTTCGGTGACGCATCCGCCCCAGCCGCTGCGCACGTCGGACCCGGCGCTGTTCCCCGAGCGGCTCGGGCGCTACGAGGTGCTGCTGCCCATCGCCAGCGGCGGCATGGCCACCGTCTATCTGGCGCGTTCGGTGGGCGCGGGCGGCTTCGAGCGAGACGTCGCGCTGAAGCTGACGCACTTCCACCTGCGCGAGGACCCGGATTTCGTCGCGTCGCTGATGGACGAGGCCCGGCTCGCAGGTCGAATCCACCACCCGAACGTGGTCTCGGTGCTCGACGCCGGCGAAGACCCGCACGGGGTGTTCATCGTGATGGAGTACGTGGAAGGGGACTCGCTGGCCACGCTGCAGCGCGCGCTCGACAAGCGCGGGCAAGCGATGCCGCTGGCGGTGGGGCTGCGGGTGATGGATGACCTGCTGCTCGGCCTCCACGCCGCTCACGAGCTGGTGGACGAAGACGGCGCGCCGCTCTATCTGATTCACCGCGACGTGACGCCGCACAACGTGCTGCTCGGCATCGATGGGGTCGCCAAGCTGGCGGACTTCGGCATCGCCAAGGCGGCCTCGCGCCTGGGCAACACCGCCACCGGCCTGGTGAAGGGCAAGATCGCCTACATGGCCCCCGAGCAAGCCCAGGGTCATGGCATCGACCGTCGGGTCGACGTCTGGGCCGCGGGGGTGATCGCGTGGGAGACGTTCACCGGAACGCGTCTTTACGAGGGCCAGAGCGACGCCGCCACCTTGCTGAAGATCGTGCGTGAGTCGCCGCTCGGGCTGCGCGCCATCAAGCCCGAGGTGCCTGCGGCCATCGAGGCGGCGGTGGCCCGGGCGCTCAGCCTGGACATGTCCGCGCGATACCCCACCGCCGAGGCATTTGCCGAAGCCCTTGCGGCGGCCGCGCGCTCGGCGGGCGTGGCGCGTGCCGAGCGCAAAGACGTCACGCAGTTTCTCGAGCCATTGCTCGGCGATCGTCTCGCCCGCCGTCGCGAAAAGGCCCGAGAAGTGCGCTCGCTGCGCCAGCGCATGGGCGAGCTGACCGCGCTCGATCAGACGCTGCGGCCTTCGCAGACCGATCTGGGCCGAGCCGCTGCGCCGTCGCAGCCGCGCCTCGAAGCGCTGGCGACGGCCACGGTGCAAGAGAGCCCCGCGACCGCAACCGTCACCGAGCTCGACGGCAGCGTCGGCGAGGGCCACACGCAGACGGGCACCGCCGGGATCTCGACCATGGCGCGCTCGATCATGCCGCCCCGGCGCGGTCGCCTGCTGGCGATCGCGGGCGTGGCCGGGGCTGGCCTGGTGGTGGTGGGGCTGGCGGCGCTCTTCTCGGGCGGCGGCGACGAAGCGCCGGCGCCGGCGGCTGCACCGCCGCGGCCTTCGCCCACCACCGCCACGCCCCCCGCGCCCGCACCGAAGGCGGACGAGCCGGCGGCTTCCGCAAGCCCGCTCGATCCCAGCCCCGTCACGAGCGCGCCGAAAGCCAAACCGAAGGGCCCGGCCCTGATCCACAAGGCCGCGGGGCGCGGCCCGGCGCCATCGACAGGCCAGAAGCCCCTGGAAAACCCGTACAAGAAGCCGTGAACCCCCGCATCGTCCCCGCCTTGATGGGCGCGTGCCTGGTCGCGCTCGCCGCACGCCCGTGCCTGGCCGAGCCCAAGTCGCGCGCCGAGCGCGCGGCCGCGCACTTCGACGCCGGGCTGACGCTCTATCAGCAGGGCCGAATGCGCGACGCTGCGTCCGAGTTCCTGGCGGCGTTCGATCTGGCCCCGCACGGCGACGCGATGTTCAACGCCGGGCTCGCCTTCGATGGCGCCGGCGACAGCGCCGGCGCCGCCACCGCATTCGCCTGGGCCCTCGAGCTGGGCATGCGCGCCGACGCCGCACCCGAGGCCAAGTCTCGGCTCGAGCGCCTGGCTCCGCGCCTGGGAACGGTGCGCGTGACCGCAGGCGAAGGCACCACCATCGAGGTTTCTCCGTTCCGCCGCAAGGCGTCGACCGCCACCTTCTACGCGCTGCCGGGTCAAGTGCTGGTCAGCGTCACCCACGCAGACGGTGCACTGGCAGCGCGGCGCGCGCGGGTTCGGGTGAGCTCCGAGACGTTGATCGACTTCCAGGCCGCGGCCGCTCTACCTGCCCCGGCGCCGGAACCCGTGCCCGCTCCGGCCGCTTCGCTGCCCGGCGAACCCTTCCCCTGGAAGACGGTCGCGTGGGTCTCGATTGGCGTCGGCGCGGCGTCGGGAGTGAGCGCGGCCGTGCTGCGCAGCGCCACGCTGGGCGCGAAGGACGACTTCGACGCTTCGGGCCACACCGACGCCGACGCGCGCCAGCGCGCCGTGGATCTCAACCGGTGGACCAACGTGGCGCTCGGCGGCGCGATCGTGGCCGGCGCCTTCGGGGTGGGCGTGCTCTTCTTGCACGAAGATCCGAAGCGCGAGGTGTCGATCGCCCCGGGCCCGGGTGGCGCTCGGCTGTTCGGTCGGTTCTGATCACTTGCCGCGGAACGCCTTGGGATCGATGCGAAGCCGCCGCAGGGTTTCGTACAGCACCGAACGACTCATCCCCAGCTTCTGTGCCGCATCTGGCACGCTGCCCAAGGTGGCGGTGAGCACCTGGGTGACGCGGAGAGCCAGCTCGGACTCTTGACTGGGCTGGCCGATGCGCGCGCTGGTGGCGCCAATCACCGCGGCCACGTCGGCCGGCTCGATCTCGGCGTGGGTTTGGCGTCGCGCCACTTCGCAGGCAGCCCGCACCACGTTGCGCAGCTCGCGCACGTTGCCCGGCCAGGCGTGGAGCATCAGCCGCTCGAGCGCCGCGGCGGTGATGCCCACGCCGGTGTCTGCCAAGAAGTGCAGCGACAGCGCCGGCAGGTCTTCGATCCGCTCGCTCAAGGCCGGCAGCACGATCCGCAGCCCCGACAGCCGGTGGAGCAAGTCGCCGCGAAAATCACCGCCGTCGACCATCGAGTCCACGTCGCGGTTGGTCGCCGCGACGATTCGAACGTCGACCCGCGCCACCTTGTCTTCGCCCACGGCGCGGACTTCTTCGGTCTCGAGCACGCGCAGCAGCTTGGCCTGCACGCTGAACGGCAGCTCGCCGATCTCGTCCAGGAACAGCGTGCCCTCGTCGGCGGTGCGAAACAGGCCCGCGCGAGCGCCCACGGCACCCGAGAACGCACCGCGGGTGTGCCCGAACAGCTCGGCGTCGACCAGCTCGTTGGGCACGGCCGCGCAGTTGAGCGCCACGAATTGCCCCGACCGGCCACTTCGGTCGTGCAGCACGCGCGCGACCACTTCCTTCCCGGTGCCGGTGTCGCCCAGGATCATGATCGGGGTCTTGGTGGCGGCGACCGTGTCGATCACCACCCGAGCGTCGTCGAGCGAGGCCCCGCCGATCAGCTCGGGAAACACCGGCGCCCGGCGGTTTGCGTACGGCGTCACGTCGGGCACGATGACCAAGAGCGTCTTGCCGACCCGGATCACGCTGCCCAGCGGCGCGAGCGCGCCACCTTCGGGGACACGTTCGGCGTTGACGAAGGTGCCGTTCCGGCTGCCGAGATCGGTCACCCACACGCCGACGCCGCGGTGCTCGATCCGCACGTGGATGCGCGACACCCCGGCGTCGTCCACGCTCAGATCCGCGGTGTGCTCGCGCCCCACGGTCAGGGTGGGGGCAATGGCTGCTGCGCCCCAGGGCAGCGCCCCTCGGCAGAAGCCGACCACGACCCCCAGCGCCTGCCGCGGGCGCCCGGTGGCGCTGGCGTAGTCGAAGGCGGCTTCGGTGACCGTGCGGTCGGCCATGAGCCGAGCATCTTACAGCGGATTTCCCATCCGGACTCCGCGTCTGCCACCGTCCGGACGGCGCCCGCCGGAGCCCAATTTCGCGCGGAATTCGGCTGGCGGCACGTGGTCCGCCGTTTGCAGCGGCCACGCCATGGCCCCCCGCCCTGCCGAAATCGAGCTGGACCTCCGGGAGCTCGAGCTGACCGGTTCCCTGACGCCCGTCTTCCAGGTGCTGCCGCCGCCACCGCGGCTTCCATCGCTGCCCCCGGTCCCGATGCCGGTCTGGCTGCCGGCGCCGGCGCCGCGCCGGCCCAACCGGGAGAGGCCCTCGTCGAGCTCCACCTGGACGCCGACGGCGCCGCCCGGCCGCGCAGCCCCGCACGGCCGCGCAGCCCCGCACGAGGCCACGCGGCCCGACATCGTGCCCGCTCGGTCGACCCCGTCGACCGTTCCGCCCGCCGCGCGCCGCACGCTGCTGGAAGCCTCGCGGCCATCGGTCGCGCCAGCCGCCTGGACCCTGCCCCCGCCGCCGCCCCGACGGCCGGTGGCGACCCGTCCCGCGGTGCGCGCTGCCAGCGTCGGGGTGGGAGCGGGGGTGATGCTCTTCCTGTGTGCGTGGCTGGCCGCGGCGCCGAGCACCGCCGCGGTCAAGCTCACCAGCGTGGTCACCGCCACGGACACGCGGGGCCTTGCCCTGCGAAACGTGCAGGTCCTGGTGGACGGGCTCGCGATGTGCGCGACGACGCCGTGCAGCATGGAGCTCGAGCCCGGGGCGCATCAGATCGACGTGATCGATCGGACGACGGACCAGCGCGCAGGCCGCAGCCTGAGCGTCGGCAAGGGGGAGCGCGCGGTGATCCATTTCGCTCTGCCGGTCCGGCGCGCAGCGCCCCCGACGGCGGCGCCGCCGCCGCCCCCCGATGGCCCCATCTCGGTGGACGAGCTGGCTCGCGAAGAGAGCAGCACCCAGGCCCCGATCGCGGGCCCGGCCTCACCGCCGGCCTCACCCCGCGGCCCCGGCGAACGCAAGTCCGTGGTCGTCCACTTCGAGAAGGGTCGAGGCCGAGCGGAATGATCCGGACGGATCGGAATCGCCATCCGGACGCACGAGGATCCGGCTGAATGATCCGGCGAGATGTCGCATCGATTGCGACGGCACGAGGCGTGCAAAGCGGTCCATCGGAGGTCGAAATGGAGAAGCGAACCAGCCCCCGCACCAAGACGAACGTCGTGCTGAGCGCTCGGCAGGGCAAGACGAGCTACACGCTCAAGTGCACCGAGCTCTCCCAGACCGGTCTGCTCTTGTGCGTGCCGCGGGCTCTGAAGCGGACCCCTTGGCCCTATCTGCGGGCGACGCTGCTGCTGAACGACGGCCCAGTGCACCTCTTGGCCCGGCGCATCGGCGAACGCGGAAACCGCATGGCCTACGCCTTCATCGCGCTCGACGACCTCTCGGAGGCGCGCATCACCGACTTCTTGTTCGAGTGCATGCACGAGCAGCAAGTGGGCACGCCGCGGCGGCGCGCCGCTTGATCAGCTCTCTTCGAACTCAGTGCGCCGGCCCTGCTGACGCATGATCTGGTCGTACTCTTCGTAGAGCGAGTGCCCAGCGTGGGTCTTGGGCAGGTCGACCCCCAAGACGCGGGCGGCAAGCAGGCCCGAGAGGGCCAGGACTCGGTCGCGCTCGGTGTAGCGCCCGACCGACCGCAGGTCCGAGAGCTTCCGCTTGATGGTGGCGGTGAGGCGTTCGGCAACGCGATCCGGAACGTGCGGCATGTCGAAGGCGGCGGTGGTCTCGCCGGCGAACCGCGCCAGGGGCGGCGCGAAGTCGGCGTCTTCTTGGCGGTGCCGGCGCACGCTGCGCACGTGGGCGCCCGACACCGCCTCGTCGAGAACCGCCTGGATCTGTCGGACCTCGAACGGCTTGGCGATGAACGTGATGGCCAGGTGACGCGCCAGGCGCTCGATGCGCGGCTCGACCTCGCCGGTGACCAGAGCGATCGTCATGTCGGGGTTGTTCTTCCGCAAGAACTCTCCCAAGACCAGCCCCTCCATCCCCGGCAAACCCTGGTCGAGGAACGCGACCTGGAACGTCCAGAGGGGCAAGAGCGCCATGCCCTCTTCCGCGGACCCGGCGGGCAGCGCTTGGTGACCACGACTGGTGATCACATCCACCAGCATGCGTCGCAGATCGTCGTCGTCGTCGATGACGAGCACGTTGAGTTGCTCGGGATCGTGGGCCATGGGCCGCCCCTCCGTCGAAGAGGCTAGCACACCGCCGCGCCACGGGCGCCGGCCCGGGGGCGGCGGCGAGCCGTGCTAGGATTCGCAGTCGATGTCACGCCTGCGCTGGGCTGTCGCAGTCTCGCTTGCAGGGGCGTCCGCGGCGCTCGCCCCGAGCTGCATGGGCGTGGAACCCACCGAAACCGGACCAGGCGCCAAGAAGGACTCGGGGGCCGAGCCCGACGCGGCGGGGCTGGCCGACGGCGCGTGGGCCTGTTCACCCAAGTCGTGCAAGGACCTGGGGGCCAACTGCGGGGCCACCAGCAACGGCTGCGACGCGGTGATCGAGTGCGGAAGCTGCGCGAGCGGCGAGACCTGCGGCGCGGCGGGGCCCAACGTGTGCGGCGTGGGGGCTTGCACGCCCACGACCTGCGCCACGGCCGGCGCCGAGTGCGGTCTGATCGGCGACGGCTGCGGGAAGTCTCTGGACTGCGGCACCTGCACCGCCCCGAAGACCTGCGGCGCCGGCGGCCAGGTCAACCAGTGCGGCTGCGTGCCCACCACCTGCGCAGCGTTGGGCAAGGACTGCGGCAGCGTTCCCGACGGCTGCGGCGGCAGCCTGAGCTGTGGCACGTGCCCGACGGGCAAGAAGTGCGGCGCCGGCGGCACGGCCAACGTGTGCGCGTGCGAGCCCACGACGTGCGCGGCACAGGGCAAGACCTGCGGCAGCATTCCCGACGGCTGCGGCGGCAGTCTGCAATGCGGAACGTGCAAGGCCCCCAAGACCTGCGGCGGGCTCGGGACGGCCAATGTCTGCGGCTGCAGCCCGACCGACTGCCCGCCGATCTACACCAACAGCTTCGAGACCACCGCCGACTTCCCTGCGGGCGGGTGGCAGTCGTGGCAGAACTGCCCCACGGACGCGACCTGGAGCGCAGCACGCGAGCTCTACCCGGCGCCCGGGGGTGGCAGCTGGGGGCTTCGACTGCACACCACCGGCTTCGTGAGCGGGTGTCAGTACCCCGGCGTGTACAGCCAATCGCCGCCCATCAGCGCGCTGCCGGGGCGGGTGTATCGGGTGATGAGCTGGAGCCGCAACGGCAACAACTCGGGACAGACCACGCTGATCTTCTACGACGCGGCGGACCAGCAGATCGGGGCCGAGTTCGGCGCTTGGGCGAACGACAGCTGGTCGTGGAACGCCGATGCCCCCCTCAGCGGCACGTCCCCGGCCAACACCAAGTGGCTGCGGATCCGCTACGGGCTGCTCAGCCCGTCGGAGTACGCCGACCTGGACCTGCTCGAAGTGCACCTCGAGCCACTCTAGTCAGCAGTCGTCGGGCACCATCTTCGCGTCGTCGTCGCTGGTCACGGTCCAGCTGGTGACCGGGCCGTACACCACCACCATGTCGGGCCCACTCAGGCCCGAGGCTTTCAGCACCTTGCCGACGTTGCACCGCGGCGCGCGGACCGTTCCCAGCATGTTGACCGCCATCGGCAGCTTCGCGACGATCGGCGCCTCCCCGTCGAGCGTCACGGACACCAGCTCGCCCTTGGCCACGAACGAATACGAGATGGTGCCGCCGCTCTTCTTGAAGTCCACGCTGCCGTCCGCTTCGGGCTCGTCGATGGACAGCGTGGACAGCTCGGCGCCGGGCAGCTTCTGGCGCGCGAGCTCGAGCGCTTTGGGATAGAACTGCACGGCGTCGACCCGCTTCAAGCTGGTCACGCCCTTGGCCGGCGGGGCCCCCGGCGGGGCGCCGCTGGTCGACCCGACCGCACCGGGCCGGGTCTCGACGATGGTCACGGTGTCGCGGTCGCCGAACACCACCAGGGCGACCGCTGCCGAGACGACCATCGCGACGACCAGCAGCACCGCGCCCAGGCCGGCCCAGGCCAGGCCGCCCAGGCCGCGCTTCGCCGGCGCGGTCTGCTCGGGCAGCGTGGCGGCGTAGCCCGGCGCGGTCGGCGCGGTGGGGGCGGCGTGGGCGCCGGCCGCCAAGACGGGCCGGGGCAAGCTGCTGGGCACGCCGGTCAAGGTGACGAAGCTGGCGGGCGCCAGGAACGGCGCGGTCTGGCGGAGCGCGTCGGCCAAGAGGTCGACGGTCTGGTGCCGATTGGCCGGGTCCTTCTCGAGCGCGCGCAGCACCACGCTCTCGAGCGCCGGCGGGATCTCGGGCCGCAGCTCGCGCAGGCTCGGCGGCGGAACCTCGATGTGCTGGCGCAAGAGGTCGAACAGGTTCTCGGCATCGAACGGGCGCCGCCCGGTGAGGCCCTCGAAGGCGATCACACCCAGCGAATAGATGTCCGAGCGGTGATCCACGGCCTGCCCGCGGGCCTGCTCGGGCGACATGTAATACGGGGTTCCGAGCAGCGCGCCGGTCTTGGTCGCACCACTCACGCCCGCGATGTCGGGGCGCAGCTTCGCGATGCCGAAGTCGAGCACCTTGGTGCGACCGGTGCTGGTCACGAAGATGTTGTCGGGCTTCATGTCCCGGTGGGTGATGCCCTGGGCGTGGGCCGCGCTCAGCGCATCGAGCACGTTCAACAAGATCTGGAGCATGGCCCCCATGGGCACCGGCCGGTGGAGCTCGAGCACGCGGCTCAGCGGCGCGCCCTCGAGGTACTCCATCACGATGTACGGGCGGCCGTCCGACAGGCGGCTCAGATCGAGCACGCTCACGATGCCCTCGTGGCGCACCACGTTGACGGCGCGCGCTTCGGCGAAGAAGCGCTCGACCACGCTCGGCGCCCGCGCCGCGTCGGTGGACAGCACCTTGATGGCGACGCGGCTGCCGATCTCGGGGTGGACGCCGCGGTACACCTCGCCCATGCCGCCCTGCCCGATCAGGGTGGCTACCCGATAGCTGCCGACGCTCGAGCCGAGCAGCGGGCAGAAGGCATTGTCGTTCAGCGCGCCGCCGTCTTCGGTGCAGAACCCCGGCGCGGGGAACGCGCGCGCGCACTCGGGACAGACGAAGGCCACGGCGGAAGGATACAGCGCTGGCGGCGGGATGGCAGCGCGCTAGCATCGCCGTCGTGTTCGGCTCGAGCGCGCTCGGTCAGATGGTCGGCCTTCGCTTCGGCGAGTACCTGGGCCGTCAGATCCTGCTGGGGGCGTGCCGCGACGACAGCGACGACGCCGACATCGACCCACGCCCATTTCGCCCGGTGGTGGCCCCCGGCGCGCTCCCGCCCCGGGTGGATCTTCGCCCTTGGATGACTCCGGTGGAGGAGCAGGGGGCGATCGGCAGCTGCACCGCCAACGCCCTGGTCGCGGCGCTCGAGTATCTGATCTTCCGCGAGCGCGCCCAGCACATCGATCTGTCGCGGCTGTTCGTGTACTTCAACCAGCGACTCTGGGACGACCGCGTGCGAGAAGACACGGGGGCTTCGCTGGTGAGCGGGATTCGAGTGCTGTCTCGAGTCGGCGTCCCTCGCGAGGCCAGCTGGCCGTATCAGCGAGAGCTGTTTGCGGTCCAACCCGTCGAAGCGGTCTTCCGCGAGGCGTCAGAGCATCGCGCGGTGGACTGGTGGAGCGTGCCGATCGACGGCGAAGCCCTGCGTGGGTGTCTGGGCGCAGGCTTTCCGGTCGCGTTCGGCACGCGTGTGACCGAGTCGTTCGTGAAGGCGCCGCGAACCGGGCTCTGCGGCATGCCAGCGGGCGCCGACGACCGCCGACACGGTCGTCACGCGCTCTTGCTGGTGGGGTACGACGACGCGCAGCGCGTGTTCATCGTGAAGAACTCGTGGGGCGACGACTGGGGTGATCGCGGGTACGTCTACATGCCCTACGACTACGTCTTGAATCGCAACTGGACGCAGAGCGGCTGGGCCGTGCGCCTGACCACCCGGGATTCGTTCGACCCGGCAGAGCCCCCGGTGGCCGAGCTGGCGAGGGTGCCGCGCGCTCCGCCCGAAGGCGCGGGGGCCGAGCGCGCCGTCGCGACGGTGGCCAACGTCGGGGCCCAGGTCGCCATCAGCGCGCTGACCGGGAGTCGGCTGATCGGCGGGCTGGCCGGCGGGTTGATTGCCGGGCTGACGCCGGGCGTCGCGCGCGTCGTGCGCGGCCGCGATCGCGGCGCATACGTCGATCGTGATCGCAGCGACGAGATCCTGGCAGCGCTGGGTGGCGCCGGCGCGCCCCCGGCGGCGCCCGTCCCACCGGCAGCAACCACGCGCTCGGCTGCCGACTTCTCGGCGCTCTTGCCGAACCGAATCGCCGAGGTCTGGCGTGATCACGGCGGGCGGGCGGGGGCGCTCGGCGCACCGGCGTCTGCGCCCTTCGACATGCACGAGAGCGGCTGGGCCGGCCGCGGGGTGCGCTTCGAGCAGGGCGCCGTCTTCGCCTGGGATCCGCCCAGAGACTCGGTCCCTGCACGCCCGTTCGTGGTGCTTTCGACGGAGCCGGCGCTCACGCGCTGGGTCGAGCTGGGCGCGGGGCAGTCGGTGCTCGG
>Ga0073899_10002526_pt1 | contig 16480 bp, 20 predicted proteins | sample KloWWTmetaKNB5Ph_FD_88975 | JGI IMG/M metagenome (GOLD analysis project Ga0073899, IMG submission 88975) | Active sludge microbial communities from Klosterneuburg, Austria, studying microevolution and ecology of nitrifiers - Klosterneuburg... | ecosystem: Engineered > WWTP > Aerobic digester >...
CTCCTACTACCTATCTGGACTGACTCGTAATGCGCAGGTCAGGAGTTCGAATCTCCTCCCGGGCTCCAAAAAGCCTTGCAATTGCAAGGGTTTCGAGAGAAATGACGCCCATTCAGAAAATGGGCGGGCCACTTACGGGCCACAAACTGGTTCACTTTCGAACACCCGGGATTGCCGCAGGCGCTCGGTGCGAACTACGCCCGGCGCACCGGGCGGCTGAGGGTCTGTGGGTTTTGGCCAGATGGACCGCCACGACGGTCTCGCGTGCGCTGACCGCTAACCCAGACCTTTCAGTTGTGGTCTGGGGTGAGGCTGTCGGGGTGTGAGCCATTGATGGCCTGAACCGTGACGCTCTGAATGGTGCTCGGGTGCTGGTGGGGCGTGTTGAAGTAGGAGTCGCGGGTGGCGGATTGTGTGCGGCCGGGCGGGTTTGGGTGCTGAGGGCGGCGGGCTCAGCATGCCCGGTCAGGTGACGGCGCGGATGTGGTGGGCCCGGTCGAACGCGTCAAGGAGTTGGTCGGTCCATGGCCAGGTGTTGGAGAGGTTGAGGCTGTCCTGTCGGGAGTTGCGGGTGACGGTGGCGGCGGTGTGGAACAGGCAGTAGCGAAGCCGTTTCGGTTGGGCTTTCGCGAGTTCACCGTTCAGGCAGAGCAGTTGGGTCCACGCGATCAGGTCTTGGGCGCACAACATGGTTGTGACCCAGGCCTGGTTGATCGCGAACGACGCTGACGGCAGGTTCGCGAGGCCGGTGTCTTTCGCGTCAGCGATGCGCTGTTCGACTCGGCCCCGTCCGCGGTAGAGGGCTTCGAGGTAGGCGATGTCAGCATCGGCCAGGTTGGTGACACACACCTGGAACCGGTGGCCGGCTTCGTCGGTGAACGTCAGTTGCGCGCCGGGGTGACATGGTTCGCGTCGGGCGATCATCCGGGTTCCTTCGGGCCATCCGGTCAGGTCGACCCGGCCGGTCAACTCACACACCACCGCGTGTTCGCGTTCTTCGGTCCCGTCGGGAGTGACTGCTGGAACCCAGTGGTGGTCTGGTGTTTCGACCAGGACCTTGGCGATGTTGATGTTGAGTTCGTGGCCGACCACGAACCGGACGTCACGCTCCACACAGGCCTCGAGGAACTGGTGGGTGCACCCGGCGGTGTCGGCACGCATGATCACCTGCACGTCGGTCGGGTCGACCGGCAACTGGAACAGCGCATCGTCGAGCACTCTCACGTGATCGGCTGCGGTGTTCGATCCGGCGTTCCCGGGACGCAACATCCCAGCGAGTGCCTCACCGGTCCCATCGAGGTAGGCCATCAGCGGGTGGAACCCGAACCCGCGTTTGTAGGTCGGCGCCGCGTGTTCCTTTTCCGAATGTGCGCCGACCAGCGTCGCGTCGATATCGATCACATAGAACCCCGGATCCACACCCGCGGCCCACGCGGTTGCTCTGGCGTTCGCCCGGGCCTGGTTGATCCGGTCGAGCACCGTTTCGTCGGCCGCTTCCAGGGCCCGCCATGCGGTCGGGTCCGACGCGACCTCGCCGAACAGGCGGGGCTGATCGCGGAGCGTGGCCAGATCGGAGATCCGTTTGCCGTCGTCGGCCAACATCACCGCCAGATCGCAGACCACTTTGCCCCGGTCATGGCCACCGCGTCGTTGGCGAGTCACCGACATCGCGTCCGACAGGCCGTCGGTCAGCCCGACCTTGTCGGCCACATCAGCCAGCAGCACCGTGCCCGCGTGGTTGACCACACCCTTGCCGTTGCCGGTGTATTTCAGTCTCGGACGACGACCACTACGCTTCACCATGGACATGCCTTTCTGTTCCTGGACCTCTGGTTGCTCAACACACCCAGTTTCCCAGACCAGAAAGGCATTTCCGCGCAACCCCGCCCTCACACCCTCCGAACTACTGAAAGGTCCGGGCTAATGGACCTGCCGTGGCTTGGTGGGGCTGTTCTGAGGGGCAGGGTACGAGTCGGACCCGATGTGGAGGCAGCGACCATCGAGGGACGACCTATGAACAGCGAGCCTGCCGGGTTATCCGTGCGGGAAGCCTGAAGACGCCCGACGGTTCGTGACTACGGACGGGCGTTCATCACGAACTCCGCGTTGCCCTGCTGGTAAATCCAGAGGACGACGAACGCGATGACGAGGACAAAGCGCGCTGTTGTGGTGAGCCGAACCGAGATGTCGAGCCACCGCTTGGTCGTGAACCCGACGACCGCTCGCGCGAGCCCGAATACGCCGAACGCGACCACCACGACGCTGGCGGGGTTGTAACGCCATGCCAACGCTGCATCGCCTCCGACGAGAGCGGTCGAACCGCGTGTCAGTCCGCAAGTTGGCGTGACCAATCCGATTGCGTGGGTCGGCATCGGCAGGTCGAATGGCGTGCCGCCGGCAACCGACAGGAGGGTCGCTGCGGTCAGGCCCCCGAGTGCGAGGGCAGTGATCCAGCGGTTGGAGTCGGTCGTAGAAATGCTCGCGCTGAGGACGCCGGGTTGCGGACGGTCTTCGGGCAGTTGCTCAGTCCTGGTAACCACGCCGCTCCTGTTCGCCCCTGATGTAGGCGATGACATCCTCGATCTGGTCGGCTGAGAGCCCCTCGACGGGCGGCATGTCACCGAAGTTCCAGTGGTGCTGCGGCGCACCGTTGGCGATCGCCATTCGAAAAGCGTCGTCGCCGTGATGGCCGGGCTCGTACACGATCGACAGATGCGATGGGCCCCTATCTGTGCCCTCCAGTTCAAGGCCATGACACGCCGCGCAAGAGTTGGTGTACACCACTTGGCCGGCTTTCGCAGCGGGGGATGACGGTTCGGCCACCGGTTCGCTGTCCGATCCGCATGAACCGAGGACGACGAGCGCAAGAACGAACGGGGCGCCGAGCCGAGTTGCGCTCAACCAGGGCGGTGTTTTTCCGATCGAGGACCGTGAGGTCCGCTCGGCACCGGCGCTCACCTGGCCACTCGCATGTTGAGACGTGGAGAGTACATGGGCTACTACATTATGTCGTGCGGACGCATCCACGGCGTCGCGGCGGATCACCCCACTGAGTGGCCCGTTGCGTTCGCGTGTTCACGGGTAGTCTGAGCCGACTGTGGAGGAGGCGAGTATGGCGAAGCGACGTCCAATGGGGGCCCTCGAAACGAGGGTGCTGGAGGAACTCTGGGGATCCGGCGACGCGCTCACTCCTGCACAGGTGCAGGCCGCCATCGACGGGGACCTCGCGTATACGACGGTGATGACCATCCTCACTCGGCTGTGGAAGAAGGGTCAGGTGACACGGTCTCGGTCCGGCCGCGCCTATGCCTACGCTCCGACGCTGTCTCAGGCGGAGTTCCTCGCGGAGCGTATGGGTGGTGAGCTGCGACGGACTCGTGACCGCTCCGCAGTGCTCAGCCAGTTCGTTGACAAGCTCTCCAAGGCCGACACCAAGGCACTACGAGTTCTGTTGTTAGAGCTCGACGACTGATGGTGTTGAACCTCCTCTTTCCGATGGTGGTGGCGGTGGTCGCTGCCTTCGGGGCGGCACGGATGCAGCGACGGTTGCGTCCCGACTGGGCCACCTGGACCCTTACGGTGCTCTCGGGCGGCGCGGCGTTGGCAGTGCTGTGGGCGCTGATGGCACTTGCGACGGGTTTCGCTGCGGAGCAGCCGGGGTTGGCGAGAGTGTTTGGCTGGTGCGACGTTGTGTTCTCGTCCCATGACCGAGTTCCGGCTCCGGTCGGTATCGGGGCCTGGGCCGCCTTGCTAGCGAGTGCTGTGTCGGTGGCGATTCGTCTTCATCGCCGAAGGGAAGTCATGCGAATGACCCACGAACAGGTCGCCGGATCGAGCGAGCCGGTTGCATTCGCGGTGCCCGGTCGACCGGGCCGGGTGGTCGTGTCCAAGGGGATGCTCGAAACGCTCGATAGTGCAGAACGCCGTGTGGTGTACGCGCATGAGCACTCGCACTTGCGTCGTCATCACCATCGTTTCCTCCACGTTGCTGACGCTGCTGCAGCCGCTGTGCCGCTGTTGGAGCCACTGAATCGGCAGGTCCGTTTCGCCACCGAGCGATGGGCTGATGAGGATGCTGTGGTCGAGGTTGGCGATCGTCGTCTGGTGGCGCGCGCTGTGGCCCGAGCAGCTCTCGCCTCCTCCGCCTCGGGCGTGCATCCGACACCACTCGGTATCAATGGGTCAGGAGCACGAGCGCGCGTGGAGGCCTTGATGCTGCCGCCTGGCGGCGTTACCGCAGCCACCCTTGCGTGGGGGTCGCTCGGGATGGTCGGCTTGGCGGTCAGCGTTGCCGGTACCACTGTTCAGTTCCACCACTTGGTGGCGTTTGTTTTTCACATCTGTGGACTGCACTGAGCCGCCCACCCGGCGTCGGCACTGAGCGAGTTCGATCCGACGCCGCCGCCTCGTTGCACCGGTCATCGCAGTGTTATGAATCGCTGTGGCTCAGGCACCCTGCGCCACGTCCGACCGAAGCCGAGCACCGGCCAGCCGACATGCCCGTTCACATGTCCATGGTGCCGTCCGGTCTGGTGTGGGAGTGCATGAACCATCGCTCCCCCAGGACGATTACGACAATGCCGGCGGCCGCGACGATGATGCCAGCGGTGTCGGTGGACGCCTTGACCCACACGAACGCGCCGAGCAGGACGAGGTCGAGTCCGATTGCCGCCACGACGATTCCGGCGTTGAACTCCACCTTGTCCCGCAGGCGACGTAGGAGGCCCCAGTGGATGGCGATGTCCATGATGAGGTAGTAGATGGCTCCAAGCGCGGCGATCCGCCGAAGGTCCAATGTGGCAGCGAGCACCATGGCGAAGACGACCGTGTACACCGTCGTATGGGTGCGGACGGATCCGGGCATTCCAAAATGGCGGTGCGGTACTTGGGTCATTCGCGTCAGCATCGCGAGCATTCGCGACGCAGCGAAGACACTCGCCATGACCCCCGATGCGGTCGCTACCACCGCAAGGACCACCGTGAACCAAACGCCCGCCTGCCCGAACGCAGGGCGGGCGGCCTCTGCGAGCGAGAAGTCTTCGGCCTTGAGGATCTCCGAAACGGTGAGGTTGCCGGCGACCGTCGCTGCGATGGCGAGGTAGACGACCGCGCAGAGCACAAGGGCGATGATGATCGCCCTGCCCGTGTTCCGATGCGGGTCCTTGATCTCACCTCCGCTGTTGGTGATCGTCGTGAACCCCTTGTAGGCAAGGATGGCCAACGCGACCGCCGCAAGGAACCCTCCGATGGATGGATCGACTTGGGTAGCAGAACCATTCGTGAAGTTCGCAGACTCAGCAAACCACAGGCCGGCGACGGCGAACGTACCCAGCCCAACGATCTTGATCGCCGCCATGGCTCGCTGCGTGCGTTGCATCGCCGCGTTGCCGGCGATGTTGACTGCGAACGCAACCGCGAGGAGTCCCACGGCGAGCGTTGGTATCCAGAAGGTCGCTGGTTCGAGGTCGATCAGTTGCAGGACGTAGGTGCCAAACGTGCGAGCAACCAAGCTCTCGTTGATCACCATCGATACATACATGAAGATGGCGAACACGCCCGTCGCTGTTCCCGGCCCGTACTGCTCGTGCAGGAACATGGCAACTCCACCCGATGATGGGAAGGCGTTGGACAGTTTGACGTAGGAGTAGGCGCTCAGGGAGACGACCACGGCGGCCGCAAGGAAGGCCAGCGGGAACATGTCCCCAGCCAGCTGCGCAGTCTGGCCGGTGATCGCGAAGATGCCGGCGCCGATCATCACTCCGGTGCCCAACGCGACGGCGCCGGAGAGCGTCAGGCTGCCGGGAACGTCGTCGGGGTCTCGCGTACCCCCCTTGGCTTCGTCATGCTCGGTCATGGCCGCTCGTCTTCGTAACTTGAGAGTTGGTTTACCACTGACGGCCCATCAGCCTTCGTCCGGGCTCGCCGACCTTCGCGCCGGCTCACCCGCCGCCCTGCTGCGCCACCTGCTTGAGAGGTAGACGGTCCGCCGGTCGAACAGTCCAAGAAGCCAGGTTGAGGAGCCGGCGACGATGATGCCGAGCACCAAGTAGAACTCCGAGTGACCGAACGGCAGGAGCTTCAAGTTTTGGCCCAGCCGCATCGCATCGTTGGGCGTCACGATGACCAATGCCAGCACCACACCGAACCACCCGGCGATGCGGTGCCAGCCGGGCCGGATCGTCGTATCGGTCCTGTTCGGCGAGTAGCGGGAGAGCGCTTTGAGGTCGGCCGCCGGGTCGCCGGCGCCGGTTCGGAGTTGCCCTGTTCCCGTGAAGGACTCGCGGTCTGCTGCCTTGGGGTCGACCATTGCCCCTCCTGTGAGTCGGTTTCGTCCAGCAGATCTTACGACATGATGTAGTAGATGGTCGTCGGGGGCCCAACCTCCACCCACGCTCGGCCAGCGACCACGTCACTACGACGCCCTGTAGTAGTCTGGCCAGATGTCCGGTCAACCCCCTGAGGATCGAACTTCGCCATCGTCGCGCTCCCCATTTCGGCGATGGGTCACACCGATTGTCGTGCTCGCTCTGGCGGTCGTGGTCGGGATCGCAGCCCTCCGGGAACCTTCGACGGTGACGTTCGAAGCGTCCGGGCCCCCGCTTCCGTTGCCGGCGGAAGGCCAGTTCCCGGCGGTGACCCAGCAGGAGTTCGAGGGGATCCTGGTCGGGCAACTCGGGACGCCGGTGATCGTCAACGTCTGGGCCTCGTGGTGCGCACCATGTCGCACCGAGATGCCCCTCCTCCAGCGGGCCGCCGAGACCTACGGCGATCAGGTTGTCATCCTCGGCGTAGCGTCCAACGACTCGCCCGAGGCAGCTCGGAAGTTTCTCGACGAGTTCGGCCTCACCTACCCGAACGTCTTCGACGTTTCGGGCAAGGTCCGCGTCGATCTTGGGGTCACCGCGTATCCGACCACCTACGTGTTCGGGGCCGACGGTCGTCTGCAAGCCACCGTGACCGGCGGCATCTCGGAGCAGCGGCTGGCCGCCGTGATCGAGGGGGCGCTCCGGTGATCGACTACGGGTTACTCATGAGCGTCATTGTGACCCTGGCGGCATCCTCACTCGCCATGCGCCTGCGTCCGCCCCGCACCTACAATTCGCCGGTCAGCGCCCTCGACATCATGCTCCTTCCCGGGCTCGTCGGGTTGGTGGTCGGCCGCCTCAGCACGCTCGCGATCGATGACCCGCGCGCCATCGGGCAGGTTTCGGACATGCTGGTCATCCGCAGCGGGGTCGAGTTTTGGCCGGGGGTCGCCGCCGCTGCGATCGTGATTGCCTGGTCAGGCCATCGGGCCCAGGTGTCGCCGATTGAGCGTGTGGCCGACCTGGCACCGTTCGCCATGGTGGCGTACGGCACCTACGAGGCCGCCTGCCTGTTTCGGGACGGCTGCTACGGGCCGACGAGCCCGGTAGGGCTGACACCCAACGGTCTCTCGACGACCATGCTGCCCGTCGGCCTGCTGATGGGCGCGTCCGCCCTCGCAGCGGCGGCGTTCGTGCGTCGGCAAAGTCTGATGGGGTGGCCACCAGGCGCGGTCGTGTCGAGTGCGGTGGCGCTGATCGGTCTCATCCTGAGCGTGGGGTCGATCTGGCTTCTCAAGGTGGGCGGAGAACTCTCCCGCCAACATCGCACGTCGATCGTCGTCGCCGTCGCCGCAAGCGTCCTGACCGGATCGATACTCCTACTCCGTTCTCGTCGAAGGGTCGAGCAGGTGCACGCGTGAATTCATCGATCCTCCTCCTTGCGCTTACCGCCGGGATGGTCGGCGCGATCAACCCCTGCGGCTTTTCGCTGCTCCCGGCCTATATCGGCTCGTTCGTGGCCGGCGACGATGTCGAGAGCCCGCTCGACCGTCGCTTGCTCCGCGCCGTCTGGTCGGCGGTCTCGGTCACAGCCGGCTTCGTGTTGGTGTTCGTCATACTGGGCGTCGTTTTGAGTTCCCTGGCGGACCGCATCCGCGGACAATTGCCCTGGGTCACGATGCTGATCGGCGGTGTCCTGATCGTGGCAGGCGTGGCGGTCATGGCCGGGCGCCAACTACCCATGCCCGCCTTCACCCTCCGAGCTGCGAGCGGCCGGGGCGCGGTGGGCATGGTGAGCTACGGCGTCGTCTACGCCCTGGCCTCGCTGTCCTGCACCATCGGGCCATTCCTGGCCATTACCTCGGCCGCGCTCGACCAGTCCTTGGCCGGCGGCCTGCTCGCCTACGTCGCGTACGGGCTTGGGATGGGGACCATCATCCTGGCCATCGCCGCCTCGGCAGCCTTGGCCCGACCAAAACCGGGAGATCGCCTTCGTCGCCTGTCAAGACACGCCCCACGCCTCGGCGGTGCACTGATGATCATCAGTGGCTCGTACGCCATCTGGTACGCACGCTGGGAGCTCGCGGTGTACAGGGGCGACCTGTCGACCGACGTGATCATCGACACGGGGGAACGCTGGCGGCTCAAGGCGATCACCTTCATCGAGAACGTGGGTGCGGTACGTCTGGGCGTGATGCTGCTGATCGCCGTGGCGGCGACCATCGGCATCAGCCAGATCGTGTCAGAGCGTCGGTCGCCACGAGGGACCACCGACGCGAAGTAGCACCGTTCGCTCTGCCGCAGCCTGCGCCCGCGGTTGGGGCTAGTGGGTCAGCTGAGCTGCTCGAGACGCTCGAGATACTCCTCGGTGGAGAGCTCACCCTGTGCGTACCGCTCGTCGAGGATGTCGCGGGCCCGCGACGATGTCGTTCCTGCAGTGCCGGTGCGGCCTCGGGAGACGAGCCAGACGACGCCGGCGATGATCGCGACCCAGAACAACACCATCAGGGTGCCCCACAGCCACATCCGGCCGCCGCCCCACCCGCCCATATGTCCCCGACCGTGGACGTCAGCGATAACCATCGTGGACGTGGCGATGATGTGCACGGCGATTTAGCTCCTGACCTGAAGAGTGGGTGGGCGCCAGGGTTGACGACCCTGGCGCCGCAGCCGTCGTTCGGATGACCGGCTAGGACTCCTCCACCACCAGGGTCCCTTCCATCCCGGCTTCCCGGTGACCGGCGACCGTGCAGTAGTAGGTGTACTCGCCCGCCGTGTCGGCCCGGAGGCCTCCCTCAGCGGTTTCGTCTCGGTCGGCGGCGACGTGCACATCGAGTTCATCGATAACGAAGTCGTGAAGCAGGTCATCGGAAGTCAAGACGATGGCGACATCCTCGCCGGTGTCGACCGTGATCTCGTCGGGATCGTAGGCGAATGAGGTTGCGTTCACGTCGATTCGGCGGGCGCCCTCCGCTACGGGGGTTTCCCCATGGTCGTCGTGGTCCTGCTCCGCCTCGTCACCGTTCGCGCCGGTGCTCGCGACATCGTCGCTGCAGGCGGTAAGAAACAGGCCGAAACTCAGGATGGCTGCGACGACGGCAATCAAAGAACGGTACGAACGCTTCACGGATACCCTCCATCTGGTCTACTAAACATTGTAGTAATTGTACCTGGCTGGCCCCTCCGAGCCAAGCCACGGGGCGCATGCGTGCTTTCCTGCGGCCAGGACCCTCAGGACTTCACAAGTCGGGCAATCGCCTTGGACGCCTCGGCGATCTTGTCCTCGGCCTCGGGGCCTCCGGTTTTGGCGGCGTCGACGACGCAGTGTTTGAGGTGGTCGTCCACGAGACCGAGGGCGACGTTCTGCAGAGCGGAGGTGAGGGCGCTGATCTGGGTGAGAATGTCGATGCAGTAGGTGTCCTCGTCGATCATCCGATGGATGCCGCGGACCTGGCCCTCGATGTCTCGACCGGCCGTCGGTCGAGAAACTTGGCGGTGCTCTGGGCCGGCGTCAGATCGAGGCGGCGCAGCAGCTGAGCATTGAGCGCCACCACGACAGTGGAGGCCGACATGAGGATCGCTCCGACGCTCATCGGCAGCACGAACCCGATCGACGCCAACACGCCGGCGGCCAGGGGCACCGAGATCAGGTTGTAGCCGGCGGCCCACCACAGGTTCTGCTTCATCTTGCGGTAGGAGGCGCGTGAGAGATCGATCACCGACAGCACCGACCGGGGGTCCGAGCTGGCCAGGATCACCCCGGCCGATCCGATTGCGACGTCGGTACCGGCACCGATCGCGATGCCGACATCGGCCCGGGCGAGGGCCGGTGCGTCGTTGACGCCGTCACCGACCATGGCCACCTTGTGGCCCTCGGACTGCAGTTCGGCAACCTTGGCGGCCTTGTCCTCGGGCCGAACCCCGGCGAAGACCCGGTCGATTCCCAACTCGGCGGCGACCGAGTCGGCGACCGCCTGAGCGTCACCGGTGATCATTACCACCTGCGCGCCGGCGGCATGCAGACCATCGACGGCGTCGCGGGACTCGGGACGGATCTCGTCGGCCAACCGCAACGCCCCGATCACCGCCCGATCGGCGAGCACGTGCAGGATGATCGCGCCGTGGTTTCGCCAGTCATCGGCGACCGCGAGCTCGTCGTGTTGATGTTGGTCGAGCAGGTAGGGACCACCGACCTCCACCACCACCCCATCGACGGTGGCCTTCACTCCGACGGCCGGAGACGAGGAGAAGTCGGAGGAGCGCGGCACATCCAGGCCGCGCGCCCGTGCCGCCCCGACAATGGCCTTGGCCAGCGGGTGCTCGCTGTCGCCCTCGGCCGCTGCGGCCAACGCCAGGACCACGTCAGCGCTCCGCCCGTCGATGGGCTCGATCCCGGTGACGGTGGGCTCGCCCTTCGTGAGCGTGCCGGTCTTGTCGAACAGGACCGCATCGACCGTGCGCATCGATTCCAGCGCGAGGCGATCTTTGATGAGGACCCCGCCGCGGGCGGCGCGTTCGGTGGCGATGGAGACCACCAGCGGAATGGCCAGACCCAGCGCGTGGGGACAGGCGATGACCAGCACCGTGATCGTTCGCACTACGGCGGTATCGGGAAGGCCGATGAGGGACCAGACGGCGGCGGTGATCGCAGCGGCGCCCAGGGCGAACCAGAAGAGCCACGCCGCGGCGGTGTCGGCGATGCGCTGGGCACGGGAGGACGATGCCTGGGCATCGGTGACGAGTTTCTGGATGCCTGCCAGAGCGGTGTCGTCGCCGATCGCCGTCACCTCGACCCGCAGGCCGGAGTCGGTGGCGACGGTGCCTGCCACCACGTGCTCGCCCGTGTCGCGGCGGACCGTTTTGGACTCGCCGGTCACCATCGACTCGTCCATGCTGGCGGACCCTTCGACGATCCTGCCATCGGCGGGCACCGACGCTCCGGGCCGGACGATCACCACATCGCCGACCACCAGCTCGCCAGGGGCGACCGTGATCACGTCGTCCCCGTCGACCTTCTCCGCCTCATCAGGAAGCAGTGCAGCCAGAGAATCCAGCGCCGAGGTGGTTTGGGCCAGCGAACGCATCTCGATCCAGTGGCCCAACAACATGATGACCACCAGCAGGGCGAGTTCCCACCAGAAGCCCAGCTCAGCATCGAGCAATTGCAGGCTCGCCCCCATCGAGGCGATGAAGGCCACGGTGATCGCCAGGCTGATCAACAGCATCATCCCCGGCTTGCGGGAACGGACCTCCGAGACCGCCCCGGTCAGGAACGGCGAGCCACCCCAGAGGTACATGACCGTGCCCAGCACGGGAGAGACCCACGCCACCCAGGGGGCGTCAGGCAGCTGGTAGCCCACCAGGTCGGCGAACATCTCGCTGAACCCCACCACCGGGATAGCGAAGACGGCCATGATCCAAAACAGGCGTCGGAACTGTCCGACGTGATCGCCGTGATCGTGGTGCTCGCCATGCCCGCTGTGGTTCTGGTGTTCCTCGCTACCAGCGTGCTCGGCGTGCTCGGACGGATGATCGAGCACGTCCGTTTCTGAGCCGTCCTCGTGATCGTGGCGCATGGTTTCGCTCCTTCTCTGAGCTCAGGCGTGAGCCGGTTGGCGGGTGGGTTCCGAGCCGGCGTGCGCCGGTGTGAGGGCGTCGTCGTCGCTGGATTTGAAGGTTTGCAGGCGCAGGCTGTTGGACACGACGAACGCCGATGACATTGCCATCGCTGCTCCGGCGAGCTGCGGGTTGAGCAGCCCGAAGGCGGCCAGCGGGATCGCTGCGGTGTTGTAGGCGAAGGCCCAGAACAGGTTCATCTTGATCGTGTTCAGGGTGCGGCGGGAGAGCCGGATGGCGTCGGCGGCGGCCCGCAGGTCGCCGTCCTTTGTGGTGTCGCCTTCTCCCATCTGATGGGTGGGTTGTGCTGTTTCCTCCATCCAGTTCTGCACGGTCGCCTCGGGGACGATCGCGTTGGCCGTCAATCCGGCCACGGCGAACACGACGACGAGGACCAGCCCGTACAAGCCAAGCCGTGCAGGGGCGCCCACGTCAGCTCCTGATCGCTTCGTACCCGGCCTCATCGACCGCGGCGAGCACCGCCGCGTTATCGACCTGACCGTCGACGGTGACCGCCAAGCGACCGGTGACCGCGCTGACTTCGATGTCGGCGACCCCGGAAACCTGCGTCGGCGCGGCTTCCCGGAGGGCAGCGACCCCTGTCACCAGCGCCAGTGCGAGAACGGCGACTGGTGTTACCCATCGTCGCAACAGGGACCCGGTCGACGGGGAGGGTCGACGCTCATCTAGCTGACCGGCCATAGACCCAGGCTACTACGACATGTTGTAGCAACAGGTTCGTGTGCTCTCAAGGCAGCTACCTAGCGTCCTCCCAATGTGTCGATGTGTACCCAAATTGTCATGACCTTGTAACAATGGGGGTCGAGCTGTTAGACCCTTGAAATGCGGCGGACTCCACCTCTTAGTCAAGCGAACTCACTCCTCCGAGTCCCTCAGCGGCGCGCTCCCGGGCTGTTCGCCGCGGCGGTCACGGTTGTTGTCACGGCAGCCGCAGGGCTTGGCCTGAGCACCCCGGCGTTAGCCCAGACTTCCGAGGACTTGGCCGCACAGGTGGACGCCGTCGTCGCCAAGCGCGAGCAGCTGGGTGAGAAGATCTCGGTACTTGACGAGGAGGCGAACCTCGCCAAAGTGCAGTTGGCCAGCGTCAAAGCCCGTGCCGAGGTCAACCAGACCGACGTGGCATCCGCCGAGAGGTCGATGAACGAAGCCGAGGATGAGGTGCAGCGCTACGCCTTGAAGGCGTTCACCGGCGGCATGGGTGCCGGCAACGCAGCCGCTCACCAGGATCCGACCGATGCCATTCGATCGCGAACGTTGCTGGCGACCGCCCAAGGCAACCGCGAGCAGACGGTTGAACAGGTTCGGGCTGCCCGATCCGACCTGAGCGCCAAGCAAGAGCTGCTCGACGAGACCACCGCTGCCAAGGCGGTCGCCCAGCGGCGTATCGAATCGTCGAGGTCCGAGATGAAGGTGGCCGAGGGCGAACTGGCAACCACCGAGGCTCAGGTGAAGGGCGAACTCGCCGATGCCCTGGAGCGCGAGGAGCGCCAGCGGGTGGCCGCCGAGCGGGCCGAGGCCGAGCGCCGACAAGCCGAGGCGGAAGCCCAGGCGAAGGCCGACGCCGCAGCTCAGCAGGCTGAGACCGAGGCGGCGGCAACAGCGGAGGCAAACGCTCAAGCGGCGACGCAGGCGACCGACTCGCAGACGAGCGCTTCGTCATCCGGGGCTGACGGCTCGTCGTCGACGGAGGCAACCGCAGCGCCCCAGGCGGCGTCCGGCGCAGCAAGCGCATCGCCGAAGCCAACCTCAGCCTCGCCCGCCCAGGCTCCACGACCCACGGCTCCTCCAGCGGCGGCCGCACCCCCACCGCCACCTCCGCCTCCTCCGCCGGCCTCGACATCGCAGGGGCAGCGTGCGGTGCAGGCAGCGTTGTCGATGCGAGGTACGCCCTACAGGTGGGGTGGCGAAACGCCGGGCGGGTTCGACTGTTCAGGCCTCGTGCTGTGGGCTTACGCCCAAGCCGGACGCTCGGGCATCCCACACTCGTCCCGTATGCAGGTCTCGATGGGCCGCCGCATCAGCGTCGGGGAGCTAGTGCCGGGCGACTTGGTGGCCTATGGCTCGCCGGTCCACCACATCGGCATCTACATGGGCGGCGGGCAGTACGTGTACGCCCCCCAAACCGGCGACGTCGTCAAAACGGGGTCGATCTACCGCACCGGCGGCTCGCCGATCGCCGTCCGTATCTGAACGGTCAGCTCGACGCCTCCACGTTGATGTCGGAGACCATTCCAGCGGGCACCTGCTCCCGGCCTGCAATGGCAAGGCAATGCCGCAAATATGGTTGCGCCGACCCAGTTGATGCGACGCGCTGTAGTAGGAAGAAGTGTGTAACTATTGCAAACTGAAGGACTCGCCGATGCGCAAAGCGATTGCACTGCCTCTGCTGGCGATCTTGCTGATCGGGGCGGCATGCTCGTCCGGTCCGGACCAGGCTGAGCCCCCCACAACCGAGGAGGCGGGCACGGTTGCGGTATCGTCGAATCGCCTGTTGGCGCCGGCTTCTTTTGCCCGGTACATGGAGGACAACCCCGACGTTCCGGTTGTGAATGTCCACATACCCTACGAGGGGCACATCGAGGGAACCGACTCGTTCGTTGCGTTCGACGAGATCACCGACTGGGACGGGCTCCCCGAGGACCGGTCGGATCCGCTCGCACTGTATTGCCGGTCGGGGAACATGTCGGCCGAGGCGACCGAGACGCTGGCGGCGATGGGTTACACGAACGTGGTGGACCTCGAGGGTGGCATGAACGCGTGGACCGAGGCAGGGTTCGAGCTGATCACCGAGGAGCCGCCATCAGAGGACTGACCGGGCAGTGCTCGCTGTGTCCTCCTGCGATGCCGGTGGCAGATCACGACCTCCAAAACCGCTGGGGCCCGAGCGGGCCATAGGCCACCTGACCACGACACCTCGGCTCCCGAGGACCCGGGTGCGGAGAACCGAGCCCTCGAAGACGTAGCCGGGAGCCTGACCCTCTCCGGTGACGTGGCGTTGGGTACCGGAGTAGTGATTGGCGCCGGCATCTTGGTGCTCACTGGTCAGACGACGCGCTTGGCCGGTGACCGGGACCGCCGCGTGATCTGGTGACAGGTTGTGTTTGGGATTGGTCGTCGGCGTGGTGAGACGCCGGGTTTCGGCGGGTTGAACGGCTCGGCAAGGGTGCGTTGGCGGGTAGCCTGACGGTTATGGAGCTGACGTCGGTGATCGAGACTCGTGCCGGGGTGCGAAGCGGGAAGCCGTGTTTTGTTGGGACGCGGATAGCGGTTTATGACGTCTTGGATTATCTGGCATCGGGTATGACCGCCGATGAGATCGTCGTCGATTTTCCGGAGTTGACGGCGGAGTCCGTTCGGGCCGCGATCGAGTTCGCGGCGTTGCGTGAGCGGCGGCTCGCCACTCCGGCGTGAGGCTGTTGCTCGACCAGAACCTGTCCCGGCACCTTGTCCGGCAGCTGACTGTCGAGTTCCCTGGTAGCGAGCACGTCACCGGCGTTGGTCTCGACACGGCGACCGATGTCGAGATCTGGGAGTACGCGGCGGACCAAGGGTTGGTCATCGTGTCGAAGGACTCTGATTGTCGGCAGCTCGCGTTTCTGAACGGGCCGCCCCCGAAGTTCGTTTGGTTGCGTCTCGGCAACGTGTCCACGCTCACCATGCTCGAGACGCTGCGCAGTCATCGGAATGCGATTGCTGCCTTCTCAGCCTCTGCCGATGAGGCTCTTCTCGTTATTCCATGCACGTGAAAGTCCAATCTCGGTCCGTGTGAACCCCAGATGAGTCGTGCAGAGCGCAGCCCGGCCGTTGCGCCATCGGTCAGCGACGGCCGACGTGCAGAACGATGGCTCTTCCCACTGGGTAGCGCCGTTACCGGGAGTCGAAGCGCCCGGTGGACGGGGCCGTCTCGACGGGTACTCGTACGGTCGGTTGCGTCGCCGATCTCCGGGTCATCGACGTGGATCGATCCACCTGCCGCAGACCACAATCAGTCCACATTCTCCGGCGTATTACGCGGTAGGAGGTGGTATCTGCTGACTCGAACCCCCGAAAGACCGCTAGAGACCAGGCCCTACCAGTTCCTACCATCTGTATGGACTGACTCGTAACGAGCAGGTCAGGAGTTCGATTCTCCTCCCGGGCTCCAAAACCCCTGCAATTGCAAGGGATTCAAGGACTTCGACGCCTGTTCAATGAATGGGCGGGTCACTTACGGGCCACAAACTGGTTCACTTTCGAACACACGCGGCTTCACCCACGATTCTGTAGGTGCCGGGCACGTATTGCCGCCGGTAAAAAGTTGCTGGCCGTACCACTTCTATCTGCCGACCGTCTACCAGCGGTCAGAGGCCCGCAGCAGATCGGTGAGACCTCCAACGCCACTGTTTCTGGGCTGAGTACGATGCACCGATGAGTGAGTGTCGTGCGCCACCTGGTAGGGACCAGTTTTTGGGGGTTGCGCCACCTGGTAGGGACCACCTTTGCGCCAGCTGAAAGGGACCACTTGGTGGGGGGTCTTCCGGGGTCGGTGTCGTAGACGC
>Ga0073899_10002531_pt1 | contig 16451 bp, 16 predicted proteins | sample KloWWTmetaKNB5Ph_FD_88975 | JGI IMG/M metagenome (GOLD analysis project Ga0073899, IMG submission 88975) | Active sludge microbial communities from Klosterneuburg, Austria, studying microevolution and ecology of nitrifiers - Klosterneuburg... | ecosystem: Engineered > WWTP > Aerobic digester >...
AGGTGCGCGAGGAGATCAACGGCCTGCTGGCCGAGCCGACCGTGTCGCTGGAACGCCTTCGCCCCTACATCCAGGAACTCCTCGACCTCGTGCCGTTGGCCCGTGACGCGGCCTGACGCGGAGCCGCGCGGCAAGCGCGCACTGCAGCTCGCGCTCGGCGTCGTCATTTCGGCGGCGTTGGTGCTGTACGTCTTTCGAGACGTCGAGTGGCAGAAGTCGTGGCAGTACATCGTCACGGCGGACCGACGCTGGATGATGGTGGCCGTGGTCCTGGCCACATTGACGTTTCCGCTGCGCATGCCACGGTGGCGGCTGCTGTTGCGCCACGAAGATGGCAGCCCGGTCAGTTGGTCGGCGCTCTGGCACAGCATCGCCATCGGCTTCGCCGCCAACAACGTGCTGCCGTTTCGCGCCGGCGAGGTGTTGCGCATCGGGGCCGTGAGTCGGCTCGGTCGCGTGCCGTTCGCCACGGCCCTGTCGAGTGTCGCCGTGGAGCGAGTGCTCGATGCGCTCGTGGCGGTCGGGTTGCTGTCGTTTGCGCTGACGCGCGGGGGAATCGACCCGGCGCTCACCCTGACCGACGGCGGCCGTCCGCTCTCGCAGGTCGCCACGCTGGTCGGGACCTTGGGACTCCTCGCCCTCGCGGTGGCGGCGCTCGCGGCGTGGCAGCGCACCGTGACCCTCCGCATCGCCCGTCGTCTGCTCCCACGCAATCGCATCGGCGACGCGCTCTACCACTTCGGCGAGCGCATCCTGCTCGGCATCTCGGCGCTCAGCGACCCCCGCACCGCCGTGCCGGTGGTGGGCTGGTCGTTGGTGATCTGGCTCTGCAATGGGGCGGCGTTCTACGCGACCTTCGCCGCGTTCGGCTTCGACATTCCCTTCACCGGGGCGCTCATCCTGCAGGGCGCCCTGATGGTGGGCATCGCGCTCCCCTCGACGCCCGGGTACTTCGGCGTCTTTGAGACGTCGATTTCGGTCGCGCTCGCGGCGCTGTACCAAATCCCGCTCGAAGCCGGGTTCGCCTATGGCCTCATGTTCCACGTCACCACCTTCATCCCGATCACCCTGATGGGTGCCTGGTCGGCGGTCTCGACCGGGTTCCGCCAGCGTCCCCTCGCGGACGAGCCGACGTGACCGACACGATCTCCCTCGACTGCCCCGCCAAGGTCAATCTCTTCCTGCGGGTGCTGGCCAAGGAGTCGACCGGGTATCACGGGCTCGAGACGCTCTTCTGCCGGGTGACGCTGCACGACACCCTCGAGGTCACCCGGACCGACGCCGGGATCACCCTCGAGGTCGAGGGCGCCGACGTCGGCCCGACCGAACAGAACCTCGCCTGGCGCGCCGCCGATGCGGTCCTGGCCGCGACCGGCCGCCGCTTCGGCGTGGCGATGCGCCTGGTCAAGCGGATTCCGGCGGGGGGTGGGCTCGGTGGCGGCTCGAGTGACGCGGCGGCGGCCCTCCGGGCGGTCAATCAGCTCGCGAACGGCGCCGTCCCGGCGTCCGAACTGCTCCAGATGGCCCACCGGCTGGGGGCTGACGTCCCGTTCTTCCTGGCCGACGCCCCGCTCGCCCTCGCCTGGGGCCACGGCCAGCGGATGCTCCGGCTGCCGACCCTGCCGCCCAAGCCGATGCTGCTCCTCTTCCCGGGGGTCGCCGTCCCGACCGGGGACGCCTACCGCTGGGTGGACGAGGTCCGCGACGCCGACGGCCCCCGGGGTACCGTGGTCCTCGACCAAGCCGTCCTGCAGTCCTGGAGCGACATCGCCCGGCTCGGCGGCAACGACTTCGAGGGCGCCGTCTTCGGCCGCTTCCCCGCCATCCGCGCCGGTTTCGAGGCGCTCGCCAACACCCGTCCCTTCCTCTGCCGGATGAGCGGCTCCGGGAGCACCCTCTTCGCCGTCTACCGGACCGAGCAGGACCGGGAGGACGCGGCGAGCCAGCTGGGGGGGAAGTTCGGGGTGGTGGTGAGGACGGAGGCGGGGTGAGCGGTGAACGGGGCGCGGCCTGCAGCCGCGCGGGGTGAGGAGTGAGGGGGGCACCCTCACACCCCTCACCCCTCACCCCTCAACGACCTCCCCTGCTACTTTTGGCTCACTCTGCCCCGTCGTCTAATGGCAAGACGCCGGTCTTTGGATCCGGCTATCGTGGTTCGAATCCACGCGGGGCAATTGCAGGACCCCTCCCCTTCCCCCGTCCCCCCCTCACCGCTATCTTTTCGGGCTGTCGTTATGGCGGATATACCCCTGACTTCGAAGCCGATGCTCCTCTTGAGCGGATCGGCGAATCGTCCCCTGGCCGAAGAGATTGCCCAGCAGTTGGGTGGTCAACTTTGCAAGGTGACGCTCAAGCGCTTCGCCGATGGGGAGATCTTCGTCCGGATTGATGAGAACGTCCGTGGTCGGGATGTCTACGTCATCAATTCGACGAATCCGCCGGCCGAGAACATGCTCGAGCTGCTGCTGCTGATGGATGCGGCGCGGCGCGCGAGCGCGGCGCGGATCACGGCGGTGATGCCCTACTTCGGGTACGCCCGTCAGGACCGCAAGGATCAGCCCCGGGTGGCGATCTCCGCGAAGCTGATGGCCAACATGGTGTCGGTGGCAGGTGCCGATCGCGTCCTGGCGATCGACTTCCACCAGCACCAGTTGCAGGGGTTCTTTGACCTTCCGGTCGACCACCTCTACGCCGCACCGGTCTTTGTCCAGCACTACCGGCAGATGAACCTGCAGGACGTGGTGGTGGTGGCGCCCGATGTCGGCTCGGCCAAGATGGCCCGCGGCTTTGCCAAGCGGCTCAATGGCACGCTGGCGATCATCGACAAGCGCCGGACCGGCCCGAACGTGGCCGAAGTGGTGAACGTGGTGGGTGAAGTCGCCGGCAAGAATTGCATTCTCGCCGACGACATGATCGATACCGGGGGCACGATGGCCGAGGCCGTCCATGCCCTCAAGCGCCTCGGCGCAAACGATGTCTACATCTGCGCGACCCATGCCCTGCTCTCGGGGCCCGCGGTCGAGCGGCTGTCGGCGGCACCGGTGACCGAAGTCGCGGTCACCAACACGATCGCGATTCCACCCGAGCGGCATTTCCCGCAGCTCAAGGTGCTCTCGATCGCAGGACTGTTGGCCAAGGCGATCGGATATACGCACAGCGACCAGTCGGTCAGCGCGTTGTTCGACTGAACGACTGAACTGAAGGACGGAGACGGACATGCATCAGGTAGAGCTTGCAGCACAGTCGCGTTCGAACACGGGCAAGGGCGCGGCGCGCTCGCTCCGGCGCGAGGGAAAGATTCCGGCGGTCATCTACGGACACGGCTTTGACAGCCGCGCCCTCGCCGTCGAGTCGCGGGCCCTCGGCAAGGTGCTCGACATCATCGGCGGCGAGGCCGCCCTCCTCGACGTCGTCATCGACGGTGCCGCGCCGATCAAGGCGCTGGTCCGCGAGGTGCAGCGCAACCCGGTCAAGCGTGCCGAGGTGATCCACCTCGACCTCTACGCCGTGGTCGCCAACGAGCCGATCACCGTCGAAGTCCCGGTGCACATCGTCGGCGTGCCCGACGGCGTCCGGAACTTCGGGGGCGTGCTCGATCACCACCTGCACCGCATCTCGATCCGCGTCCTCCCGGCCGACATCCCCGAGCACATCGACGTGGATGTCACCCACCTCGGCGTGGGCGACGCGATCCACATCAGCGACATCACGCTGGCCAAGGGCGAACTCATGCTCGACGGCAGCGTCTCGGTCGTCTCGGTGATCCAGAGCCGCGCCGAAGTCTCCAGCACCACCGAGGCGACGGGGGCCGAGCCCGAGGTCATCAAGAAGGGCAAGGCCGACGAGGCCGAGACCGCCGGCGCGTAAGTGGCGAAGGCGATCGTCGGGCTCGGCAATCCCGGCCCCGAGTACGAGCGCACCCGTCACAACGCCGGCTGGATCTTGCTCGATCACCTCGTCGCACGGTGGGGCATGGCCCCGTACCGGCGCGCCGAGCAGGCAGTAGCCACGTCGGGGACGCTCTCGGGCGTCCCCGTTCGTTTGGTCAAGCCGACGACGTTCATGAATCGGAGCGGCGACGCGCTCCGGATGTTGCGCAGCCCCACGTGGGATCCGGCCAGCGACCTGCTGGTCCTGGTCGACGACGTGGCCCTGCCGCCCGGTCGATTCCGGCTGCGCGGAGCGGGTACCCCGGGTGGTCACAACGGCCTCCGCAGCATCGAGGGGGCGTTGCGCCGACAGGACTATGCCCGGCTCCGCATCGGCGTGGGGGCCAAGCCGCCGGAGTACGACGACCTGGCGGACTGGGTGCTCGGTCGCTTTACCGCCGAGGAGCGGAGCGCGCTGGATGCAACGTTGGACCAGATGGCCGAGGCCGTTGCCTGCTGGGTGCAGGACGGCATCGAGATCGCCATGACCCGTTTCAACAAGACCTGACCCCCATTTCCCCGAACCCACCGAGATCATGACCGAGACCTTACCTCTCTACGCCCTGGCCATCGGCATCGTCGGCCTCGTCGCCACGATGGTGAGCTTCTTCGCCGTCAAGGGCCGGCCGGCCGGCAATGCCCTGATGCAGAGCCTCGCCCACGAGATTTCCGTCGGCGCCATGGCCTTCCTGAAGCGGGAGTACATCGTCCTGCTCCCCTTCCTGATCGTCGTGGCGGTGCTCCTCTCCATGGCCGTCGGGGCCAAGACGGGCATCGCCTACGTCATCGGTGGCCTGACCTCGGTCGCCGCGGGATGGGTCGGCATGAAGGGCGCCACCCTCGCGAACGTGCGCACGGCCGAGGCCGCTCGCGGTGAAGGCCAGGCGGCCGCGCTCCGCGTGGCGTTCGGTGGCGGTTCGATCATGGGCCTCGCGGTGGCCTCCCTCGGCCTCGCCGGCGTGGCGCTGATCTTCATGGTGCTCGGCAAGGCCGAACTCGCCACCAACACCAAGCTCTTCGGCGAGATCATCTCCGGCTTCGCGATGGGTGCCTCGAGCATCGCACTCTTCGCGCGCGTCGGTGGCGGCATCTACACCAAGGCGGCCGACGTCGGCGCCGACCTCGTCGGCAAGGTCGAGGCAGGGATCCCCAAGGACGACCCGCGCAACCCGGCCACCATCGCCGACAACGTCGGTGACAACGTCGGCGACGTCGCCGGCCTCGGCGCCGACATCTTCGAGTCGTACGTCGGCTCGGTGATTGCCACGGTCGCCCTCGCGGCCACTTCGGTGCTCATCCCGGATGCGAATCGCATCTCGGCGATGCTGCTCCCGCTCGGCTACATCACCGCCGGCTTGGTGGCTTCACTCATCGGCGTGCTGACCATGCGCGTGCTGGCCAAGGGCAATCCGGCCAACGCGCTCCGCCTGGTGACCTTCATCGCCGCCGGCCTCTTCCTGGTCTTTGCCTGGATGCTCACCGCGGCGATGCCCCTTGGCATGACCGCCGCCGATGGATCGGCGATGTCGCCGATGGGTCCGTTCTGGGCCGTGCTCGCCGGCACCGTGTCGGGCATCCTGATCGGCCTGGTCACCGAGTACTACACCGCGATGGGCCCGGTGCGCCGGATCGCCCAGTCGTCGGAAACCGGCCCCGCCACCAACATCATCGCCGGCCTCGCGGTGGGGATGGAGAGCTGCATCATCCCGGTGCTGCTCATCTGCGGCGCCACGTATATCTCCGTCTCGGTCGCCGGCCTCTACGGCATCTCGATCGCCGCGGTCGGCATGCTGGCCACCGTCGGCGTGACGATGTCGGTGGACGCCTACGGCCCGATCGCCGACAACGCCGGCGGCATCGCCGAAATGAGCCACCTCGGCAAGGAAGTCCGCGCCATCACCGACGGCCTCGACGCCCTCGGCAACACCACCGCGGCGATCGGCAAGGGCTTCGCGATCGGTTCGGCTGCGCTCACCGCGCTGGCACTCTTCTCGGCCTACGCCTCGGCCGTTGGCCTTGACGCCGTCGGCCTGAACCTGATCGATCCGATGGTCGTCATCGGCCTCTTCCTCGGCGGCGTGATGCCGTTCTTCGTCGGCGCCCAGACCATGACCGCGGTCGGTCGCGCGGCGCAGGGCATGGTGGAAGAAGTCCGTCGCCAGTTCCGCGAGATCCCGGGCCTCCTCGAGGGCAAGGAAGGCGTCAAGCCGGATTCGGCGCGTTGCGTCGACATCTCGACCAAAGCCGCCCTGCGCGAGATGATCGTGCCGGGTGTCGCCTCGATCCTCGTCCCGGTGCTCACCGGCGCCCTCCTCGGCGTGAAGACCCTCGGCGGCCTCCTCGCCGGCGCGACGGTCACCGGCGTGATGATGGCGCTCTTCATGGCCAACGCCGGCGGCGCGTGGGACAACGCCAAGAAGTACATCGAAGGCGGCGCGCACGGCGGCAAGGGCTCCGACCCGCACAAGGCGGCCGTGGTGGGTGACACCGTCGGCGACCCGTTCAAGGACACCTCGGGTCCGGCGATGAATATTTTGATCAAGCTGATGAGCGTGGTGAGCTTGGTGCTGGCGCCGTGGTTTGTGTCGCTTGGTCGCTAGTCCTGAGTCCTGAGTCCTGAGTCGTGAGAGGGGGGCCGTTCTTCGGAGCGGTCCCCTTTTCTCTACTCACCACTCAGGACTCAGGACTCAGGACTCAGGCCTCACAAATCCATCTCGCCGGGGAACAGCTCCCCTCGACTTCAGCAGTCCCATGAGCATTCGCCCGGTCTCGTCGAGCGTGCTCAACAGCGATTCGGCCACCTCGGCGGGGAGCATGCCCAGATCGCGCGCGAGGGCGAGCTCGGTTCCGAGTTCAGTCAGCGACCCCCTGGCGATCCAGAGGAATCGGGTGAAGTCTCCACCCCCGCCCCGGCAGGCCCCTTCGGCGATGTTTGCGGCGATGGACACCGCCGCGCGTCGGGATTGCGATACCAGCCCGAACCGCTCGACTGCTGGATAGGCCTCCGTCACGCGATAGACGTCAAGCGCCAACCGGTAGGCCGCCTGCCATGCCTTGAGCCGCCGATAGTCTGCCATGCCGGAGTATCGCGTGCGGGCAGGAAGGACGCTCCCCCGAAACGCGCGCGATGGCGCTAGATTTCGCGCTTCGATCGACCTCTCACGACTCAGGACTCAGGACTCACGCCTCGATGCTTTCGCTCGGAATTGTCGGTCTCCCCAACGTGGGCAAGTCGACCCTCTTCAATGCCCTGACCCAGGCATCCGCCCTCGTCGCCAACTACCCCTTCGCCACCATCGAACCCAACACCGGTGTCGTCGAGGTCCCCGACGAGCGGATCCCCGAGATCGCCAAGCTGATCAACCCCGAGCGGACCGTGCCGGCGACGGTGCAGTTCGTGGACATCGCCGGCCTCGTGAAGGGGGCGTCGCAGGGTGAAGGCCTCGGCAACCAGTTCCTCGCCAACATCCGCGAGGTCGACGCGATTGTCCACGTGATTCGCTGCTTCGAGGACGACGACGTGCAGCACGTCATGGGCGGTCCCGATCCGGCGCGCGATCGCACGGTGATCAACACCGAGCTGGCGCTCTCCGACATGGTGTCGCTCGAGAAGCGCCTCGATCGCGCGACGCGCGCGGCCAAGACCGGCGACGCCACCGCCAAGGCCGAGAAGGCCCTGATGGAGCGCGTGATGGCGGTGCTCGAGAACGGCGGCCTCGCGCGCGCCGTGGAGCATTCGGCCGAGGAGGAACCGCTCTTCAAGTCGCTCAACCTGCTGACGTCGAAGCCGGTGCTCTACGCCGCCAATGTGCGCGAGGACGAGCTGGCCGGCGGCAATGCGCACGTCGAGGCGTTGCGTCGCGCGATCGCGGCCGACCACGAGACGGCGGACGTGGTGATCTTCTCGGCCAAGGTCGAGGCGGAGCTGGCCGAATTGCCGGCCGAGGATCGCGCCGACTTCATGGCGTCGCTCGGGGTGCACGAGTCGGGACTCGACCGACTGGCCCGCGCCGCCTATCATCTGCTCGGGCTGCAGAGCTACTTCACGGCCGGCGAAAAGGAAGTGCGCGCCTGGACCATTCGCGTGGGGGCCAAGGCCCCCGAGGCGGCCGGCGTGATTCACTCCGATTTCGAGAAGGGCTTCATTCGCGCCGAGACGGTGGCGTATGCGGACTTCGTGCGAGTGGGTGGCTGGAAGCCGGCACGCGAGCAGGGTCTCTCCCGTGCCGAAGGCAAGGAATACGTGGTGCAGGATGGTGACTTGATGCTCTTCCGGTTCAACAACTGAGGTGATGACGTGATCGACCGTCTGCTGCGCCGTCCGGCGCTCGCTCTCGTGCCGTTCCTCCTCGTTGCCTGCAGCGACGCGGGCCGCGTCGTCGAGGAGACGATTCCCCCGCCGCCGGCCGCCGGTGGCAACTGGACCCTGGATACGACCGCCCTCGCCGCGCTGCCGCAGCTCACGCTGGCCGACGGCCGCGTGGTCTGCGTGGCCGATGGTGTCGCGCCGTGCCCGACCAACCAGCCACTCGCCAACCGCCTCGACGCCGAGCGGATCGCGCTCTGGGAACCGGGCCGCCTGGTCCAGGTGTGGTCCGCCGAGGAGAAGCCGGTTGATATCGGCACCCGTGGCGAGGGCGAGGGGAAGTACCAGACCGTGCTCGCCGTCGGCCCGGGGGAGAACGGCGCGGTCCGCGTCGTGGATCTCGCCCCGACGGGCGTGCGCCTGCTGACCTATGACCGCCGCGGGAAGTTCGTCAACGAGGTGCCCCTGCCGCCGCTCCGGATCGGTGAGGCGCGCGGCTTCGTCGGCAAGATCCCGCTGTTGCAGGGGATGATGGGAGGCGTGGACACCGGTACGACCGTCTTCCGCGTCAACGTGCTCAACGAGGCCACGGACAGCAGCGGCCGGCTCGCGCTCGAGGTGCCGATCCCCTGGTTGGCCCTGCAGGGTGACCAGATCATCCTCGCGCCGCCGCTCTTCGCGACGGCCCCGGCCTACACGCTGTTGCAGGATGGCGAGATCGTGTGGAGCCCGGGCGATCGCTTCGAAGTCTCCCGTCGCATGATCGATGGCGGCGACCGGTGGATGCTGCGCGCCGACCTGCCGCGCCAGCCGATCAGCCAGGCGGAGTTCGCCGCCAAGCGCGGCACGATGCGGCAGATGATGGGCAACGAGCTGCTCGAGTCCGACCTCGACAGCATGGCGGCCCGGAGCGACACTTACCATCCGGCCGTCGCCTCGCTGTACGCGACCCCGACCGGAACGGTGTACGTGGCCGGTCCGATGACCGAGGCCGCCGACGTCAGCATCCTGCGCCTCGCGCCGGATGGCCAGCCCAACGGCCGATTCGTCCTGCCCAAGACGTTCCGCCTGCTGATGGCGGCCGGAGACTCGCTGCTGGTCCAGCAGCCATTCGACGGCGAGCAGCGGCAGATCCGCTGGCTCCGGCTCACCGCCCCCTGAGCCGCGTCGTGCGACGCCGGCTCGCACTCCTGTTGCTCCTGGCGGCGCCCCTCTGGGCGCCGCTTGGTGCACAACAGGGCCCGCCTCGGCCGCTCCGGTGGGGCGATGTGGCCGCGGTCGGCGGGATCGTCGCCCTGACGGCGTTCATGGACGCCCCGGTGGCCAGGCGCATGGAATCGGCGCGGAGTCCCGGTCGGATCCACGCCGCTCAACACCTCGACCGCTTCGGCGAAGTCACCGTCATCGCCCCGGTCATTGGCGGCCTCGCCATGGCTGGATTGATTGCCCGCCGCCCTGCCCTCACCCGACTCGCCCAGCAGACCACCACCGCCATCGCCCTGTCCACGGTCATCACCCAAGGCTCGAAGCGCGTCATCGGCCGTGATCGCCCCTACGAGGACCGCGACCGCACCGGGCTGGACTTCTCCCCCCTCGGCGGGGGCACCGCTCTCCCCTCGGGACACACCGCGGCGGCCTTTGCCATGGCCACCACGCTGGGCGATGCGGTCGGCTCCCGCTGGGCGCGGGCCGGCCTCTACACCCTGGCCACCGGCACCGCCTGGGCCCGGATGGCGCAGGAGAAGCACTGGCTCAGCGATGTGGTCGCCGGTGCGGCCGTGGGGATCCTCTCGGCCAGGCTCGCCAATGGCCGGATGACGGTGACCCAGCGGGGCGTGGCGATGCGCCTCGCCTTCTGAGGCCCCTCCCGGCTTGGCCCCAGCCGTCCCCGCCCCTATCTTTGGGGGCTGTTCACAATCAATCCTCCTCGGGTGCCGCACCAGCCCCGGGGCAACCATGTCCGAAGGAAGGTGCTGATGACCCGTTCGTATGAGGCGGTGTACATCTTCGACTCCGTGCTCGAAGACACTGCCGTCACCGAGAAGCTTGATCGCTTCCACTCGCTCATCCCGCAGGCCGAAGGCGCCGAAATCGCCATCGACCACTGGGGGAAGCGCACGCTCGCGTACCCGATCAACGGCAAGGAGACCGGCTACTACGTCATCGCGAAGTTCGATGCGTCGCCGAAGCAGTTGCCCGAGTTCGAGCGCGCCCTGAAGCTGGACGAGGGGCTCATTCGCCACCTCATCGTGATGAACGAGGGCGCCCAGATGGCGCCGACGCCGTCTGCCAAGGACGGGGAGGACGACGAATAATGGGCCGCCCATCGAAGACCTGTGCCATCTGCGAATCCGGCGTGCGGATCGTGGACTTCAAGGATGAGCGGCTCCTGACGCGCTTCCTCTCGGAGCGTGGCAAGATCCTGCCGAGCCGCCTGTCGGGCACCTGTGCCCGTCACCAGCGCCAGCTCAGCACCGCCATCAAGCGTGCCCGTCAGGTCGCGCTGCTGCCCTACATCAAGGGCTTCGGCGGCTGACCACGACCCCGCCGGGACCCGGCATCCCCGGGTCCCGTTCGCGGGTGCCAACCCTGCTGCTTGCGGCAGGGTTTCTCGTGCTGGCCCCTACCGTCGCACCGTTCTTCTTCCTGGCGCCGACGGTGGTCCTGCTCCTCCTCTCCGGCCCGCGCACCGTGCGGGAATGGATCTGGATCGGGCTTGGCGTCGCCATCATCGGGGCGCTGCTCCGCCTCCCGGTCACCCTGCCCGAACAGACCATGCGCGCGGCGGCGGCATTCTTCACCGGCGCCTACGTGGTGGCCGCGCTCGGTGGCGGGATCGGTTCGCTGCTGACCCGGACCCTCGTGGCCATCGGCGTCGCGGCCACCGCCACCATCGGCTGGTTCCTCAAGCTCGGCCTGGCCTTCCGCGACCTCGAGACGGTGGTGGTCACCAGCACGTGGAACGGGTGGCGTACCCTCTTTCCGTCGTTCGCGCTCCCCGAGTCGCCGGTGGTCCATACCGAGGTGGTGGTCGGCAGCAGCCCGAGCGCCAGCGAGGCCGCCACGGAACTGGTCCGCGAGCTGAGTCGCGCCACCACGGCCATGGGCGAGCTCTATCCGGCCATGCTGGCGATCTACGCCCTCCTGGGCGGCTGGCTCGCCTGGGTCTGGTACCATCGGGTGGCTCGCCGCCCGATCGGCACGCCCCCGCCTGCCTTCCGGACCTTCCGCTTCAGCGACCACTTCATCTGGGCGCTGGTGGTCCTCGGCGCGCTGGTGTTGGTGGAACTGCCGCGCGGGGCCGAAGTGGTGGTGCGCAACCTGTTGCTGGTCGTCGCGGTGCTCTATGCCGGCCGCGGCTTCGCTGTCCTCCGGACGGCCATGATTCCCGCACCACGACTCTTCGTGGTGCTCCTGTGCCTCGCAGCGGTGCCCGTGTTAGCATTGGTACCACTGGGCTGCGCCGTTCTTGGCGTCGCCGATACCTGGCTCGACCTGCGGCGCCGCGTGCCGCCGCCCCAAGGAGTTGCCCCATGATTGACTTGATCCTCCGCGAAGCCGTCCCCACCCTCGGGAAGGCCGGCGACCTGGTCCGCGTGAAGCCGGGTTACGCCCGCAACTTCCTCCTCCCCCGCGGCCTCGCCTTCGAGGCGACCGACGGCAACAAGAAGCGGATCGCCGCCGAAGCGAAGGCGCGCGATGCCAAGCACGCGGCCGATCGCGCCGAGGCCCAGGCCTTCGCGGCGAAGCTGAACGCAGTCACCCTCGAGATGTCGTCGAAGGCCGGCGACGAAGGGAAGCTCTTCGGCTCGATCACGTCGGCTGACATCGCCGACGCGCTGGCCGCGAAGGGATTGACGGTGGACAAGCGGAAGATCGACCTGGAGCACCACATCAAGCTCCTCGGCTTCCATACGGTCGCCGTCAAGCTGCACCACGATGTTCATGCCGAAGTGAAGGTCAACGTCACTGCCGAAGGCTGAGGCAGCATGACGGTCGGGATCGGGTACCTCGACGGGCCCCGACTCGCCCGCGGCTTCCACGCCGCCGCCGACTGGGTGGCGGCCAGCCGCGACGAGCTGAACCGGATCAATGTCTTCCCGGTACCCGATGGTGACACGGGCACCAACTTCACGCTGACGCTGCGCGCCGTCGCCGACGCCCTCCGGGCGCTCGGCGACGCCTCGCTTCCGGACACCGCCACCACGGCGGCTCGGGCGGCCCTGCTGGGCGCCCGCGGCAACTCCGGCATGATGCTGGCCCATTTCCTCATCGGCTTCGCCGAGGGGCTGAGCACACGCGTCACCGCCTCCGCCACCGAGGTGGCCGCCGCGGTCCGGCAGGGCGCCGACACACTCGAACGCGCCCTCGACGAGCCGCGCGAAGGCACCATCCTCACCGTGGCCCGCGACGCCGCCCACGCCGCCGAGCGCGCCGCACCCGGCTCGGCCGACATTGGCGACTTCATGCGGCGCCTCCACGCCGAGGCCCAGTCCGTCCTGGCCCGCACCCCGGAGATGATGGCCGTCCTCAAGGAGGCCGGGGTCGTCGACGCCGGCGGCATGGGGTTCGTGAAGATGATCGAGGGGTTCGTCCGCGCCATCAACGGCGACCCGATCCTCCCGGCCACCACCCCGCTCGAGGACGAGGCGATTGCGCCGGCGGCCATGGCGGGCTTCGACGCCGACCGCGACTACCAGTTCTGCACCGAGGTGCTGGTCCGCGGGTTGCCACTCCCGCCCGCCAATGACGTCCGCGCCGCCATGCACACCTTCGGCGGGTCGGTCGTGGTCGGCGTGGCGGGCGACATTCTCAAGATCCATGTGCACACCGACACCCCCGACGCCGTCTTTACCTACGCCGAGCGGTGGGGCGCGGTCACCGCCCGCAAGGCCGAGGACATGCGGGCGCAGCACAAGCGGCTGTCACACGTGGACAAGCGCCGGGTGGCGATCGTGGTGGACTCCTCGAACGACCTCCCCGATGCCGTCCTCGACCTGCACCGGATCGTGATGGTCCCGTTGCAGGTGATGTTCGGCCAGGAATCGTTCCGCGACCGGATCGAGCTCAAGCCCGAAGACTTCTATCGCCGACTCAGGTCCGCCAAGGAATTGCCGACCACGTCCCAGCCGACGCCAGCCGAGTTTGTCCGCGCCTTTCGCGAGGCCCGCGAAGAGGCGGACGAGGTGGTGGGGATCTTCCTCGCCGGCGTGCTCTCGGGGACGCTCGGCTCGGCGCAGATGGCGGTTAACGCCGCGGGCATCAACGGCGTCCATCTGGTGGATTCGCGCAGTGCCTCGCTCGGTCTCGGGCTGCTGGCCCTCCGCGGCGCCGAACTGGCCAAGGCAGGATGGGGCGCCGAGGCGATCGCCACCGAATTGCGCCGGGTAAGGGATCAGTCAGGGCTGCTACTGACGGTCGACATTTATGACAATCTTATTCGCTCGGGTCGCGTGTCGAAGGGCAAGGCCTGGCTCGGCGGACTGCTCGACATCAAGCCGATTCTCGAAGTGGACGACGCGGGCCGGCTGCAGCCGGTGGACCGGGTCCGTGGCCGCGAGCAGGTGGTTCCGCGCATGCTGGCGCGGCTCATGGAGAAGCTGACGCCCCGGCCGAAGCAGATCCGCTTCGGGATCGTCCATGCCGAGGCACCGGAGACCGCCGAGCGGGTGCGCACCGCGTTGCAGGCGGCCTTCCAGCCGCGCGAGATCGTGGTCGGTCCGGCGACCGGGGTGCTCGGCACGCATGTGGGACCGGGAGCGTGGGCTGTGGCGTATCAGGTAGAGGATGGCACGCCGGAGCCGCCGGGTGGCTGATCCGCGCCTGACCAGCGCGGTTCGGACCGTGGTCGAGGCGATCGAGGACCGGAAGGGCGCCAAGGTGCTGGTGCTCGACCTCCGCGGCCTGACCGGTGCGACCGATTATTTCGTGATTGCCTCCGGCACCTCCGACGCCCACGTGCGCGGCATCGCCGACGGCGTGATGGACGCGATGGATGCCAAGGGCCAGGGCACGCACCACGTCGAGGGACTGAGTCACGGTCGCTGGGTCCTGCTCGATTTCGTGGACGTCGTGGTCCACCTGTTTCACCCGGAGACCCGGGCGTTCTACCAACTGGAGCGACTCTGGCAGGACGCCCCCGTGCTCCTCGCCGAATCCTGAACCACCCGCAGGACGGAAGGTCCCGATGCCACGCCGCCTCGCCTTGTTCCTCCTCCTCGCTGCGTTCGCCGCCCCCATGCCGGCGGCAGCGCAGTACTTCGGCCAGAACAAGGTCAAGTACAGCCGCTTCGACTTCAAGGTGCTCGAGACCGAGCACTTCGACGTGTACTACTACGACCGGGAACGCGAGGCCGCGCTCGACGTCGCCCGGATGGCGGAGCGCTCGTATGCGCGGCTGACGCGCGTGCTGCGGCACCAGTTCAAGGAACGGAAGCCGATCATCCTCTATGCATCGCACTCCGACTTCCAGCAGACCAACACCACCCCGGGCGAGGTGGGCGAGGGCACCGGCGGCTTCACCGACTTCCTGAAGCACCGCAACGTCATCCCGCTCACCGGGTCGTACGACGACATCGCCCACGTGCTGCAGCACGAGATGGTGCACCAGTTCCAGTACGACGTCTGGTCGGGCGGGCGCGCGGGTGGCGGCCTGCAGACCATCCTCGCCGTGAATCCGCCGCTCTGGTTCGTGGAAGGGATGGCGGAGTACTTCTCGATCGGCGAGCTCGACCCCAACACCGCGATGTGGATTCGCGATGCGACGGCCGAGGGCAAGCTGCCGACCATCCAGCAGCTCGAGACCGACCCGCGGATCTTCCCGTATCGGTTCGGGCAGTCGATCATCACCTACATCGGCGAGCGCTGGGGCGACGAAGCCGTCGGCGCCATCCTGCTCGGCTCGCGCTCCGGCTCGCTCGAGGGCGCCACGCGTCGCGTGATCGGCCTCGACTACCGCCAGCTCGGTGACCAGTGGCGCGAGGCGATGCAGCAGCGCTACCTCCCGGAGCTCGCGACGCGCAACAAGGGACGCGACATCTCGCAGCCGCTGCTCACCAAGGAGATCAGCGAGGGGACGTTGCACCTGGCCCCTGCCCTCTCGCCGGACGGCTCGCTGGTCGCGTACTTCTCCGAAAAGGACTTCTACTTCGTCGACCTCTGGCTCGCCGACGGGCGCACGGGCAAGCCGATGCGCCGGCTCCTTAGCTCGACCTGGAGCTCGAACTACGAGACCTTCCGCTTCATCAACTCGGCGGCGAGCTGGTCGCCCGACGGCACCTTGCTGGCGTTCGCGGCCAAGCGCGGCCCCAAGGACGACATCGTCCTCGTGGACGTGAAGCGCAACAAGGAAGTGCGCCGCATCTCGGTGGACCTGAGCGGCGTGACCACGCCCTCGTGGAGCCCCGATGGCAAGCAGCTGGTCTTCACCGGCTACGACGGCGGTCTCTCCGACCTCTTCACCATCAAGACCGACGGCACCGGCCTCACGCGCCTGACCAACGACAAGTACGCCGACCTGCACCCGACCTGGTCGCCGGACGGGCGGACCATCGCCTTCACCACCGATCGCGGGCCGGGCACGAACTTCGACCTGCTCACCATCGGCAATTACCGGTTGGCCACGCTCGACCTGGCCACGTCGCGGGTCGAGATCCTCCCCGGGATGGATGTCGGCAAGAACGTGAACCCGCAGTGGGCACCCGACGGGAAGTCGCTGGCGTTCGTCTCCGACCGGAGCGGCGTGAGCAACATCTTCCTCTTCGACCTCGACGATCAGAAGCCCTACCAGCTGACCGACTTCTACACCGGTGCGCAGGGCATCACGCCGCTGTCGCCGATCCTGTCGTGGGCGCCGAAGGCCGACGAGCTGGCGTACGTGTACTACGAGGACGCCGAGTACGACGTCTACAAGCTCGCCAACCCGCGCGCCCTGAAGCGCGAGCCGTGGACGCCCGCCTCTCCGACCATCACGACGGCACGGCGCGACACCACCAACGCCGTGTCCGCCCCGGTGGCCGGCGGCAGTGCGCTCTATCGCGGCGCACGCGGCCTCCGACCCGCCGACTCGCTGGTGCGCGTGGATTCGCTCGCGCCGCGCAGCGAGGTCTCGATCATCGCCCTCATGGACTCGGCGCAGCTCGGCCTCCCCGACACCGCCGGCTTCACCGAACGCAAGTACAAGGTCGGCTTCTCGCCCGACTACGTCGCGCGGCCGA
>Ga0073899_10002535_pt1 | contig 16421 bp, 14 predicted proteins | sample KloWWTmetaKNB5Ph_FD_88975 | JGI IMG/M metagenome (GOLD analysis project Ga0073899, IMG submission 88975) | Active sludge microbial communities from Klosterneuburg, Austria, studying microevolution and ecology of nitrifiers - Klosterneuburg... | ecosystem: Engineered > WWTP > Aerobic digester >...
GCGACCCCGCGCCACCGTGCTTGACTCGAAACCGACGACGACGGTTGTCCCCGGCAGGAGGCGAGCATGACTCAGCGCGAACGGCCGAAGGAGCGCCGGCGAGTCCCCGCTCCGCCCGTCGACGCTCACGGCGGCGACCTGCGGCTGCGCGAGCTGCTCAGCCGTATCGACAGCGTCCGGCGCTTGGAGCACGACGCAACAGCGGCGCCGCAAGGCGAGACGTACCCGAGCCGGCCCACCGTCCCCACCGCCTGCTGACGGCCCGTGGGTCGCAGGGTCAGCCGGGTGGCGGGAGGACGATCCCGAACCCGCCGGCTGCCAGCCGCAGCAGTACCTGCCCCGGGGCGAGCAGATCGGCGATCTTGGCGGCACTGAGGAGCTCCAGTTCGGCGAGCCTCACGCGGAGGGCGTCGGGCCCCTGGGTGCGCGCGTGCTGCAGCTCGATCGTGTTGAGCCACACCTTCAGCCGCGCCTCTCGCAGGAAGCGTGTGCTGGCGAGCCGGTTCAGCGGCGCCAGCGCCCGATCCAGCAGGGTGAGCGTCGAGCGGGTCCTGAGGTCGCCCTCCTCGGCCGCCACGCGGCCGGCCAGCACGGCGTCGATGCGCTCGTGATCGCGGCGCCGGGCGGCGAGCGTCGCCGGGTCACCGAACTCGTCGTCGCTGATCACACCCAGCAGGGCCTGGGGCAGGTCGTAGTTGATGTGGGCGTTGATGCCGAGCAGCACGTGACCCAGGGGCGGCAGCCCCGCGGGCGCCCCGAAGGCGAGCCGCCACGGCCGCGGCACGGCGCCTGTTCCGGACAGGTCCGCGTCCAGCGCGTCGAAGTAGAGCTGCGCGAAGACGACGTCCCAGTCCACCACCCACCGAGGGTCGTCGAACTGCCCCCGGTCGATCGCGGCGCCCACCGCCGCCGTGGTGCGGCGGTAGGTGCCCAGGAACTCGCGCTGCGACTCCCGGTGGGGCGGCAGCGCGTCCAGCCGCGCCTGCATGGCGTCCAGCACCGACGCGATCGCACCGGAGTGCTGCCGGTCACTCTCCGCCATCGCGATTGCCCCTCTTCCACGTGAGCCGGTCAGCACTAGTGTCGATCTCGGCGTCTGGTTTGTCTCCCCGTCCGCCCGAGCGGACGGCTCTCGGGCCGGTGCGCCCCGACCGAGGGACAGTCATGAACACGGATTCCGCAGCCATCGGCGACGACCGGATTCTCGGCTACACCCGGGGACTCTCCCTGTTCATCGCGCCCTTCCTGCTCGTGGCCTTCGTCGTGCTGTACCCGTTCCCGGGCGAGACCCGGCGACTCTTCGCCTGGACCATCCAGCCGACGATGACCCCGATGGTGCTCGCCTCGGCCTATCTGGGCGGCTGCTACTTCTTCGTCCGCGTGCTCCGCGAACGCCGGTGGGCATCGGTGAAGTCGGGCTTCCTCGCCGTGGCCCTGTTCGCAGCCCTGCTCGGTGTGGCGACGATCCTCCACTGGGACCGCTTCAACCACGGCCACGTCGCCTTCTGGCTCTGGGTCGGCCTCTACCTCACGGCACCGTTCCTGGTGATCGCCGCCTGGTACGTCAACGGCCACCACGCCGCTCCCCCGGCACCGAGCGAGCTCCGTCTCGGACCGGTGGTGCGCTGGGTGATCGGCGCCGTCGGATCGACGGCCCTCGTGATGGGAGTCGTGATGTTCGCGTCGCCGGCGCTGATCATCCCGCTGTGGCCCGGGGCGCTGACACCGCTGACCTGTCGCGTCGTGGGGGCGATCTTCTGCCTGGGCAGCGCCGGGATCGGCGTGATCGCCGACCCGCGCTGGGTCACGATCCGGCTGATGCTGCAGGTCGAGGTGCTCATGCTCGGGTTGATGCTGATCGCTGCGGTCCGCGCCCGCGCGGAGTTCATGGTCGATCGTCCGCTCACCTGGGTGATGCTCGTCGGTTTCGTCGGCACCTTCGTCGCCTCGGTGGGCCTGTGGGTGACCTACGGTCGCCGCTCGGCGCGCACCAGCGATGCGGGTCGGCCCGCCTGACAAGGGAGGCGCCAACCGAAGCCGGAGCCGACGTCGCGTGGCGGGCTCGCTCCGGGGCGAACGTCAGCGGGCGCCAGGCCTCCGCAGCGGGCGTGCCGGCGCCGAATCGGCGGCGGGCCGGGTCGGGCGGCGCTACTGTCGAAGTGGCGGCACTGTCGCCGCCCAGGCATCGCTTGGAGGGCTCCATCATGAGCTTCGATCATCTCTTCTCCCCAGTGAGCATCGGGACCCTGACCCTGCCCCATCGCGGGATCATGCCGTCGATGGTGGTCAACCTGTGCGGTCTCGACGGCTCCGTGACCGACCGCTTCATCGCCTACCACGTGGCACGCGCGCGGGGCGGCTGCGCCCTGAACATCACCGAGGCGGCCTTCGTCCATCGGGGCGGCAAGGGCTTCCCCAACCAGCTCGGCATCGACGACGACGCCCTCGTGCCGGGGCTGCGACGCCTCACCACGGCCGTCCACGAGGTGGGCGGGCGCATCGCCGTGCAGCTCTTCCACGGCGGTCGTCAGGCCAACGTGCTGGTGACCGGCGGCACGGTGGTGGCCCCGTCGCCCATCCCGTGCCGCGTGATGAAGGCGATGCCCCACGAGTTGACCGTGGCCGAGATCGCCGAACTCGTGCAGGCGTTCGTCAACGCCGGCCGGCGCGCGCAGGAGGCGGGCTTCGACGCCGTCGAGATGCACGGCGCCCACGGCTACCTCATCAACGAGTTCCTCTCGCCCCACACGAACCAGCGCACCGACGAGTACGGCGGCGACAAGGCCGGACGCGCACGCTTCCCGCTGGAGATCCTCGCCGGCTTGCGGGCCGCGCTCGGATCGATGCCGATCATCTACCGCATCACCGCCGACGAGTACCTGCCGGACGGGCTCTCGGTCGCCGACACCGCCGAGTTCTGTGTGGAACTGGTGCGGCACGGCATCGACGCCATCGACGTGTCGGGCGGAACCTACGAGAGCGGCAAGACCGCCGCCGGACCGGACGAGCCGCTCGGGGTGTTCGTCGACGCCGCCACGGCCGTCAAGCAGGCGATCGGCAGCGCCGTCCCTGTCGCCGTCGCCAACCGCCTCAAGACCCCGGCGTTCGCCGACGAGGTGATCGCCACCGGGAGAGCCGACCTCATCGCGACCGGACGGGCGCTGCTCTGCGACGAGGAGTTCTACGGCAAGGCCAGGACGGGGCGGGCGGACCTGATCCGTACCTGCCTCAGCTGCAACCACTGCATGAGCGAGCTGATGAGCGGCCGGTCGGTCAGCTGCCTCTACAACCCCGTGACGGGTCACGAGCTCGACTTCGACCTGACTGCCCGCACCGCCTCACCTCGCGAGGTGGTGGTGGTGGGCGGCGGCATCGCCGGCATGGAGGCGGCCAACAGCGCGGCGGCGCGCGGCCATCACGTGCGGCTGTACGAGGCCACCGACACCCTCGGCGGGCACATGGTCGCCGGGGTGCGGCCGCCGTTGAAGTCGGAGATGGCTGCCTGCCTCACCTACGAGGCCAACGCCCTGGCCGCCAACGGAGTGCAGGTGTTCATGGGTCACCCCGTCGACGCGGCGTTCCTCAGCGGCTGCGGCGCCGACGAGATCATCGTGGCCACGGGCTCCGACCCGATCCGGCCGCACCTCCAGGGAGTCGACGACCCGTCGGTGGTCACCGCGGAGGACGTGCTGCTCGACCGGGCGACCGTCGGTGACGACGTCGCCGTGATCGGCGCCGGCTCGGTGGGCATCGAGACGGCCGAGTTCCTCGTCGAGCGGGGCAAGCACGTCACCGTGGTCGAGGTGGCCGACGACATCCTGGCCGACATGGCGCCCACGATGCGGGCCCCGCTCGAGGCACGGATCAAGGCGACGCCGACGCGGTTCGAGCTCGGGCGGACGGTGCTCGCGCTCGCCGACCGCCAGGTGATGACCGCCACGGGCGCCCTCGGACCCTTCGACACCGTGGTCATCTCGGTGGGCTACCAGCCCGACCTCGCCGTCGCCCACGATCTCGCCGCCGCCGGTCTGACCTACACCCTCGTCGGCGACGCCATCAAGCCGCGGAGCATCCACGATGCCGTGACCGAGGGGTTCCGCGCCGGTTACGCGATCGTGTGACGCCGCGAGGCTGAGCCGCCGCCGTCAGGCGGTCGCGGCCACCGGATCCGGGTCGCGACCGCCGGGCAGGGCACCGTCGAGCGGGACGGGCCGGTAGAGCGGCGGCTCGTCGCCGGGGACGAGGGCCGTCGGACCCCACACCCAGTCGGTGAAGGCCCAGTCGTGCGGGTCGATCGAGTCGAAGACCGCGTTGCGCTGGAGACGCCGGTCGCCCCGCAGGTGCCACAGTTCCCCCCAGACCCGGCCCGTCGACAGGATGCGCCGGCAATGCTCCGGACGCACGGCGTTGTAGGCGGCCAGCACCGCGTCCCAGTCGACGGCCCCGGTCGCGTCCCGGTGGCGGGCCACGTGCTGCGCCATCACCCAGCCGTCCTCGATCGCCATGATCGCGCCCTGCGCCATGTATTGAAGTGGCGGGTGAGCGGCATCGCCGAGCAGGGCGATGCGGCCGTTCAGCCAGTTCATGATCGGGTCCCGGTCGAACATGCGCCACCAGCGGTCGCGCCACATCAAGGGCAGACCCTTCTGCACGGGCGCGCAGGTGCCGGCGAAGGCGGCGTCCAGCTCGTCGGGAGTGCCCCAGTCGGCCTCGCCGCGCACCGCCTTGGGCGACTCGAAGACGGCCACCTGGTTGAACATCTCCCCGCCGCGCAGCGCGTACTGCACGAAGTGGCACCCGGGACCCACGTAGACCTGCACCGCGGCCGGGTCGACGTCGTTGGCGGCGGCCGACTCGATCGGGACGGCACCGCGGTAGGCGACGTAGGCCGAGCTGACCGGCTCGTCGTCCACGATGCCGGGACGAGCCACCGAGTGGATGCCGTCGGCGGCGATCACCATGTCGGCCTCGTCCGACGTGCCGTCGGCGAACGTGACCCGGACGCCCCCGGGGACGTTCTCGTAGGCCACGCACTTCTTGCCGCCGTGCAGCTCGGCGCCCTGCCGCTGCGCGGCACGCAGGAAGATGCCGTGCAGGTCGCTGCGGTGGATCACGAGATAGGGGTAGCCGTAGCGCTCCTCGACCCGCGTGAGGTCGAGGTCGAGCAGCGGACGGGCGTCGAGGGCGTCGCGCATCACCATGCGGGTGGGCAGCACCCCGAGCCGCTTCGCCTCGTCGAGCAGACCGAGGTCGTCGAGGATGCGGGTGCAGTTCGACGCGAGCTGCATGCCGGCCCCCACCTCCCCGAACTCCTGCTGCCGCTCGTAGAGCCTGACCGTGAGTCCGGCGCCGGTCAGGGCGGTGGCGGCAGCGAGGCCCCCGATGCCACCGCCGATGACGATGACGTCGGCGCGGGTGTCCGTGGTGGACTCCGGCACTGCGGTGGCCTCGCGGCGGGCGTTGACATCCATCGCCGCGTTGGACCGCGGCACGTCGGTGCTCATGGGAACGTCCTTGTCAGAGCCAGGTGGGGAGGGGGGGAAGGGCGCCGCCGCCGGCGGTGGTGAGGCCCTGGTGGGAGCGGCCGGCGAGCCAGGCGGTGAGCTCGGCGAGCGGGCCCGAGACCGCCACCGGCTCGCCCTCCCCCGCGACCTGCCACTGCTCGGGGTGGTCGGTGGGAGCGATCACCAGTGCCGGGTTGCCGCCCGCCGAGCGCTTGCCCACGATGTCGGCGACGAGCGCGGCGCAGAAGTCCGGAGGCAGGTCGGCGAAGCCCACCCCTGAGTCGAAGTCGACCGCATGCACCATCGCCTCGCGGGCTCGCAGCCACGGCGTCTCGGACGCCGCCACGGTGCGACCCTGGGCGGTCACCACGGGAGCGTCCCACTGTTCGTCGGTCAGGGCAGCCCAATCGGACTCCAGCCCGGCCGCCGAGCCGTCGAACCAGGCCAGCAGGTCGGCCGCCGGCCGCACGGCACCGGCCTCGATGTCGGCGTTGCGTTGCCCCGCCGAGGCATACATCGGCGTCTCGACGCCCGTCCGTGCCCACGTGGCCAGGTTGCGCAGCGCGTCGGCGTTGGCCGCCACGTGCGCGAGCAGGTGCTTGCGCGTCCACCCGGGCAGCGCGCTGGGCGCCTCGAAGCCGGCCTCGCCGGTGCCGATGCCCGCCAGCGCGGCCCGCACCAGGCCGGTTCCCAGGGCGGCCCAGCGGCGGCCGTCCGTCGCGGTGCGCGTCATCCCGCCACCACCTCGTTGGCGACCGACCCGATGCCTTCGATCGTGCACACGACCCGTTGGCCGGCCGTGAGGTAGACCGGTGGCTTGCGCGCGTGGCCGACGCCGCCCGGGGTGCCGCTGGCGATGAGGTCGCCCGGGTTGAGCCGGATCATCGTCGACACGTACTCCACCAGCGCGACCGGGTCGAAGACCAGATCGCCGGTGGTGTCGGACTGCATCGTCTCGCCGTCCACGGTGGTGCTGATGGCCAGCGCCGGCCGCACCCCGCCCACCTCGTCCGGAGTCACCAGGTAAGGGCCCACCGGGGTGGTGGAGTCCCAGTTCTTGCCCTGGGTCCATTCCCGGGTCCGGAACTGCCAGTCACGGCACGTGACGTCGTTCATCACCGTGAACCCTGCGATGGCGGCCTCGGCTTCGGCGCCCCGTGCCCGGCGAACCGGCGTACCGATGACGACGACGAGTTCGGCCTCCCAGTCGAACTCGGTCGTCTCGTCAGGACGCACGATCGGGTCGGTGGCACCCAGCAGGGTGTCGGGGAACTTCGGGAACAGCGTCGGGTAATCCGGCAGCGGACGCCCCATCTCCTCGATGTGGGTCTTGTAGTTCAGCCCGACGCACACCACCTTCGACGGGTTCGCGACGAGCGTGGCGAACACGGCACCCTCGGCGGGGTAGGCCGTGCCCGCGGCGGACGCAGCGACGGTGCGCCAGTCGGCCCGGGCGAGGAGCTCACCGAGGTCGGCGGCACCGAGGTCGACCAGGGTGTCCCCCTCGACCCGGACGGCCCGAGTGCCGCCGGCGGTACGCAGGGTGGCGAGCTTCACTTCGACACCTCCACGCGATGCAGGGCCAGCTTCTCGAAGATCGGGGCGTCGCAGAAGCGGAAGAGGTCGAGCGCGTCGGAGTCGGACCCGTCCTGGCCGGCGTCGGCCTGGGCCGAGAACGGCACCCAGCTCGGCACCACGAACATGTCGCCGCGTTCGACGTTCCACGTGTAGTCGCCGACCGTCACCGTGCCCGCACCGTCGAACACCTGGTAGACCGACGACCCGGTCTCCTTGACCGGGGCCGTCGCGGCACCCCCGGCGACCCGGTGGATCTCGGTGCGGATCGTCGGCAGCACGTCGAGGCCGGTGTTGGGATTGGTGTAGCGCACGGCCGCGTGACCGGGCTCCACGGTGACCTCGTGGCCGGCGCGCTCGAGCTGCAGCTGGTCGCGCAGAGCGGCGTCGGTGTATTCCCAGCGGTAGGCCAGGAGCGGCGACTTCGGGGTCGGGCCCAGGAACCGCAGCGGGGACAGACCCGGACGCCCCCACAGCATCTCGGCCCGCGAGACGTCCGGGGTCTCCTTGGCGTCGAGCTCCTCGGGGCCGAACTCGAAGAACGTGGACTCGATCTCGTACTGGAACGGGATGTCGAGGCCGTCGATCCACGCCATCGCGTGCTGCGACGGGTTCTGGTGGGCATGCCACGCCCAACCGCCCTGGGGCAGGAAGTCACCGCGTCGCATCGGCACCGGGTCGGAGTTGACCACCGTCCACACCCCCTCGCCCTCCACGACGAACCGGAACGCGTTCTGCGTGTGACGGTGGTAGGGAGCGACCTCCTCGGGGCAGAGGTACTGGATGGCCGCCCACAGGGTGGGAGTGGCGTAGGGGCGGCCGCCGAGCGTCGGGTTCGCCAGCGCGATGGCGCGACGCTCGCCGCCCCGGCCCACCGACACGATCTCGCCCGCCTTCTCGGCCAGCCTGATCAGGTTCTGCCAGCGCCACAGGTGGGGGGCGGCCTTGCTCTGCGGGTGGAAGGGCATGAGGTCGCCGATCTCGTACCACAGCGGGATCAGCATCTCCTGCTCGAAGCCCCGGTAGAGCTCGATCAGTTCGGGAGTGACGCGCGGCTGGTTGGGCGCGTCCTTGGCCTCGAGGCGGACGGGCGTCGGGTGCGTGTTCGGCATCTCGTTCTTCCTGTGGTCGGGCGGTCGCGTGGTCGTGGTCGGGAGGGCCGCTGGGCTCATGCGGGTCTGGTGGCCATTCTCCGGCGCGGAGCCACCGAAGGCCAGTCGTCGGGGTCGGAGGGTGGTCGGCGTCCTACGTCGGCATCGTGGTGAACGGGAGCACGAGCCGCGACGGGTGGTCGGCGTCCCGGTAGATCCCACGTTGCCGTCGCACCAGGGCTGCGCGGCGACCCATTCGATGAAGTCGTAGGCGTCCTGTCCCAGCGACACCCCACCGGCGTTGTAGTTGCCGATGTGCAGCCCGACCGAGGCGCCGGTGCCCCGCAGGTCACCGATCACGTGCACGTAGCCCTCGGCCACCACGCGGGCGATGTCGCCGGCCTCGATGCAGCCGTCCCACATGGGAGACGGACGTCGTTGCGGCGGCATCGTCAGTGCGAGGGCCTGGAGCTCCTTGCCGTAGGGGCTCAGTGCCACCAGTGCCGGGCGCGGACGATCGTCGACGCCGTGGTAGGAATCGCCGGCCAGCGTGATGCCGTCGCGCATCGGCACGCGCAGGTCCTTGAGCACGGTGATCTGCTGCCGTCATCGGCTCGGCGACTACGGACTCATGCCGCGGGCTGCGCGAGCCCTGCGGGCGGCGCTGCCCGCAGTGCACATCGCCCTGCAGGGAGAACAGCTGAGCTCGCCCCTGGCGAAGGCCCTGCACGACGGCGTGCTCGACGTCGCCGTACTGCGCCCGTGTGCCGAACTGGACGGCCTGGTCACCAAGACGTTGCTGACCGAGCCGATCGTCGTGGCCGTCCCGGACGGACACCGGCTTGCCGGCCAGGACGAGGTGGACCTCGCGGACCTCGCGAACGAGGTCTTCGTCTCCTATCCCATGGAGGTCAGCGCCGTCGCCAAGACCCAGCGCGACGCCTGCCTGGCCGCCGGGTTCGAGCCGAACGTGCAGCTGACGGTGGCGGAGACGTCCACCCTGGTGACGTTCGTAGCGTCGGCCCTCGGGGTGGCGCTCGTGCCGCAGGGCGTGAACCAGGTGCGCATTCCCGGGGTTCGCTACCTCCCGTTGCGACCTGTGATCACGGTGCCGCTGCTCCTCGCCCGTCGTGACCGGCCCAACGAGGCCGTGACAGCACGCGTGGCCGCGGTCCTGGCCCGGCTGCGCTGAGGCCGCCGCCTCCGGCGCATCGCGGTCGCAGAAGAAGACTCGAAGAAACGCCGAAGAACTCCGAGAGCGGCTGCCCCGGATCACCGGCGGTGCTACAGCGGAAGTACGCCCCGGTGGCGCCGGGGCGATCCCGGAAGGGGAGGACCATGGAGACCCTGGATCGTCCGGTGGCGACCCGCGGTGATCGCTACGACACGTCGGCCGACGGCTTCCTGCTGACCGGCGTGCTGTTCCTGCTTCTGATGGGGCTCCTCGGACTGGCCTTCCGGGAACCGTCGGCCTGGTCGGCGGTGCTGGGCCAGGTGGCGATGATCGGCTCGGTGATCGGCGGCACCGTCGCGGCCTGGACGCTCCACCGTCACCCGCTGCACCGAGCGACCTGGATCGGCATGCTGCTGGGCACCCTCGTCGGCGCTCTGCTCGTCGTCCCGGCCGTGTTCGCCCTCTTCCTGCTCGGCCAGTTCGTCCCCACACCCTTCCCGGAGGAGGAAGGCCCCTGGGGGGCGGTCATCCTGCTGACCGTCGTCGTGGTGGCGTTTCTCGCGCTCTCTCTGTTCCGGGCGGTGCGGGACCTGGTGACCCGGAGCCGTGACGCCGGCATCGCGGCCGTGCGCCTCGGCGCGCTCGCGGTCATCCTCGCCGCCGTCTGGGTCTCCACGCAGCTCGGCGGCGAATCCGCCGAGGCCGGCATCTTCATGGTGCCGGTGGCAGCGGGCAGCGCCGCGGCCATCGCGGGCATCGGGTGGTTCGAGAAGAAGCGCGGCGAGGGCGCCGCAACGCCGGCACGCTAGACCTGGCCCCGCACCGCGCGCCACACGCTCTCGGCGTTGGCGCGTGCGCCTAGCATCGCCTGATGACCGACCTGACGCCCTACCTGCATCTGCCGGGAACAGCTCGTGACGCGTTGACCTTCTACGCCCGGGTCTTCGGGGGTGACGCTCAGGTGCACACCCTCGCCGAGTTCGGCAGGACAGACGGTCCCCCCGCTGCGGTCGCCCACGGCTCCCTGAGCAACGGCCCCGTGCGTCTCTTCGCCTCCGACGTCACCGGCGACGAACGCCCGTTCCACGGCGACGGCCTGATGCTGGCGCTGCTCGGGACGGCTCCCGCCGACACCCTGCGCGCGTGGTTCGCCGCCCTCTCCGAGGGTGGTGAGGTTGTCGACGACCTGCAGCGGCGGCCGTGGGGGGCTTTCGACGGCCGGGTCGTCGATCGCTACGGCCTGCCCTGGCTCATCGGTTTCGAGGTCGACGACACGGTGGGGTGAGGCACCCACCCCTGTACCGGGGCGCCTGAAGACTCGTCCGGGCGGGTGCCGGCCGGCGTCCGGGGGGGTGTCAGGCTTCCTCGGCCCCGGTCAGCCGGTGCACGCGCGCCTCGTACGGGGCCAGCGTGAGCCCGCCGCCGTCGCCGTGGCTTCCCAGCACGCGCACGGCGTGCGGGCCCGGGTCCGGAACGTCGAGGGGCGCGTCGGTCAGGTTCAGCTGGATCAGGAACCTGTCGTCACCGCTGCGCCGGACCCACCCGAAGTACCCGGCGCGATCGACGTCGCGGAACTCGATCTCGCCCAGGCGAAGGGCCGGCGACCGGCGCCGCAGGGCGATCAGGGCTCGATAGTGCTGCAGGACCGAGTCCGGGTCGGCCGACTGCTCGGCCGCGCTGAACCCCGGCGTGTCGTCGCGCCCCACGATCCAGGGAGTGCCGGACGAGAAGCCGCCCCCCGCAGAGGCGTCCCATCGCAGCGGCACGCGCGAGTGGTCGCGGGAACTGGTGAGCGTCTGCGCCCAGGCATCCGCCTCGGACACCCCGGCCTCGACCTGGGATCGGTAGCGGTTGAGCGACTCCACGTCGCGCAGATCGTCGAGGCCCTCGAAGGGCTGGTTGACGGCCGCCAGTTCCTGGCCCTGGTAGAGGAACGGCGTGCCCCGCATCGTGAGCAACAGCGTGCCCAGCAGCTTCCCGAGCGCCACGCGGTGCTCGGGGTCGGGATTCACCTTGCTGATCATGCGCGGGTTGTCGTGGTTCTCGAAGAAGAGGGTCAGCCAGTGGTTGCTGCCCAGCCGGTCCTGGTAGTCGACGAGGTAGCGCTTGTAGAACTCCAGGTCGTAGCGGTAGTCGTCGTAGCGGGTGTTGGCGCCCGACTCGAGGTGGTCGAAGCTGAAGATCAGGTCGAGTTCGCCCCGGTCGGCGCCCGTCAGCAGCTTGCCGGTCTCGACCCCGACCCCCGGGGTTTCGCCCACCATCAGCTTCGGTTCCCGCGACGCGTGACCCTCGAACGCTCGCTCGCGCAACTCGCGCATGAACTCGTGGAGACGGGGTCCGTAGAAGTAGTGCTCGACCCCGGCGACCTCCACCAGCTCGCCCACGAAGTCGTGGCCGTCGGGCAGGCCGGGGGTCTTCGAGATGAAGTTGATCACGTCCATGCGGAACCCGTCGATGCCGCGGTCGAACCACCACAGGCACACGTCGATGACCTCGTCGCGAACGCGCGGGTTCTCCCAGTTGAGGTCGGGCTGACCGGGCGCGAAGAGGTGCAGCACCCACCGGTCGATCTCGGGCAGCCACCGCCATGCGGGCCCGGAGAAGGCCGACTTCCAGTTGTTGGGCGGCTGGTCCGGGTGCTCGGGGTCGGCGGGCAGCAGGAAGTAGTACTCCCCGTAGGGCCCGTCGGGATCGGCCAGGGCCCGCTGGAACCATTCGTGCTGATCGGACGTGTGGTTCACGACGAGGTCGAGGATGATGCGCATCCCTCGGGCGTGGCAGCCGGCGATCACGGCGTCCAGCTGCTCCAGCGTGCCCAGTTCGGCCAGGACGGCCCGGTAGTCGCGGATGTCGTAGCCGCCGTCCTCCCACGGCGAGTCGAAGATGGGGCTGAGCCAGACGCAGTCGACGCCGAGGTCGGCCAGGTAGTCGAGCTTGCCGAGGATGCCCCCCAGGTCGCCGATGCCGTCGCCGTCGGAGTCGGCGAAGCTGCGGGGATAGACCTGGTAGAACACGGCCTGCTTCCACCACGTGGCCTCGGGCTCCCCGGCGTCGTGCTGGGGGACGTCCGGTTCGGCGTTGACGACGCCCAGCAGGGTCGGCACGAGGTCCGGCCCGGTGAACAGGTGTGCCAGGCGCGCGACGGTGCCCAGCCGAAGCCGTCCGACGAGCGGGTTGTCGACCCATTTGTTGGAGCGGCCACGTTGGTGGAGCATCTTGTCGATCAGGTCACGGCCGACCGGGTGGGCGTAGAAGTCGCGCAGCTGCGACGACTCGTCCAGCACCGGGTTGTCACGGCGTTTCCGCCTGTCGCTCCAGCGTCCCATCGCTCCCCCTCGGGCCCACGCGCGCCTCCTGGACGACCCTAGCAAGAGGCGCTCGTCGTGCAACGAGCGCGACGCTCGATGGGCGACGGCGAGGCAGGGGCTGGTCCGCCCTGGCGCGCGTGCTGGGGGTCAGGGTCGCCCCCAGGCAGCGTGAGCGACGGCGTCCATGGTGACGCTCGCGTGGGCCCCCGGGCCCCGGGTGCCCGAGGGACCGGCCCCCGCAGGAACGCCGACCCGAACTCGTCGAAGGCCCGGTCGGGATGGTGGAGTCAGCGCGGGCTCGCACTACGAGATGACGTAACTCTGCATCATGTCGTTGTCCTCGTGCTCGAGGATGTGGCAGTGCCACACGTACTCGCCCGTGAACGAGCTCTGGAAGGCCGTCACCGAGCCGGCGGCGTTCGCTCCGAAGGGCACGACGATCCTCGTCACCTCTCCGGGCATGGCCGTGACGGTGTCCTTCCAGCCGCGTTCGTTCGCGGGGGCGGCGGTAGCGCCGCCCTTGAGGAACGGCGTGACGGGCGGTGGCGGGTAGCTGCCGGTGCCCTCGACCAGAGGGAGCGTGTAGCCTGCGGCGGCCTGGTAGCCGGCGACGTCGAACTTCTGCCGGTTGAGCACCTGGAACTGGGTGAAGTGCAGGTGGATCGGGTGGGCGTCGCCGGTGGTGTTGATCAGGTCCCACTGTTCGAGCGTGCCGCGGGCGACGGTGGTGCGCTCGGACGTGTGGAACATGCGGTTGTTCAGCAGCGCCATGACCGGAGCGCCAGCGGCGTCGAGGATCTCGACCAGGGTCATGCTCCGGGTCGCGGCCACGGGACGCGCCGCGGTGGCCAGTGGCGTGATGGGGACGGCGCGCAGGGACGCGGGCAACGGGCTCGTCCAGCCGGGCGCGGCGGTCACGGTGAACTGCATGAGGTCCGGCAAGGCCATGCCACCTCGTCTCGCGGCTCGGGGGCCGTTGGGGAAGGGCACGGGTGCGTCGTTCGTGAGACGCACGAGCGTGCCGGCAGGGAGGGGGGCGAAGTCGATCACGAGATCGGCCCGCTCCCCCGGGCCCAGGAGCAGCTTGGACAGCGCGACGGGTGCGTTGAGGAGCCCGCCGTCGGACCCGATCTGGACGAAGGTGAGCGTGGTGCCGAGAGACGACTTGAGCTTGAGGTTGTAGTAGCGAGCGTTGGAGCCGTTGTAGACGCGGAACCGGTACTTGCCCCGGTCCACGGCGAGCGTGGGCCAGATCTTGCCGTTGACCGTCGCGACGTCGCCGAAGAACTCCGGCGCCCAGGGGCGAGGCGTCGTGGGATTCATGTTGGGTGGGTAGCCGAAGGTGCCGTCGGCGTTGAACATGCGGTCCTGGAGAACCAGCGGCTGCTCGTACGGCGGCGCGGGTAGCCGGGTCCCGTCGCCGGGGTCGTCGCCATTGCGGAGGAGGTAGCCGCCGGCCAGTCCGGCATACACGTTGAGCCGGGTGATCCCCAGGGCATGGTCGTGGTACCAGATGCCGGCCGCTTCCTGCGAGTTCGGGTAGTGGTAGGTGAACTCGGCTCCGGGCAGGAAGGTGTCGGTCGGACCCCCGTCGTTGTCCGGGTCGGTGTTGCCCCCGTGGAGGTGCGTGGCAGCCCGGGGACCCGTGTCGTCGTGGCTGCCGGTCGGGACGAGAGCGCCGTCGATCGCTGCGGCGAGCGGGTGCGCGCCGAGCCGGTTCCGTACCGTGAGATCGAGCGGTGTGCCTTGCCGCGCCACGATCACCGGCCCGAGGTAGGTCTGACTACCGGCCACCGCGGATCCCCCCACGCTCACTGTGCGATAGGCGAAGGTGGGGGTCGGGGCCAGGGCGGCGTGGAACTGGTGGGTGGCGTTCACCATCTCGATCGTCGCCGTGGCTTCGGCGGTGGCGTCGACGACCCCGAGGGTGGCGAGCGTCGGCAGCTGCTCGGTGAAGGGCGTGACGCCGACCGGGACGAGGGCCCGGGCCGCGGTCCCCCCGCCCAGAGGGAGCAGGAGTCCCGCACTGACGGCCGTGCCGGCCCCGATCAGGTTTCGTCGTGTGATTCCCATGAGTTGTCCCCCCGCTCGACATGCGTCCCGGACGCGGAATGGGAACGTCCTACTCTGCCCCCCAAGGCCACGTCAAGAGTCGCCTGCGGCAGCTGTAACGGGAGCATCCTCCCTTGTAACGGCTGCTTTCCCGACGTCGGGTCGGCGGTTCCCCCACGCGAATTGCGCTGTGTTCCGACGACGCGCTCCGGCAGGAAGAACCGCCATGACACGGTGGTGGAGAGGTCACAGCAGAATGGGCTCACAGGGCGTGAGGGCGGCGGCCTCGCTCTCCTCGTCCGAGACGACTACTTCCCCGCGAGGGAGTAGGTGTCGATCACCCAGCCGTCGACGTTGATGAAGGTGAAGGTCAGCCGGTCCGGCGTCACCGTCACCAGCTGGGCGCCCCAGGTGGTGCTGTAGCGCGACGCGCTCCCGCCCACCGGGGTGGTGAAGTCGTAGCGCTCCGCGCCGCCCAGACCGTTCACGAAGTACACGATGCCGTCGCGCATGATGCGTTCGTAGGAGTGGGCATGGCCCGAGATGACCGCGTCGGCGCCCCACTCCGCGAAAGGCCACTGCAGGTCGGGGGTCGAGCCGTGGGTCGTGTCGGACGAGTAGGGCGGGTGGTGGTCGTAGACGATGTTCCACGTGGCGGTGGACGCCGCCAGCTGCTCCTTCAGCCAGAGCGCCTGAGGCGAGGTGCTGGTGATCCCCTCGGGCTCGCGAGGGTCGGAGTCGAGCACGAAGAAGTGGATCGGGCCCTGCACGAAGTCGTAGAAGCGCTCGTTGCCCGAGCTGTTGGCGAAACCCCGGCCGGGCAGGTCGAAGTAGGTCAGGTAGGTGTCCGGTGCGGGCTCGGCGTCGATGTGGTCGTGGTTGCCCATCGCGGGGAAGAACGCGTTCGTGCTGGCACGTCCGTTCGGGCAGCGCCCGCCGGTGGTGGTGATGTCGGCGAGCCAGCGGCAGTAGTAGGCGCCGGTGGACTCGTCGTACTTGGCCGTGCCCTTGCCGCCGGCGGTGGCGTAGTAGCCGTCGCCGACCGTGAGGATGTAGGCCGGGTCCCACGACGCCACCAACCTGGCCACGGCCGCCTCGCCGGCGTCGTCCATGCCGTAGTCGCCGATGACGGCGAACGACGTGGGCGGGGCCGGCGTGGGCGACGGCGTCAGGCTGGACGATGCCGTGCCGCCCGGGCTACCGGGAGACGTCCTGGGGGCGGATGGAGCGGCGAGCCCACAGCCGACCGCGGACACCACCAGCACGGCAGCGACGAGAGCGACGAGCCAGGTGCGGGCCGCGCTCGCGGGCCATCGCCGCATGTGGGAGCCTCAGTTCGAGAGAGAGAGCCTGTCGTGCCTGGAACGCCCCGATCATACCCAGGTGGGCTGCGCCGACCTGACGCGGTGGCCGGGTCCCCTCGGATCGACCGACGTCGGAGTGGGGCCGGTACCGATGACGTACGTTGTCAGGGCCCGACGGAGGTGGGAACCACGCGGTCGGACGCGCGACAGAGGGAACGACGATGGCGCACTTCACGTTCACGAGTCCGTTGTGGCGCTGGGAAGCCCAGCAGACGTGGCGCTTCGTCACCGTTCCCGCCGACCTGTCCGACGAGATCGCCGAGCTGGCCGGGCCGAGCGGTGGCTTCGGGGCCGTCCGCGTCGAGGTCCGTGTGGGCCGCACCACCTGGCGCACCTCGTTGTTCCCCGACGCC
>Ga0073899_10002536_pt1 | contig 16420 bp, 14 predicted proteins | sample KloWWTmetaKNB5Ph_FD_88975 | JGI IMG/M metagenome (GOLD analysis project Ga0073899, IMG submission 88975) | Active sludge microbial communities from Klosterneuburg, Austria, studying microevolution and ecology of nitrifiers - Klosterneuburg... | ecosystem: Engineered > WWTP > Aerobic digester >...
ATGGCCAAGGCCTCGCATTCAGGGGCCACAATCATACCCGAATCGTTCGACGCCGGTTTCGGCTGGGAGTGCTCAGGCCGTGCGGACCCCGCCCGCAGCGGACTCGATGGTCTCGAAGGCGCACAGATCGTAGTTCGCTCCACGCCGAACGAGACGGCTGAGGCGGAACTGGCGCGCGCCGTCCTGCTCATGCACTTCAATAAGCTGGCCTGGCGAATACCACAACGAAGGCAGGATGATGCGGGCCGACGTTTTCAGCGCCGCCGATTCCGGCAACAGAAATCCCTGCTGATAGGGGTCGCGGCCGCTTTTCAGGCCAGAAGACTGACGTACTGCAACCATGCGCGGCAGCCCAGGCAACACTTCAACACCGGCCACCAGGGTGCCGTCCTCGCGATACATCAACCAGCTCAGATCGCCGAGAAGGAAGCGATCGCCATCGGGCGGACGTATGCCCACCAGTTGGTGATGTGCCAGCCGCTCTCCCAGTGCCTGACGCTGGAGCCTGAAGCCTGCCACGGATTGATCGAGCAAATCCCAGCGCTCGTAATCCAGGCCCAGTCGTTCAGCGTCGCGCTGATGGCGTTCATGGGCGTGTTCGGGTCCATCGACTTCCTGCGCACGCTCGCCGAAGGTCAGCAGCGAGATGTCGTCGCGGAGGCGATGCAAGGAGTTGTCGCCGCGTGGCTGGCGAAACACGACGCCCTCGATGGCGAAGCCGATGGTCAGCCAGTCGCCAGTGAGCTTGAGTTGGCCCTCGGATTTTCGGCGCGGAAAGCGCCGTCCTGCGGTGCCGCGGCCCCATGGGCGATACAGCGAAAGCAGCAGGCGGGCACCGGCATCGGTCGAGCAGTCCTCGCCCAGTCCGAGTGAAGCGGGCCTGGCACCGCGCTTGAACTGCGCGAGCACAGCCTGAATCTGGGTCGCCAGTGTGCTGCCGTCGAAGCGCAACCGAGCGGGCGTGTGGGGCAGAAGCCCGATTGGGCGCAGACCGACATCACTGTTGAGGTCGATGCCATAGTCGGCGGCCTTGGTGTCTTCCTCCGCCGAGCTCAGGCTGCAGTAAGGGGCGAAACGCTGTGCCCAGCGGATTACCCAGTTCAGCTCGCGTTCACTGCGACCATAGGGATTGGCGAGATCGGTCAGCAGGATGGAAACGTAGGCTTCCAGCGCACTTTGTGCGTGCCACACTTCGTTGAGCGAATCGGAGACGCGGATGCGGTGGACGCCGGCGCGTACCGCAGCCGCATGGCTGGTGTGGATTTCCCGCCAGCAACCCTCGGCTACGGTACGTCGGGCACGGAAGTACTCGAATAGCTCCAGCCCGGTGTAGTGGGTGCGGCGCTGGGCGAGCAGGGCGCGCTGATCGTCCAGCGTGCCGGCTGCCGCATCGATTCGGGCAATCTGGGCATAGGAGCGCGACAGGGTGCGCCACAGTCTCAATACCTGCAGCAGGATTTCATTTCCCTTGCTGTCGGGCGGCAGTGGCTGGCCGGCATAGCTGCGTGCGGTCTCGTCCTGGGTGCAGGCGATCATCTCGCGTGCTGCTTCCAGTACCTCGAGGTGCTGGTTGGGCGCCGGCGCTGCTTCCAGCAGCGCTTCGGTCATCTGTATCAGCGTCGCATGCGTGCGCGGGACGTCGGTCGGGTGCAGCTTCTGCAGCAGATCGAGACAGGCGGCCGGGTTGGAAAAATCCATGTCTGTATGCCTCTGGAGAAGGGACCGTGACGGCTCAGTGCCGAGCGGCGAGTGCGTCGTCGATGGCGCGTGCCAGTGCGACCGGGTCGGCTCCGGGATGGCTGGTGCCGGCGCGCTGCGCCTGGCCCCAGACCGGCTCCGGGAAGTGACGGTCGTCGTGATAGCGTGGAATCACGTGCCAGTGGAGGTGCGGCACCATGTTGCCCAGACTTGCGAGGTTGATCTTGTCGGGGTTCAGCAACAGACGCAGTGCATGTTTGGTCGCCATCACTACATCAAACAGATGGCGTCGATCAGCCGTCAGGAGATCGCTCATCTCGGCAACGTGCTCGTTCCAGACCACGCGGCAGAATCCGGGGTGGGCCTCGTCATCGACACGGATCACGCGGCAGCGTCCGTCTTCCCAGACGACTTGTTCAGCGGAGGAAACACACAGCGGACAATCCATGGTCAATTCCCGACGGCATTCAATGCGAATGAGCGTGGAACTCTAACTCTTCCGTCTGCCGCCGGCGAGGAACTCTTACGCACTGCTTTTGTTGCGACGTGGATAGTCCTGCGCCACCGTCTGCGTTTCGGTCATCGTCACGGGTTCGCCATCGTGGAATGCGAACAGATTGCCGGGGGCAATCTGCGTCCATTGTTCGTTGTCGGTCAGCGGCGTGGTGGCAATGACGGCGACGCGGTCGAGCGGGGAAGTGACCTGGTTGAAGTCGATCGTGAGGTCTTCATCGGATAGGTGCGCAACCGGAAAGGGTGCCTTGCGCACGATGAAACACAGCCGCGAGGAGCAATGTGCAAACAGACTGTCACCATCCGACAACAGAAAGTTGAACTCGCCGCAATGGCCGATTTCAAGGGCTAGCGCGCGCAGCACGCCGTGCAATGTTGCGATGTCGCGTGTGCCCTGCGGAAAGTGCTGCGCCATGCGGTCCAGGATGTAGCAGAAGGCGAGCTCGGAGTCGGTCGTGCCGACGGGCTGGAAGCGCCCTGACAGCTCGGGCGCAAACGCCTTGAGGTTGCCATTGTGGGCGAAGATCCAGTAGCGCCCCCACAGCTCGCGCTGGAAAGGGTGGGTGTTTTCCAGCCGGACGGTGCCCTGGGTCGCCTTGCGGATGTGAGCGATGACATTGAGCGAGCGGATCGGGTAGTGCTTGACCAGCTCCGCGACCGGTGAATCAGCGCTCGGACTGGGGTCGAGAAAGACGCGAGCTCCGCCGTCCTCGAAAAAGGCGATGCCCCATCCGTCGCGGTGGTGGTCAGTGAGGCCGCCGCGGGCGCGAAAGCCGGCGAAGGAAAAGCAGATATCGGTCGGCACATTGCAGTTCATGCCGAGCAGCTGGCACATCGGAGTCTCCGTGGCGTCGAGCGTAAGGCCAATCAGTATAGCGAAGCCGTGTGCGACCAACCGCCGCGAGGGGCGCTCAGTGGGCGTTCAGTGGGCGCTCATGGGGCCGCAGGCGGAGCGGCGATGCTGGCGGTGGTCAGTGCACCGTGGCGATCGATGAGCCAGTCGGTCAGCGTTGCCCCGCCCCACATGGCTGCCAGCGTGGCCCAGGAGGTGACGGCGAACACTGCCGCCCCGGAAATGCCCGCCCCGACCGCGCAGCCGCCTGCGAGCATGCCGCCAAAGCCCATCAACACGGCGCCGACGATGTAGCGGCGCATTGCATGACCGCCCTGAAAGCCTTCCAGCTTCAACTCACCGACCAGTAGCGCGGCGGCGAAGGAGCCGAGGAAAACTCCCGGCACCATGCCCAGGTCGAAGTTCAGCGGCTGGCCAGGCGGCGACAGCACCAGCATCAGCACATCGGCCGACGGGCCGGTGAATGACATGCTCTGCACGGCAGTCGGCGCGAACACCAGGGTCGACATGCGGTAGGTGAACCACCATGCGCAGCCCACCGCCAGACCGGCACCGATGCCGCCGATCCAGCCCCAGGTGCCGATGCGCCGACGCCACGCGAACCAGGCGCCGGCCGCCAGCCACAGCAGGCCGAACAGCAGCCCGCCGCCATTGCCGATGCCGGTCCACGCCAGCAGGTCGCGGGCGTTACCGCCTTCGATCGTCCACAGCTGGCCGAGCGTTTCACGCCACGGTGACAGAATGCCGCTCATCGAGGCCTGCGCCGTGACCGCGAAAATCAGTCCTGACAACAGCGCGCGCAGATTGCCGTTGGCGGCCAGTACTAGCAGCCGGCTGGAGCAGCCCCGGGCCAGCACCATGCCGACGCCAAACAGCAGGCCACCGATCAGCGAGCCCGACAGGCTGCCGCGGCTGGAGAGCTGACGCACGTTGGCAGTGTCGAAGGCGCCGAGCAGAATCAGCCCCTGAGTGAGGATCAGCGCCGACGAAAACGCCAGCAACCAGATCGACAGCTTTGAGCCCCCCTGGGCGCGTGCCACATCGACCACGGCTGCGCGCAGGCAGAAGCGAGAACGTTGGGCGAAAAAGCCGAACAGCGCGCCAATGGCGAGACCGCCAAGCGCAAGGCTCGTGTCCTCGCCCAGCCAGTCGATCAGGTCGACCGATGCGTCCATCTGTCCTCCTGCGCCGGTAACGCAAGGCCGGCTTCGTCAGCGTCAAAGAATATAAGAATGTGACGAATTGCTGGGGATTAAATTGACGTGCGGCAAGCCGGGTGGCGCCTGCAGCCGGTTCCGGTCAGGGGCGCAGGAAGGGTGCCGTAAGGATCTCGGCGGCTGCGCTGCAGGACCTGAGCCTGCGGGGGAAATCGAGGGGCGATCTGGGCTCGATCCCGCAGTCCGTGAGGGACCTGGCTGCTACGCAGCAGGCCGGGGAACTGTCCGGATCAGGAAAAGAGCCGCAGACTCATATGGGCTGCGGCTCATGTCCTTCAGTTCCGGGATCAGGCAGGGGCTTGGCTCAGCCGCCGAGTTTCTTCTTCAGCAACTCGTTCACCTGGCCGGGGCTGGCCTTGCCCTTGCTGGCCTTCATCACCTGGCCGACCAAGGCGTTGAAGGCCTTGTCCTTGCCGGCCCGAAACTCTTCGATCGATTTCGGATTTGCTGCCAGCACGGCGTCGATCATTGCCTCGATCGCGCCGCTGTCGGTGACCTGCTTCAGGCCCTGCGTGTCGATGATCTCGTCAGCCGTGCTGCCTTCGGCGTTCCACAGTGCCTCGAACACCTTCTTGCCGATGGCGTTGGAAATGGTGTTGTCGGCAATACGCGCGATGAGGCCGGCGAGCTGTGCGGGCGAGACCGGCGATGTGGCAATGTCGAGCTCGGCCTTGTTCAGGCGTGCGGCGAGATCGCCCATCACCCAGTTGGCACACGGCTTGGCCAGCGTTGCACCGGCGGCTGACACGCAGGCCTGGTAATAGTCGGCCACTTCCCGGGTTGCGGTCAGCGTGGTCGCGTCATAGGCCGACAAACCGTAGTGGTCGATGAAGCGCGCCTTCATGGCGTCCGGCAGCTCCGGAAGCTCGGCCTGCACGCGCGCCTTCCAGTCGGGGGCGATGATCAACGGCAGCAGGTCGGGGTCCGGGAAGTAGCGGTAGTCGTGGGCGTCTTCCTTCGAGCGCATCATGCGTGTTTCGCCGCTGTCAGGGTCGAACAGCACGGTGGCCTGCTGGATGCGGCCAGCGTCTTCCAGGGTGTCGATCTGCCACTGCACCTCGTAGTCGATGGCCTGCTGCAGGAAGCGGAAGGAGTTCAGGTTCTTGATCTCGCGCCGGGTGCCCAGCTCGGTCTCGCCCTGTTTCCGTACCGACACGTTGGCGTCGCAGCGAAACGAGCCTTCCTGCATGTTGCCGTCGCAGATGTCGATCCAGCGCACCAGCGCATGCAGGGTACGGGCGTAGGCGACCGCTTCGGCCGACGAGCGCATGTCGGGTTCGGACACGATCTCGAGCAGCGGCGTGCCGGCGCGGTTGAGGTCGATGCCGGTCATGCCGTGAAAGTCCTCGTGCAGGCTCTTGCCGGCGTCTTCCTCAAGGTGGGCACGGGTCAGGCGAACGGACTTCTCGTAGGCCTGGTCGCCCTCGCCGACGCGGATCGTGATCACGCCGCCCTGTACCACGGGCAGGTCCATCTGACTGATCTGATAGCCTTTCGGCAGGTCGGGGTAGAAGTAGTTCTTGCGCGCGAACACGCTCTTTTCGGCAACGTGGGCGCCGATCGCCAGGCCGAAACGAATCGCACGCTCGACGGCGCCGCGGTTCAGGACCGGCAGCACGCCGGGCAGGGCAATGTCCACCGCGCTCGCCTGGCGGTTGGGTTCGGCGCCAAATGCGGTGCTGGCGCCGGAAAAAATCTTGCTGGCGGTGTTGAGCTGGGCGTGGACTTCCAGCCCGATCACGACTTCCCAATCGGTTCTGCTCATGGTCGTTTCTCTTGTTGCGGTTCGCCGCGAAGCCTCAATGGCATTCGCCGCTGGCCCGATCGACGATGATCGGCCATACGTAATCGAAAGTGCCGCGGGTGCAGCGCCGCGTGCAGTCGGAAAAACCGATCGTCACCTGCTGGCCCTGCTCCCAGATATTGATCGTGCAGCCGTCCTGCGCGCGCAGTTCGACGTTTGGCGTGCGGCGTGTCTGGGCAAAGGGGCCGTCGAAGCGGCAACTGCCGCGGCGCGGTATGTCCACGGTCGCACTGAAAGCCTTGATCTCCGACTGACTGATGTCGAGCATGGCCGTCGCCGCATAGCCGGCTTCGTCGCGGAAGCGACAGTTGGCCTTGATGTCGAGCGGCCGCAGCGGCATCGGCTTCAGGCGGCCGGGCGCGGCGCTGGAGGGCGCCTGCTCGGCGGGCTCTGAAGGTGGTGCCGACGGTGGCGAGGCGCAGGACGCCAGCAGGCCGGCCGCCAGCGCAGCCAGCCCGGTACGACGCGTTTGGCGCAGCAGGGCGTTCATCGTGGCGTGGATCAGGCGGCGTCGGCCGGCCGGCAGCTGTGCCAGTCGGTAGCCTGCTGGAAGCGGTGTGCACTGTGGAGCAGGCGCGCCTCGCTGAAATAGTCGCCCACCAGTTGCAGACCGATTGGCAGGCCGTCGACGCCGAAGCCGCAGGGCTGCGAAAGGCCGGGCAGGCCGGCAAGGTTGACGGCAATGGTGTAGATGTCCGACAGGTACATCTGCACCGGGTCGTCCGCCATCTGGCCGAGTGCCCAGGCGGTGGTCGGGGTGGTCGGGCCGGCGATCAGGTCGCACTGCTGCAGCGCGGCCTGGAAGTCCTGCGCGATCATCCTGCGCAGGCGCTGAGCCTGCAGGTAGTAGGCGTCGTAGTAGCCGTGTGACAGCACATAGGTGCCGACCAGGATGCGGCGCTTGACTTCGGCGCCGAAGCCTTCGGCGCGGCTCTTGCCGTACATGTCGGCGAGATCGCCGTATTCGGCTGCACGGTGGCCGAAGCGCACGCCGTCGAAGCGCGACAGGTTGCTTGAGCACTCGGCCGGAGCGATCACGTAGTAAGCCGGGATCGCCAGTCTGGCGTTGGGCAGCGACACCTCGACCGTGGTGGCGCCGAGCGCACGGTACTGCGTCAGCGCGGCCTCGACCGCTGCGCGCACGTCGTCGGCCATGCCCTCGGCGAAGAATTCGCGTGGCAGACCGATGCGCAGGCCTTCGAGCGGGCGGGTGCCCGAACACGGCGCCGCGAGCAGCGCAGCGAAGTCTTCGTGCGGACGCTCCAGGCTGGTGGAATCGCGCGCGTCGAAGCCGGTCATTGCTGACAGCAGCAGGGCGCAGTCTTCGGCGCTGGCACCGAAGGCTCCGCCCTGATCGAGCGACGAGGCGTAGGCAATCATGCCGTAGCGGCTCACCAGGCCATAGGTCGGCTTGATGCCGGTAATGCCGCAGAAAGCCGCCGGCTGGCGCACCGAGCCGCCGGTGTCGGTGCCGGTGGCAAGCGGCGTCAGGCGCGCAGCCACTGCCGCGGCCGAGCCGCCCGAGGAGCCCCCCGGCACATGTGCCGTGTTCCAGGGGTTGCGGACTGCGCCGTAGTACGAACTCTCGTTCGAAGAGCCCATCGCAAACTCGTCCATGTTGGTCTTGCCCAGGCTGACCACGCCGGCGCTCTTGAGCAGACTGACGACGTGCGCGTCGTAGGGGCTGACGAAGTTTGACAACATCTTCGAACCGCAACTGGTCAGCACCCCTTCGGTGCAGAACACGTCCTTGTGCGCCAGCGGGATGCCGGTCAGCGCGCCCGCATCACCAGCGGCAATGCGTTCGTCGGCAGCGCGGGCCGAAGCCAGCGCTCCGTCATGGTCAACCGTGATGAAGGCGTTTAGCCGGGGGTTCAGGGCGTCGATGCGATCGAGGAACAGCGTCGCGAGCTCGACGCTGGAGATCTGCCGTGCATCGAGCGCACGGCGCAGTTCCGGAAGGGAAGCGTGGATCATGGGTTCGGCAAGTCAGGTGGAGGGCACGGGCGAAGTGGAGGGCGAGGATCTGGGTGGCAAGGGTCAAGGGGCCGCGAGGCGGATCACTCGATGACCTTGGGCACCAGATAAAGCCCGGCCTCGGTCTGCGGCGCGATCTGCTGGAAGGCTCCGCGGTGGTCATTTTCGGTGACGACGTCGTCGCGCAAACGGGTGGCAAGCTCCTGCGGATGGCTCATCGGCTCGACGCCGGTGGTGTCGACCGCCTGCATCTGTTCGATGAGATCGAAAATGCCGTTCAGCTTGTTGCGGGTGGCGTCGATTTCGACCTCGGAAAGGGCGACTCGCGCGAGACGGGCGAGGTGCCCGACCTGATCATTGGACAGCGACATGAGGTAACAAAACCTGCTTAATCCACAAAGGTTTGTAGGTTATCATAACCGTCTTTGCCCCGCCTTTCGGGGCTATACCTCTTGGCGGTAGCGGATGAGGCGCTCGCGCTGCGGCAGGTGGTCCATTCAACGCGGCACGCGGCTCAACCTCTCCACCGCTTTCGGAAGACTTCATGTTCGGTTTCCTGCGCTCCTATTTTTCCAACGATCTCGCGATCGACCTTGGTACGGCCAATACGCTGATCTACGTGCGCGGCAAGGGCATCGTGCTCGACGAACCCTCGGTAGTGGCGATCCGTACCGAAGGCGGGCCCAACGCCAAGCGCTCGATCCAGGCCGTCGGCCACACGGCCAAGCAGATGCTGGGCAAGACGCCCGGCAACATCACGGCCATCCGGCCGATGAAAGACGGGGTGATCGCCGACTTCGTCGTGACCGAACAGATGATCAAGCAGTTCATCAAGAAGGTGCACGATTCGCGTCTGTTGTCGCCCAGTCCGCGGATCATCATCTGCGTGCCCTGCGGCTCCACCCAGGTCGAGCGCCGAGCGATTCGCGATGCAGCCCTGGCTGCGGGTGCCTCCAAGGTTTTTCTGATCGAGGAGCCGATGGCCGCCGCCATCGGCGCGGGTCTGCCGGTGTCGGAAGCAACGGGCTCGATGGTCGTGGACATCGGCGGCGGCACCACTGAAGTCGGCGTGATCTCGCTGGGCGGCATCGTGTATTCGGGCAGCATCCGGGTCGGTGGTGACAAATTCGACGAGTCCATCGTCAATTACATCCGCCGCAACTATGGCATGCTGATCGGCGAGACCACCGCCGAGAAGATCAAGAAGGAAATCGGCTCCGCCTTTCCCGGCTCCGAGGTGCGCGAGATGGAAGTCAAGGGCCGCAATCTGGCCGAAGGGATTCCGCGCAGCTTCACGATTTCGTCCAACGAGATCCTCGAAGCGCTGACCGAGCCGCTCAACCAGATCGTGTCCGCGGTCAAGATCGGTCTCGAACAGACACCCCCCGAGCTTGGTGCCGACATCGCCGAGCGCGGCATGATGCTGACCGGCGGCGGCGCGCTGGTGCGCGACCTCGATCGCCTGCTGATGGAAGAAACCGGCCTGCCGGTGGTCGTCGCCGAGGAGCCGCTGACCTGCGTCGCGCGCGGTTGCGGCATGGCACTCGACAAGATGGACGAGCTCGCTTCCATCTTCACCTACGAGTGATCGGCTGCCCTGGCTCGAACACCGGGGCGTGCTTGCATCATTGCCCTTCACCTGACGGCCCCTGATTTTCCGGATGCCTTTCGTCGGCCATCAGCCTCCCCCGATCTTCAAACGCGGACCCGCGCCCCTGGCACGCCTGTTCGCCTTCGTTGCCATCTGCCTGTTGCTGCTGGTGGCTGACCTGCGGTTCCGCTACCTCGAAGTGGTTCGCCATGCGCTGTCGGTCGTCACCTATCCCTTGCAGATGGCCGCGGCTACGCCAGCCGACTTCGTCGGCAATGCCTCGCGCTACTTCGCCACGCTGATCGAGGTTCAGCGCGAGAATGCCGAATTGCGCCGCCAGCAACTGAGCTCGGGCGAGCGCCTGCTGCGCTTCGAGCTGCTCGCGCAGGAAAATGCCCATTTGCGTGGCTTGCTCGACATGTCGCGCCGCGTCGAGGTCAAGAGCATCGCCGCCGACATTCTGTACAACGCGCCGGACCCCTTCGCGCGCAAGGTCATCCTCGATCGTGGCGCGCAGCAAGGGGTCGAGGCGGGACAGGCGGTTGTCGATGCGAAGGGCGTCGTCGGCCAGGTCACACGCGTGCATCCGGTGCAGTCCGAGGTCACGCTGCTGACTGACCGCAATCAGTCAATGCCGGTCATGGTGGTGCGCAACGGGGTGCGCGGCGTGCTTTTCGGCAGCGGCCACGGACGCCTGGAGATGCGCTTCGTGCTGGCCGACGCCGATATCCGTGAGGGCGACCAGCTCGTCACCTCGGGCCTGGACGGGGTCTTCGTGCCCGGCCTGCCGGTGGCGAACGTCGTCGGTGTCGGCCGTGCGTCCGACGCCTTCGCCCGTATCGACTGCGAACCGCTGGCGGCGATTGAAACCAGCGTGCAGGTGCTGGTGATCGGCCGTACGACCTATCCGCCGCCGCCGCCGCCGCCACAAGACCAGCTGGAGCGCTGAGCCATGCAGTCGACCCATCGTTCCAGCCGTATCCTGCTGCCGGTCAAGCTGTGGTTCGTGTACCTCAGCCTCTTCCTCGCGCTCGGGCTCGAGTACGTTCCCTCCGGGCGTGTCCCGGGCGTCCCTGACTGGATGGCGCTGGTGTTGGCCATCTGGTGTGTGCGCGAACCGCTGCGCATCGGCATGGGTGTGGGTTTCGTATTTGGTTTGCTGGTCGATGTCGGGCAGGGCGCGGCAATGGGTCAGCATGCGCTGGCCTATGTAGTGCTGGCCTATCTGGCCAATGCGGCGGCGCGGCGCGTGCTGTGGTTCCCCTTGCTGCAGCAGGCGGTGCATCTGTTTCCGCTGTTCGTGCTGTCGCAGGTGCTGATGCTGGTCGTGCGCTTGCTGGCTGGCGCCAAGTTTCCGGGGTGGTGGTACTTCCTCTCCAGCCTGAGCAGCGCGCTGCTGTGGGCGCCACTGTCGTTCCTGCTGATGTTGCCGCAGTACCAGCCGGTGGACCGCGATGACAACCGTCCGATCTGAGGCGGCTGCACGATGACTGAATTCCGCGCACCCGCCCAGGAACTTGCCCGCTTTCGTCTGCGTGTGGTGGTGGCGATGATGTTTGTCTGCATCTGTCTGGGTCTTCTTGCGGCGCGTTTTTACTACCTGCAGGTGCTTCGCCACAGCTACTACCTGACGCGCGCCGAGGACAATCGCATTGCACTGCTGCCGACCGTGCCCAACCGCGGCACCATCGTGGACCGCAATGGTGTGGTGCTGGCGCGCAACTACGCTACCTACACGCTCGAGATCACGCCTTCGCAGGTCGACAACGTCGAGGTGACCCTGGACGAGCTGGCCACGCTGGTGGCGATCGAGCCGCGTGATCGTCGCCGCTTCATGAAGCTGCTCGAGGAGAGCCGCAACTTCGACAGCGTGCCGGTACGCAGCCGTTTGAGCGATGAAGAGGTCGCGCGCATCGTGTCGCAGCGCTACCGCTTCCCCGGGGTCGAGGTGAAGGCCAGGCTGCTGCGTGATTATCCGCAGGGCACAGTGGGTTCGCATGTCGTCGGCTATATCGGGCGCATCAACCAGCGCGACCTCGATCGCATCGAGGAGGCCGGCACCGAGGCCAATTACCGGGGCTCGCAGCACATCGGCAAGGCCGGACTGGAGCTGTTCTATGAAGCGGATCTGCATGGCAGTACAGGGATCGAGCAGGTCGAGGTCAATGCCGGCGGACGGGCCGTACGCGCCCTGTCGCGCACGCCGCCGACTCCGGGCAACGATCTGGAGCTGACGCTCGATATCGAACTGCAGCGGGTGGCGGAGTCCGCCTTCGGCGAGCGTCGCGGCGCACTGGTGGCGATCGAGCCAGCGACTGGCGGTTTGCTGGCACTGGTATCGACACCGACCTTCGACCCAAATCTGTTCGTCGATGGCATCTCGACGCAGGACTGGAAGGCCTTGAACGACTCGCCCGATCATCCCTTGCTGAACCGCGCGATTTATTCGGCCTATCCGCCGGGTTCGACTTTCAAACCCTTCATGGCGCTCGCCGGGCTGGAAACGGGCAAGCGCACGGCCAAGCAGGCGATCTCCGACATCGGTTACTTCAACCTTGGCAATCATCGCTTCATGGATGACAAGGTCGGTGGACACGGCATGGTCGACCTGCACAAGTCCATCGTCGTGTCATGCAACACCTATTACTACCAGCTTGCCAACGATCTCGGCATCGACAACATTGCCAGGTTCATGGGGCAGTTAGGTTTTGGTTCGCGCACCGGAGTCGACTTGCCTGGTGAGGCGGCCGGCGTGCTGCCCTCGCCGGAATGGAAGCGCCAGCGCTTCCGCCGCCCGGAGCAGCAGCAGTGGTACGCCGGCGAGACCATCTCGGTCGGCATCGGCCAGGGCTACAACGCCTATACGCCGCTGCAGCTCGCAACCGCGCTCGCGGCGCTGATCAACGGCGGCAAGCTGTACCGTCCGCACATCGTCCGTCATGTCGTTGATGCACGCACTGGCGAGCGGCGGGTCGTCGAGCCCGAACCCCAGCGCCAGCTCCCGTTCAAGGCGGCCAACGTCAAGGCCGTGCTTGACGGCATGGTCGGGGTCAATATCGAGGGCACTGGCCGGCGCGCCTTCCAGGGTGCGGCCTACACGTCCGGCGGCAAGACGGGTACGGCACAGGTGTATTCGCTGCGCGGCCAGCGCTACGTCGAGGGTCGGGTGCGCGAGCGCCTGCGCGACCACTCCTGGTTCATCGCCTACGCGCCGGCGGAAGCGCCCAGGATTGCTCTCGCGGTGCTGGTCGAGAACGGCGGTTTTGGCGCACAGTCAGCGGCGCCGATTGCACGCCAGGTGATGGACTATTATCTGTTGCACCAGCGCGCAAGCGCCGCTGCGGCGGAGGATGTGGGCGCGGACGAGATCGAGACGGATGCAGACGCGGCCGAACCGGTTAGCCAATCCGCAGTGAGTGCAGGGGGCGTTGCGGGCCCCGAGCGGCAGGGCTCCACGTCACCCGGAGGCGCGCGGCCGTGAGCAGCAACTGGCGTTTCAATCCGCTCGCGCTGGTGCGTGGCTTTCTGCGGCCGATCGACCCGCTGTTGATGCTGGTGCTGGGGGTTCTGCTTGGCTACGCCTGGGTGCTGATGCAGAGTGCCTCGCCCGAGCGCCTGGATAGTCAGGTGACGCACTTTGCCATCGCCCTCGGCGCGATGTGGCTGATGGCCTGGCTGAAACCTGTGCGCCTGTTTCGATTTGCGCTGCCGCTGTATGTTCTTGGCGTGGTGTTGCTGATCGGGGTCGAACTGTTTGGCGAGGTGTCCAAGGGTGCGCAACGCTGGCTCGATATCGGTGTCACCCGCATTCAGCCTTCCGAGATCATGAAGATCGCGATGCCGCTGATGCTGGCCTGGTATTTCCAGCAACGCGAGGGGCAGACGCGTTTCGTCGACTTTCTCGTCGCCGGCCTGCTGCTGCTGTTGCCGGTTGGACTCATCCTGATCCAGCCCGATCTGGGCACCAGCCTGCTGGTGGCGGCCGCTGGCCTGTACGTGATCTATTTCGCCGGGCTGTCGTGGAAGCTGATCGTCCCGCTCGTGGTGGTGTTGTTCATCGGCCTGGGTTCCATCGTCACCTTCGGTGACACGCTGTGTCAGCCCGAAGTGGACTGGCAGGTGTTGCGCGAGTACCAGAAGCAGCGTGTATGCACCCTGCTCGACCCCACGCGCGACCCGCTCGGCCGAGGCTTTCACATCATCCAGTCCACGATTGCGATCGGCTCCGGCGGGGTGTCCGGCAAGGGCTGGATGGAGGGCACCCAGACCCATCTCGCCTTTCTGCCCGAGCGCCATACCGACTTCATCTTTGCGGTGCTGGCCGAGGAGTTCGGTCTCGCCGGCGCGCTCGTCCTGCTGGCCGTCTACCTGCTGCTGCTGATACGTGGATTTGTCATCGCCGCTTTTGCGCCCACACACGCCACGCGTCTGCTGGCCGGTTCGATCACGATGATTTTCTTCACCTATGCCTTCGTCAATATGGGCATGGTCAGCGGCATCCTGCCCGTGGTGGGTGTGCCCCTGCCCTTCATCAGCTACGGTGGAACGGCGCTCGTCACCCTGTGTCTGGGCATTGGCATCCTGATGAGCATCCAGCGCAGCAGACTGATGGCGCGCAGCAACTGAGTCGCCGTTCGTGACCGGATACGGAGTGCCAATGACTTTCGACCCTGCCCGTGTTGATGCCATGCCTGCCTTTCGTCAGGTCGCCCCTCAGCCTCTCGCTCCCCGGTTCCGCAGCCGTGCACTGGTCGCCATGCTGTCGGCGGTGGCGGCTGCGCTGCTGCTGTCGGCCTGCGGTTCGGCGCCCAAGCGCGGTGACGATACGGCGGCGGTGGCGCCTTCGACTGCGATTACCAAGTCCGGCGGGGGTGGTGGCTATTACAAGGACGACGGTCCGGATGCGGTGCCGCCGGAAGATCTCGCGTCCATTCCCGATGCCGAGCCGCGGCTGGAGCCGCTGCACCGTTTTGCCAACCGGCCTTACAACGTCTTTGGCCAGGGCTATGTACCGGTGACCGAACTGCGGCCCTTCCGTGATCGTGGACGGGCGAGCTGGTATGGGCGTCGCTTCCATGGCAAACCGACATCCAGCGGGGAGCCCTACGACATGTATGCAATGACGGCTGCGCATCCGACGCTACCGATCCCAAGCTATGTGCGTGTGACACACATCGCCAGCGGGCGCACGGTCGTGGTCCGGGTGAACGATCGCGGCCCCTTCCACAAGGGCCGCATCATCGACTTGTCCTACACTGCCGCGTACAAACTGGGCTACATCAACAGCGGCAGCGCCGAGGTCGAGATCGAGCAGATCGTCCCCGATGAACTGCCGCTGGTGGCAACAGCGAAACCGGTGCCGCCGCTACGCGGGCGCGGGGTCGCTATTGCCGAGGCGTCCACGAGTTCTGCGCCGGTTGCGCCAGGCGAGGCTGCCCGACCTCTGCCGCCGCTTGTGTCCTCAGCCGGGATGGCGCCAACTCAGGGCGCCGAAACGGATGTTGCGGGCCTGGATTCGGCAGGGGATGGCCTGGTGCCGCACATCGCGTCGGCCAGTGCGGGCATTTATCTGCAGCTTGGCGCCTTTGCCTCGCGTACCAACGCCGAGGGCTTCAAGGCCGCGGTCGAGCAGGAGGTGGTGGAGCATGCCGAACGCCTCGAACTGTTCGCCGATGGCGAGCGCTTTCGTCTGCATGCCGGCCCCTATGACACGGTTGATGCCGCGCGCGCCGCGGCCGAGCGCATGGGGTCGACGCTCAAGCTGAAACCCTTCGTCATCGTGCGCTGAGCGCGGCGCTCTGCGCTGCGTCGCAGCATCGGGTTGAAACAAAGCCCTTCGCTTTTGGTCTGCTCCTGGGTGGGCGCCTATAATTCGGCGTTCCCGCCGGCCTTCATTCGGTCCTCCTCGTCCTCCTGTCTGAGTTCTCGTGACTCCGTTTTTGTGACTCCGTTCTAACTTCCCGGGTTTTTCTCATGCGTTTTGTCCTTGCTTTGCTGATTTCACTGTTCTCCATGGTTGCGCTGGCGCAGTCGGTGCCGCCGCCTGCGCTCGCCGCTAAGGCCTGGGTGCTGGTTGACCATGCCACCGGCCAGATCCTGGCCGAGAAGGATGCCGACGCGCATATCGAGCCGGCGTCGCTGACCAAGCTGATGACGGCCTATCTGACCTTTTCGGCGCTGAAAGCGGGCACGCTCACGTCCGACCAGGTGGTGCCGGTTTCGACCAAAGCCTGGCGCATGGAAGGTTCGCGCATGTTCATCGAGCCGAACAAGGCGGTGACGGTGGGCGAATTGATCCGCGGCGTGATCGTGCAGTCGGGCAATGACGCCTGCGTGGCGCTGGCCGAAACCATTGCCGGCAGCGAGGAGGCCTTTGCCGCGCTGATGAACCGCGAGGCTCAGCTCCTGGGAATGAAGAACACGAGCTTTGCCAATTCCAGCGGTTTGCCCGACCCGCAGCTCTACACCAGTGCGCGTGACCTGTCCCTGCTGGCCAGCGCCATCGTTCGCGACTTCCCCGAGTTCTACAGCCTGTACTCGCTGAAGGAATACACCTACAACGGCATCAAGCAGCCCAACCGCAACCGCCTGCTGTACATGGATGAAACCGTCGACGGCATGAAGACGGGTCACACCAGTACTGCCGGCTATTGTCTGGTGTCCACCGCGCTGCGCGGTCCGCGCCGGCTGATCTCGGTGGTGCTGGGTGCCGAGTCCGATACCGTGCGTGCGCAGGAGTCGTTGAAGCTGCTGAATTTCGGCTTCCA
>Ga0073899_10002540_pt1 | contig 16392 bp, 9 predicted proteins | sample KloWWTmetaKNB5Ph_FD_88975 | JGI IMG/M metagenome (GOLD analysis project Ga0073899, IMG submission 88975) | Active sludge microbial communities from Klosterneuburg, Austria, studying microevolution and ecology of nitrifiers - Klosterneuburg... | ecosystem: Engineered > WWTP > Aerobic digester >...
CCGTGCCGGACTTGAGGTCGCTCGTCAACTTGGCAGAGTAGGCGGCCGAAAGCGCCAGATGACGGACAGCAAGATCGAGTCAGCCAAGAAGCTTCTGGCCACCGGGGTGCCGCCCCGCGACGTTGCGAAAAACCTCGGTGTGTCCGTACCGACGCTGTATAGGTGGGTTCCCGCTTCAACGCAAATTTAGGGGCGACTCACTCTGATTGATATTTCCAAGACGTGCTGCGACGCGGAAAACATGCGGCGCAATATGTTGAAAGTATTATTTAGTGACCTGCAGCAATCGGCCAACTGCTGACGGTCGCCTATTCTGTAGAGCGGCCATTTGTGTGACCGCTTGGCGCTAAAACCAGTCGGGAAGCCTAAGCCAGCAACTCGGCCAAATGCGCCGGCCGGCAAGACCCCGGTCGCCTTTGTCGTCGGCGGCACCCGACAGAAGCTGTCGATGATTGCTACGGTGACCAACAAGGGGCAGACGCGTTGGATGATCATTGGTGGGGCCTTTAACTCGGACAGGTTGATCGAGTTTCTGGAGGCATTGATTAATTCTACTTTGTCAGATTGGCCTTCAATTTGATGCCCCAAGGGATTCGGGCTGTTTTTTGTAGGCGGATTGCATTGCTTTCAGCCGTCGTCGGTGGCGGTCCTCGATCATGGCAACGAGGTCATCGTCGGTTTTGACTTTGCTGGGCAGTTTGTGGCGCAGGATGTCGATCAAGTCGTGGCAGGAGAGCATGCTGGCGGTGATTTCCCGATGCGCCAGGCGCTCTTTGGCCAGGAACATCAAGGCGATCATGACCAGCGCCATGTGATGATGCCAGGCCTGCCAGCCTCGGACCTGATAGTCGGCCATGCCGCAGGTACTCTTGGCATCCTCGAAAGCCCGTTCGACGAAATGGCGGTCGGCCTGCATGCTGGCCAGTCGGCGCAAGGACGCCTGAGGCTTGGCATTGGAGAAACAGAACTTGAGTTTGCTACCGCCGATTTCCCGGCGCACCAGCAGATGCCAACAGCGTGCCGAGGTGGCTGTGCCATCCCAAACAAAGACCCGCCGGGTCAGATACTCGGCGATGACCTCACCCTTCTCGCCGGGGCGCACCGACAACCGGCGCCAGGCCGCCTCGGACTGGGCACGCGCCCAGTCGGTGACGGTCAGCGAATCGGATTGTGCGCGTAGCGTCGTGGGCGCCTTGCCGCGGGGCGAGGTGCGCTCAGGAACGCAAGGATGCGGGTTCGCCAGATAAATCCCCTGGTCGGCATGGATCTCGGCGAGAAAGGTTTCACCCTCGTCATCGAGATGGTTCAACAACCAGGGCAGATGGCCGTAACCGGCATCGAACACGACATGGCTGTAACGCAGTCCTTCGCGCCGCAAACGCAACAACAGTGCCAAGACGATTTCACCTTTGGTCCGGAATTCAAGCGTTTCCGGCATGCCCGCCTCCCTGCAGCGTTCTGGGTCATCGAACCAGTGCTCGGGCACAAACAACTCGCCATCGACCAAGGCGCAGGCACGATTCCGTACCAGCGCGGCAAAGACGCCGACCTGGCTGTTCTCGGTCTTGCCCAGCCGGCCATTCCATTGGCGTGCCACGCCAACCGACTTGTCGCCCTTCTTCGCAAAGGCTGATTCGTCGAAGACCAACGCAGCGCCATGGCCGAAGTGGGCATTGGCGTCGACGATCAGTTGCTGTCTGACCTCGGCGCGTGACCAGTTCGACTCGCTCAGCATGTGATGGAGCCGCTGGTAGTGGCTGCCTGCCACCTGTTCGGCCATCTGCTCCATGTTGCGCCGGTCACACTGGAACAAGCCGTGGAGATAACGTTTGGCCGCGTCTTCAACCGAGCGGGTCTGGCGCTGAAAGCAGCGCAGGTAGGGCCTGAAATGGTCGTCAAAATGGGCAAGCGCCGACTTGACTAGCCCGTGAATGCATTTGGAATATTGAGGCCGTCATGGTGATTTAAAGCCTCATTAAAATCAATTAAAACAACGCCTTGCATTTTATCACATGACAGCTTCAGATGACTGCGGGGGAATCTGACAAAGTAGAATTAAGGATGCAGGGAGAAAGGTGTTCCTGATTTAGGACAACCTGTGGGTTCATCACAGCAAACCTGTCAAAGCCTAGGCGGCAGCGCGTCAAGACAAAATCGAGTTGTTCTATCTGCCCAGCTACAACCCCGAATTGAATTCTGAAGAGCGGCTCAATGGCGACCTCAAGCAAGTCATCGGGGCCAAGGTGCCAGCACGCACCAAGGCCAAGCTCAGGTCAGCAGCCATCGAACACATGTCCCAACTTGAACAAGACCAGAATCGGGTCATGTCGTATTTCCAGGATCCGTTCGCCAAATATGCCGCAGGTTCATGATTCAAACTTTACACGGCCGGATCAATAGGCACCATAGCGAAGGTCTGAACGCGGGTACTTCGGCGGGCGCGCGCCTTTCGTCCACCGGGCGGGGTGCCGTCCCGGCGGGACCAGTACCTTCGGCTCGCGCACTCGTACTCGCACCCCAGTTGCGTGCGTCCCGTTAGGAGCCACCTTCATCATTGCTGCCTATGTTGCAGAGGGCAGAACCCTTGGCGCTTGCAGGTGAAAGCCTGTAGTCTGTCGTGGCCGCACTCGCCCTAGCGCAACCTCGGAAACCCGCACGCACGGACTCCGCAATCGAGCAAGGCGTCGAACTAGTTCTTGATGAATCAGGGCGACTTGGTGAGTTCAAACCGGCTGCTTGACAACGCCAGGAGAATGCCCTATAAATAATCCCAATCGCATTCATGACCCGCGAGGAAGGGGCTGGTAAGGTGCCGAGCAACATCGTGACGCTTTCAGGGCATTAATAATGCGGCGGCAGTGCTAAATCGCCAGACTCGTGGCGTTGTAAGCCGCTGGCTTCTCGACAACTGTGCGCGACGATGAACAAGAAGGACTTTGCGATGACCAAGAACAGTGGAGCGCAGTGGGGAGTCTTGCTGGCGGCACTTATAACCCAGGTGCTGGCAGGTTGCGCCGATTTGCGGTTGTATAGCCCACCCCTCGATGAACAGGGTAAGAAAGCACAGAAGGCTTGGACCGACGTCGACCTGGCAGGGCTTGTCCAGGCCGAGCGAGAGCGCTCAGCCTCCTTACTGAAGGCAGAAGTCGCGTACCTCGAAAGCCAGCCCCTGCTGAGCCGCGACGCGAAGCTGTATGGGCTTGTCGTAGGCGAGACTGAAGCTCCGAAGGATGGGAAACTTCCGCCTGGCTTGAAGACGAGAGTGGCCAGCGGCTTCCAGGAAACCGTCGGCGACGGGAAGTTCTACGACGCGCTGAAGCTCACCCGTGCGAGAGAGATGCGCGCCCAGCGGCAATACGACACCGCTGCCACCGAATTCAAGCGCATGGGCCTAGAGGCACCGTCGTGCAAGGCTGCCTTGAGTGGCAAGTCCGACGAGATGGGCAAGGATTTGCAAGCGCCCTTTGGCAGCATCGTCAAAGGCGCCCTGGTGCTGCTCAAGGAGGCCTGTCAGCCCTCGGCGGACAGCGTCCCCGAAGAAAAGAAGAGCGACCCGGACGCCGTGCGCAAGCTGCTCAAATGCACCGACACGACCGGCGACGCCCGCATGAACTGCATGGCGGCGATGCCGAGGCTGCAAGCAGAACTGGAGACTCTCTATGCGTTGGAAGCCGCGAGAGAAGCTGAGCGCTCGGCCAAGCTGAACGAGAGAAATGAAGTGCGGGTCGCGTCGGCCAACTACAAAAGGTTGGCGAATTCGGCCGAAGGTAATGACGCGGAGCCGGCCGACTCGCCGACAGGATGCGACGCCAAAAAATCCGTCCCACCTGCGGGTGCGGCATCGGGCACAGATGCAACCGCAGCAGCGGCGCCCGCTACCGAGGCAGGGCCTAAGCGCACGAAGTTGGCCGCGTCCCAGGAACGATTGAAGTGCGCAGTAGACAAACTCAAGGTCGTGGACGACAAGTTCTCGCTCAAGCTCCTGTCGGAAGAACGCCAGACTGCCATCGACGAGACGCTGAACGCGCTGTTGTCGCCCAAGGCCGCCGGGGCAGCAGGTGAAACCGACAAAGACCGGGCTGGACGGGCCCTGCAACGTCTGGCCGATACAGCAGACGCATGGGACAAGGCGAAGGCCAGTGCCGAGGACGTATTGCAGCGGCCACTCCTGGCACAGCGGGAAATCGAGCAGCTCCAGCAGCAGGCGCTCAATCGCGCGATTGCCATGGACGCGTCGGAAATCGACCTACAGCGCTTACGCGCACAGCTGACCGAGCGTCAGGCAGACCACTACAAGGCTGCGGGCGCGGCGCTGAGCAACGTGGCGCTTGGCGACGGCGGCATCGAAGCTGTATTCATTGGCTCGGCTCCCGCGCCAGCGAATACGAGGGCTCGGGTGATGGAGGGGGTCGCGCACTATGGCTATGCCATCGGCCACCTGCAGGGACAGTACCAGGGCGTGAAAGTGCAGCAGCTGGCGCTGGTGACCACGCGCCAGCTGGACCTGGCAGAGAACAGCCTGAACCAATGGGACATCCTGATACGTACCCACGTGGGACTGCTGGCGGAATGGGCGGCCTTGGGCGTCAAGGAGGACACCATCTCTCGCGGCGTCAACGCGCTGCTGCTCCTATGGATTGGCTACGGGACGAATCACCCATGAGACACCTACTTGCTCTAGCGGCCGCAGCCCTGTTGAGCTGCCTGGGGACTGGCTGCGCCTCGCCACAAGCGGTCCGAGACTCCTCGGCCAACACCGCCCAATTGATGCGTCTGGTCGAACCAGAAGTTGAAAGCTTCCGCACCGCAGTCCAGGTTGGCGACGCCGACATCGCAGCCACGGTGGCGTCCGCCCGGGTGAAGGATGAAGCGGCCCGCACATGGCTCAACCAGCAGGTTCGCTTCGACAGTGCCGCGGGCAATACGAAGAGGCTGGACCTGTACGCGCAGATGAAGTTCGTGTCGGACAGCCTGCTGGCCGACGACGAGGCATTTCTGGCTTCGAAGGCCAGGATCGAAGCCGAAATGGCCGGATTGCTGAAACCCTTGCCAGCAACCGGTCCCAAATTGACCAAGGCCGTCGAGGCGGTACTGGTGCTGGGCCAGGCCCGCTCTGCGAGAGCGCAGTTCGAAGAGGCGCTGGATGTCTGGAAAGCGGTCGTGGCATCCACCAAGGAAAACCGGGACAAGCTGAAGAAGGCGACGAACACACCCTGAGCGTCCAGGCGACGTTTCTGGGTCCTTCCCCTGCTTCCTGGGGCAGATTAGCGGCAACAAGCGAGGTGCGTGATGAGTGAAGTCAATGTCGACGAATACATTGTCAGCTTCGGGCGGGCGAAGGAAGCCTTGAGCGTCGCTATCGACCAGGCCGACGCCTTGGGCCGCAACGGAGCACTGAGCAAGCAGCAGCAAGCAGACGCAATCGCGTTGGCAAGCGATCTGGGAGCACAGAAAGTCTTGCTGGTGGACGCACACAACCGGTTCATGGGCCAGTTCTTCCTGCCCAATCCCCCGTCCCAGCCCACCGTCGACGTGGCCCTCGCAAAGATGCGCGAGTTGGCTCAGGTCGTGGCCAACAACATCCTCGCTGAAGGCAAACTCGAAGCGGTCATCGGCGTCATCAGCGCTATCAACGAGCTTGCAAAGCCTGCCGCTCCTGCCCCCGCCGCAGCCGCGGCTCCGGCAGGAGATCATGCAGGCATTGCAATGGCACTAGCGGCCGTCGCTGCGAAGGCCCCGAGTGGCCCGGAGTTGGCGATGGCCGTGACCACGACCCACTGGCTGCGGCAGATGCGCAAACGCCAATGAGCCCTGGGTACACTGTTTCGCTCCGGGTGTGCCGCCGACCATCCTTGGGTGGCTGAGCTTAGGCGTCTGGACGGCCGCCTCGGCAGCCACCGCGCAGCCCTCTCAGCCGCCGCCTGTCCCCGCAGGCCAGGTCACGGTGCTTGAGTTGGGCGCCACCGCAGCGCCCGCCTTTCGGGCCGCAGGCGAGAGCTTTTCGCAACTGTAGACGCTGACCGAGGATGCCAAGGCGCCCCCTGCTCCGCTGCTCGTGGACACCTTGCCGCTGGATTGCGACGAGGTAGCGGAACCAACCTGCTTGGCGGAGTCCAGCTACGGCGTCATCCGTCCAGTGTTACTACGACTTTTCATCGTGGTTGGCAGCGATCATTTGCGAGCATCACGCAGAATAAAAGATCACCAGCGAAGCGATTGACAGTACAAAGATCAGTGTTTGTTATCGATTAACATGTGTCATGTCTAGTCCTGCGGATTTTGCGTTTATCCCCGTTTTTGGGTGGAATACGCAATCGACTCAGGCGCTTGGGGATGCCCAGGATGTGCCACAGAATATGCCGTCCGGTTGATGCCGAGCGAGTGCGGTCCTGGCACCTCCTACCGCTGCGGTGCTCTTCCGAGTAGCCTTGCATTGGTCTGAGTGGCCCGCGCGAATACGGCTTAGTGGCAACGAGATTAAGGCAGCGGATGTCGCTCTTGGGTCTCCTCGCCGCCGCGCGTAGCGATGATTGCGTATGACTCTTGCGTTTTATAGCTGCGGACGGCAATAATGCGTGCACCCGCTCCCGAAGGATCTTCGATGTCCAATTGCCGTCTGAAGCTGCCGGTCTTCTGCCTCGAATGGCGCCACTTGCCGATCCTGGGTCTCATGTGCTGTGCCATCGTGGTGGCGCAGGCCGCGACACCTGGAGCAACAGGCTCGGCACCGGCAACCGTTCCGGCCCCTGCGCCAGCCCAGAGTCCATTGCCGGAGCCGGGCGTGGTCCCCGAAATTCGCTTTGCCTTCAGCGAAGCAACACTTCGCCTACCGACGGCGCAGGAGAAAGGCACTGTCAATCTGCTGATCAGCGCTGAAGCCACCGGCAAGGACCCGCTACCGACCGCAATGATCAGCGTCGTCGACACGGCCCCGAAGGATGCCCCGGCCGGATCACCCAAAGTAGTGTTCGAGACCATCGCCGAGCAGCAGGGCGCAGGGAAGACCCGCACGTGGTTTCTGCAGGCGCGTGTCGAAGGCCTGCCCGTCAACAGCGTTCCGCTGACGCGAACTGCACTGGTAACGCTGGGGACGTTTCAGCGCTCGCTCACCTATCTCGTCACCAACAAGCCGGCGAGCCCTCCCGACTTCACTGTCGTTCAGCCTGCGCCTTGGTCATCGACAAAGGATGACATTGCAGCCGCGCTTCTGGTGTCCGCCGGCGAGCAGCCGCTGCGTGGACTGCGGCTGGCTCACGCCGCGCTGAGCGACAAAACGCAATCGGCCAGCATTCCACTGCAGGCACTCGATCTGTGCACTACGGCAAGCGGTGAATGTTTGGACCCTCCATTGATTCCTGCGGGGAGCGCGCAGACGGTGTACCTGCGTTTCAAGGACGGGCAGCGCCCCCTGGGCCGCTTCACCGGCACGGTCTCTCTGGCCGTCGATGCGCGCGCCGATGCCAAGCCGGTGAGCGTAGAGATCAACGCGACGTGTGCATGGGCGCAGTTCGGAGGCGCGGTCCTGATCCTTGGAGGCGTATTCGTGGCATTTGGAATGTCGGGCTGGTCACGCAATCGACTGCAGCGACTCGCGGCACTTCAACCTGTGGCCGCAGCGCGGGAACGGATCGAACGATTGCTGTTGGCGCTTGAGTCGGTGCAACAAGCGACGGGCGTCACATTCGAGAATACGCACGCTCGCTTCGGCCGGATGTTGAACGAGGAACTCGACGAATCCGTGCTCGACGCGCAGGGGATACTGCCGAAAGAGTGGGCTATCACGGGCACCGTCGACACGGCGGCGCTGCAGGCGCGCCTGAAAGCGAAGGAGCCGCAGATCGCTGGCCTGGCAGTAATGGTTCAAGAAGGGGCGCTCGTGCTTTTCACACGCCTCAAGGCGATAGCCGACAACGACCCCATTGCCAACGACAAGCGCGAGTGCATCCGTAAGGCGGTCGCGATGCTTGACGATCCGAATGCCATCGCGACGGAAGCCGAGGCCGACAAACTCATTCGAAAGGCCTTGGAGGCAAGCCTGCCTCCGCAGCCTTTTGAGGCAATGCAAGGCGCTCAGGCCGCCGACGCACCGTCGCGCGCACCACTGAGCGTGCAGCGCATTGGCGCCGAAATCGAGGCACTGAATCGCGCCACTTGGTTCGTCTACGCGATCCTTACCGCCGTGGCCGGCACTGCAACGCTGATCCTCACCAATCCCGGCTTCGGTACGCTGTTGGACTTAGTCTTCTGCCTCTTCTGGGGGTTTGGCATGCCGGTCACGCTGGAAAAGCTGCAGCAATTGTCGCCAACGCAGATTAGCAAGGCAGTCGGCGTTTCGCTGCCGGCCTGAGCGGCAGCCAATCAGGAGGATCCACGCTATGCGACTCGGTGGTTTAGGCAAGTTCGGCAAGCTGTCGGGCGCGCAGATCGGCAAATTTCAGGAGGCGCTGCTGGATGCCTTCGATCTGGATCGCTTCGACGAGATGCTGCTGATTTTCCTGACTCGCCGGCGCCAACACATCGCACTGGGCAACAAACTCAATCAGATTGTGCTGTTGGTGATCACCACAGCAGAGGACGATTCTTGGACAGCGGAGTTGCTGGGTGCAGCCCGGCTGGCCGCACCAACTAACGAAGCGCTCATGATCTTCGGCCAGCAGTTCGGTGCGGCGGTCAGGGCGCCCACCGGGACAGCGCTGCAGAACACGATCCGGGAAGCCAACGGCCAGCTCGACGTCGGCCCCTGGCGTGCTCGCCTAGCTGAGGCTGAAGGGCGCGTGTGTCGCGTCGAGATCGCAAGCGCGCAACCACCCGACTACGGCACTGGCTTCCTCGTTGCGCCCGACGTGCTGATGACGAACTGGCACGTGGTCGAGAACGTAATCACCGGCCTAGTACCGGCGGACAAGGTATGTCTGCGCTTCGACTACAAGGTCCTGGACGACGGCGTGGCCGTCAATTCAGGCACTGAGCACCGTTTGGCCCCCGGTACAAAGGCCAACTGGCTCCTTCACGAGAGCCCGTACAGCGCCGCCGACTTGAGCGCAGCGCCGGCGCAGGACGCCGGCCCAGATGAACTCGACTTTGTGCTGTTGCGCCTGTTCCAGCCCGCAGGGGACGAGTCACCTGGCGCGCCGTCCCAGCTTGTGCAGGATGCGCGACCGCGCGGTTGGGTGCCTCTGCCTCGCGTGGCGCACGATTTCGCTCAGTCCTCATCGCTGTTCATCCTGCAGCACCCGGATGGCAAGCCGCTGAAGCTGACACTGGACACGATGTCAGTCCAGGGCACCAACGGCAAAGGCACCCGAGTGCGCTACAGCACCAACACCGAGCCAGGTTCATCAGGCTCACCGTGTTTTGACGCGAACTGGAACCTGATCGCGCTGCACCACTCTGGCGACCCGCGGTACGGCAAGCTGCACCCTGCCGAGTACAACCAGGGCGTGCCGGTGGCAGCAATCGTCGATGCGCTGGCTCGAGCGAACAAGCTCGATCTGCTGGGCGCGGCCACGGGCTGAACAACCATGGCCTTGTCCGCCCTCGAACTTGCAGAACTGGTAGACGCCTTTGCCGATTCCTACTCGAACGAAGCGGACCTGGATGAACTGGTGAGGCTTACCCGAGCGCATTCACTGGCGCACGCCGCGCTGGGCAACAGCCTTCGTCAGATCATTGTCCGGCTATTGGTGGTAGCCGACGAACAGGGTTGGATGCTGACGCTGCTGAACGGTGCTGTCGTCCACCGCCCGGCGAGTGCGCTGTTGCGCCAGGCAAGAGATCGCTGGGTGGCACGCAGCCGGCCCCTCGGCATGGCTGCCGACCCATACAAGGCGCTTCTGCTGCCAGGCCGACGCGTCATGCTTGATCGCGAGAAGCTTCGGGGCTATCTCGCCGGGCTGCACGGCAACCAAGGAGTGCAAGGTGCGCGCGTCTTGGTCGTCGATGGCGAAGCCGAGTCCGGCAAGAGCTACAGCCTGCAGTACATCGGCTACTTGGCGGAAGTGCAGAAGACTTTCAGTTTCACCGCGCTCGACATGGAGCGTGTGCCGCGAAACGACCAGAACAAGGTCTCTCCGGCCGGACTCGTGCAGGCGATCACGCAGGCCCTGCTGCCAGACGAGCCGCCTTATGCGCCTCCTGCAGATGGGAACTACACGACCTGGATTGACCAGTACTGCGCCTGGCTCGCGAAACACTTGACCAGGCAGTTGCCCGCGAACGCCCAGCGCTGGCTGGTGATCGACAGCTTTCGCAAGGTCACAATCGACCAGGCTGCACACGACCTGATCGTGATGCTGGCGATGCGCACCTACCTTGAGCTGCCGATGCTCCGGCTGGTGCTGCTGAACTATGGCGACGCGGAGTTGCTCAAGGCACGCGTGGTCGGCGGCGTCGACAGCGAGGCGATAGAGCCCATCACCACCAAACACCTGCGCACGTTCTTCGCTCTGCTGTTGATGGACCTTCTGAACGACCGCGGCACACCGCTGGATGGCAACGACAAAGCAGCCGTGCAGAAGCTCTCCACTCAGATTGCCGCCATGGCCGATCGGGTGCTGGCGGGTGCAGCGTCCAGCAGCGAGAAACGCCTGCAGGCCCTCGCTCGCCTGACCTGGCAAGAGGTCGAACGACTTCTCCCCTCATCACCTCCAGAGAGTCTCCCGCCTGGCCTCATCGACATCCTCATCGGCGGCCCCGGGGGACTCGGAGCAGCAGGCGGGGCGGCAGCACCGGTGGAGGGCCCATGACTGGTCCAGCCTCGTTCGAGAACACAGACCTGCTCGCCGCGCTGGTGGACGAGGCGTCGATTGAACCATCTTCAACGCCGCACGAAGCACCCGTCGCCCCGCCGGCAGCGCCGCTACCGCCGCGCTACGGCGCGCTGCACCGCGCCGCAGCGGTGCTTGCCGATTTCGAGCGCGAGCAGTTGAACCCCGCTCCGTCTGAGCAGGGTGATGCGCCGGACGATCTGGATGCCCTGCTGAGCATCTGCAAGCTGGTGGCGGTACCTGGCGCCGACCAGAGCGAGAAGGGCCGTACCCGATGGACGCTGCAATTGGCGGCGAGACGCCGCACGCTGGCCGAGATGGGCACGCCTGTGGCGATCGAGCGTGCGCTTGCCGCCAATCCGGGACGCACCCCCGATCACCCGGTCCAGCAGATGTTCGAGCTCTATGTCGCTGGGCTGGCGCCCGCGTTGCAAGAGCAGGACTCTCGCCAGCTCACCGGCACGAAGCAAGTCGTCGAATGGCTCGAGGGACTGGGCATCGTCAGCAACATGCCCTCGGCCCAGGAAGTACGTGATCGCAGCGAGCAGGCCACGCTTCTGCAGCCGTTCGAGACGTTGGCTGGCAGGCACTTTGCCGGCCGTGGGGCCGAGTTGGCGCGGCTGCGCGAGCACGTCGGGGTGATGCCGCCGGGATCGCTGGGCGAGCGAGTGCGACGCCTGGGCGAGCGCGTTTTCGAGTTGCACGAGAAGCCTCCCCTGGTGGTCTGGGGGCCCGGCGGGGTCGGCAAGTCGTCGCTGGTGGCACGCTTCATCTGGGAACACGCGACAGTGCCTCAGACTGAACGGTTCCCCTGGGCCTACATGGATTTTGACCGCCCCGGCCTGCTCGCCGAGGAGCCGCTGACCCTGCTGATCGAGGCGGCGCGCCAACTCGGCATCCAGTATCCGGGGGCTCGCGACGCCTGTGACCAGATGCGCCAGCGCTGGATCAATGACCTCGCCGCGCGGCCACCCGAAGTTCGCCAGGCAATGCGCAAGAGTGTAGCGCCAGGGCAGGCTGTTGCGCTGACAAAGGGGGCGAGCTATTCACGCGAGCGGCAACGCCAGTTGCTCGCCTTCCGTGACCTTCTGGAGAACCTGAAGGTGCCGCAGAGCCCGTTTCTTCTAGTCCTCGACACCTTCGAGCAGGTTCAATACCGCAGCCCGGTTGTCGTTGAAGCCTTGCTGGAGTTTCTGGCCGAGTTCCAGACCCAGGTCCCGAGATTGCGGACCGTGATTGCGGGACGCGCCGCAATCTCGGCCAAGCGCCCGACGGAGACACTTCCGCTCGGAGGATTCGATGCAGCGGCGGCGCACGCGCTGCTTGTGGCTCACGGCCTACCCTCAGATATCGCACAACAGATCTTCGATGCAGTGGGCGGCAGCCCCATGAGCCTGCGGCTGGCGGCTGATGCCTGGAAGGCCGGCGGCGACCCGACAGCCGATCTGCGCAAGCGGAGCTTCTTTGGCTGGCGGCTGCAGGACACGCAGATCCAGGCGCAGCTCTTTGCGCGCATCCTCAACCACATCCACGACCCGGATGTGCGTCGCCTGGCCCACCCCGGTCTGGTGCTGCGGCGCGTAACGCCGGAGATCATCGCCAACGTACTTGCCGGACCCTGCGAAGTCAAACTGGGAGGTCCCGCCGATGCCCAGCGACTGTTCGACGAAATGGCGCGCGAAGTCAGCCTGGTGCGCCTGGAGGATGGAGCGCTGATCTACCGTAGCGACGTGCGCCGCATCGTGATGGGCCTGCTGCGCGAGAGCGATCCAGATCGCGTGCTGGCGATCGAAGAAGCGGCCGTGACGCACTACGCGGCGCACGATCAGATACCGCGCGATGCGGCCACGGTACTGTTGGAGCGCGCCGAAGAGTTGTATCACCGGCTGCAACTGCAGCAACCGCCCGAGATCCTGAACGAACGCTGGATGACGGGCGTCGAGCCCCACCTCGCAGCAGCGATCGATGAACTTCCGCCGCGCGAACGGGCCTGGCTTGCCAGCCACCTAGGGCGAAGGCTCCTACCCGAAGAGTTGGCGCAGGCCAGCCTCGACGCCTGGGAGCGCGACACTGCGCGAAGCGTGCGCGAGTTGCTCGATAGCGGCGAGGTACAAGGCGCGCTGCGCTCGCTGCACGAACGCAAAGAACGCCTTGCAGGCAGTGCGCTGTACCTGCTGGAAGCCGAAGCGCTGGACCGCGCAGGCGACTGGGACGCACTAAGGGTGTTGTGCGATGTGGGCATCCAGTCGGCCGACGAGCGCAGCCGGCGTGACCTGAGCATCGGGTTGCGCTTGTTCGCGGCGCGCGCCGAATTGCACGACAAGCAGGCCACAGCCGCGAGGGCGCTGCTGGATGAAGCGCAGGCCTTGGCCTCTTCCAGTGCTTCGCTTGTGCGTCCGATCGAACTGACGCTGCACCGACTCGCACTGCTGCGGGTCGAGAAAGGCACCACAGACGGCGTCAGCGTCGAGGCGGCAGCCCTTCGTGCCACGCTCTGCAACGATGTCCAACGGCTCTCTGATGGCGAAGTCGTTCGGAATGCGACTCTGATGGCCTGGGTAGAAGTCGAGATCGCTGAGTCGGACCGGCCAACCTTCGGGCACCTGTTGCATTTGCTGGGGTTGCCGACCACCTCGAACTCCGGGTTGCGCCGGCTCGCCCTCTCGCTCGCAAGTTGGGACTCATCCCAGTCCGAGCCGGGAGCGCTGGCGCGCCGGGTCGGGGCGCAGCTTGCCGCTTCGTTGACAGAACGTTGGACGGGATGGGTGCTCACAACATCGCCGTCGACTTTGGGGCCCGCGCTGGCGCAACTGTTCGAGGCAAACACACCGCCTGAGGGAGTGACCGCTGCTATCGCGGAACTCCTACTTGGGCGCGCGCGCGCGCTGCTCGTGCCCGGCGACATCCTGGCGCAGCGAGCGCGGGCTGCCGACGAGGCGGAAGCTTCGAACGCGCCCACTCCGCCGCTGCAGCCTGCTACCGCCCCGGGTTCACGTCGCCAAACCGACGCCGCGCTGCTGAAGTTGATCACCGACAGCCTAGCCCAGGCCTTCTCGCGCGCGGAACTGTCCGAGATGCTGCTGCACCGGCTGAACCGGCAACTCGAGTCGATAACCGCTGTAGCGGAAGCGCAGCCCATGATAGCGATGCGGCTCGTCTTCGTGGCCGACGCCGAAGACTGGTTGCCGCACCTGGTGGCTGCAGCACTCGAGTCACGCCCAGGGCATTCCGGCTTGATCAACGCGGCACGCCGACTTGGCCTGTCAGGCGCCGCTTATGACGTCGAAACGCCATCGGAGACGCTGACCGAAGATGTCTCGATCAGCCCGCAGTGGATCGCGCGGTTGCCGCAACTGATCGGCATGGTGTGTCGACTCGAAACTGTGCAGCCTGATGGTGGCGTTCGCACTCTGGGCTCCGCCTGCCTGGTCGGCCCCGACCTTTTGCTGACCGCGAGCGCGTGCGTCGAACCGCTGCTGCAAGGCGAACTGGTAGCGACGTCGATTCACGCCCGTTTCGACGAGCAGCGCCAGGCCGGCGGCGACCTGGTCGTTGCCGGAACCGCTTACCCATTGGCGGCATCCGACGGCCTGATCGCCACCCTGCACAGCGATCCGCACCTGCAATCCAAACCAGACTGTGCCCTACTGCGGCTGGCACGACCGGCCGGCGTCGAGCCAGTGGGAGGCGCCAATGCGGAACCGGGGGCGCCAGCCCGTCGCTGGCTTTCCCTGTCTCCCGACGCGGACCCGTTGGTGCAACGCGAAGGGCTGGTGGTCCTGTTCTACGCGCCCGACCAGCCGCTGCGTGCCAAGCGCGGGATAGCGCCAGACTTCTCCAGCTTGGGTGCGCCCTGGCTCGACGACGAAGCGCGGCTGTGTGCACTGACCGTGTTGGCTGACGGTGCTGCGAAAGCCGATGCCGTGCTGGCGCCAATCGGGGCGATCCGCAACCAGATCAAGCAACGCGGCCTAGACGGATTGCTCGATCAGGCGCTGGCCTGAGGGCGGTCGCCCCAACTTCAGGTCTTGGGCGGGTAGGTCATGGAGATGAACTTCTTGTCCATCTCGGACAGTTCGCGGTTCCAGCCGACCTCGAAGCCCCCGGTCGTCAGTTCCTTGGGCACCGCGTAGAGCATGATCGAGAACCTATCGAAGTCGCTGTGGAGCGCGCCTTCCCACCGGCGGAACAGGTTCTGGTCGACCTTTTCCTTCGACCAGCCCTGCGATTGCTCGTAGTAGCGATACACGGCGTCCTTGTTCCAGGGGATCTCGACCGCCGGGTTCTGATGTTCGTGGATGCACCCCAGCGCGTGACCGAACTCGTGGGTCACGACCCGCGAGTACTCATCGTCCGGTGTGTCGTCCTGCAGCCAACCGAAGTTCATGGTCTCGTTGGGAAACCACACCTGCTTCAGGGCGTCGGTACCCAGTGCCGACCACGAAGTGCCGTCGGGCACGAATGCAACCCGGATCTCCGCGTTCGGATCGTCGACGAAATCGAAGCGGATGTTGATGAACGGGTGCCACACCTTGGCGTAGTGCTCGACCTTGGAGCGCATCGTCGGCGTGCCACCGATGAAGTGCACACGAAGCACCTTGTTGGGCGGCCAGTACTTGTAGCCAGCCACCGCCATTTCGAAGCCGGGGCCCGTCGTCACGCGGTCCAGGCACATTCGTATAGGTTTGATTTCAGCCACGCTCACTCCTTTGCCGGTGCCATTCCCGCAACTGGGATTCTTGCGCTGGCGAGCCTCAATCCATCGTCAAGATTTGTTGCAGAACGGCCGTTGATTATGCATTGTGGCCGTTGCTGCATCAAGTGGTCAATGGCCGGGGAGGCCGAGGACTAGTCAGTGAGCAGTCGTCTAGAACGGCTGCTGCACTTTGTCAGCCGCCGCTCACGCGGTTATAGCGCGAAGGTCAGCAACGGGCACCGACCTGCCGGATAGCACCGAAATCTGAGTGTCTCTTCCCAGCCTGAAGCAGGCATAGCCACCACAACCTCAGTTCCAACCAATTGGAGTTGAATTGAGGTTGCACACAAGATGCACATTCCAACCTCGGCACCCAATCGGGTTGGACTTCGAAATCTCCACTATCCAACCTCAGAATGCAAATAGCCGTTGATTTTGCCCCGCCTCGAGCGGGGTATCTTTTTTCCCGATTGATATGCGGCAAACACCTGGCAATCTAGCCCGAAGTCCCGTGGGAAAAGGACCGTGGGGGTAACGGGTAAATCGAAAATGCCGGTTTCACTCTGATTTTCCCGGTTTTAACCATTCGCTTTCATTTCCGCGTCCCGGTGTAATCACGACATCGCTACAAGGAGATCCCATGTTGAAAGGATTCAAGTCAAAAATAGGTAGTCACGCCGCCAACTCAAAGGGGGCAGATCCCTTTGGAAACAGCCCGCTGACGGCTTTCGAAAAAGGAGAGAGGGTGTGGTTTGAGCGGATGGGGTCGCCCGTCGTTGAACGAGATCGCTACTTTGTCCTGGCAGCAATCATTGGAATCGCATTCATCGGAATCGTCCTAACTCTGATGGGGATGATGCCGTTGTCTCGAGCGGTTCCCTACACCGTCCAGGTCGACAAGATTACCGGGGAGGCCAGCGCGGTTCGTAC
>Ga0073899_10002541_pt1 | contig 16382 bp, 14 predicted proteins | sample KloWWTmetaKNB5Ph_FD_88975 | JGI IMG/M metagenome (GOLD analysis project Ga0073899, IMG submission 88975) | Active sludge microbial communities from Klosterneuburg, Austria, studying microevolution and ecology of nitrifiers - Klosterneuburg... | ecosystem: Engineered > WWTP > Aerobic digester >...
CCTGGTAGGCGATCGGGCGCAGCCGGCGCGCGCGCAGCAGCGCAAGCAGCGGTTCCAGCCCGGGCGCTTCATCGGCCGCGCGCAGCAGCGAAAAGTCCAGCACCAGCGGATCGTCGTCGAACAAGCCCGGCGCGTGGACCAGGCGTGCATCCAGGTCGAGCGCGATGGTTGGCACGTCAAGCACATGCAGGCGCAGCGCGGTCAGCGTCCACGCGGTGCTCTTGAGGTCGAATGCGGTTGTCGAGGTCGGTGCAAAGGACATGCGCGGATGTGGCCGGCAGCGCCGACACGGTTGCGGGCGCAAAAGGCGCGCAGTTTATCCTCGACGCGCGACGCGCCTGTGGCCACATGGTGCCCGCTGTGTCCAGATGCAGCGACGGCGGCAAGCACCGCCCCTGCGCAGTGCGATGATTGCAGGCTTGTGCGTTCGATCTCCGGCCCCATGCCGGCACTGCGATGACACGTTTGCTCACTTTGCTCTGCGCCGCTTTGACCGCCACCGCACCCGCCGTGGCCAGCGATGTCCAACCCGCCAGTGCTCCCGCCAGCACGCCCGCCAGCGCTGCAACCCCGGTGCCCGCCAACGACATCGTGGCCCGCGCCGCGCGCGAGCCCGGTGCGGTGTTGACGCCATCGGGCATGGTGTTTCAGGTCCTGCGTGAGGGACATGGCGTCATGCCGCTGCTCACCGACTACGTGCGCGTCCACTACGTCGGCACCTTCCCCGACGGCCGCGAGTTCGACAGCTCGATCCGTCGCGGGGTGCCGGCGGTTTTCGGCCTCACCCGCGTCATCAAGTGCTGGACCGAGGGGCTGCAGCGCATCAAGGTCGGCGGCAAGGCGCGCCTGACCTGCCCGCCAGCGGTGGCCTATGGCGATCGAGGTGCCGGCAACGTGATCCCGCCCAACGCCACCCTGATCTTCGAAGTGGAACTGCTGGCCATACGCGGGCTTTGATCGCCTGCCGCAACGCCATCTTGGGTCAATGCATGCGCCGATGCCGTTGCGTCAGCGCGACAAGGCGAGCTTCACCCCAAAGCCCACAAGCAATGTGCCGGCCAGGCGATTGAGCCAACGCGTGACACGCGGGTTGCCGCGCAAGGCCTGTGCAAAGCGGCGCGTCAGCAGCACCACGGTCATCGAGTAAAGCAAGGTCAGCACCGCAATCGTCACTGCCATGAACGCGAAGGTGGTGAGCCCCTGGTGGCGCGCGGGGTCGACGAACAGCGGGAAAAAGGCCATATAGAACACGATGGCCTTCGGGTTGAGCAGCGTGATGGTGAATGCCTGGCGGAAGTAGTGGCCCGGGTGTATCTGGATGACGGGCGCGTCACCCGGGCGCGCGAGCGCCATCTTCAGACCCAGCCAGGCCAGGTAGGCAGCGCCCAGCCATTGCACGGCACCGAACACCACCGGCCAGGCGGCCAGCAGCGCAGCCACGCCGGCAACAGCCAGCCACATCAGCACCTGGTCGCCGGCGATCACCCCCAACGAGGCCGCCAGACCGCCTTTGAAGCCACCCTTGCCGGTCGATGTGATCAACGCGAGGTTGCCCGGGCCGGGTATGGCCAGGAACACCACCACCGCCACCACGAAGGCGCCGTAATCCGCCACACCGTACATGCACGCCCCCGCCAGGAGAAATCAGGCGACCATCATGCCAGGGATGCCGCACGCTGGTGCAGGCCGGCCACCGCCGTCGACCTCAGGCCTGGCCCAACCAGCCCAGCAAATCCTCGGCCGGCATGGGCCGGGCATAAAGGTAGCCCTGCCCGATATGGCAGCCCAGCGCGCGCAGTGCCGCGTGCTGGGTTTCCGTCTCGACGCCCTCGGCCACGATCTCCATACCCAATGCGCACCCCAGGTCGACCACCATGCGGGCGATGGTGCCCTGCCCTGGCACATCCGGCTGCGGGTCGGGCACGGGCGCGGCAGCGCCGTCGAGCTCGTGGATGAAACTGCGGTCGATCTTCAGCCGATGCGCACCGAGTTGACGCAGCACGCCCAGCGACGAGTAGCCGGTACCGAAGTCGTCGACAGCGAGCGACACACCCAGCCGGCGCAAGTCGGCCAGCACGCCCAGCACGAACTCGAGGTCCTCGACCGCCACCGATTCGGTAATCTCGAGCTCGAGCGCGCGAGGATCGAGCCGGGCATCCTGCAGCGCACGCGCCACCGAAGGCAGGAAGTCCGGATCGGTGAACTGAGCCTTGGACACATTGACCGACATGCGCAGCTCGCGATGGCCGGCATGATGCAAGCGCACGAGCTCGAAGCACGCATTGCGCAGCACGAACTCGCCGATGGAGACGATCAACCCCGAGCGCTCGGCCAGAGGAATGAACCGATCCGGTGGCACGAAGCGGCCGTCGTCCAGGCGCCATCGAATCAACGCCTCGAGCCCGACCGCCGTTCGCGTTTCCATCGCCACCAGCGGCTGGTAGGCCACGTACAGCCGGCTCTCGTCGAATGCCCCGCGCAGGCTGCGCAACAGGCGCATGCGCTCGCGCGCGTCCACGCCCATGCGCTCGGAGAAATAGCATGAACTGCCACGTCGATGCTGCTTGGCCTGCTTGAGCGCGAGATGAGCGTCCTTGATGAGCTCGAAGCCTGGCGGGGAGTCGGCGGCCAGCCGCACCAGCCCCGAGGTGACCGAGATGCGCATGCGTTCGCCCTGCACTTCGACCACAGAGGCGAATGCCCGCTCGAGCACCTGCGGGTTCACGACTGACTCCGGCCCCAGCACGCCGAAGGTGTCACCCCCCAGGCGCGCCATCACCACTTGGTCGCCCAGCGCCTCGACCAACCGCTGGGCCGCCGCCTGCAGCACCTGGTCGCCCACCTGGTGGCCCAGGGTGTCGTTGATGGCAGCGAAGTCGTCGATGTCGACCAAGGCCAGCACAGCGCCTTCGGGCTGGCGCAGCCGTTCGCCGATCAGCTCGACGAAACGATTGCGGTTGGGCATGCGCAGCAGCTGGTCGTGGTACGCGTAGTCGACCAGCTGGCTGTAGAGCAAAACGTTCTCGAATGCCACCGACATGCTGGCCGCGAAGACCTCGAGCAACCGCTCGTCGAGCGCCTCGAGTTCACGGCCGGCTTCAACATAGGCGGCGATGCCGCGACCCGATGGAGCGCTGAAGTAGAGGCACACGCCGGGTTCGAGCACCGAGCGCTGCTGCTGCAGGCATCGGGTAAGCGCCTCGCGCAACGGTGTGCCCGGCAGCTCGCGCAACGGCCGGTGGATGAGCTCGCTGTAGCGACCGGCAGCGGCGATGATGACGGGATCGTCCCCGCCATCGTCAGGCGCCTGCGCGCACACCAGCCCTTCGGGTGTCACCCCGAGCAACGCGCTGAGCTGCGTCACCAGCCCTTCGGAGAATCGCTGCAGGCCGCGCTGACGCCCCAGGTGGGTGCTGGCCGAAACGACGATCTCCAGTCCGCTACGTGTCTGCTCCAGTGTGAGGATCTGCCGATACGAGCGGATGGCCGCCGTCAGACTGGTGTACAGCCGCACCCGCGTGAGCTCGGACTTGGTCTTGTAGTCGTTGATGTCGTAGTTGCGGATTGTCTCGATCTCGGGCGCATAGCCGGGCTGACCGGTGCGCAGCACCACCCGCAACGCATGGCGGCCGAGTTCTTCGCGCAGGGTACGCACCAGGCGCAGGCCGGCATCGGGCGACTCCATGACCACATCGAGCAGGGCCACAGCGATGTCAGGTTGCGCGCGCGCCACCTCGATCGCCTGCGCGGCACTGCGCGCATGGAGGAACTCGAGTGGCCTGCCCTCGATGGCAATACCGCGCAGCGCCAGCTCGGTGGCACGGTGCACGTCTTCATCGTCGTCGACGATGAGCACCTTCCAGACGGCCGGGCCGCCGGCATGCGCCGGCCCGCCGGCTTCGTCCTCCAGCAACTCGACGAAGGCTTCGGTATCCGGGCCGGATCGTTCGGCGGAGTGGGAACTCACGGCGGTTGGGCGTCTCGTGGCTGGGGCGATCGTAGCGCGTGCGGGCCCGGCGCGCGGGTCATGGATTGCCCGCAGCGCCCGACACGGGCGCCCGGCACGGCAACTCGATCACGAATTCGCTGCCTTCGCCGGGCTGGCTGCGAACCTCGATCCGACCGCCCAGCACGCCGGTGACCAGCGTGTAGGCCAGATGCAAGCCCAATCCTGAGCCGCCCTGCCCCAGGCGCGTGGTGAAGAATGGATCAAAGATGCGGCCCAAGCTGGACTCGGGTATGCCCACGCCGTCGTCCGCGACCGACATGCGCACCCAGCCAGGCGCAACCGCGGCCTGGGCATGAAGGCGGATGGTTCCCGGCGGTCGGCCATCGAAACCGTGCTCCACTGCGTTGGTGATCAGGTTCACCAGCACCTGGCCCAGCGGACCCGGAAAGCTGTCCATCGGCAGGCCCAAGGGAACCGCGTCGACCATGCGCGCCCCGCTTCGGCGCAGCGTGGGGCTCAGCGCCAGCAGCACCTCCTGGGCGACCTCGGCCACTTCGAAGGGCCGGCGCTGGTAGCTGGACTGGTCGACCGCGAGCTGCTTGAAGCTCCCCACCAGTTCTGCAGCGCGCTGCAGGTTGCGCTCGAGCACCTGCTCGCCTTCGCTCGCACGCGCCAGAAATCCCTCCAGCGTGCTGCGCCGCAGGCCGCCGGCGACCGCCTGCTCGAACTCGCGCCGGTCGTCGGCCATCGTGCTGGCCACCATCACGGCGTTGCCGATGGGCGTGTTCAGCTCATGCGCCACGCCCGCGACCAACGACCCCAGCGAGGCCAGCTTCTCGGCCTGCACGAGCTCGTTCTGGGCCCGCTGCAGGTCTTCCAGGGCGGCCCGCAACTCACGTGTGCGCTCCGTTACCCGTGCCTCGAGGCTCTCGTTGAGCTCGCGCAGCTCGGCCTGCGTGCGAACGCGCTCCGACATGTCGCGCGTGAGCCAGAGCCCAACCCGCCGGGCCTGTGTCACCATCTCGCTGGCCGACACCTCGCACTGCACCACCTCGCCGCTGGGCAGGTAGTACGTCACGGGCACGTCGTGCAGCCGGCCGTCGCGGCGAAGCAGCGCCCTGATCTGATCCCGCGCCTGCGCATCGCGCCAAAGCCCCAGCTCCCAGGTGGTGCGGCCGATGACCTGATCGCGGGTGTAGCCAATGCGCTCAACCCAGCGGCGGTTCACGTCCAGGATGCGGCCGTCACCGGCATCGATGATGCACAGCGGCTCGGGCAGCAGATCGAACGTGTGAGACAGCATCTCCCTGCTCTCGCGCAGCGCCTGCTCGGCGCGCACACGCTCGGTGATGTCTTCCTGCACGGTCACCATCAGGTCGTCGTCGCCGGCCCGAAATCGCCGCGCTGACAGGCGCGTCAGCATGCGGCTGCCATCGCCACGCACCAGATCGGCCTCGAAGCCTTCAACCGTGTCGCCCTCGCCTCGCAGACCGGCGAACAGGGCATCACGCTGCCGAGCGTCGGCCCACAGCCCCAGCTCGACGCCGTTGCGCCCGATCACATCCTCGGGCTTGCGTGCGAACTGGCGGAACCAGGCCGCATTGGCGGCGACGGCACGGAACTCGCGGCGGGCGTCCGACACGATCATGGCCACCGGCGACGCGTCGAACACGGCCTGCAGCCGCTCTTGCGCGGCCTCGATGGCCTGCCGTGCGCGCAACTGGTCGTTGACGTCGACGAATGCGGTGATCAGCATGCGCTGCGGCTTCTGCCCGATGACCTGGCCCGACACCTGGTACCAGTGCGCACAGCCATCGGCATGCCGCAGTTGGACCTGCATCGACCGCACGTACCCGTGCAAGCGCACCTGCTCCCCATAGCGTTCACGATCGGCGGGTTCGACCCAGAGCCCGAACTCGGGGCCGCTGCGGCCATCGACCTGATCGGGCGCATAGCCGAAGGCGCGAAACCAGGCTTCGTTCCAGTGGCTGATGCGATAGCGATCGGCGCTGCGCGTGTAGGCCAGCGGCACCGGCGCCGAACGGAACAGCGTCAGCATCAACGCATCGTCGTGCGCATCATCTCGCGCTTCGCCGCGCGCAGCCTCTGCGAGCGCACCTGCCGAGGCGATCGGGCGCTCGACCGGCACGCTCCGGTGCGTGCGCGACGATGTTGCCCGCACTGCGTTTCGACGGCGCAGCCGCCCGTTCAATCGGTTCTGCCATGCCATGCGGACCCAACCTCCTGCATCGCGCCGCAGCGCACCCAGCGGTACACCGAGGGCGCAGGATAGCGCCAACCCGCTGTGCCTGCCCGGTGCGCGCCATCGCGGTGGCATCATCCGCGCTGGGTCCGCCCGGCACGCTGTGCCGACAGCCGCGTGTCGCCCTCTCGCCCTCCCATGGTCACCACCGCCGATACCCAACTGAGCTGGACCCGCGACGACTGGACCGCCGCCGCGCCGGGACTGCCGGCGCTCGACGACACGTTGATGCGCCTCGTCCTGGCGCACATCTCGACGCGCGTGGCGGTGGTCAACCGCGACTGGACGTATCGGTATGCCAACCTCGAGACCCTGCGCTTCATGGGCCTGCCGCCCGAGCGGGTGATCGGCCTGCCGATGTCGCAGGTGCTGGACCCTGGCGTCTACGCCGTGCTGGAACCGCTGTTTCAGCGCGTGCTTGCTGGCGAGAGCCTGCACCGCCGTGGCTGGGCCGACTACCAGCACCAGGGCCGGCGCTTTCGTGACCAGTGGTTTCTACCCTACCGAGGCGCCGACGGCGCGGTGGACGCGGTCATCGTCATCGGCCTGGACCAGACCGAACAACGCCTGGGCGAGGAAGCGCTTGCGGCGCACCAGGCCCAGCTTCGCGCCAGCGAGGCGCTGAAGGCGGCCATCTTCGACCATGCGCTGGCCGCGCTGGTGTCCACCAACGAAGCGGGGCTCATCGTCGAGTTCAACCCCGCTGCCGAAGCCATGTTCGGTCGTCCGCGCGCAGCGGTGCTGGGCCTGCCTGTGGCCCAGGTCATTGTGCCGCCCCGCCTGCGCGCCAGCGAGGGGCAGGCGCTGCAGTTCTGGCGCGACGAAGCCGAAGCCGGGCCCGCGCGGCGCATGGAGGTGACGGCCCAGCGTGCAGATGGCCGCGAGTTCCCGGCCGAGGTGGTGCTGTGGCGCACCGAGGTGGATTCCGCGGAGATTTTCACCGCCTCGATCACCGACCTGTCCGAGCGCCATGCCGCGGCGAAGCAGATCGAGCGACAGCGCGACGCCCTGCGCCAGAGTGAGAAGCTCAGCGCAATGGGCAACCTGCTGGCCGGCGTGTCGCACGAGCTGAACAACCCGCTGGCCATCGTGATGGGGCGAGCGGCGTTGCTCGAAGAGAAGTGCGCCGGTGATCCGGCGCTCCAGCGCGACGCCCAATTGATTCGCGAAGCCGCCGAGCGCTGTGGCCGCATCGTGCAGACCTTCCTGAACATGGCCAGGAGCCGGCCGGCCCAACGAAGCCCGGTGAACCTGAACGTGCTGGCGCGTGCCACCGCTGAACTGATGGCATACAACTACCGCAGCCATGGGATCGAACTGCACTTGAAGCTGGCAGAGCCGTTGCCGGCCGTGAGTGCCGACGCCGACCAGATCAGTCAGATCGTGTTGAACCTGCTGGTCAACGCCCAGCAGGCGCTCGCGCGCAACGGCGCTGCTCGTGTGGTCACGCTGAGTACCGGCACCACGGCGACCGGCGCCGGCAATGCTGGGGTGGGACAGGTGGTGCTGCGTGTGGTCGACAACGGCCAGGGCGTCGATGCAGCCGCCCGGTCACGCCTGTTCGAAGCCTACTTCACCACCAAGGGCGAGGGATTGGGCACCGGCATGGGCCTTTCGGTGTCGCGCACGCTGGCCCGCAGCCATGGCGGCGACCTGGGGCTCGACGACGCGGCGCCCGGCGCCGGCGCGTCGTTCTGCCTCACGCTGCCGGCCTTGGCCATGCCGGCCCCAGCGTCTCAGCCGAGTGCGGCGACGTCTGTAGCCGAGACCAGCGATGCCCCCGATGCCCGCATCCTGGTGGTCGACGACGAGGAAGAAATCGCCCTGATGATGCGCGAGATGCTGGAGCATGCCGGCTACGACGTGGCCACCGCCGAATCGGGCGCGCTGGCGCTGGAGATGCTGACCGAGGCGCGCTTCGATGTGGTGGTCTCCGACCTGCACATGCCGGACATGGACGGGGCCTCGCTCTGGCGTGAGATCCGCAGCCGCCACCCGGCACTCGAGCATCGGTTGCTCTTCGTCACCGGCGACACCCTGTCACCGCTGGCCCAGGAGTTCTTCAAGGTTTCGGGCTGCGCCGGTCTGGACAAGCCCTTCAGCCGCGCACAGCTGCTGGCTGGCGTCAAGGCCCTGCAGGACGCAGTCCCCTGAGGCCCGCAGGCCCGCGGCACGGGCCTGCGAACGTGCTTGCGCCTGCCGCGCAGGCATCAATACGGACGCACCAGCCGCAGCCACTTGCGCGCCGGCAGCTTCCAGCGCGCCTCGATGACTTCAGCCCGTGCCAGCAGCCCCGCACGATCGGGCACCTGCACGCCCCGCGCCGCGACCACAACCGTGTTGCCCTCTGCCGTCGGCGCCAGCACCCACACCTGATCGCGCCCGAAGGCCTGCGCGATGAGATCGGCGCTGCGCTCGAAGCTTGCGTCGCGGCCGAACAGGTTCACTGTCATCAGGCCACCGTGGGTGAGTACTGCCCGGCAGGCCGCATAGAAGTCGGCATCGTCCAGCACCGGGGCGGCTGCCTCATGGTCGTACAGGTCCACGCACAGCACATCCGCGGTCTGCAGGTGAGCGGGATCGCGCACCCAATCGAGCGCGTCACCCTGCAGCACCTGCAACCGTTCGTCGTCGGTGGGCAGGTGAAACCAGATCCGGCAAGCCTCGATCACGCTCGGGTTGAGCTCCACCACCGTGGTGGGCATGCGCAATTCCTGGTGCGTGAACCGGGTGACCGCCGCCGCCCCCATGCCCAGTTGCACGGCGTGGCCTTCGGTCAGCTGCGGCGTCGGCCGCCACAGCATCCAGGCCATCATGCGCTGCACGTACTCCAGCTCGATGTGGCGGGGCTTGCGGATGCGCATCGCGCCCTGCACCCAGGGCGTGCCCAGGTGCAGGTAGCGCACGCCTTCGAATTCCGACAATGTTGCACCGGCCAGCCCGGTCTGCTTGCGTCTGCTCATGCGGCCGTATGTTGCCGCATCGGCGCGGACTGGCCGCTGATGCATCGCCGAACGGCCGGCGATCGGCGCCGGGGTGAGTGGTCTTCAGCGGGCAGGCTGCCCGTTGACGGTCAGGGACATCAACAGCCCCTTCTGAACAGACGTGGCGCCGCTGGCCAACGCGATCTGCACCTCGCGCTCCAACTCGATGCCGTGACCTCGAAGAACCCACACGATACTGAGCGAGCCAGGCTGGTCGGGCCAGTCCTGCTCGAATCGGCATGCTTCGAACGTGCCAGCACCGGCCGTCTTGCGCGATTCGTAACCGACAAACCGGGTGCGAAACCGCTCGGTCGACGTGGTGGGTCCGGTAGTCACGCCGTCGCGCACCTGCGTCGTTGAGGATTGCACCGTGACGGTGTAGTCCTGTCCCGGGTTCAAGGCCGCGTCGTGGGCCATCCACGCAGGATCCCAGACATACTCGGTGCGTGAGTTGCTCGTCACGCCGCCCGTGGTGGACACCTGGTCCTGGACCTGGCCGTGGTAGGCATACGAGCGCGCCCCACTGCGCTCGAAGTACCACCAGTCGTCGGTGACGCTGCGATCGCCTGCACCGGGCCCGGTGCTCTCATGGCGCAGCTGCCAGCTCATGACCGAGCGGCCGCGGTATTGAACCTGCTGCAAGGGTCCGCGCGACTCGAGCACGTCGAAGCTCATGCCACTGACCACATGACGCCGCAGCGCCGAATAGCTGCTGACCTTCGTCAGCGTCAGGTCGTCGCAGTCGTTCTCGCCTGTGGGCGCGGTGTCGGTGCAACTGTCCGGATGCACCTGGCAGGCGAAGCCCGAAAGCACACCCACCTGCACGGGTGCGGCCCCGCCGCCGGCCACCGGCCCCAGGATGTAGACCGCATCGCCCGCCACACCGACGTAGTTTCCAGTCTGCGCGTAGTAGCGGTAGACATATGGCGTCAACGTCTGGTCGGCCTGATGACCGGGGAAAAACTGCGAGTAGGTGCGCTCGGCCCAATCCATCAGCTCGGTGGGCGTGGGTGTGCGCGGCGCGGCCAGCGCCTGCGGCGCCGCCATCGCAGTGACCACGACAGCCAGCGCAAGCCGGCAAGGCAGCCTCATCGATCGCATGGGTTCGTCCTCCATGGCGGCCTTGCACCGCCCATCGTGGCATCGCGCATCGTACAGGCTGGAGGTTACCGCACCGCTGTTCCCGACCGAATTGCCCGTCGCGGGAACATCTGCAATGATGCGCGCCCGGGCCAGCAGGGCCCGCTGCAGCGGGAGGCGCAGTCGTGAACATCGAAGCCATCGTCAGCTTTCTCAGCACCCAGGGTGCCGATTTCGGCCTGAAGATCCTCGGCGCGCTGGCCGCCTGGATCATCGGGCGCTGGATCATCGGCATGGTGCTGGCCGGGTTCAACGCAGCGGTGGCACGCGGCAAGACGATCGACGCCACGCTGGCGCGTTACCTCACGTCGATCCTCAATGTCGTGCTCAACATCGTCCTGGTCCTGGCGATCCTGGACATCTTCGGTGTGCGCACGACTTCGTTCGCGGCACTTCTGGCAGGTGCCGGGCTGGCCATCGGCACGGCGTGGGGCGGGTTGCTCACGCACTTCGCCGCTGGCGTTTTCATGCAGGTGCTGCGGCCCTTCAAGGTGGGCGACTTCGTGCAGGCGGGCGGGGTCACCGGCACGGTGCACGAGGTGGGCCTGTTCGGCACCACCATCGTCACGCCCGACAACGTGATGACGATCGTCGGCAACAACAAGGTCTTCAGCGAGAGCATCCAGAACTTCACCACGCTGCCGCATCGACGCGTCGACTGCAGCGCCAAAGTCGCCAACGGTGTCGACCCGACCGACGCGATCGCTCGACTGAAGGCCGCCGTAGCCGCCGTCCCGAACGTGCTGGCCACGCCGGCCCCCGATGTGGAGATCATGGCATTCACCCCCGAGGGCCCACTGCTGTGCGTGCGCCCCTACACCCACAACGACCACTACTGGCAGGTCTACTTCGACACCCACAAGGCCGTGGTCTCCACCTTCGGTGCCGCCGGCTACCCGGTGCCCGAAACGCCGATCGCGCCGCGCAACCGCTGACGAGCCTCTCGACAGATCCACGCCTACCCGCGCGATCAGTGCTCGTGCAATCTCTGTCATGGACTTTCCCTTTCCGATCAGATTGAACTTCCACACGTCAATCTCGGTACGTCGATACCGTCGCAGGATTGGGGAAGTCCCTTCGTATTCGGTCGAGCGGAGCGCCAACGGCAGGCCGCCAGGCCCAGGCTGGCGGTACGCGGTGCTTTTTCGCCAGCCCGGGCCTGGCGTCCTGTCGTTGTCGTCCGCGTATTTTGCATGTTAGGCCAGACAAGACACGCTGTCGCCCGCGGACGGTTGACAATACGTATTCTTCGCTTATCATCTGCCGGTGAACACGATCAACTGGCAGCCCAAGGCACTGCGTCAACTGCGCAAGATCGATGTTCACGCGGGGAAGCAGATCCGCACCGCGGTCAGTTCTGAACTCGTGGACCTCGTCTCAGCGAGGAACGTCAAGGCTCTTACCAACCACGAGTACGGATACAGGCTGCGCGTAGGCAACTACCGGGTCTTCTTCGAGTTCGATGGTGCTGTCCGCATCGTGAGTATTGAAGAGGTCAGGAAGCGCGATGAACGCACGTACTGAGTTTCAGGTCATCGTCGGCCAAGACGGGAAGCCCGCCTTCGTAGTTGTTCCATACGAACAGTTCCGCCGCATGAAGGGCGGCTTCACGCATGGCACCGTGCCCAACGAGGTTGTGAACCTTTCGTTTGAGCGAGGCGTTTCCCCCATGGCGGCGTGGCGCGAGCACTTTGGCCTGACCCAGGCCGAAGTTGCAGGCCGAATCGGCATCACCCAGGCCGCGTACGCACAGATGGAGCGAGTAAAGCAACCTCGCAAGGCAACGTTGGAGAAGGTGGCAACTGCTCTTGGACTTGAGGTTGAGCAACTCCGCTGGTGAGCGGTGCCGCTCAACCGGCTGCTAACCCGGCTGCTCAGGACGAGGAGCCGATGGCCAGCGCCGCCAGCCGCGGCAGCACGCGGCATGCATTGGCTCGGGTGATGCGCGCGGTGTCCTCGTCTGTCCAGCCGCGCAGCGCAGCCATCGTCGCGGCGATGCGCGGCAACTCGCCGGGTTCGTTGCGGCTGGTCTGGCCCTGCGCCCGTTGCTGCGCCGTGCGATACAGCCATTGCGGCGGGATGTCCGGGGAGTCGGTCTCGAGCACCAGCGCCTCGGCGGGCAGTTCCGCGGCCAGGCGGCGGATCTGCAGCGCACGCTCGAAGGTCATGGCGCCGCCGAAGCCGAGGGCGAAGCCGCGCTCGATGAAGGCCATGGCCTGGGCCATGCTGCCATTGAAGGCATGGGCGATGCCACCGGTGACCGGCACTTGGCGCAAGCCCTTGAGCAGTGCGTCCGCGGAGCGACGCACGTGCAGGATCACCGGCAAGCCGGCCGCGCGCGCCAGTTGAAGTTGTCGCAGGTAGAAGCGCTCCTGTCGCGCCACATCGAGCCCCGGCACGAACAGATCGATGCCGATCTCGCCCACCGCCACCAGGCGCGGATCGTCGGCGCGCTCGCCCAGGGCGAGGGCCAGTTGCGCCAGGTCGTCCTCGCCGGCAGCGCCCACGTACAAGGGGTGTATGCCCAGCGCATAGGCCAGATCGTGCCGAAGGGCCAGCGACCGCACACAATCGAACCCCGCGGCATCGACAGCGGGCAGCACCATCATGCCGACGCGTGCAGCACGCGCGCGCGCCAGGACCTCGTCGCGGTCGGCGTCGAACTCCGGCGCGTCGAGGTGGCAATGGGTGTCGATCCAGCCTGTCATGTGCAGCCGCCATCATGCCTGCCGCCCAGGCTGCTGGGCCAGCCTGACCTTCGGCCATCGCCGCCGCGTGCGCTCGCGAGCACACTGCGTGCCACATCCCCTGCACGAGCCCAACCCATGGCCGACCCGCTGCGTTCGTCAAACTGGACCGACCTGCGTTGCGACGCGCGTGCGCCTGCCGGCGGTGGCGGCCCAGGCGGGTTCCGTCGCGCTGGTCCCTGGCGCGACCCCTGGTTCGACGGCACGCTGCTCAACCCCTGGTCGCCGGCGGCACGGGCGGCCGACGTGTTCCTGGCCCAGGCGCCACCGGCGCCCGCACCCACCGAAGTCCCGTGGGCCACCACGGTGGCCGACTTCGAGCGCTGGGAAGGCCGCATCCCTCACATGTACCTGGACACCAAGGGCCTGGTGACCGTTGGTGTGGGCAAGATGCTCCCCGACGTGGCGACGGCGCAGGCGCTCGCCTTCGTGCGCCGTGCCGACGGCCTGGCCGCAAGCGCCGCCGAGATCGAAGCCGACTTCACCGCCGTTTCGGCGCAACCCAAGGGCAAGCTCGCGTCAAGCTACAAGGCCCACACGGCGCTGGACCTGCCCGATGCCGCGATCGATGCGCTGCTGCGCATCGTCGTCGACGGTTTCGAGGCCGACCTGAAGACAAACTACGCGGGCTATGACACCTACCCCGTGCCGGCCAAGCGCGCCTTGCTCGACATGATCTACAACCTCGGAACCGCTGGCCTGTTGAAGTTCAAGAAGCTCGAGGCCGCCGTCGAGGCCGGCCAGTGGACCGAGGCCGCCGCCCAGTGCCACCGCGTCGGGCCGTCGGAAGAGCGCAACGACTGGACGCGCGACTTGTTCCTCGAGGCCGCGAAGTAGCATGCGGCGCGCATTGCCGGCCGTGGCCGCACTGGCAACCTGCCTTCTGGGTTGCGCAGCGGCGCCACCGCAGGCACCGAACGCCAACCGGCCCGACAGTGCCAGTGGCGATCCTGCCGCAGGCCGCACCAGGGGCCTCGTGGTGGCAACTGCCGCCCGTGCACCGGCGCCGGAAGACCCCTCGTCCAGCTCCATGGCCAGGGCCGACGCCCTGCGGCAGCCCTTCGACGCGCCGTTGCCCGCCACCGTGCGCTCGGCGCAGGGCCCGAAGCAGCGTGTGATGCTCGCCCACTGTGCCGACCTGCTGGCGCAGCGCGACAGCCTGGTGGGCAGCAACTCCGACGCCCATTGGCGGGTGTTGAGGGTCCAGCAGGTGGAGTGCGAGGTCCTCGCGCTGGTGCAGCGCTCCCGCCCGGCCGCGTCAACGGCCCTGCCTCGACAGGTCACCGCAAGTGCACCGGAGTTCAGCCCCGGCCGGATGCCGGCCAGCCTGTGGCCGGCGCCATCGGCCGACGAGCGCGCCGAACTGGCCCGGCCCGGGCAGACACTGGCCAGCGCCACCGCGGCGCAGGCCTGGTCGGCCGGCCGCGAAACCGGTGTACTCGAACTCGACGCCCACGGCATGCGCCTGCGCCTGACCCTGAGGCTGCGCGCCGATGTCGATGGCGACCACTGGGAGGACCTCGTCTTCGCCCTCGAAGCGCAGGCGCTGAGCGGCAGCTACGCAGACTCTCGCACCGTGGTGCTGGCGCGACCGGGGTTCGATGCCGGATTACGCGAGATCGACCTGGCAACGCTGTTGCGCAAGCCACGATGACGGCCACCCAGACGGGGCGCACCGTCCAGCGGCATCGTTCACAGTACGGTCGGATGATGACACCCCCCACCGCATCCCTCATCGTGGTACCGTGACATCGGCTCGGGCCTGGCCCGATGCCCTGGAGCCATCCGAGATGCGACGCACACCGCTGTACAGCCGCACTCCCGCATCGTTGCCGAGTCGGCCCCGAACGGACCCCTCGTCCCCGGGGACGACTGGCGCGGCCATGCCGCCGCCAGAAGAGCCCGCACCCGCACCCGGCGACGCACAACGGCCGCATGGCCGCGGCGTGCGCAGGCGCCTCGAACGCGGCCGTCGCACCGAGCGGTGGCTCTGGGCCGTGGGCGCCGTGTGCCTGGCCGTGGCGGCCGGGTGGCCGGGCTGGACCACGCAGCACAAGTCGGCGCCGACGCTCGAACAGATCGACGCTCACATGCGCGAGTCGATCGCCAAGGAACCGCTCGCGGCCGCGGCCGCCGCAGCCTATGCCGCGGTGCGGCCGTCGGTGGTACGGGTGGTGGGCACCGCCCCGGCGCAGACTGGCGCCGCCGTGCCGGGCCGGCGCGCCGGCCGCGCGCCCGCGCAGACGCCGGCACCGCCGCACGGCGAAGACGGTCGCAGCGTGGGCACTGGGGTGGTGGTGGTCGACAACGGTCTGATCCTCACCAACCTGCACGTGGTGGCCGGCGCACAGCGCATCACCGTGTCGTTTGCCGACGGCAGCGAGTCCGAGGCCGACCTGGTGAACCTGCAGCCCGAGAACGACCTGGCCGTGCTGCGTGCCCGCGTGGTTCCCGACGACCTGCATGCCGCCACCCTGCGCTCCACCGCCGACCTGGCGCCCGGCGACGAGGTCATTGCAGTGGGCTTTCCGTTCGGCATCGGGCCCTCGGCCTCGCAAGGCGTGGTGTCCGGCCTCAAGCGCGAGTTCCGGTCGCCCGAGGGCGAGCGCGTGCTGGCCAACCTGATCCAGTTCGATGCCGCGGCCAATCCCGGCAACTCCGGCGGTCCGTTGGTCACGTTGGATGGGCACGTCGTGGGCATCGTCACCGCCATCCTGAACCCCAGCCCGCAGCGCACCTTCATCGGCATAGGCTTTGCAGTCCCGATCGAGAGCGCGGCGGCTGCCGCTGGCATGCCGCCGTTCTGAGCATGGCCAGCCGCCATCGTGCTGCTTTCCACCACCCGCGATCACCTGACGTGACCATGTCCGACACCACCGAAGCCGCCCGCGCCGCCTCCGCCCTGATGGAGCGCATCCTGTACGAGGTCAAGCGGGTCGTCGTCGGGCAAGACCGCTTCCTCGAGCGGGTGATGGTGGCGCTGCTCGCCCAGGGGCACCTGCTGGTCGAGGGGGTACCAGGACTGGCCAAGACGCTCACCGTGCGCACCCTCGCGGCCACGCTGCGCGGCAGCTACAAGCGCATCCAGTTCACACCCGATCTGGTACCGGCCGACCTGGTGGGCACGCGCATCTACAACCAGAAGACGGGCGAGTTCGGCACCACGCTGGGCCCCGTGTTCGCCCACCTGTTGCTGGCCGATGAAATCAACCGGGCGCCGGCCAAGGTGCAGAGCGCGCTGCTGGAGGCGATGCAGGAACGCCAGATCACCATCGGCGACACCACGCACAAGATGGACG
>Ga0073899_10002544_pt1 | contig 16374 bp, 11 predicted proteins | sample KloWWTmetaKNB5Ph_FD_88975 | JGI IMG/M metagenome (GOLD analysis project Ga0073899, IMG submission 88975) | Active sludge microbial communities from Klosterneuburg, Austria, studying microevolution and ecology of nitrifiers - Klosterneuburg... | ecosystem: Engineered > WWTP > Aerobic digester >...
CCCGCATCGGGCGCCACCGGCATCGGCGCGCAACCGGCGCTGGTGTGCGGCCCCTACTACGAGCTGTACGGCGCTGCGCAAGCTGCCATCCAGGTGCAGCTGCACACTGCCAATGTCTGGACTACGCCCCTGCACGACAGCGGCGAGAAGCCTGCAGCCACGTCCTACCTGCTGCCCGCTGGCCTGCTGGTGGTTGGCACGACCTACTGGTGGCGTGCCCGCTACAAGTCGGCGCGCGCGGGGTGGGGTGACTGGTCAACGCCGACCAGCTTTACTACTGCTGCGAGCTTCGGGCACTACGTAGCCACGCCACCAGCCATTTCGCCCGCAGTTGGTGACCCGCTGGGCGGCGGCTACTACGCCGGGCAGATCTGGAACGAGGTCACGCAGTCGTCCACCAGTACGACCATCGGCACGGGCGCAAAGACGTTCACCGTGCCTGACATGACCACGAACAGGCTCTTTTACGAAGGGCAGCAAGTCGAGGTGCGCAGTCGTGGTACGCCCACGACGAAGATGATCGGCACGGTGACGGGTGCGTTTAGCACGTCGCTGACCGTGACCGTGACCAGCACAAGCGGCGGCGGCACGCTGATTGATTGGTCGATCATGGCCGGGTACCGCATCATCTGCGCGCCGAAGGCCAGCGGGGAGGTTGCTGGCCTCATGCTCAAAAACACCAACACCGCTCTGCCTGCAGGGTGCGCTACTGCCAGCGAAGGGTGGCGGGCTACTGAAGCGATGAAGGCAGCCGACTCATCTACCGTGTACCCCATGGCGTGGTGGGCGCGCGCGCTTGCAATCGGCGGTTATGCGGACTGGTACATCCCAGCGCGGGACGAGTGCGAGGTGTTGTACCGGGCCCTCAAGCCCACGAATACAGCCAGTCTGACGACAACACGAGCCGCTGCGGCCGTCTCTTATGCAACGCGCGGCGCGTATGGGGACGCGGCCAGCATGCCAATGGGGAGCAACCTGAACTCTAAACCTGCCGGTATGGAGTACTCAGCCTCGCCGCCCGGCGCGACTGCAGTAGCAGCGTTTATCCAGGGCGGAAGCGAGGCGTTCTCTGTCGATTCGAGCTACCAAACATCGTCCGACTTCAGTAGTACAGCCGCTGGTATTGCTCGCTTTTCAAACGGCGAGCAATACAACTACCAGCGCGCAAGTGCCTTCTTATTGGTGCGCGCCGTTCGGAGGATGTTTGCATGAAGTACATCAAATACACACATGTCGATGCTGTGACCGGCATCCCCGTCACTGACGCGCCAGCGCGCAATGGCCCTGCCATGCCCGCAGTCGCCGGCCTGCAGTTTGTCTGGGCGCGCGAGTCGCTGTACCCGACAGACCAGCCGCAGCTCTTTGGCACTTGCCCGGATGAGTCTGACACAGGCATACCCGGCGTGCTGGGCGTGTTTGTGCAGCAGGATTTTGAGGTGATGCAGGCCGATGAGATGGCGGCGCGGAATGTCTCGGGCGGGCGCATGTGGTGGGCCACGCCCTGGGCCTTCCGCAACCGCTTCACCCCCGCAGAAAAAGCCGCCATAGAGATGGCCGCCCTGGACGACCCGGCCGCAGACATGGCCGTGCGCGGGCAGGCGGCGATGCTGCGCGCATCGCTCAAGGATCTGGCCGTGGCCGAGTATGCGGATCTGCAGCGCGCGGATGTGCGCGACTATGTCCAGGCCCTGGAGGCCGCCGGACTGCTGGCCACGGGCCGCGCAGCCGAGATTCTGGACGCGCCGCTGACGGCGGACGAGCGCAAATACCCATGAGTGCTTCCGCCTGCCTGGTCTGCTTCTTCAGCGCCTTCACCGAGCAGGAGCTGTGGCGCTTGATTGTGTTGAGCCTGGAGGACCGGGACTACCGCGCCCGCTACCGCGCGCTGGTGGCGCAGCGTGACGTGCGGGCGTATCTGGCCTATGTGCGATCGCGGCGCTTGCTGCCCCGGCGCCGCTGCGCTGCGCTGTGGCAGGTGTGGCGCCGCGGCGCGGCGTGCACCTGTGCACCGCCGCCACCCCAGCCGCCCGATAACCGTAGTTTGTTTTTAACCACCCACAAGGAGCTTTCATGCCTGAACTGATGGCCATTGAACTGACCCGCACGCACCGCCACGGCGGGCGCGACTACCCCGCAGGCGCCGTGCTGCGCCTGCCCCGGCACAAGGCCGACTGGCTGCTGGCCAATGGCGTTGCCAAGAACGTGCAGCCGGCCCAGGACGCAAGCCCCGCCAAGGGGCCCCACACCAAGGACAAGGAGTAAGCCCCCATGCAACCCAACCAAAGCATGATCTGGGACGGGCAAGGCCCCGTCATGATTGGCCGTTATGACCCCGTCAACGGCCGCCCGGACACGGGTTACCTGACGGATCTGTACCGCATCGGCTGCGGCACCAGCAGCCTGACGACGAGTCTGTCGGTGGAGCGGTCGACCATCAAGGAAAGCTGCTCGGGCCAGCGCCTGACGCTCAAGAGCTACATCACGGGCAAGGAGCTGTCGGTGGGCCTGTCGCTGGTGCAGTTCTCGGGCCGCACGCTGGCGGGCGCCTTCTTTGGCGATGCGATTGCCAAGACGGCCGGCACGGTGACGGACGAGCAGCTGCCCCAGCTGGCCGCTGGCGACTACTTCACGGTGCGCCACCCGGGCGCCACCAGCCTGGTGATCGAGGACAGCACCGCCGGCACGCCGCTGGTGTATGTGCAGGACACGCACTACGCGGTGGAGGACGCCGCGCACGGCCGCTACCGCCTGATTGCCCACCCCGCGGCCCATGTGGAGCCGCTCAAGGCCGATTACGCCTATGGCGACTACACCAACATTGCGGCGTTCACGGCGCCCAATGTGGAGCGCGGCATCATCTTCAACGGCATCAACGGCGACGGCCAGCGCGCGCGCATCATCATCCCGCGCGTGTCGCTGTCGCTCGATGGCGACTTCGGCTGGATCAGCGAAGAGGCGGCCGAGCTGAGCCTGACGGGCGAGGCGCTGTTTGTGAGCGAGATGCAGTCGGACACGGACTGGGGCGGCTTCATGCGCATCAGCCTGGTGTGACGGCGCCGGGCCCCGGCGCACAGCCCCGGCTACAAAAAACCCCGCCTGGGTGTGTGCCTGGGCGGGGTTTTTGTTTGCCGGCTGGGCGCCGGGTGCAAGGGGCTTCAGCGGCGCAGCAGGTTGTCAAGCCAGTACAGCGGCCAGAACACCACGCGCCACAGGCCCCACAGGGCCAGCAGCACGGCCGGCGCGGTGATGGCCCAGGGGACCTGCATGGGGAAGGCCAGCGCCAGCACGCCGGCCAGCAGCGTGCCTGCGGCCATGGCCCGGTTGCGGGCGCTGGGCTGCACCAGCACGGCCAGGCCGATGGCGCACATGAGCAGGGTGTAGAGGAGCAGCGGCTTCATGGCTGCAGATAGTAAGACATGCGAGGTGGACTATGGCGAATGAGGACTTGAAGGCCAAACTGGTGCTGCAGGCCAGCGCTACGGGCGGCAGTGAGATTGAGGCGCTGGCCCAGCACCTGCAGGATTTGGCCCGCGAGGGCGGCGATGCGGCGCCCAAGTTTGATGCGCTGGCGCAAAGCCTGCGCGATGCCGCGGGCCAGCAGCAGCTGATTGATGCGTTTGTGCGCTTGAAGCGCGAGGCGCAGGACACGGCCCAGGCGCTGGACGCGGCGACGGCGCGGGTGGACAAGCTGGCGGCCGAGCAGGCGCAGGCCGCGCGCGCCGCACAAGAGGCGGCCCAGGCGCAGGCCCAGGCGGCGCAGGCGCTGCAGGCTGCGCGCGCGCACCAGGACAGCTTGCGCGAGGCGGTGGCGCAGGCGCGGGTGGAGCTGAAGAGCAGCCGCGCCGAGCTCAAGCAGGCCGGCGACGGCCAGGCGGTGTATGCCGAGCGCGTGCGCGATGCGGCGGCGCAGCTGAAGGTGCTGCAGGCCGAGCAGCAGCAGGCCGCGGGCCAGGTGCGGCTGTTGTCTGCCGCCTACAAGGAGGGCGAGGCCGCTACGCGCAATGCCGCGCGTGCCCAGGCCGATGTGGGCGCGCAGTATGACCGAGCCGTGACCGGTGCGGCGCAGCTGAGCGCAGCGCTGCAAAAGAGCCAGCAGGCGCTGCAGGGCACGCGCGATGCCATGCAGGCGGCGGGCGTGGATACCAAGGGGCTGAACGACCAGCAGGCGGCGCTGAAGCTGCGGCTGCAAGAGGGCGTCAAGCAGGCGCAGCTGTATGCCGGTGCGGTGCAGGAGATGCGTGGCCAGGCCCAGGCCCTGGCGCCGGCGCTGGAGGCCACCTTCAAGCAGCTGGGCATGCGCGGTGTGCAGCAGATCACCGCCGAGATTGAGCGCCTGCAGGCGGCCATGCGCGGCCTGAAGGGCCAGCAGATGCTGCCCGCGGATGCGGCCCGCGCCAGTGCCGAGCTGCAGCGGCGCATTGAGCTGCTGCGTGCCGAGATGGGCGGCGTGCAGGGTGCGGCCCGCGGCGCCGGCAGCGCGGTGCAAGACCTGGGCCACAAGGCCGATGGGGCCAGTGGCCAGATGGGCGCGGCAGCGCACAAGGCGGCGGCCTGGGTGGGCGCCATGGTGGGGCTGGGGGAGCTGAAGCAACTGGCGTCCGCCGTGGTGAACACGGGCAGCTCGTTTGAGCAGCTGGAGCGGCGCCTGACGAGCATTCTGGGCAGCGCGGACAAGGCGAAAGAGGCTTTCGCCATGCTCAAAGACCTTGCGCAGCAGACGCCGTTTGATGTGCAGGGGCTGACCGAGGCGTATGCCAAGCTGTCGGCCTTTGGCTTGAAGCCGTCGCGCGATCAGATGCTGGCCATGGCCGACGCGGCGGCCGAGCTGGGCGGCGGCACCGAGATGCTGCAGGGCGTGACGCTGGCCCTGGGCCAGGCCTGGACCAAGGGCAAGCTGCAGGGCGAGGAGATGCTGCAGCTGGCCGAGCGCGGTGTGCCCGCCTGGGATTTGCTGGCGCAGGCCACGGGCAAGAATGTGCAGGAGCTGCAAAAAATGTCGGAGGCGGGGCTGCTGGGGCGCGATGCCATCTTGCAGCTGATTGACGCCATGGGCAAGAAGAGCGCGGGCGCCAGCGCGGCCTTGATGCAGTCGTTTGCAGGGGCGGTGCAGCGCGCGCAGGATGCGCTGCAAGAGTTCTTCAACATGATTGCCCAGTCGGGGGTGCTGCAGTACCTGACGGAGCAGTTGCAGGGCTTGCTGCTGAAGTTTGATGAGCTCAAGGCCAGCGGGCAGCTCGATCAGTGGGCCAAGTCGATTGCGGACGGCTTTCGTGACGTGGCCGAGACGGCGCAGAACATGTTTGTCGTGCTGCAGGCGCTGGAGCCCGTGCTGCGCCTGGTGATGGGCGCGATGGTGGCGCGCAAGGCGTTTGAGTGGGCCGAAGCGCTGCGCGGCAGCTCCAAGGCAGCGCAGGATGCGGCCGATTCTCACGGCAAGCTGGAGCAGGCGGCGCGCGGTGCAGGCGGGGCGCTGCAGGGGGCTTTGCGCATGGCTGCGGGTGCTGGGTACGCGGCAATAGCGGTGCAGGTGCTTGAGATTGCCAACAACCTGGCGGCGCTGTACCGCGAGCGTCAGAAGCAGGCCGTCATTGCCGAGCAGGTGGAGCAAAAGGAGGCGCAGGTGGCCCAGCGCCTGCGCGAGATTTCCGCAGCTACCGGGGTGGCTGTCACTTCTGTGCAGGAGCTGAATGCGGCGCAGGCCGCTGGTGTGCTGGTGTTTGATCAGGCGTCAGGCAAGTGGCTGTCTGCCGCCCAGGCGCAGGAAAAACTAGCCAGCGCGGTCAAGCAGACGGTGGCGGAGATGGCCGCGGCCGATGCCGGCAAGCTGGTGGCGGAGTTTGAGAAGACGGCCACGTCTGCCGAGGCGGCCAAGGGTGCCCTTGAGAAGCTGGCCGGCAGCTTGCAGTTTGGCGATGTGAAGGGGGTGAGCACGTTTGCCCTGGCGCTGGATGGGTTGGCGGCCAAGGGCAAGCTGTCGGCCGAGCAGGTGGGCCAGGCGTGGCAGCTGGCGCTGGACAAGCTGAACGCGGGCCAGATTGGCGCGCTGCGTGCCAACCTGGAGGAGGCGGCGCGCCAGGGGATCATTTCTGCACGGCAGTGGGCCCAGGTCAACGAGCAAGTACTGGCCGCCAGTTTCGCGAAGCTGGGCGTGAATGCGGCGCAGGCGCTGGGCCAGGTCAGCGATGGCGCGCGCGAGGCGATGGCCAGCATTGAGCTGGTGGCCGACAGCGCCAAGGCGGCGGGCGTGGGGGTGCAGGATGCGGCGCGCGCTATTGAGATGGCGTTCACGGCGGCCATTCCGAAGGCCGACAGCCTGCAGGCGGTGGATGCGCTGGGGCAAAAGCTCAAAAGCCTGGCGGATTCTGGGCGGCTGAGTGCCGATGGCGTGGCGCGCCTGCAGGCGGCGCTGGATAAGCAGCGCCAGACGATTGAGGAGCAGATCCCCGGCATTCAAAGCTTGGGCGAGGCGCTGCGCCAGCTGGGGGTCAAGCCCCAGGCCGAGCTGAAGGAGCTGGCGCGTTCGTCCAAGGAGGCGTTTGACGCCGTGAAGGCGGCCGGCACGGCGACGCCGCGCGAGATCAATGAGGCCTGGAAGGCGATGGCCGAGGCGGCCATTGCGGCCAATGATGGCGTGGCGGACGCGAGCATCAAGGCGCAGGCGCAGCAGCATGGCTTTGTGCTGGAGTCTGACAAGGCCGGCAAGAGCGTGGTCAAGAGCATGCAGGAGGCCGAGCAGGCCACGCGCGCGGTGGGCGAGGCGGCGGCCGCGACGGCCGAGCAGGTGGCGCGCTTGTCCGAGGCGGGCTGGGATACGGCCCGCGACATGGTGGAGCAGGCGCGTGCCCACAATGCGGCGCTGGCCAAGGTGGAGTCGACCTGGATGTCGGCCGAGGCGGCGGCCAGCCAGTATGCCGAGCAGATGGCGCGCCTGGTGTGGGATTCGACCAAGCAGATTCAGGCGATGCGCGCTGAGCATGCCGAGCTGGTGCAGACGATGGAGGCGCTGGCCGAGCAGCAAAAGCAGGTGGAGGCGCAGGGCGGCGGCGCGGCCCGTGGGGTGGAGGACTTGCGCCTGCGGTTGCTGGAGCTCAATGGCACCGAGGAGCAAATTGCGCTGGCCCGCCAGCAGCGCGAGCAGGCTGAGGTGCAGCGCAAGATGGCGTTGATGGAGCTGGATTTGCAGCGCGCGCAGATCAACCGTGATGAGGGTGAGGCCGAGCGCCTGGCGCAGGAGCTGGTGTTGCTGCGCGAGCAGGTCAAGCTGATCGATCAGGTGTTTGCCGCCGAGCAGCGCCAGCGCCAGGAGCGCCAGCGCCAGGAGCGGGCCAAGCCCAATACGGGGACTAGCTCCAGTACCGCCCCTGGGGCCGGCGGTGCGGGCGGTGGTGGCAGCGGCAGCGGCAGCGGGGGGTCTGCCGCGGTGGTGAATGTGACGCTGAACGCCAATGGCATCAATGACCCGGTGCAGCTGGCGCGCATGGTGGAGCCCGAGCTACGGCGCATGGCGCAGCTGGCGCGCTGATAAATAGGCGGGTTGGGCGCCCTGGCGGTTGTTAAAGGGCTTTTTTGGCTATGCGCCGCTGGCGGGGGCACAGTGGCGCCATGTCTTCCGTTCAGCGGTTTTTGTCCGGCCGCAACAATGTTGCGCGTTCTGCAAGTCTGGTGGCCAGCTCGGTGCTGGCCAGCACGGCGGTGGACAGGCTGAGCGCGCTGCGCGCGGGCTCGGGCCGGGTGCGGCTGCTGGGCAGTTATACGGGGCATGAGGCGGCCGAGGTGCAGGTGCAGGTGCTGGCATCGCCCGGCGGCACGCCGCGCGCCAGCGCCCCACAGTTTGTGGGGGTGGGCAGCGGGCAGTTGGCGCTGGCGGCGGTGGCGCCGGGCGCGCCGCTGCAGCAGTGGACGTTGACGCTTCAGGATTTGGGCGTGCCCACGGCCCATGCGCTGCTGGATGTGCGCGAGCTGCAGCTGCGCGCACGCGCCCCGGGCGCGGTGGGCAACAGTATTCGTGTGACGGTATCGCCCCAGCTGGTGCGCACGGCTACGCCCTGGGCGTTGCTGGCCGACTGGCGCGCTGGGGCGGCAACGCAGCAGGGGGTGCAGTGGGATTTTGGGGCGCTGCCGCTGTCGCCCAAGGATGAGCTGGATGCCGCCACGCCGCGCATTGCGTTTGGCCACGACCCGCAGGTGTACCGCCCCTGGCGCCGCTTCAAGGATGGGGACTGGCAGTTTGGCCTGTCGCCCCAGTTGCAGCGCGATGTGCCGGCGGGCACGCCGGTGTGTCAGGTGGCGGGCGGGTATGTGGTGGCGGTGAGCGACGGTGTGTTGACCGAGACCTTTGGCGACACGGCGGCCGGCCAGGCGCCGGTGCTGTCGTTCTACGATTTGCTGACGCAGCTGGCCACGAGCACGCTGGTGGAGGTGGCCGGCGTGGTGGCGGCCGACCGCAGTGTGGGTGGCCAGGCGGCCATTGATGTGCCGCTGCGCACCAGCGCCTGGCTGCTGGCGCTGGCCGGCAGGGTGCGGCTGCAGGATGTGGGGGTGCCGCCGGCGGCGCCCACGCAGAGTATTACGGTGCGCTGCACCAACGCCGATGTGCTGGGCGCCGAGCGCTGGGCCGTGGCCGGCGATGTGAGCGGCGCCATGGGCGTTGCCACGACGGGCCTGGCGTTTACCCATGCGGCCATTGGCCTGACGGTGCCCAGCGTGGACCCGCAGGTGGGCGGGCAGTCGGGGCGCTGGAGCTTCAAGTTCAACGCGGTGGCGCGCGATGAGGACAAGGGCGAGGGGTTGCCCAGTGTGTGCGTGCGCCCCTTCAAGCTGGGCGCCAATGCGCAGCCGCGCACGGTGACGTTTCGCTACGCCAAGCGGCCGCCGGCGGATTGCAAGTGCAGTGATGTGCCGACGCCCAAGGTGTCTGATAAGTGCCTTGGCATCAATACGACAGGAGGTGGTGATGTGCTAGACCCCGAACACGGCTCCCGGCTTCAGGCGCTTTATGCGTGGCGGCGGGATTTTCACGCGGCGAACTGGGTGAAGTACTACGTGCCGCCCAGGGATCTGGATTTTGCCGACGCCATTACCGATGCGTTTGCCCAGGCGTTGGGCGAGATTTACGAGGCAGTGGCGGCACGCACAGAGTGGGACTTGGCGCTTGCCGCGATGAAGCTTGATATGCAGCCGCTGGAAAGTCCGCAGTTTCAAGACAACTGGGGGGCTGGCAATCTATGGGCTGGGATCGATAACCATTCTGAAAGAATAATTACGCGCTCAGGCGTGGCCCCCGACGCATTTCCAGGGGCGCCAGGGGCGCCCTGGGTGCCGGTGACCGGTAGGCTATTAGGCAACCTGTCTTTGTCTGTGGCGGATCTTGTCCGCAAATACAAAGCACGCATGGACTACTGCCGCGTCCTGGCCGATATCGTCCCAAAATCTGACCCCAGCAGCACTGACGCGGGCGGCTGCTGGGTGGACCATGGCGGCACCCACTGGTGGGTGGACGTCGATGGGTATTTTTTGCCCGCTTTTACCAATCAGGCCTACATCAGCGCCCGGCGCAATACCGAGACGGGCGCGGCCTACAGCACCAAGGAGTTTGGCTTTGGCCTGGTGGTGGCCTGCCCCGAGCGCCTCAAGATCGGCGACGAGGTGACCATCCGCATCGAGGCGGTGGACGGTGTGCGCCCCTACAGCGTGGGCGATGAGGCGGTCATCCAGACCATTGGCGCCGGCCCGGCCTGGCTGGCCGGGGGCGTGGATGGCACGGATGTACAGACATGGAGCGTGCGCGGATCGGTCTCTGGCGCGCTGGCGGACTATGTGCTGCCTACCGATGGCAGCCCCGCGCCGCTGTATGTGCAGCAGGGGGTGAGCCTGCAGCTGGCGCTGGGGGGTATTGCCTTTGCGCTGGGCGACAGTTTCAGCTTTGCCGTGGAGGCGGGGCAGTTTCAGTGGCGCAGTGGCGCGGGGGCCTGGAGTGCGCCGGCGGATGTGCCGGCGTCTGGCACGGTGGCGCTGCCCGATGGCTTGGTGCTGCAGTTTGATGCCGGGGCGGCGCCCAGTTTTGTGCCGGGCGATGCCTGGAGTTTTGCGGTGCACCAGCCGCATGCGCCCAGCCAGTTGCGCAGCGCCAAGGCGGGCGCCTGGCGCTGGGTGGGCGCTGGCGCCCAGGTGGTGCTGGATGCCGGTAGCGTGGTGCCGGTGGGTGCGGTGGCGCTGGCGCGCTATGCCTTGCCGCTGGGGTGCACGGTGCAGGTGGAGCTGTCGGCCGATGGCGTGGCCTGGGGCGCGCCGGTGGCGCTGGATGTGTCGGGCCCGGTGGCGCTGGCCCTGCTACCAGGCGCCCAGGCGCGCATGGTGCGGGTGTCGGTGGCGGGCGGCGCTGATGGGTCTATCGGCTTTTTGTGGGTGGGTGAGCCGCTGGCCACCAGCCACCATGCCAGCAGTTGCACGCGCACGCGCCGCTGGGCGGCGGCGCGCAGCAGTGCCGTGAATGCGGCCAGCCTGTATGCCGGTGTGGGTACGGGCTGGCAGCTGGGTTGGGAGGATGCGCTGTCGCACAACGACGCGCAGGCGCTGATGGGGTTGTTGGATTGGCACCAGGCGCAGGATGAAGCGCTGGTGTTTGTGCCGCACCATTTGCACCCGCAGGATGCGGCGCTGGTGCGCTGCGCGGCGGATGCGCTGGAGCTGTCGGACGTATATGAATACCAGCCCGATGTGGCGCAGCACCGCTTGCTGTCGGCCACGCTGGCGCTGGATGCGGTGTTTGCATGAGGGCCTGGCTGGAGATTGACGCGGGCCCCGACGCCTGCCCGGTGGCCCTGGTGCCGCCCGCCGTGGCGTGGCCTGTGCCGCTGCCGGCGGGGCTGGTGCTGGCGCGGCTGGCGGCCGTCTCCAGCGTGCAGCGGCCGTTGTCGGTGCCGGGCATTGCCAGCGCCCAGGTCAGCAGCATGGATGTGGTGTGCGACAACGCCGATGGTGCGCTGATGTCGCTGTGGGGCCGGCGCCCGCCGGTGCGCCGGGCGGCCCGGGTGCGTGCCGGTGCTGCGGTGCTATTCGATGGCGTGGTGACGCGCGTGGAGGGCGGGCAGGAGCTGCGCCTGTCGCTGGAGGCGGGGCTGGAGCGCCCGCTGTCGGACAACCTGCCGCTGCGCACCAGCAGTGTCTGGGGCGGCTGGAAAGATGTGCGCGTGCTGCCCTGGGTGTGGGGCGTGTGTACGTTGTCTCCCATCCAGTACAGCGACGATCAGCGGGTGTTTGTGCTGGCCGATCACCCGATTGCCGGGGTCGATGAGGTCAAGCGCGACGATGTGCCCACCAGCGCCTTTGCCTGGTACAACGGCGTGGACAGTACGGGCCATGCCTGCGCCTTTCTGGAGCTGGCGATGCCGCTGGCCGAGGGTGAGCGCCTGGCGGTGCAGCTGCGCGGGCGCATGCACCCGGCCACGGGTGAGCTGTTGCAGACGCCGGCGCAGGTGCTGCACGATGTACTGGCCAACCTGGCGCGTGCGCCGGTGCAGTGGGCAGACTTGGACGATTACCGCACCGAGACGCAGCAGTGGCAGCTGGGCGGCATGCTGGCAGATAACGCGATCAGTATTCGCGCGGCGGTCGATGGCTTGCTGCAGTCGTGCGGCGGCGCCTGGGCCGCGGCCATGCCGGGGGTGGCCATCAGCTGGCCACCGCTGCCAGACCCGACTGCGCCCGCGCTGCGTGTGGATGCGCTGTCGGCCACGGGCCTGCAAGCGAGTACGCTGGCCACCGGTGTCTTTACCCGGCTGCGGGTGCTGTATGACTTTGACCACGCGGCCCAACGTTACCGCCGCGCCATTGAGCTGGTGGCACCCGAGGCGCTGAAAGACTTTGGCGACCTGGCCATGGAGTGGCCCGCGCCCTGGCTGCGGTCGCCCCGCCTGGCGCAGGATTTGGGCCAGCGCATGCTGGCTTGGCTGGCGCGCCCACGCTGGCGCGTGACGTGGCAGCAGCCCCTGGCGGATGTGGCCACGGGCGCCTGGGTGGATCTGGCGCACCCGCTCAGTCCCATCACCGGCCGCCACCGGCTGGTGGCTGCAGAACTGGATTTGTCCGCCGCCACGCTGTCGTGCGCGGTGGAGGCCTGCGTGGGTGATGCCCCGGCGATCGAGACCACCCGCCTGTCCACGGCGTTTGACCCGGTGATACAGCCCGGCATTACGGTGGAGGTGGGCAATGGCGAGATCATCTTCACGGCCCGCGACGAGCAGGGGCGCCCGCTGTCAGGTGCCAAGATCACCCTGGACGGCAGCGCCACCCGCGTGGCCGATGCCAATGGCCGCGTGTCCTTCCCCGCCGCACGCGGGCGCCACGTGCTGCGCATTGAGGCCCAGGGCTACCCCATGAGCGAGGCGGAGGTGACGGTGTGAACATGCCCACCAGGCGCAGATTCTTCCCCATGCAGCCCGTGCAGACGGTGCCGGGGCAAACGGTGGAGCTGTCTGTCATGCTGCACCCGCAGGGACAGGCGGCGGCCCCTGCACCTGGGCCTGCACCTGGGCCTGGGCCTGGGCCTGGGCCTGGGTGTGACATCCTGGGGGTCAGCTGGGTGGGCAATGTCATGGACCAGATTGCCCGCGAACAGGGACAGCCGTTTGGCGCCGATATCAGTGTCGAAGCCCTCGGCGGTGACCGCTGGCGGTATGCCTACGAATATGGAGGCTTGCGAGAGGCTGTGTTTTCTGGCGTTCCTGCCCGGGTCGATCCGGCAGGCCAGCCGTTGGCGTTGCCGGCATCCGGGTGGGGGTGTCATGAACTGATGGTGACGGGCGATTTCAACGCACTGCACCTGACCGGCATTCTCTATGGGCGCTCTATGAGCGATGTGCAGTGGGCGCTGTCCTGGGATCAGCCGTGGGACGATGCCTTCCAGTATGCCGACCCCGCCGCCGACCCTTCTGCAGACCCGGATGGCGTGTACTCCCTGAGCGGCCACATGGTGCGCCGGGTCGGCAACGTGATCATCGTTGAACTGGCGCGTGTCTTTTTAGGGTCTATCGACCTGCTCGAAACGCTGACCGCATCAGCCAGTTGCGCAGGGTCACCTGTAGGCACCTTGGTGCTGAACGTCCGCCGTCTCGCCTACTGACGCGGCTTCAGGCGTCACCTCACGTTCGTCTTGGCTGATGTGCTTGCGCATGATGCAATTTCTTTGCTTCCTGGGAAACAACTCCAGCCATCAAATATCGCGCTCACATCGGCTCAAATATCGCGCGGCGCTTCATGATGTGGGCGAACGTGCGGGGCGCGCTGTGGGTGGCTGCGGCGAGCCTGCTCGCGGCGCTGCTGGCCGCGCTGTGGTCCGCATGGCGGATCGCCAGGCCGGTGCGCGCGCTGGCCCTGGGCGCCGAGCGGATCGGCGCCGGGCAGTTGTCGCACCGCATCGCCCTGCATTCGGGCGATGAACTGGAGCAGTTGGGCGCGCGCTTCAACGCGATGGCGGCCGAGTTGCAGGCCAGCTACGACAACCTCGGGCAGCAGGTGGAGGAGCGCACGCGCGAGCTGTCGGACGCCAACCGCGCCAAGTCGCGCCTGCTGGCCGCCGCCAGTCACGACCTGCGCCAGCCGCTGCACGCGCTGAACCTGATGGTGGCGCAGTGGCGACTCGACCCGGACGCCGCCGAGCGCCTGCGCCTCGGCCAGCGCGTGGAGCAGGCCATCGCGTCGATCAACGCCCTCTTCGACGGCCTGCTGGACGTGTCCAAGCTGGACGCCGGCGTGGTCCGTCCGCAGCTCGCGCCGTTTCCCATCCAGCGCCTGCTCGACCGCATGGACGTGGCACATTCGGCCGCCGCGCGGGCCAAGGGGCTGGAATTGCGCATCCGCCCCAGCGATGCCTGGGTGGCTGGCGATGCGGTGCTGCTGGAGCGCATTCTGGGCAACCTGGTCGGCAACGCGGTGCGCTATACGCGCAGCGGCGCCATCCTGGTGGGCTGCCGGCACGTGCATGCCGGGCTGCGCATCGCCGTGTGGGACACCGGTATCGGCATTGCGCCCGGCCAGCAGGCACGCATCTTCGATGAGTTCTACCGGCTCGAAACGGAAGACAGCGCGTTCGATGGCGGGCTAGGCTTGGGCCTATCCATCGTCGCACGGCTGGCCGAACTGCTGGGCCACCGAGTTGACGTACGCTCGGCGCCCGGGCGGGGGTCGTGCTTCGCGGTCACGGTTCCGCTGGCCACCCGGCAGATGCACCCACCCGCTCCGATGATGGAGCCCCGCATCGACACGCTGCGGGGCCGCCGGGTGTTGGTCATCGACAACAACGATCAGGTTCTGGAAAGTACGGCGCGACTGCTGGAAGGCTGGGGCTGCCGCGTCCGGGCCGAGCATGGCGCGCCGGACGACTGGTCAGGCCAGGTCGACGACGTCGACCTGCTCCTGATCGACATGTGCCTGAACAACGGCGACGACGGCGTATCGGCCGTCTCGCGCCTGCGCCGCGTGATCGGTCGGGATGTGCCCGCGCTGATCATGACCGGCGACGTCACCCTCGCCACGCGCGAATGCATCACCGCCAGCGGCCTACCAATGCTGGAAAAGCCCGTCTCTGCGCTGAGCCTTCGTTCCGCCCTGACGCGGCTGCTTCAGCGGGATTGATCGACCCGAGGCAAGGCCCAGCCCAGGCGCGCCACAGCCAAGACCGCCTCGGTTCGGCTGCCGACGTCCAGTGCCCGCAGGATAGCGGACACGTGGTTTTTCACCGTTGGCTCCGCAAGCCCCAGGGCGCGGCAGATTTGCTTATTGTTCTTGCCCTGCATGAGCAGCGCCAGCACCTCCAATTGCCGCTCCGTCAGACCGCACTCGGCGGGAGTCACACTGCCCTCGTGAAGCCTGCCCGGCAGCGCGGCGGGGGCCACGGCCGGCAAGGCCACCGGCGGCACGTAGACGCCGCCAGCCAGCACCAAGCCAAGTGCGCCGGCAATGATTTCGCGGGGTTCAGTTTTAGGGATGTAGCCCACCGCGCCCGCCGCCAGGGCCGCCTGCACCGTGTGGCGATCCAGGTCGCCGGAGAGCATCACCACGGCCGTGCCGATGCTCGTCTGCCCGATGGTGCGCAGCAGTTCGAGCCCGCAGCCATCAGGAAGCCGCAGATCAAGCAAGACCAGATCCACGGCGCCGCCCAACGCGGCAAGCGCCCCGGCTCCGGTCGCCGCCTGCAAGACGGCCGCACCCGGCCTCAATTCGAGCAAAAGAGAGGTGAGCGCTTCCCGCACCAGTGGGTGGTCATCGACGACTAGGAACTTCATGGGCGGCGTCGTCAATGGTGCTGCGGGGAGGAGCTTCGGGCCGCTACATCTTAAGCGCCGCCCGCGCCTGCCGCGCGATGGCCGGTGCATCCACGCGAAAGAAGCTGCGCAGCGCGGCGCGCGTGTCGCTGCGCCCGAAGCCGTCGGTGCCCAGCGTGCGGTAGCGCCGGCCCTCGGGGACGTAGGCGCGCACGGTCTCGGGCACGGCGCGCACGTAGTCGGTGGCGGCAACGATGGGGCCGTGCGTGCCCTCCAGCACCTGGGCGATCCACGGCGTGGCGCCGCTGTCCTCGCAGGCCTGGCCGTCGCGCGCCAGCTCGCTCCAGCTGGTCACGCTGACGACGCTGGCGGCAATGCCCTCGGCGGTCAGTAGCTCGGCGGCCTTGACGACCTCGGTGAGGATGGCGCCCGAGCCCAGCAGGGAGACGTGCTTATCAGAAGAAACCAGGCTCTCACGCCCGTCCATAGAGCGCTGGTAGCTATTGAACAAATAGCAACCGCGCAGCACGCCCTCATGCGCCGCCTCGGGCAGGTCGGGCTGGGCGTAGTTCTCGTTCATGAGCGTGACGTAATAGAACACGTCCTTCTGCTCGGCCAGCATCTCGCGCATGCCGGCGTCGATGATGACGGCCATCTCGCCCGCAAAGGCCGGGTCGTAGGCCTTGCAGTTGGGGATGGTGGCGGCCACCAGATGGCTGGTGCCGTCCTGGTGCTGCAGGCCCTCGCCGCCCAGCGTGGTGCGCCCGCTGGTGGCGCCCAGCAAAAAGCCGCGTGCGCGCTGGTCGGCCGCGGCCCAGATGGCGTCGCCCACGCGCTGGAAGCCGAACATGGAGTAGTAGATGTAGAACGGCAGCATGGCCAGGCCGTGCACGCTGTAGCTCGTCGCCGCCGCCGTCCAGCTGGCCAGCGCCCCGGCCTCACTGATGCCTTCTTCCAGAATTTGCCCGTCCTTGGCCTCGCGGTAGGAGAGGATGGAGCCTATGTCCTCGGGCGCGTAGCGCTGGCCCACGTTGCTGTAGATGCCCACCTGCTTGAACAGGTTGGCCATGCCGAAGGTGCGCGCCTCGTCGGCCACGATGGGCACGATGCGCGG
>Ga0073899_10002546_pt1 | contig 16364 bp, 12 predicted proteins | sample KloWWTmetaKNB5Ph_FD_88975 | JGI IMG/M metagenome (GOLD analysis project Ga0073899, IMG submission 88975) | Active sludge microbial communities from Klosterneuburg, Austria, studying microevolution and ecology of nitrifiers - Klosterneuburg... | ecosystem: Engineered > WWTP > Aerobic digester >...
CGCATTGCTGGTTCGGAAAACCTCGGTCAACGGCATTGCCAGTGCCTCATGCAGCGGCCAGCCCGTCAGGCGCTCCGCAGCAGGATTCATGCGTGCGATGCGCCCTTCGACATCGGTCGCAATCACCGCATCTCCGATCGACTGCAGCGTGATGGCCAGGTTGCGTTCGTTCTCCCGCAACGCGCGTTCGACCAGGTCGCGCGCCTGCACCATGCGGTCGAAAGCCCGCTCCAGCGCGACGATCTCGGGCGTTCCCTGGTGCACCGACATTCGCGCGTCGACGTCGCCGGCAGCGATGCGCGAAGCAGTGGCGACCATGGCTTCCAGCGGCCGCACGATACCGCGCGCGATCCGCCATGCCAGGAACAGTGCGAGGAAAAGCAGGCCCAGACTGATCAGGACACTGCGCGTCAGGAAACGATCGGCCACCGCAAAAACAGCCGTCTGCGGCACGACGGCCACCACGGTCCAGCCGGAAATCGGCAACTTGCGGTATGCGGCGAGTTGGGCAATACCGGCGCTGTCGGCAAGCGTCAACACGCCCGATGGCTGGTTCATGTCGCTGGTCGACAGGCCGGGGAAGACGCCGGACACCGGATCGGCCAGGCCGATCGTGGCGTCTTGGGAGCGCATCAGGATCCGGTGCTGGCGATCAAGCACCAGCGTCATCATGTTCTCGGGCACATCCTGCAAGATCTGCTGGCCGAACGGCTGCAGATCGAGTGGCAATATCACCAGGCCCTGCTGCACCTTCGCTTCGTCCCGGATCGGCTCCGTCAGCACCGTAACCCAGCGTCCGGCCAGGGGCGCCAGGAACGCATCGGAAACGTGAAACTGCCCGGCCGCAACAGCAGGCGCGAACCAGGCAAAGCTGCGCAGCTGCTCTGTGCCCGGCGGATTCTTCAGATAGGTGCAGAGTGCCTGGCCCTGCAGGTCGCGCGTGCCTATCGTGACAAATTCCGGATGCAGGCGCACGAAACCGTCAATCAGGGGATCGCAGCGGCCAACGTCCATGGCCTTGACCAGCGGCTGGCTGGCGATCAGCGACAGTGTGCCGGCATAGTCGCGCAGACTCGCTTGCAGCCTGTTGGCAGTGCCATCCACCAGAACCTGCAGTTGTTCGCGCGCCAGGGTTCGATCATGGTCACGGCCTTGAAGCAGGTGCCAGATGGACACCAGGAATAGCGGCAACGCGGCGACCAGCACCAGGATCGCGAGCTGCAACCGAACGGAGCGCTGGCCCAGGCCGGGCATCTCAATTGCTGGCGTCATCGTCGAGTTTGCGCCCATGAATGCCCCGGATCAGCACCAGACAAACAAGGGACTGGGTGACAACACCCGGGCCTGAAAAACAATTGACAACCGCATCGACAGCACACTCCCGTTTCTAGGGTCGTTCCTGTCCGGCAGACATTCCGATAGGTATCGGGTCACCAGGATCAGGAAAACTGGGCCTCCCAGCATGGGTGACCCGCCGGCTTGTGCTCCCGCGACCGTTATGGGACAAATACTATCATCGGCCGGACACCGCAGCCCGCGGTCAGGCCCGGCGCTTGCATGCCTGTCTCTGGCGAACAACGCCCGCGCAAGCCTGCGCGGGCGGCCAGCCAGCGGGTCAAACGCGTTGAACGTGTGTCAGACGGCCACCCACAGGACCGGCAATCCCGGCAAGGAGCGCAAAATCGGCGACAACGCGCCGTCGCGCACCAGCGCATGGGCATGTGCGATGTCCGGCGCCAGATAACGGTCCTGCGCCAATGGCGGAACCTGTTCGCGCAATAACGCATGCGCCTGCTCCAGTGCCGGCGAACTGCGCAGCGGACGCAGGAACTCGATGGCCTGCGCGGCGGCCAGCCATTCGATGCCCAGGATATGTGCGGTATTGGTGATCATGTCCTGCAGGCGGCGCGCCGCAAATGTCGCCATCGACACATGGTCTTCCTGATTGGCACTGGTCGGCAGGCTGTCGACGCTGGCCGGATGGGCCAGCGACTTGTTCTCCGACGCCAGCGCCGCAGCCGTGACATGGGCGATCATGAAGCCGCTGTTGAGGCCCGCGTCCGAGGTCAGGAATGGCGGCAGGCGCGAAACACCACTGTCGATCAGCATCGCGATACGCCGCTCGGCAATCGCCCCCACCTCGGCAATGGCCAGCGCCATCGCATCGGCCGCCAGCGCCACCGGTTCGGCGTGAAAATTGCCGCCTGAGACCATGGCGCCGTCCTGTGCGAACACCAGCGGGTTGTCGGTCACGGCATTGGCCTCGCGCACCAGCACCAGCGCGGCATGGCGCAGACTGTCCAGACAGGCGCCCACCACCTGCGGCTGGCAGCGCAGGCTGTAGGGATCCTGCACCCGGTCGTCGCCGTCCAGATGGGAGAGGCGGATCTCGCTGCCCGAGAGCAGGCTGCGGTAGTAACGCGCCACATCGATCTGGCCCGGCTGGCCACGCAAGTCGTGGATGCGCGGGTCGAATGGTCCGTCGCTGCCGCGTGCGGCGTCCACCGTCAATGCGCCGATGACCAGTGCCGACTCGAGCACCGGCTCGAATGCCAGCAGACCGTGCAAGGCCAGTGCGGTCGAGGTCTGCGTGCCGTTGATCAGCGCCAGGCCTTCCTTGGGACCCAGCGTCAAGGGCGTGATGCCGGCCCGCTGCAAGGCCGCCAGCGCGGGCACGGCCTTGCCGTCCTGCAACATCGAACCTTCGCCCAGCAGCGCCAGCGTCATATGGGCCAGCGGCGCCAGATCACCGGAGGCCCCCACCGAACCACGTGCCGGCACCCAGGGCACCAGGCCCGCGTTGACGACGGCAAGAATGGTGTCGACCACCTCCTCGCGCACACCGGAATAGCCACGCGCCAGGCTGGCCGCCTTGAGCGCGAGCATCAGCCGCATGATCGGCGGCGACAGCGGTTCACCGACGCCCACGCTGTGCGAGCGAATCAGGTTGAGCTGCAGCACGGCCAGGTCCGACTTGCTGATCCGCTGATTGGCCAGCTTGCCGAAGCCGGTATTGACGCCATACACCGGCGCATCGCCGTCGGCCGCAGCCCGCACCACGTCGGCGCTGGCCCGAATGCCGGCGCGGCAGCCGTCGGACAGCAGCAGTGGCTCGTTGCCCTGATGGATTCGCTGCAACTGGTCCAGTGTCAGGTTGCCAGGTTCGATCACCATCTCAGTTGCTCCCCAGCATCGGCAGATTCAGGCCCTGCGCGCGCGCGCAGGCCACCGCCTCGTCGTAGCCAGCGTCGGCGTGTCGCATCACACCGGTGCCGGGATCGTTCCACAACACCCGCTCGATGCGTTTGGCGGCCGCGTCGGTGCCGTCACAGACGATCACGACGCCGGAATGCTGCGAGTAGCCCATTCCGACGCCACCGCCATGGTGCAACGAGACCCAGGTTGCGCCACCGGCGGTATTGAGCAAGGCATTGAGCAGCGGCCAGTCCGAGACGGCATCTGATCCGTCGCGCATGGACTCGGTCTCGCGGTTGGGCGAGGCTACAGAGCCGCTGTCCAGATGGTCGCGGCCGATCACGATCGGCGCCTTGAGTTCGCCCGATTTCACCATCTCGTTGAAGGCCAGGCCGGCGCGGTGGCGTTCGCCCAGGCCGATCCAGCAGATACGGGCCGGCAGCCCCTGGAACGCAATCCGCTCCGAAGCCATGTCGAGCCAGCGGTGCAGGTGGGCGTCCTCGGGGAACAGCTCCTTCATCCTGGCGTCGGTCTTGCGAATATCGTCGGGGTCTCCCGACAAGGCGACCCAGCGAAACGGCCCCTTGCCGCGGCAGAACAGCGGCCGCACATAAGCCGGCACGAAGCCGGGGAAATCGAAGGCCTTGGCGACGCCTTCGTCAAAAGCCACCTGGCGGATGTTGTTGCCATAGTCGACCGTCGGAATGCCCATGGACTGGAAATCGAGCATCGCCTGCACGTGGACCGCACAACTTGCCGCGGCTGCCTTGCGCAGCGGCGCATGCTGGTCGTCGTCGACCTGGGCGGCCCGCCAGCGCTCGACGGTCCAGCCCGAGGGCAGGTACCCGTTGACCAGGTCGTGGGCCGAAGTCTGGTCGGTCACCAGGTCCGGGCGCAGACCGCCGGCGCGGGCGCGGCGCACCAGTTCGGGCAGGATATCGGCCGCGTTGCCAAGCAGGCCGACCGACACCGCCTTCTTCTCGTCGCGGTAACGTGCCAGCCGCGCCAGCGCGTCGTCGATGCTGCTGGCCTGTTCGTCCAGATAACGGGTCTTGATGCGGAAATCGATGCGCGACTGCTGGCACTCGATGTTCAGCGAGCTGGCACCGGCAAAACTGGCGGCCAGCGGCTGCGCACCGCCCATGCCACCGAGCCCGGCAGTCAGGATCCAGCGCCCGGCCAGGTCGCCGTTGTAATGCTGGCGGCCGGCTTCGACAAAGGTCTCGTAGGTGCCTTGCACGATGCCCTGGCTGCCGATGTAGATCCAGGAGCCGGCCGTCATCTGGCCGTACATCATCAGGCCCTTGCGGTCGAGTTCGTGGAAGTGCTCCCAGGTGGCCCACTTGGGCACCAGGTTGGAGTTGGCGATCAACACCCGCGGCGCGTCGACATGGGTACGAAACACCCCGACCGGCTTGCCGGACTGCACCAGCAAGGTCTCGTCTTCGCCGAGTTTGCGCAGACTCTCGAGGATCGCCTCGAAGCAGTCCCAGTTGCGCGCGGCCTTGCCAATGCCGCCGTAGACCACCAGCGCGTCCGGATTTTCGGCGACCTCCGGGTCCAGGTTGTTCTGCACCATGCGGTAGGCGGCCTCGATCAGCCAGTTCCTGCAATGGAGCTCGGTGCCGCGTGGTGCACGCACCGGACGGGCCTTGGCGCTTTGGTGCAGGGGGGAAAGATCGGACATGAAATTCTCCTGGTACAGGGGTTGCGATCGAAGTCGAAGGACGGCAGTTTACTTGACTAGACAAGCATATGCAACTATGATGCAAACACGCCAGCCATCCTCGGACCAGACCGCCTCTCCATGTCAGCTTCACCCGCGGCCATTGACAGCTCCAACCGTTCTGCCCGGGCACCGTATGCGCGCGTCAAGGCCTTTCTCAAGCAGGGGCTCTCCAGCGGCCACTGGCCACCGGATGCCTTGATGCCGTCCGAATCCGAACTGGTGGCGCAGTTCGGGGTCAGTCGCATGACGGTCACACGGGCACTGCGCGAACTGCAATCAGAAGGCCTGGTGCACCGGGTCCAGGGCCTGGGCACCTACGCTGCGCACCTGGCACCGGTCTCGTCGACACTGACCATCCGCGACCTGCACGAAGAAATCACGGCGCGCGGCCATCGCCACCATGCGCTCGTCCACCTGGCCCAAAGCGAGGCCTGCAGTGAGGCCTTGGCGCCCAGGCTCGGCCTGCGCGTCGGTGACCCGGTGTTCCATACGCTGATCGTGCACCATGAAAACGACGTACCGCTCCAATGCGAAGACCGCTATGTCAATCCGGCCTGTGCACCCGACTACCTGCAGACCGATTTCACCCGCATCACACCGACACACTATCTGCTTGATGTGGCACCCCTGTGGGAAGCGCAATATGCGATCGAATCGGGCAATGCGACCGCGCAGGAAGCCCGATTGCTGGGCATCGGCGGGCGTGATCCCTGCCTGATCATCGTGCGGCGCACCGTCAACCGCAACGTGCCGATCACGCTGGCGCGGCTGGTGCACCCGGGTTCACGTTATCGCCTCGAGGGCCAATTCACCCCTTGAACCATGCAACGCTTGCCCCCATCGGCACGGCACATACCGCCCACCCTTACGCCATGACCCAACGCCTGATCGATGCCACCGCGACACCACCCCAGCCCTGGCGCAATGGTGGCGGCCAGACCCGTGAACTGTGGCTGTGGCCCGCCACCGGCCCCTGGCAGTTGCGCATCAGCCGTGCCGATATCGACCGCGACGGCGCGTTCTCTGCATTTGCCGGCGTCACCCGCTGGTTCGCCGTCTTGCACGGTGCCGGCGTCGCGTTGCAATTGGGTGCACGACGACATGTGCTGCGCCCGGGGGATAGCGCCCTGTGTTTCGACGGCGCGCTGGCGCCCGAGTGCCACCTGCTCGATGGCCCGACGCAAGACCTCAATCTGATGGCGCAGGGCGGCGACGCCGTGATGGCACGGGCAGATCCGCAAACACCGTGGCAGTCGAGCCACACCATGCGCGGCCTGTACACGACGGTGGCCGGCCGCTGGAGCGACGGAACACGGCAACAGCCGCTGCCATCCCACCACCTGTTGTGGGACGAAGTGGCCGGGCCGGAGCACTGGGTATTCGAGCCCGACGCCGGCGCCAGTGGCACGGCATGGTGGCTGGCTTTCACGCCGGCACAATAACGCCATGGCAGCTACGACTCTCTGGCGAAATGCCCGTCTGGCCACGCTGGCGGACAACACCGACTGGGGCCTGGTCGACAATGGCGCGCTGCTGGTGCAGTCGGACCGGCTGGCCTGGGTCGGCAGCTTGGCAGAGTTGCCCGATGCGATGCGCGGGGCCATCACGCATGAAGTGGATCTCGGCGGCGCGCTGGTCACGCCGGGTCTGGTCGATTGCCATACACACCTGGTTTACGGGGGTCTGCGTGCACGCGAATTCGAGCTGCGGCTGCAAGGCGCCAGCTACGAGGAAATCGCCCGCGCCGGCGGCGGCATCCGCGCGACCGTCGCTGCCACACGCGGCGCCAGCGATACGCAGCTGCACGCCGCTGCGCGCAAACGCGCGCTGGCCTTGATGGGCGAAGGCGTGACCAGCATCGAGATCAAGTCCGGTTATGGCCTGAGCCTGGAACACGAACGGCGTTGCCTGGCCATTGCCCGTGCACTCGGGCGCGAGCTGCCCGTGTCGGTGTTCACCACCTACCTGGCGGCCCACGCCGTGCCACCGGAGTTCGACGGCCGGGCCGACGACTACATCGACGCGGTCTGCCGCTGGATGCCGGCACTGCACGCCCAGGGGCTGATCGATGCGGTCGACGCCTTCTGCGAGAACATCGGTTTCTCGCCGGCCCAGACGCGGCGGGTGTTCGAAACCGCACGCGGTCTGGGCCTGCCGGTCAAGCTGCATGCCGAACAACTCAGCAACCAGGACGGCGCAAGGCTTGCCGCGGAATTCGGCGCCTTGTCGTGTGACCATCTGGAGTGGCTCAGCGACGCCGGCATAACGTCCATGCGTGCCAGCGGTTCGGTGGCGGTGTTGCTGCCCGGCGCGTATTACTACCTGCGCGACACAAAGCTCCCGCCAATCGCGGCAATACGCGCAGCAGGTGTGCCGATGGCGCTGGCCACCGATCACAACCCCGGCTCCAGCCCCGGGCTGTCGCTGCTGCTGATGGTCAACATGGCCTGCACGCTGTTTCGCCTGACACCGCTGGAAGCGGTGCTGGGCGTCACCGCGCATGGCGCGCGCGCACTGGGCCGCAACGACCGGGGCCGGCTGGTAGCTGGCAATCGCGCCGACTTCGTGGCCTGGGATCTGCAGCATCCACACGAACTGGCCTACTGGTTCGGCCACAATCCATGCCAACGCGTCATCGCCGGCGGCAAACCATCATTCGAATGACCGAGACCATCTACACCCTGCACAGCGGCACCCGGCCGCTGCTGATCAGCGTGCCGCATGTCGGCACCCGCATTCCGGTCGACCAGACGCAACGCTACCTGCCGCGCGCGCTCGACGTGGAAGATACCGACTGGCATCTCGAACGCGTCTATGCGTTTGCCAAGGCGATGGGCGCCAGTCTGATCGTGCCGCGTTACTCGCGTTTTCTGATCGATCTGAACCGGGCGCCGGACAACACGCCGATGTATGCCGGCGCCAACAATACCGAGTTGTGCCCGACACGGTTTTTCACCGGAGAGCCGATCTATCTCGAGGGCCAGGCACCGGACGCGAACGAGGTCACGCGCCGGCGCCAGATCTACTGGCAGCCCTACCACGACGCCTTGGCACAGGAACTGGGCCGGCTGAAGACGGCGCACGGCCATGCGGTGTTGTTCGACGGGCACAGCATCAAGTCGACGCTGCCCTGGTTGTTCGAGGGCAAGCTGCCCGACCTCAACCTGGGCACCGCCAACGGCGCGAGTTGCGCGCCCGACCTGCGCGCTGCGCTGATGAAGGTGCTGGAGGACCAGCGTCGCTTCACCCAGGTCACGGATGGCCGCTTCAAGGGCGGCCACATCACTCGCCATTACGGACGGCCGGACAGCGGCGTCCACGCGGTCCAGCTCGAGATGTGCTGGAGCACCTATATGCAAGAGAGCGCACCGTACGCGCTCGATCCGGCGCGTGCGGCAGAACTGGCGCCAACCCTGCGCGCGCTGGTGCAGACCATGCTCGACTGGACGCCCGATGCCTGAGCAAAGCCTGTGGGCGCCGCAGGCCTGGATCACCGGACGCTGGCAGCCATCGGTTTTGCTCGAGGTCGATGCGCAGGGGCGCTGGGGCGCAGTCTCCAGCGGAGTCACACATCCGCCAACGCATGCGCGCAGGCTTGCCGGGCCGATACTGCCGGGGCTGGTGGACGCACACAGCCATGCATTTCAGCGCGCTTTCGCCGGCCTGTCGGAGCGCCGCGAGTCCGAGTCGGACGACTTCTGGTCCTGGCGCGAACGCATGTACCGGGTGGCGCTGCGCATCACGCCGCAGCAGATGCGCGCCATCGCGGCCCAGCTGTACGTGGAGTTGCTGCGGGGCGGCTACACCCAGGTCTGCGAGTTCCACTATCTGCACCATGGGATTTCCGGCAAACCCTATGCCGACCCGGCCACAATGAGCTGGGCCGTGGCCGACGCGGCGCAGGATGCCGGCATCGGCCTGACCTTGCTGCCGGTGCTGTACCAGCGCGCCGGCTTCGCACAAAGCGCGCTGCGCGACGACCAGCGCCGCTTTGCCGGCACCGCAGCCATGGTGCGCGACCTCTCGCATGCAGTAGCGGGCAGCGGTCGCGCCAACGTCAATACGGGCGTGGCCGTCCATTCGTTGCGGGCGGCAGGCAAACCGGCCATTGCGGAACTGATGGGCCTGGTCGGCGACGCGGACATGCCCATCCATATCCACGTCGCGGAACAGACCGCCGAAGTCGACGATTGCGTCAAGGCCACCGGCCAGCGGCCGATCGCCTACCTGTGCGCCGAACTGGCGCCCGACCGGCGCTGGCAACTGGTCCATGCCACCCATGCCACGGCAGCGGAAATCGATGCCGTGGCCCGCAGCGGCGCCGCCATCGTGATCTGCCCCGCGACCGAAGGCAATCTCGGCGACGGCCTGACCGACCTGGCGGGCTGGCTCGACGCCGGTGTGCCGATGGCCATCGGCTCGGACAGCCATGTCGTGCGCAACTGGCCGGAAGAACTGCGCTGGCTCGAATACGGCCAGCGGCTGGTACACCGCAAACGCAATGTGGCGGCCTCGCCGGGACGGCAAAGCGCGACCGCTGCGCGGCTGTTCGACGCAGCACTGGGTGCCGGCGCCGCTGCCGCCGGCCAGACGACCTGGGGCCTGGTGACCGGGGCGCGCGCCGATGCGCTGGTGCTCGATGCCGGGGCACCGGCTCTGCTGGGTATCCCGGCCACCCATCAGCTCGATGCCCTGGTGTTTGCGTCGGCCGAGCCGGCATTTCACGAAGTCATCGTGGCCGGTGCGTCCGTTTTGCAAGGCGGCCGCCACCCCATCCAGGACACGATCGCACGGAACTTCGAAGCCGCGATGCAGGCGATCTGGAACAGCGAATAGTCCGGCCGATGAGCAACGCCCAATGGTTCATGCTGCTCGGCGCGTTGCTGCTGACGATGGGATTGACATCGTCGATGCTCAAGCGTGCGCCCGTGACCTCGGCCATCATCTACCTCGGTGTCGGCCTGCTGGTGGGCCCGACGGTGCTCAATCTGTTCCATTTCAATCCGCTCAAGGAATCGAAGCTGCTCGAGACACTGACCGAAGTGGCCGTGCTGATCTCGCTGTTCTCGGCCGGGGTCAAGATGCCGGCGCCGTTTTCATTCGCACGCTGGCGCTTGCCGGTGCTGCTGGCCACCTTGTCGATGTCCTTCACCGTGGCGCTGGTCGCTGCATTCGCCTGTTTCGTGCTCGGAATGCCTTTGGGAGCCGGTGTGTTGCTCGGAGCCATCGTCGCCCCGACCGACCCGGTGCTGGCCACCGACGTGCAGATCCGCCATCCAGGCGACCGCGATGCACTGCGTTTCAACCTCACCTGCGAAGCCGGCATGAACGACGGCAGCGCGTTCCCGTTCGTGGTGCTGGGCATGGGACTGCTGGGCCTGCATGACATCGGAGAGTTCGGTTTGCGCTGGTTGCTGCTGGACGTGGTCTGGGCCACCGCCGGCGGCATCACCATCGGTGTCATTGCCGGTGTGGCGCTGGCCCGGCTCGGTGGCCGACTGCGGGCAGCACCTTACCACCATGTGCTGATGGATGATTTCCTGGGCCTGGGACTGATCGGCCTGGTGTATGGCGTGTCGGTGCTGACCCACACCTGGGGCTTTCTGGCGGTCTTTTTTGCCGCTGTGGCGCTGCGCCAGGCCGAGTTGAAACTGGCGCGCGAACAACGCCAAATGGAGCCACCTGCGCCTGCAGACACGGCTTCGGGGAGTCAGCAGCCGCAGTCCGCGATGCTGCAGCAAAGCACGGTCAGCGCCGGGTCACTGGTTTTCAAGGAACATCTCGAACGCCTGTCGGAGCTGTTGCTGGTGCTGCTGGTGGGCGGGTCGCTGTTCATCGATTCATGGAGCTGGCCGGCGGTGGCATTGGCACTGTTCCTGTTCACCGTAGCGCGGCCGCTCAGTGTGTTGCTGGTGCTGGCCGGTTCCGGCACGACGGCGCGTCTGCGCGGCATGACGGCCTGGTTCGGCGTGCGTGGCATCGGGTCGCTGTATTACCTGATGTACGCGATCGAACACGGGGTGCCGGAACCTCTGGCGCTGCAGCTGATCCAGATGACGCTGATCGTGGTGACGCTGTCGATTCTGCTGCACGGCACCAGCGTCAAACCGCTGATGGACCGGTTCTGGAAGCGCCGTAAGCATTAGGGTGCGCCGGTGTCGCCATGTTGCGCCGAGCCAGGGCTGCAACCGCCTGCCGGCAGGTGACAGGTGCGCCACTGGCACACCTGTCAGCCGCGCGGATGGTGCTGCGCATGGATGGTCTTGAGCCGCTCGCGCGCAATGTGCGTGTAGATCGTCGTGGTCGAAATGTCGGCGTGTCCCAGCAGCATCTGCACCGCGCGCAGATCGGCTCCGTGGTTGAGCAGGTGCGTGGCGAACGCATGGCGCAGCGTATGGGGCGACGGCGCGGTCGCCAGCCCCGCCTGGCGCGCGTATTTCTTGACGATATTCCAGAACATCACCCGTGACATCGCGGTGCCGGCATTGATGCCGCTGCTGGTGACGAACAAGGCCACGGTCTGGCGCGGGCCCAGCAACTGCGGCCGGACCTGCTGCAGGTAGCGTTCCAGCCACAGGCTGGCCTCCTCGCCGAAAGGCACCAGGCGCTCCTTGTTGCCCTTGCCGAATACCCGCAACACGTTTTCCTGCAGGCTGATGTTGAGCACCCGCAGGCCGACCAGCTCGCTCACGCGCAGGCCACTGGCATACATCAGCTCGAGCATGGTGCGATCACGCGCGCCCAGTGGCGTCGTCACATCGGGCGCCGCCAGCAAGGCTTCCACCTGCGCCTCGGTCAGGGTCTTGGGAACCCGCAAGGCCTGACGGGCAGCCTGCAGCTTGAGTGTGGGGTCGGCAGCCACCCGATTTTCACGCAAGGCCCAGCGGAAGAAGCGCTTGAAAACTGTCAGGCGCCGGTTCGCGGTCGTTGCCTTGGTCTGTGCGTGGCGCGCAGCAAAATACCCGTTGAGCTGCAGTTCACCGGCATCGATCAGCGCCACACCCTGCCCGCGCAACCAGGCCGCCAGCAAGACCAGATCGCGCCGGTAGGCCGCCAGCGTATTGCGCGACAGGCCCTGCTCCAGCCAGACCGCGTCGGTGAAGGCGTCGATCTGCAGCAGATCGGTCGGGTGGGCGGCGGTGGCAACGGTGGCAGGCATGGTCGGTGGACAGGCGAGTACATCACGGCAGTGGGCGCAAGGATTCGCGGCTGGCGGTGTACACACAGGCGACCGATGGTAACGGCAGGCCCGCTTGCCCGGCCAGGCTGGACACAGGCGACAGCGCCGCGGTTTCCTGCGCCGGCCGCTTGGTATGCTCCTTGCCGTGAATTACGCCCAACTCCTGTTCCCCGATTTCTCGTTGATCCTGATCGGATTTCTGGTGTGCCGCTACACCGCACTGGACCGCAAAGTCTGGGCGCCGATCGAAGGCGTGGTCTATTACCTGCTGTTTCCGGTGCTGTTGTTCCACTCGATCGTCAAGAGTCCGCTGGACCTGCACGCCGCATCGGCACTGGTGTTCGCCGGCTGGGCCCTGTGCCTCAGTGGTATCGCGATGGCTTACGTGTTGCCTTACCTGCCCTGGATCGGCGCGCGCATCGACCGGCGTGAACATGCGGCCGGCGCACAGGTGGCGTTCCGCTTCAATACCTACATCGCCCTGGCCCTGGCCGAACGGCTGCTGGGGGCGCCTGGCACCGTGCTGATCGCGGTGCTGATCGGCGTCTGCGTGCCGCTGCTCAACATCGGCGCGGTCTGGCCGATGGCGCGCCATGCGCAGCGCGGCCTGCTCGGCGAGCTGGTCCGCAATCCCCTGATCCTGGCCACGATGTCCGGGCTGATTGCCAATCTGCTGGGTTTCACGATGCCGCAATGGCTGACGCCAACGGCCAGTCGGCTGGGCGCGGCCGCACTGGCGATGGGGCTGCTCGCCGCCGGTGCCGGCCTGCAGCTGGGGCGCATGAAGGATGCCAAGATTCTGTCGGTCGGGCTGCTGTCGATACGGCATTTCTGGTTGCCCATCGTGGCCTGGATGCTGGCCAGGCTGCTGGGACTGGACGACGCCCAGCGCACCGTGCTGCTGATTTTTTCTGCCTTGCCGACAGCCTCCAGTTGCTACGTGTTGGCGGTGCGCATGGGTTACGACGGTGCCTATGCCGCCGGCCTGGTCACCCTGTCGACCTTGCTGGGAATGGCCAGCCTGCCGTTCGCACTGGGCGTGCTGGGCGGCCTGTAGCGGCGCAGGCACGACGGACTACAGCCAGAGCTGCTTTGGCGCGGCAGTGGTCACGCGAAACGCGCCTGTACCTCGGGCGGCAAGGGCGTGTCGATCAACAGGCAGATGCAGCGCAGGCTGTCCCACAAGGCCTGCGCCGGCGCCTGTTCGTCAGCGCCCACCAGTGCGACCCAGGTCTTGAGCAACTGCGGTCTGCGCATGGGGGTGAGCCGTGCGAGCCGACGCATGGCCATCGTCAACGCGGCCAGTGACGGCGGCGCGTCGGCAGCAGCCAGCGGCGGCTTGAGCTCCAGCGCAAGGCTGGCCGCGCGACTCCATCGCCGCGCCAGCACCGTGGCATCGACCGGCGCATCGCGGTGTTGCCAGGCCAGCGCTGCGCTGATCGTGTGAATCGCATCGGCGCATTGCTCCAGGCTCTGGCCATGGGTTTCGCGCAATACGCTTTCATGCGCCAGATCCAGCACATGGTCGAGCAACAGGCAACGCCACAATTCGGCCAGGCTCAGCTGGCCGTCGGCCAGCACGATGCGATGGGCCATGCGCCGAAGGCTGCTGCGCTCGGCCAGCGGCAACGCAGCACACCGGGTGAGCAGGCGTTCGAGTCCGATCTGGTGGGCTGATGGCGGCATCGTATGTGCCTGCGCCAGTAGCCGGTCGCGTTGCGGCCGGTCCCGATCGGCGAACAACAGGTGCCAGGCCTGAATTTCGGCCTGGTTGCCCGGGCGCACCAGCAGCGACAAGCTTGCCGCTGCCAGGTCGAATGGCAAAGGTATCTGCAGCAGATCGTCGATCCAGTGGCTGGTCAGAGCCGGCACAGCGGCAGCCGGCGAAGAACTGGCAGGCGCCACTTTGTTGGCGTGGGGACTTGCCAGCGCCGCCACGGGCGGCTCCGTCCAAGGCAGTGGCGCGCCCAGATCAGTGCCAGCCGCAGCCGCGTCGGCCACCGCAAGCACCGGGCTGGGCATTGGCGCCATGGAGCGGCCAAAGATCCGCCGTATGCGTTCGGCCAGCGGCGGGTGTGTGGCCAGAGCGCCGCCACCGACGAAGATGTCCGACGCCAGCAGCATGTGTGAAATCGCCTCGGCACGCGAACTTTTCACCCGCGGGGCTTCGGGTGCATGCTGGCCGGCAATCTTGCGCAAGGCGCCACCAATGCCGCCAGGCAGCCGTGTGAACTGCACTGCCGCTGCGTCGGCCAGGAACTCGCGCTGGCGTGAAACCGCAGCCTTTAGCAGCCGTCCGGCCAGCCAGCCGATGCTGCCTACCCCCATCAGGCCCAGCCCCAGCAGCACAAAGACACTGCGCCGTCCGCGCGCATCCGTCATGTCGAACAGGTCGCGGCCCAGCATGAACAACAGCTGCAGGCCCCAGACATGCCCGATCAGGCGCATGTTGAGCCGGGCATCGCCGTTCAGGATATGGCTGAATTCGTGCGCCACGACACCTTGCAGTTCATCGCGGCTGAGCCGCTCGAGCGCGCCCTGTGTAACGGCAACCACGCTGTCCTGCTGTTCCCAGCCCGCCGCGAACGCATTGATGCTGTCGTCACGCGGCAATAGGAAGATCCGTGGCGGACGCAGGCCCGACGCAATCGCGATCTCCTCGACGATATTGCGCAGTCGCCGCTGCAGTGCATCGGCGGGTACCAGCAGTTCATGCCCGCCCACCATCTGCGCGACATGGGAGCCGCCCTTGCGCAACTGCACCGACTCGAGCCAGCTGCCGCCCAGGATGAAGGCCGTCGCCACCACGGTATTGGTCTCGAAGAACCAGCGCGGGAATCCGAATACGCCGCCTACCTGCAGCGTCCACAACAAGGCCAGCACGCCGTTGAGCACCGCCACCGTCGACACCACGGTCAACACGAATAGCAGCAGCAGGCGCCGCGTCGCGCTGCGGGCCTGATCCTGGTGCTGGCGAAACCGCACGGCTGCTCAGTGTCCGGGCCGTGCCAGCAGCGCCTGGTGCGACCGCCGCAGGGTCAGAACTGAACCTTGGGCGCCGAACGCTCGGCCGCCGACTGGGTCGCCTGCAGCATCGCCGCTTCCCGGAACGAGAACATGCCGGCAACCATGCTGGCCGGGAACTGCATGGCCGCGTCGTTGTACTGCAGAACGGTATCGTTGTAGGCCTGGCGCGCAAATCCGATGCGATTCTCGGTCGACGTCAGCTCCTCTGCGAACTCGCGCATATTGCGATCCGCCTTGAGTTCGGGATACGCCTCGGCCACCACCATCAGCCGCCCCAGCGCGCCGCCCAGCGCGGCCTCGGCTGCTCCGAGCGCAGCGATATTGCCGGCGCCCGCAAGATCGCCGCGCGCCTTGCCGGCAGCTGCCTGCGCCTGGTTGCGGGCATTGATCACCGCCTCCAGCGTCTCGCGTTCATGCGCCAGGTACTTGCGTGCGGTCTCCACCAGATTGGGAATCAGGTCGTAGCGGCGCTTGAGCTGCACATCGATCTGCGCAAAACCATTGCCAATCGCATTGCGCAGCCGGGTCAGCTTGTTGTAGACCGAAATACCCAGAAACAGGACGACGGCCAGCAGGATGAAAAAACTTGCGGAGATCACGTGGTTTGCCTCCCGGTAAAGACCAATGGCATATGCGGCACCAGGGCACACGGCTGTTTTCCTCGTGCTACCCATGGACGCAGATTCGAGTATCGCACTGCCATCGTGCAGGACCAGCGTGCCCGCGGCAAAAACGAAGTAGCGCCGCAACTGCGCCACGGCTCCAGGCTCAGCGCGGCGTGTCGCTGCCCACCAGAGCCATGCGCCGGCGGATGCGCGCCAGTGCCTCGCGATCATCGGCTTGCTCGGCCCGATGCGCCTGGACCCCCAGCCAGACCAGCAACGGCCGGCGCCAGCCCTGGGACGAGGCCGCATCGATCGCCGAAGCAATCACCAGCGGATCGGCCAGCCCGCGGCGCATCAATACACCGGCAGCAACCAGGCGCGCCAGCGGATCCTGCATGGCGGCGACTGCGGCGCCGCCGGCGCCGGGCTGCGCCAGCGCACGATGCTGCTGCGGCAACAGTGCCGCGTCGGCCGCGCTCGCCTGCCCTGCCAGGTAACGCGCGTAGGCGGCTTCGGCCGGAGCCGCATCCTGCGCCAGCGCGTCATATCCGGCGCAGGGCTCCAGCACCAGGCTGGCCACCCGGGTCGCGCAACGTACCAGTTCGAGCCGGGCCAGCAGATCGGCACG
>Ga0073899_10002549_pt1 | contig 16345 bp, 15 predicted proteins | sample KloWWTmetaKNB5Ph_FD_88975 | JGI IMG/M metagenome (GOLD analysis project Ga0073899, IMG submission 88975) | Active sludge microbial communities from Klosterneuburg, Austria, studying microevolution and ecology of nitrifiers - Klosterneuburg... | ecosystem: Engineered > WWTP > Aerobic digester >...
CCCGCGGGCAGCGAGTTCCTCGACGTGATCTCGCCGCAGTACATCGGCGACCTGATCAGCTGGGGCGCGATCGGCGCGCGCACCACCGAGAGCCAGGTGCACCGCGAGCTGTCCTCAGGCCTGTCCGCGCCGGTGGGTTTCAAGAATGGCACCGACGGCAACCTGAAGATCGCCATCGACGCGATCCAGGCGGCGTCGCGTCCGCACCACTTCCTGTCGGTGCACAAGAACGGCCAGGTGGCCATCGTCACCACCAAGGGCAACCAGGACACCCACGTCATCCTGCGCGGCGGCAAGACCACCAACTACGACGCCGCCAGCGTTGCCGCTGCGGTCAAGGAACTGGAGGGCGCCAAGCTGGCCCCGAACGTGATGGTCGATTTCAGCCACGCCAATAGCAGCAAGCAGCACGAGCGCCAGCTGGTGGTTGCGCGCGACATCGCCGACCAGATCTCGGGGGGAAGCCGCCAGGTCTTCGGTGTGATGGTGGAAAGCCACCTCGTCGACGGCGCCCAGAAGTTCACGCCCGGCAAGAACGACGTCGCCAAGCTGACCTACGGCCAGAGCATCACCGACGCCTGTATCGGCTGGGAGGATTCCGAGCAACTGCTGGAAATCCTGCATCAGGCGGTGAAGGCGCGCCGCGGCTGAGGCGTTAGCATCGCCGGATTCAGTCATCGCTTTTCAGCAACCGAATCCGGAGAATGCCGCTATGCAAGGCCAAGTGTTGGTCAGTTTCGGGCCCGAACAGGGTCGGCAATGGTCGGTGGAAACCGCCCTCGACAACTGGGCGGCCCGCGCCTGGCTGGACGCGCAGTTCCTCGAACTCGAGTGCGAGCCGCTGCGCGCCTCCGGCAAGGTGCTGATCGCCGACAAGCTGCTGGCGATCGTGGACGCGGCCGGCGACGATCGCTTTGCCGACGCCGATTGGGGCCGGCAGTTCGCGGAGGCGGTGATCGCCGCCACGCAGCGCAGCCTGGTGCGCATCGACCTGACCAACCGCAGCGTCAACTACTGACGCCGCGGCGGGCCGGTGCTCACTCGGCGCCGCGGGCCAGGCGCTCGCTGCGCCAGTAGACGTCGTCACCGCCCAGCCCGTCCAGGTTGGCGCGGTTGAGTACGCGGGCCAGCACGAAGAGCAGGTCCGACAGCCGGTTCAGATACAGCCGGGGGGCATCGTTGACCGCTTCGGCAGCGCCCAGGGTGACGACCGCCCGCTCGGCCCGCCGAGCCACGGTGCGGCAGACGTGCGCAATCGCCGCGCTGCGCGTGCCCGCCGGCAGGATGAATTCCTGCAGCCGGGGCAGCGTACTGTTGTAGCGCTCCAACGCTTCGTCGAGCGCACCGACGGCGTCCGCCTTGAGCAGCTCGAAGCCAGGCACCGACAGCTCGCCGCCCAGGTTGAACAGCTCGTGCTGGATGGTGACCAGCAGCTCGCGCACGTGCGCTGGCAGTGGCTCGGCCAGCAGCACGCCGAGGTTGGAATTGAGCTCGTCGACGTCGCCGATGGCCTGGATGCGCAGGTGGTCCTTGGGCACGCGAGTGCCATCCCCGAGGCCGGTGCTGCCGTCGTCGCCGGTGCGGGTGCTGATTTGAGTGAGGCGGTTTCCCATGCTGCCATCCTAGCGCCGGCACAATCACGGGTCCTGCAAGGGTTACCGCACCCGAATCGCCACACAGACGAGCCGCCACGATGTCCTCCATTCCCACCGACCTGAACGACGCGGAGATCCGCGAGCTCGACGATCTGCTGGCGGCGGTGCCCGAACCGCTGGAGTCGCTCGACGTCGTGATGCTCGACGGCTACCTCTGCGGCGTGCTCTGCCAGCCCCTGCGCATCGAGCGCGACACCTGGCTGCCGCCCGCCTGCGACTGGAACCTGGGCTCACAAGATGACGAGGGTCGTGACCTCGGCCAGGTGCTGACGCCCGACACCGCCGGCTGGCATGAAGCCAAGCACGAGCGCCTGTGCACGCTGGTGCAAAAGCGCTTCGACGCGCTGCAGCACACCTTCATCGAGCAGGGCTGGTTCGACCCGCTGGTGATGGAGCCCGACGACGAAGCCGGCCAGCCGCTCTCCGGCAAGGACGCCATCCAGGCGGCCCTGGCGCCCTGGGCGATCGGCTTCGAGCACGCGTTGAACCACTTCAACGCACTGGAAGATCTGAGCGCCCCCGAGGTGCCCGACCTGCTCGCCTGCGTGCGCCGCCACCTGCCCGAGCAGAGCGAGGACGAGCAGGCCTTCACCAAGGCGCTGGACCAGGAACACCCGCTGAAGTCGCTCGACGCCGCGATCGAGGACTTGGTCGGCAACGTCATCGAGCTGGCCGACCTGGCCCGCGCCGACATGGTCAAGGTGGCCACGGTGCGCCGCGATGGGCCCAAGGTCGGCCGCAACGAACCCTGCCCCTGCGGCAGTGGCAAGAAGTTCAAGCATTGCCACGGCAATCAGGAGGGCTGAAGCCCACCCGTCCTCAGCGGGGCGACATCAACGGCAGTTGAGGCGCCACGCACAGGGTGACACCTTGACGTGACTCAAGTGAATGCCCGACGCTGCTGCGAGACTGGCGGCCTTGTTCCTTCAAGGTCACAGACCGAACCCGCGGGGCCCTGCATGAAGATCCTGGTGTGTGTGGATGGCAGCGAGTACACCAAGCGCATGGTGGCGTACTGGGCTGCCCATGACGAATGGCTGTCCGGGCACGATTTCACCGTGCTCACCGTCGTGCAGGCCCTGCCGCCGCGCGCCGCTGCAGTGCTGGACCGTGAGCTGTTGAACGGGTACTACGCCGACGAGGGCGACAAGACCTTCAAGCCGATCCGGACCTTCCTGGACCGGCAGGGCATCGAGGCCACGTTCCTGAGCAAGACCGGCCCGGTGGCCGATGTGATCGCCCGCACGGCCACCGAGGGCGGATTCGACCTGATCATGATGGGCTCACACGGCCACTCTGAACTGGGCACGCTGGTGATGGGTTCGGTGGCCACGCGGGTGCTGGCGTCGTGCAAGACACCCGCCCTGATCGTCCGCTGACGCTGGGCGCGTCAGCGCGGCAGCTTGGCAGCGTCGGCCGGCTCGCCTCGGTGGGCGTCGGTGCCGGGCCCTTCGGCGGTTGACGCCGCTGCCCCACGCGCAAGCGCACTGGCGGCGGCCGACGCCGAGAGGCTCAGGTCAAGGCCGAAAGCGGTGCCGTAGTCGGCAAAGTCCGGTACGCGCCGAGCGTTCTGGCGCGCACGGGCGCCGGGCTTGAGGCGGCCCAGCCAATGGGTCCAGTGCTGCTGCTGCGTCGTCATCGCGTTTGCTCCCCACCCGCCCTCGGGCGGACCACCTCATCCCCGGTGGGTAGGCCCGGCTGGTGAGTCCAGCGGACCGGTTCACCGGTGCCCGGATTCAGCGGCAGCTCATCGGCAGGCAGCCGGGACAGGTCAGCCTGGCTGCGGGCCGGCGCGCCCGGATTCGATCGCGAACGCCGCCTGGGTATGCAGGCTGGCCCGCGCCGTCACCGGAAATGCCGTTGCTCTGGCGATACAGTGTAGCGAGTGTTTGTCGATTTCGCACAACATGTAACCACGCTCGTCACTGCGGGCGTGGAGGATGTCTGGGTTGCTGCGGCGAATCAAGGCCATCGCGGCGTCCGACACTCCGCGTGAGCTGATCGAGCTGGTGACCAGTTCGCTGGCCACCACCGGCGAACGGGGCTCATTGGGCTGCACGCGCAGGCTCGCGGCCACGTGGCGGTGTACATCGCCACCCAGCATCACGACATCGCGCAGCCGCGCATCGGCAATGCCCTGCAGCAGCCGCTGCCGCGCTGGCGCATAGCCATCCCAGCCGTCCGAATACACCACGCGGCCTGCCGGCGTGTCGATGCCGCAGGGGCTCATCTGCGTGGTCTGGCCGACCAGCTTCCACGCCCGCGTGCTGGTGGCAAGCCCCTGCCCCAGCCAGCGCTCCTGGGCCTGCCCCAGCATGCTGCGCGGCGGCTGGCGCAGCTCGGCGCAGTGCCATTGCAGGTGACCCCCGGAGGTGCCCGGCTCGTTGCAGGCCTGGCCGCTGCGGTACTGGCGCGCGTCAAGCGTCCACAGCTCGGCCAGTTGGCCCCAGGTGAAGCGGTCGTGCAGGCGCATCGCCGCGCCGGCGGGCTGCTGGGCCGGCAACAGCGGCAGGTGTTCAAAGTAGGCCTGGTAGGCCGCCGCACGCACCGCGACGAACTCATGGGCAGGCAGGTCGCCGGCACCCAGCGCCGCCGCGTAGTCATTGCGCACCTCGTGATCGTCCCAGGTGACGATCCACGGGTGGGCGGCATGGCAGGCCTGCAGGTCGGCATCGAGCTTGTAGGTGGCGTGGCGGGCGCGGAAGGCCTCCAGCGTACGGGGCTTCTCCGACAACTCGTGGGGCCGGATCAGGTAGCGTGGGTTGCTCGAATCGTAGATGTAGTCGCCGACGAACAGGACCACGTCCAGATCGAGCCCCGCGAGCTCGCGGTGCGCCGCGTAGTGGCCCTGCTCGTAGTGCTGGCACGAGGCCAGGGCCAGACGCAGCCGGGCGGGCTGGGCATCCTCGGTGGGCGCGGTGCGCGTGCGGCCTGTCGCACTCACGGCATCCCCCACCATGAAGCGGTAGTGGTACGCCCGGGCGCTGTCCAGCCCGTCGACCGGCACGCGCACGCTGTGGGCCAGCGCCGCCTGCGCCAGCACGGCTCCCTCGCGCAGGCCACGGCTGAAGAGCCGATCCTCGGCCAGCTGCCAACGCACCTCGACCGGCACGGGATCCAGGCCACCACCGGACTGGAACGGCTGTGGCGCCAGGCGCGTCCAAAGCACAACGCTGTGCGGACGCGGCTGCCCGCTGGCCACGCCCAGCGTGAAGGGGTTGGTGGCCAAGCGGGGCCGCGTCGCACCCGCGGCCACTGCCGCATCGGGTGCAGCCGCAAACACGCGCCGGGCGGCCAGTGCAGCCGCCATGCTGGACAGGCCAGCAAGCCAGGAACGACGATTCAACGACATCGGGCGCGGATCATAGGAGCCGCCACCCAGGTCCGGCAGGCCCACCGGGAGGGGGGCATCAGACGAATTTCATGACGGAATGCACACTCGACCTCCACCTTCTTGGGGATGGGCGTTTTAGGTAAACAGCCATAAAGTGGTGGTTGAGAGCTGTCACGCGGAAACCGATCATGTGACGCGAGCCCGACCCGCCGCCGCGAGCAAACAAGTAACAAGCATCAAACTGCGGCAAAGGTCGGGGGGACGTCCGGATCCCAGCAACGTTCATCACTGAACGTCCATTGGCCCACCCACCCGGATGGGCCGATTTTTTTTTGGTGTCAGATCAGAACGTGACGCGCAGGCCGGCGCTGACGAAGCCGTAGCGCTGCGAGAAGCGGCTGGCCGTGAGCGTGTTGTAGGCCAGGGGCAGCTCACCCAGCCACTGATGCTGCATGTACTGCCCCCGCAGCAGCCATTGCATGCCAGCCAGTGGAGACCAGCCCAACTCGCCGATCAGCGTGTGGTTGAGGTCGTACACCACCCCGCCGCGGCTGGCCACCAGGGCATCGATGCCCTCGCGCCGCCAGCGCTGGTACTCGTAGCCCAGGGCCAGGGTCCAGTCGCCCTCGGTCCAGCGCACCGATCCGCCCAGGTGTGCGAAGCGGGCACGGTAGGTGGTCTCGGCCTGGGCGTCGTAGGGCAGCACCCGGTTCGGGATGACGAAGATCAGGGCGTCCTGGCAACCCGCGTCCGGGGTGGCGACCAGCCGCTCACGCCCGAAGTCGAGCTGATAGCCGCAGCCGGCCACGGTCGAGCGCGCCGCCACGCCGTCGTTGCGCAAGCGGCTCGTGCCGGCCCCGGCAAAGCCGGACCAGCGCAGGCCCAGCGCCTGGCGGCTGCCGATCAGGTCGAGCTGCCACTGGCGATCGCGCGCACGGCGGATCTGCAGGTCGGTGAGCTCGGCCGACAGCCCCTCCACGTTGAGGCTCCCTGCGGTGCGGCGCGTCAGCAGGGGCGCGCGGTTGCCCCAGCCCGAGGCACGAAGCGCCCAGGCGCCCTGCGCGCTCGAACCGGCATCGTCAGCACCGAGGCGCACCTGCACCGCCCCCTGCCAGCTGCGCAGCTGGTGGGTGTCGCCCCGGTCCTGCAGGGCACGCCGCCAGCCGGTGAACTCACCCTGCCAGGCCCCCCAGCCCAGCGCCGCGCGCCAGTGATTGCCGTGGTAGTCCCCCACGGCCGTGCCGGCGTAGGGCGAGCGGTCACGCAGGCCCAGCACATCGACGCGGTCGTTGGCGATGTCGCGATCCAGCTCCAGGTCCAGGCGTGGCACCTCGCCCCCCACGGCGGGCAGGGCGAAGGCGCTGCCCGTTCGAGCGGCAGGCAGGGCACTGAGCAGGGCATCGCCGGGCGCGGATTGCGCCGGAAGGGTTACCGACCCCAGACTGGCCACGGCGATGCAGGCCGTGGCCCGGCGCCACCGTGGCGCCACACGATCAACACGCAAGATCAGACCACCATCAGAAGGAGAGCGTGCCCGTCACCGCCGTGCCGTTGACACGGTAGGCGCCGCGGTGGCTGCTGCTTTCACCAGGGATCTTCACCGCCACGCGGCCGGCCGTGAAGCGGCTGGCGTCCGCATGGCGCAGGTCGAGCTCGCCGACCACCAGGCGCACCTTGAAGGTGCCCTTGGCGGTGAGCAGCTTGTCGAGCAGCTCGGTATCGGCGGGGAACTTGCCCTTCATCTTGGTGGCCAGCGCCTGCAGGTCCAGGCCGATGCCGCTGGCACTGCTGGTCAGCAGCGAGGCATCGAGGTCGGTGAAACCGTTGCGCCCAGTACCGATCTCGATCCCGCTGGCCGAGCGGGCGTAGAAGTAGAGCTTGGCGTTGCTGCCGATGCTGGCGCTGACGACACCGGTGCTGCTGTCGCGCCTGAGCGTCACGCGGTCGAGCGCCACCTGCAGCAGGCGGCTGCCGTCGTCCTGCTCAACCTGCAGGGCCAGTGCGATGCGGTCGCCGTGGCGCGGCAGTGCCAGCGGCTTGGCCTGCACCGGCAGGATGAGCTGCTTGAGCGAGCCCAGCGTGGTGCTGCTCAGGTCGATGCCGGTGCCGAACTGCGCCAGCGAGTAGCTGGTGGCCACCGAATCGCCACCGACGATCGTGAACTGGTCGTCCTTGGCGTAGACGTACTGCGGCTGGCGCGCCTCGCCGCCGCGGCAGCGGCCACGCGCCTCGGTGACCCGGTCGGCGTCTTCCAGGTCGGTCTCGGAGATGATGCCCTTGACCGACCCGTTGTTGAGGTCGTCGTGCGCGTCGTCATAGCTACGATGGCCATGCACCGTGCGGGCCAAGGTGGAGATGCCGTCGCGGGCGATCTTGGCGGCATTGGCCTTGGCGGCATCGGACCAGACGCTGCTGTCCACGGTCGCGAAGGCCCGCTTGGACGCCTCTTCCACCAGGTCGTCCAGCGCGGTACCGGTGTCGTCGAAGACGTTGCTCACCGAAGTGGCCTGGGCCTTGGCGACCAGGCCCGCCACCGCGGCCTGGAAGGCGGCCTGCGGATCGCCGCCGGTGGATTCGACGATGTCGGCGATGTCATTCAGGATCTTCATCACCGCGGCGGCGCTGCCAGCACGGCTGCCGTCCAGGGTGGGATCGAAGGTGGCGGGGTCGATGCCGGACAGGCCCAGCTTGGCGAGCACCGCCTTGAAGTCGTCCAGGGTCAGGCCGCTGTCGAGCCACATCGTCGTGAAAGGCGACACCACCGCAGAGCCGGCCTGGGCGCGGAACTTCGCCTTGGGCGCCTTCATCAGCGTGAGGTCGTAGCCAGTGCCGGCCACCGACACCACCGCCGCGCTACAGGCCGGGCTGAAGGTGAAGGCGCCGTTGGCGTCGGTGCTGACGCTGGCCTCGCCCGCGTCGAGGTTGCCGTTGCCGTTGCTGTCGCAGAAGACGGTGGCATCGGCCACACGGTCATCGACCAGCACGCCGCTGCTGGAGGTCGTTGGCGCCGGGTCGTCGGAAGTGGCGGAGCCCCCGCCACCACAGGCGGTGAGACCGAAAGCAACAAGCAGGGCAGCAGGGAGGGCGCGCAGTGGGGACATCAAGGAACTCCTGATTCGTGGGCTGACCTCGCCGGAGGGGCGAGGCCACAGCCCCGGATGTGATCGGCAGCGCCCGGTCACACAGGAGGGCGCCAGATCGGCTGGCAGTCAATTTAGGCGCTCCGCGCCCCCGTGCGCGGACGCATTTCCACAAAAATGTGATTTCTTCCCATTTGAATGCAAGCAAAGTGCTCAGGCGTCTGCAGCCGGTATCGGACATGGCTGGATGCAACCCGGCAGCCCCCGCGCGCGCCGTCCACGGGCGGCGGCGGCGGGCGGCTACAGTACTGGCCTCCCCTGCCAGGCCGGCCGCGTGCCGCCGCCGCTCCCGCTCGACGATGGCCACCAAGAAATCCCGCTCCTCCTCTGCCCCGAATCGCCCCAGCCTGACCACCTGGCTCTCGCTGGCGCTGCTGGTCATCCTGCTGGACCAGCTGACCAAGGTGCTGATCGTCGGCCGCTTCGCCTACGGCGACAGCGTGTTCGTCACCGACTGGTTCAACCTCGTGCGGGTGCACAACACCGGCGCGGCCTTCAGCTTCCTGGCGCAGGCCTCGGGCTGGCAGCGCTGGTTCTTCGTCGCGCTCGGCGTCGGCGCCTCGGCGATGTTCATCTGGATGCTGCGCAGCCACGCCGGGCAGAAGCTGTTCAGCTTCGCGGTGGCGATGCTGCTGGGCGGCGCGATCGGCAACGTGATCGACCGGCTGTGGCACGGCTACGTGGTGGACTTCCTGCAGTTCCACTGGGGCGTCCTGGCACCGCTGTTCCCGGGCGGCTACTTCCCGGCCTTCAACCTGGCCGACAGCGCCATCACCCTGGGCGCGGCCTGCCTGATCCTCGACGAGCTGCTGCGCGTGCGGCGCGGCTGACACGGCAGGTCACGCCCCATGCTGTTCGAGACCCTGGGCACGGTGCGTGACTTTGGCCGCTTGGCCGAGATCGCCGCCGTCCTGATCCGCCACGGCCTGGGCGACGGGGTGCGCCGCTTCGGGCTGGCCGATGCGCTGGAGAAGGCCGGCCACCGCCTGCACTGGGAGCACGCCGCCGACCTGGCCCGCCTGCCCCCGCCGGTGCAGCTGCGCCGCGCGCTGGAGGAGCTGGGCCCCACCTTCGTCAAGCTGGGCCAGATCCTGGCCGGGCGCAGCGACCTGCTCGGGCCGGAGTGGATTGCCGAGCTGTCGCACCTGCACAGCCGCGTGCCCGCGCTGCCCCTGGAGGCGCTGCTGCCGCAGCTGCGCGAGGACCTGAGCGGCGAGCCGGCGCAGGTGTTCGCGCGCTTCGACACCGAGCCGCTGGCGGCCGCCTCGATCGCCCAGGTGCACACCGCCCGGCTGCAGGACGGCACCGAGGTGATCGTGAAGATCCGCCGCCCCGGCATCACCGCGGTGATCGACGCCGATCTGCGGCTGCTGCTGCGCTTTGCCGCGGTGGCCGAGGCCGAGGTGCCCGCGCTGGCGCCCTACCGGCCGCAGCAGCTGGTGCGCGAGTTCGGCCGATCGCTGCAGCGCGAGCTGGACCTGGCCACCGAGTGCCGCAACGCCGAGCGCATCGCCGCCAACCTGGCACCGCTGGGCTTCATGAGCGTGCCCGCGGTGCACTGGCCGCTGACCAAGGCGCGCCTCAACGTGCAGACGCGCATCGACGGCATCCCCGGCGAACAGCTCGATGCGCTAGACACTGCCGGTTTCGACCGCCGGCTGCTGGCCCAGCGCGGCGCCCGCGCGGTGCTGAAGATGATCGTCGAGGACGGTTTCTTCCACGCCGACCCGCACCCGGGCAACATCTTCTACCTGCCGGACAACCGCATCGCCTTCATCGACTTCGGCATGGTCGGGCGGTTGTCCACGCGCCGCCGCGAGGACCTGCTGAACCTGCTGCTCGGCCTGGTGCAGCGCCGCCCTCAGCAGGTGGCCGACGTGCTGCTGGACTGGGCCGTGGGTGCCGGCCGCGGCACCGAGTCGGTCAACCAGGGGCAACTGGAGGCCGAGATCGAGGACTTCGTCGACCAGTACCACGGCACGCCGCTGGCCGACCTGAGCCTGGGCGGCATGCTCACCGATGTCACCGCCATCATGCGCGAGCACCGGCTCGCCCTGCCCAGCGAGCTGGCGCTGCTGATCAAGGCCTTCATCTCGCTGGAGAGCATGGGCCGCGGCCTGGACCCGACCTTCCACATGGCCACCGAGGCGCTGCCGATCCTGGAGCAGGTGCTGCGCGCGCGCTACCGGCCGCGCGCCCTGGCGCAGCGCGGCTGGCACACGCTGCAGCGGCTGCTGCAGGTGACCGAGCAGCTGCCGCACGACCTCTCGCGTCTGCTGCGCACGGCGCGGCGTGGGCAGATCCAGGTGGGCATCGAAGTCAGCCACCTCCAGCACGTGGGTGACCAGGTGGACCGCGCCGCCAGCCGGCTGGCGGTGGCGCTGGTGATCGCCGCGCTGATCATCGGCTCGTCGATCGTGATGACGGTGTCCGGCGGCCCGCAGCTGTTCGGCCTGCCCGCCTTCGGGCTGCTGGGTTACCTCGGCGCGGCTGCGGGGGCGGTCTGGCTGCTGCGCTCGATCGCACGGGCGCGGCGGCACCTCGACTGAAGCCCGGCGATGGCCCGGGATGCGCAGCCCCCGCACGAGCCGCGCCGGCCGTGGATCGACCCGGCGCGCTGCACTGGCTGCGGGCGCTGCGTCGGCGCCTGCCCGCCGCATGTGCTCTGGCTGGAGCTGCGGCAATGGCGCAAGACCGCCACCCTCGGGGATGCGGCCGGCTGCACCGGCTGCGGGCGCTGCGTGCCGCCCTGCCCCTTTCGCGCCATCACGCAGCGGCGCCTCCCACCCCTGGTAAGCCCCTGATGCCCTCAGCGGTGTTCTGCCCTAGGGTAGGACGCTCTGTCACCACCGGCCACGACGGGCCGGCCTCACCTCGAAGGGGTTGCCACGGATGGATGCTGTCCAGCCGGCCGAACAGGCCCGACCGATCGCCCTGCGCCCGCTCACCGTGGCCGACCCGCTGCGCTGGTTGGCCGCAGGCTGGCGCGATTTCACCCGCCACCCCGGCATCGGCGCCTTCTACGGGCTGTGCTTCATGGCGATGGGCTGGCTGCTGCTGAAGGTCTTCGAGCAGGCGCCGGCCTGGACGCTGGCGCTGTCGGCCGGCTTCCTGTTGATGGGCCCCTTCGTCTGCATGGGCCTGTACCAGGCCAGCCGGCGCAGGGAGCGCGGCGAGCCGGTCGACTTCGTGGACTCGCTCACCGCCTGGCGCCACCACGGTGGGCAGATGGCCATCTTCGGCTTCGTGCTGCTGGTGCTGGAGATGCTCTGGGGCCGCGCCTCGCTGGTCATCTTCGCGGTGAGCTTCGACGGCATGCCCGACTTCAAGGGCTCGCTGCTGGCGCTGCTGAACCCGGAGAACATCGAGTTCATCGTCGCCTACGTCGGCGTGGGGGCCATCTTCGCCGGGCTGATCTTCTCGATCAGCGTCATCAGCATCCCGATGATGCTGGACCGGCAGGTGGACGCGATCACCGCCGGCCTGACCAGCCTGCGCCTGGTGCTGAGCCAGCCACTGGTGATGCTGACCTGGGGCGCACTGATCACCGCGCTGATCGGTCTGGCGCTGCTGCCGGGGTTCTTCGGTCTGCTGGTGGTCGGCCCGGTGGTGGGGCACGCCAGCTGGCATGCCTACCGGGCCGCGGTGGTCAGCGACGCGGATTGAACAAGTGAACAAGCCCCCGCGCGCCGCCCGGGCTCACAGCGTCAGCACGGTGCAGCCCGTGGTCTTGCGGCCCTCCAGGTCACGGTGCGCCTGGGCCACCTGCTCCAGCGGGTAGCGCTGGTCGATGGGGATCGACACCGCGCCGCTGGTGACCATGCCGAACAGGTCATCGGCCATCGCCTGGGTGCGCTCACGCGTAGCGATGTGGGTGAACAGCGTCGGCCGTGTCACGTAGAGCGAGCCCTTGGCGCCCAGGACACCGAGGTTGAAGGCGGCCACTGGGCCGGAGGCGTTGCCGAAGTTGGCCAGCAGTCCGAAGGGCGCCAGGCAGTCCAGCGAGCGCTCGAAGGTGTCCTTGCCGACCGAGTCGTACACCGCCTTCACGCCGGCACCGCCGGTGATCTCCTTGACGCGCGCCACGAAGTCCTCGCGCTGGTAGTTGATCACGTGCGCTGCCCCGTTCGCCTGGGCCAGCGCGCACTTCTCGTCGCTGCCCGCCGTGCCGATCAGGTTCAGGCCGATGGCACGGGCCCACTGGCAGGCGATCAGCCCCACCCCACCGGCGGCGGCGTGGAAGAGGATGAAGTCGCCCGCCTGCAGCCCGCCCTGCGGCTGGGTGCGGCGCAGCAGGTACTGCACGGTGAGGCCCTTGAGCATCATCGCCGCGCCGGTCTCGAAGTCGATGCCATCGGGCAGCTGCACGACGCACTTCGCCGGCATCACGCGCAGCTCGCAGTAGGAGCCCGGGGGCGCGCTGGCGTAGGCAACCCGGTCGCCGGGCTGCAGGTGGGTCACCTCGGGGCCGACCGCTTCCACCACGCCAGCGCCCTCCATGCCCAGGGCCAGCGGCAGCGCGTTGGGGTACAGGCCGGTGCGCTGGTACACGTCGATGAAGTTCAGGCCCACCGCATGGTGGCGCACGCGGATCTCGCCGGGGCCGGGCTCGCCCACCGGCAGGTCGACGAGTTGCAGCACCTCGGGTCCGCCGAACTGCTGGATCTGGATGGCACGGGGCATGGAATCGCTCCTCTCGGTCGTCGGGTCACAGGATGGGATGGCGCAGCTTAGCCCAGGCCCGGGCGGCCGTGCCGCTGGCAGGCTTCTGCCCGGGCCTGAACGCGCCGTCGATGCCCGCGGCTACCATGCGCGGCTTTGCCGCGCGCCCCGGCCGCCTCGCCCCCGCCATGCAGCTCACCCCCCGCCTGATCGCCCTCCTGACCGTGCCACCCTTCCTCTGGGCCGGCAATGCGGTGGCGGGTCGCATGCTGGTGCCGCTGGTGCCCCCACTGCTGCTCAATGCCCTGCGCTGGGGCGGCGCCCTGCTGCTGCTGCTCGTGCTGGGCCGCGCGGTGCTGGCAACGGCCGAGCGGCGCGGCGCCATCCTGGCACGCTGGCGCTACTTCGCGGTGCTCGGGGCGCTGGGCGTGGGCGCCTACAACGCGCTGCAGTACCTGGCGCTGACCACGTCCACGCCGATCAACGTCACCCTGATCGCCGCCAGCATGCCGCTGTGGATGCTCAGCGTGGGCGCGCTCTTCTTCCACGAGCGCCCGCGCACGCAGCAGCTGCTGGGCGCGGCCCTGTCGCTGGCCGGCGTCGCCACCGTGATGAGCCGCGGCCACCCGGCCGCCCTGGCGCAGGTGCAGTTCGTCCAGGGCGACCTGTTCATGCTGGCGGCGGCGGCCTGCTGGGCCGGCTACAGTTGGCTGCTGGTGCGCCCGCCCGCGTCGATGCGGGGTGCGCTGCGCCCGATCATCGCGGCGCCCGACGGCAGCCGGCGGACCTGGAACTGGGCCGAGTTCCTGCTGGTGCAGGCGCTGTTCGGCATCGTCTGGGCGGGCGGCGCCGCGGGCATCGAAACCCTGGTGGCCCCACGCACGCCGCAGTGGACGCCGATGGTGGGCCTGCTGCTGGCCTACATCGTGCTCGGGCCGTCGCTGCTGGCCTACTGGTTCTGGGGCCGCGCGGTGGCCCTGGCGGGCCCCACCACCGCCGGCATGTTCAGCAACCTGACGCCGCTGTTCGCCGCGCTGATGTCCACCGCGCTGATCGGCGAGGCGCCGCAGCCCTACCACGGGCTGGCGTTCGCGCTCATCGTCGCTGGCATCGTGGTCAACACCAAGCGCTGACCTGGCGAAGGCCACCGACCGGTGGACCCAGGCCCGGCCCGGTCAGAAGGTGCCGGGGAAGGTGCCGCCGTCGAGCAGGATGTTCTGGCCGTTCAGGTAGCCGGCCTGGCGGCTGCAGAGGAAGGCGCAGACCTCGCCGAACTCGCGCGGGTCGCCAAAGCGCCGCGTCGGCACGGTGGCGCGGCGCTCGTCCATCAGCGCCTCGATCGACCGGCCGGTCTTGGCAGCGCTGCCCTCGAAGGTCACGCGCAGCCGGTCGGTCTCGAAGGGCCCGGGCAGCAGGTTGTTGATCGTCACGCCGCGCGAGGCGATCTTCGGCTGGCGTGCCAGCCCGGCGATGAAGCCCGTCAGCCCGCTGCGCGCGCCGTTGGACAGGCCGAGGATGTCGATGGGCGCCTTCACCGCGCCGGAGGTGATATTGACGATGCGCCCGAAGCCGCGCTCGGCCATCGCATCCACCGTGGCCTTGATCAACTCGATCGGCGTGAGCATGTTGGCGTCCAGCGCGCGCAGCCAGGTGTCACGGTCCCAGGCGCGGAAGTCCCCGGGCGGCGGGCCGCCGGCGTTGGTGACCAGCACATCCACCTGCGGCGCCGCGGCCAGCGCGGCGGCACGGCCCTCGGGCGTGGTCACGTCCGCGGCGACGGCACGCACCTCCACGCCCGGGTGCGCCACGCGCAGGCGCTGCAACGCGGCCTGCAGCGCCTCGGCTCCCCGCGCGACGATGACCACGTTCGCCCCCTCCCCCGCCAGCGCATCGGCACAGGCAAAGCCCAGCCCCTTGCTGGCACCGCACACCAGTGCCCAGCGGCCATTCAATCCGAGATCCATCGTGTGGTTTCCTTCGTCGAAGTTCAGCGTCTTGCAGCGAGCAGACCCACCCCCGCCAGCACCAGCACGGTGCCAGCCGCCATCCACGGGGTGAAGGGTTCGCCCAGGATCCATACCCCCATCAGGATGGTACTGATCGGCCCCACCAGCCCGGTCTGCGCGGCCACGCCCGCCCCCAGCCGCTCGATCGCCATCATCACCAGGATCACGGGCGCGAAGGTGCACAGCGTGGCGTTCAACAGCGACAGCCACCACACCTGTGGCGCCACGGCCGCCAGGCTGCCCAGCGGGCGCAGCAGCAGGAACTGGCCGATGCAGAACCCGCAGGCGATGCTGGTGGCCCAGCCGGTCAGGCGCAGTGAGCCCAGGCGCTTGACCTCCTCGCCGCACTGCAGCAGGTAGACCGCATAGCTCAGTGCCGAGCCGAACACCAGCGCGGCACCGAGCACCACGTGATCGCCGGTCAGCTTCAGCTCATGCCCGAAGGCCAGCGCCACCCCGGCATAACCCACCGCCAGCGCGACGAGCTGGCGCCGGCTGACGCGATGGCCGTACAGCAACGCGCCCAGCAGCAGCACCAGGCTGGGGTTGAGGTAGAGGATCAGCCGCTCCAGGCTGGCGCTGACGTAGGCCAGCCCGGCAAAGTCCAGGAAGCTGGCGAGGTAGTAGCCGCAGAAGCCCAGCCCGGCCAGCGCCAGCCAGTCACGCCGGGCCAGCGGCGCCTTGCCACGCCCGGCCCACCAGGCCAGGCCGAGGAAGAGCGGCAGCGCCAGCAGCATGCGCAGCATGATCAGCGTCACCGCGTCGACGCCGTGGCGATAGGCCAGCTTGACGATGATCGCCTTGCCGGAGAAGGCGATCGAGCCGCTCAGCGCGAACGCCAGCCCGGTCCAGCGCGCCGCGCCGGGCTCCAGGCGCGGCGTGGGGCCCACGAGGTCGGCGGCACGGGAAGTCATCGAAGGATTCTACGAAGGCCAAGAAAAAACCCCGCGGCACCAGGGTGCGGCGAGGTCTTGCACAGCGGCCGCGAGGGCCGCTGTGGGGATCAGATCTTGCCGGCGCGGGCCTGCTCGATCATGTAGTTGTCGTAGCCGTCTTCGGCGATGGAGAACCAGCGCACCTGCTCGCCACGGAACTTGGAGAAGTCCTCGTAGACCTTCTTCCAGTGCGGGTTCTTGGCCGACAACTCGCTGTACAGCGCCATCGATTCCTTGAAGGCCAGGTCCATCACGTCCTTGGGCAGACGGAACAGCTTGGTACCGCTGGCCACCAACTGGCGCAGCGCCGCCGGGTTCTTGGCGTCGTACTTGGCCTGCATGTCCACGTGGGCGTAGGCAGAAGCGGCCTCGACGATGGCCTTGTACTCGGCGCTCAGGCTGTCATAGGCCTTGCTGTTGATGAAGAAGTCGATCTGCGGACCGCCTTCCCACCAGGCCGGGTAGCCGTAGTTGGGGGCCACCTTGTTGAAGCCCAGCTTCTGGTCATCGTAGGGGCCGATCCACTCGGCCGCGTCGATGGTGCCCTTTTCCAGCGCCTGGTAGATCTCGCCACCGGGGATGTTCTGCGGCACGCCACCCATGCGCTCGAACA
>Ga0073899_10002551_pt1 | contig 16337 bp, 14 predicted proteins | sample KloWWTmetaKNB5Ph_FD_88975 | JGI IMG/M metagenome (GOLD analysis project Ga0073899, IMG submission 88975) | Active sludge microbial communities from Klosterneuburg, Austria, studying microevolution and ecology of nitrifiers - Klosterneuburg... | ecosystem: Engineered > WWTP > Aerobic digester >...
CACCTCGCGTGGACGACGACGTGCAACTGCGGCTGGCCGGCGTGATTGCGGCCGCGCTCGAGGTGACGGCGATCGCCCACCACACCGGACGCACGGCGCCGAGCATCATCACCTGAGACGGCGCCTCAGATTTCCCAATTGGAGAGGAGAATACCGCGCGGGACGGACTCGTCGTGCCCGGCGAAGGTGAGGCGGAGGTCGGTCCAGTGCACGCGGTACCCCTCCGCAACCAGCGCGGCGAAGAGCGCCCGCTGCGACCCCTGACAGCGCACCGCGATCACCCCGAGCCGCAGCGCGGCAGCCTCGCGCTCCACGGCTGCCAGCAGCTCCATGGCGGCGGGAAGGTCCACGGCCACGAGCTTGAGGACGCGCAGTTCCTCGGCATTCCGGCCCAGCGCGAGTGCCGCGGTGTGCCAGAGCGCGAAGGCGCGCAGCGTGCCGTCGGCGTGCCGCAGCAGGGTGGCGTCACCGAGCCGCAGTTGCAGCGTGAGCTCGAGCTCGCGGGTGAAGTCCACTCCATCGGCCACCGCGTGCGAGAGCGCGCGGCACTCGGCGAGGACGCCCTCGCGACGGGCTGACTCGACTTCGCCGAGCCGTGCCGTGAGGGGACCGCGCGGGCGGGGCTCGCGTCGCTGGAGCGTGATGGTCATCGGGCCGGGCAGAAAGCCCAGGCCGGCATAGAAGCCGATGTTCTCGATGGTGCGCGGCATCGTCTCGAGACCGATCGCGCGGACGCCCTCCCGTTGCAGCCATTCCACGCCGGCCAGCACCACCTGTCGCCCGATCCCCTCGCCTTGCCGATCGGGGCGCACCGCCAGCGGTCCCATCCATCCCTCGCTGCCCGACCGATGCACCATGGTGAAGGCCACCAGGTCGTTGCGCGCATCGCGCCACACGAGGGCACCCTCGGACGCATCCTCGATGGCATACTGCCAGATCGCCGGATTCAGGAACGGCACCCGCACGCCCGAGAGCCCGTCGCGTCGATAGCGCTCCGTGAATGCGTCGGAGAAGAGGCGGTTGAGCGCCTCGATGTCGGCGACCGTGGCCCGCTGCGGACCCTGCGCCGTGCGATCAGGCCGCCACATCGTCTGCCTCCGCCTGTTCCTCGCGCGCCGTGGTGATGCGGCGCTCGACGTCGTAGCTCATCCGGATGACCTGGTCGAAGGCATCGCGCATCCCCTCGAGGTGGGTGATGAGGATCACCTGCGGGAAGCGATCCGCGATCGCCCGCAGGAGATCGAGCACACTCGCGCGTCGCTCCTCGTCGAGCGAGCCGAAGACTTCGTCGAGCACCAGCAGCGACAGCGGTTGCCCGGCCCGTTCGGCGATCATCTGCGAGAGCGCCAGGCGGAGCGCGAGATTCACCACGTCTTCCTCGCCTCCCGAGATCACCGGCTTGGCCTCACCGTCCTCGACGATGGTTGCGACGTAGCTCTCGTCGAGGTCGAGGTCGGCGTACCGGCCAGCCGTGAGGTCGCGGAGCAGGGCCGAGGCGCGGTCGGCGAGCTCGGGGCGCATCTGCAGGTTCAACTCGGTGCGCAAGTCGGCGAAGGCGCGATCGAGCTCCTGCAGCATCGCGAGATGGGCGCCCAGGCGTCGCGCGGCCTCGGCCTTGACGGCCCGGTCGGCCTGCCGCCGCAGGCCGCTGTCGCGCAGCTGCTCGGCCCCGGCCACCTCCGCGGAGGCGCGCGCCACCACGGCACGCGCGGCGTGCAACTCCTCCTCGGCGCCGCGCACGCCGGCGGCGAGCTGCCCATGGCGCTCGGGGTCCCAGGCCAGGAGTGCCAGCCGGGCGTCGAGTGCCGCGAGCTCCGTGTCTGCGGCCGTTGCCTGCTGCTCCGCGAGCGCCGCCTCGTGGAGCAGCGTCGTCGCGCGTTGCGCCGAACCGGTCAGCAGGTCGGCTTCACGTCGCAGCGGCTGCAACTCAGCCAGCCGAGCACTCACGCGCTCGTGACGGGCCACATCGTAGTCGGCGGCCGGACCCGCAAGTTCGGCATCGAGGCGGGCAAGCTCCGCCGTCAGGACCGACTGCTGGCGCTCGAGGAGGGCCCGCTGCTGCAACCGGGCCTGCGCCTGGCCCAGCGCGCCGTCGGCCGTTCGCAGTTCCTGGTCGAGCTGCTGCCGTTGTTCCTCGAGCTCTTTCACTTCGGCTGGCGGCTCGGCCAGCTGCTCCGCCTTCTTCCGGAAGTACTGGCCGTCGGTCTCGACCTCCTCCATCTGTCGACCCAGCAACTCGAGCAGGCCGGCGAAGTCCTTGCCGAGTGCACGGCCGCAGGTCGGGCAGGGCCCGTCGGGACCGCGGGCCTCGACGGCGGCGCGCTGCTCCTTGAGCTCGCGATAGCGATCGCGATAACCCTCGAGCCGCGTGCGCGCCTCCTGCACGTCCTGGGTCCAGCGCGTGCGCCGCTCCTCGAGTTGCTGGTCCACCTGTTCGCGACTGTGCAGGATCTCGCCGCGTCCCGAGGCGAGCGCGGTGATGGCGTCCTGCCCCGGCAACGTGGCCAGTTGGGCAATCACCTCCGCGAGGCGAAGACGGCCCTGGTCGCGCTGCGCCATTCCCTTGGACCGGGCGTTGTAGGCGAGCGCCACCTGCTCCAGCGCCTCGCGGTCCTCGGTGAGCTGCTGCCACTCGGCGAGCGTGGTGGCGAGCTCGTCCAGTCGCGCCTGGGCGGTGAGTGCCGTGGCCAGTTCGCGGTCCAAGGCCTCGAAGCGGGCCCGTCCCGCGGCCACCTTGCCCTCGGCCACGCGCCGTTCGCCGTCGAGCGCCTGCCACGCGACGCGCTTCGACTCGATGGCGGTCCATTCCGGCGTGAAGACGGCCAGCCGGGATGCCGCGGAGCGCTCCGCCGCCAGCGCCGCATCACGCTCGATCCGCGCGCGTTCGACGGCCGCGACGGCCGCGGCCACCTCAGCCTCGAGCGCCGTGGGGTCGACCAATCCCTGCTCGATCCCGGCCAGCTGCGCCCGCAGGTCACCGCGCCGGACCCGGAGGCGCTCCTGCGCCTCGCGCAATCGCTCGTACCCCAGCACGCGCGACAGGAATTGCGCCCGCTCCGTCGGCCCCATCGCCGCCATCACGGCGAGTTCCTTCTGCCCGGTGAAGTAGGTGTTGAAGAACTCGTCGCGCGACATGCCGAGCAGCGACTGCACCCGCTCGGTGACGGTCACGGTGCTGTTGGCAATGACCTGCCCGTCCTGGAGCAGCTCGGCGTTGGTCAGTCCGCGGTTGAGGCGATACCGATGCGCCCCCAGGGTGAACTCGACCTCGACCTCGAAGCGCGAGCGCGGTGGTGCGCCGCGCCGCTTGAGCGTGTCGCGCGTCCCCCGCGCGGCACCCACGCCGTAGAGACCGTAGGCAATCGCCTCGAGCAGCGTCGTCTTGCCGGCGCCGTTGGGACCGATGATGCCGGTGAGTCCCGACGCGAAGTTGATCTCGGTGAGCTCATGCTGACGGAAGTTGACCAGGCGTAGTCGGTGGAGATGCATCTCAGCCCTCCGCCGCAGCGCGTTCGGCGTCGTCAAGCAGCGCCAACCCTTCGGCAACGAAATCCTTCCGGTCCACGCCGGCGGGGAGCGGCCGTTGCGCGAGGTAACCCTCGAGGAGCTCCGGCAACGTCTGACGCTTGCCCGGAGCACCCATGCCAACCTCGCGGGCATGCGGCGCCGGACGCCGCAGGTCGAGCTGGAAGTGGAGCGCCGCGGCCTTCCACGCCCGGATGGGCGCATGATCGAGCTCGCGCGCCACGGTGCGCGGGACGTCACGCACCACGAGTCGGATCACCGCGTCGGCGATGCCGCCCGGCACGTCGGCGACGGCGTTGGCAATCAGTCGATCCAGCTCGGGGGCCGCGAGGTTTCCCGCGTCCAGCGCGGGGAGGTCGAGCACTCGGCGCGGCGCCGGAATCGGTCGACGCACCACCGTGTCGGCCTCGAGGTCCACCAGCAACCATCCCTTCCCCGGGATCTTCGCCGCCGCCTCTTCGCGCAGCTCGCCCCAGGGATTGGGCGAGACATACTCCAGCGAGCCGCTGTACCAGACCTTGGGATGCACCTCGTGCTGGACGTGGTAATGCCCGAGGGCCACGTACGACCAGCCACTGCGCGTCAGGTCGCTGTCGTCGAGGTGTGCACCGCCCGGTTCCGCCATCGAGCGGTCGAGGCTGCCGAAAAGGCCCGGCACCTCGCCGTGCGTCATCAGCACCTGGTGACGGGCGCTCCCGGCGGGCTCAAGGGCCGGACGCGGCACCTCGATGAGCGCCGAGTGCGGGACAGCCAGCACCGCGAGGTCGAGATCGGGAAACTCGATGCGTCGTGCCGCCTCGTGCGCCACGTGGACGCCGAGTTCGTGCAGCAAGCCGAAGATCGAGACGGTGTCCGACGATCGCGGCGTGTCGTGGTTACCGGCGATCACCACCACCGGGGCATCGGGGAGATCACGGCGAAGCCGAAGGAACTGCTGGTAGGCCAGCAGGATGGCCGAATTGGATGGCCGGACCGCATGGAAGAGATCGCCGGCGACGAGCACGACATCGGGCCGCTCCGCGATCACGGCATCGACCGCGCGCACGAACGCCGTGCCAACGTCAACTTCGCGCTGGTTGCGACCGCGCGGCGTCAGCCGATGGTACTGGCGTGCCCCGAGGTGCAGGTCGGCGAGATGGGCGATGCGCATCGGTCAGTAGGGCGAGAAGGGGTCGCCATCGTCGCGTGCCAGCGGCGCCACGCCGCGCGGCGGAGCCACCGGCTCGGCCACGACCGAGCGCCGGAGGCAACTGCGGAAGAACGCCAGCACATCCTCCGGACGACGCTGCGTGGTGGCGCCGAGGGCGCGCCGAACCTCGTGTTCCGGTCGCCCATCGATCGCGGCGCGCACGGCATCTCCGGCAATCCCGGCGTCGAGGGCCTTGAGCCGCTGCACCACGGCATCGGCGAACGGCAGGTCGGCCGCCGGGGGAAAGCGCTCGATCCCCTCGCGACCCGAGAGCGAGGCCGGCCGGGGGAATCGCACAAAGACGGGCTGCGTGAAGTGTGGATGCCGCACCAGCACCTCGCCCTTGGGGAGTGCCGCCAGCTTGGCCTTCACCGCCGGCGAGAACGTCGCATAGCCGGGCAGCGCCAACTCGTCGCTGTCCATCCGGCCATACACCGTCGTGCCGGCGTTCCCGGTGACGCGTCGCAGCACCTGCGAGCGGAATTGCTGCGCCGAGAAGAGCACCAGGCCGAGGTAGCGGCCGCGCTCCGACAGATCGAGCAGCATCTTCTTGACGTAAGTCTCGGGTCCGTCGAGCGGTGCGTACTTGTTGAGCTCGTCCACGAAGACCACCACATGGTCCACGCCGAGGTCGCGTCGTTCAAGGTGCTCGCGAAGCTTCGAGATGACCCGCGCGAAGACGAGATCCTGCGCCAGGGGATCCACACCCGCCACGTCGACCACCGTCACCGAGCGATCGCGAAACGCGCCCCATGGAAGATCGTTGGCCGGCCCATCGTCGGTCACCAGCCCCTTGGAGCGCGTGGCGATGTTGCCGAGGCGGTTGCGCACCTTCCGGATGGTGGCCGCATGGTGGGTGCGCCACACTTCGCTGCCGCGCGACTTGACCTCGAGGAAGTCGAAGATCGCCCGGAAGAAATCATCGAGGTCGGCAAAGGTCATCACCGCGAAGGGCTCATCGCGCAGCTCCCCCGCCTCGAAGCGCTTGCCGACGACGCGCTCCGCCAGGAAATCGATGAACGCCCCCGCCTTGGCATCGACATCATCGCGATTGAGCAGCACTTCGGCGTAGTCGAGGACTTCCCGCAGTCCCCACACCAGGGGCTCGACGCGGTCCGTGATCGCCGGATTGCTTCGCAGGGTGTTGAGGTTCACGCCATCGGCCTTGTAGGGCGCGAAGACCGTGACATCGGCAAAGGGCGTGGCGTGCACGCCGAGGCGCCGGTAGAGCGCGAGGTCCGCCTCACCCAGCGGCGCCGCCTGGTCGAGGAAGCAGAGGTCGGGGCCCTTCACGTTGAAGCAGATGGCCGCGACGCTTCCCTTGCTCGCCGGGAAGGTCTCGAAGAGCGAGGTCAACAGGAAGGAGACCGCGCTGGTCTTGGTCGCGAGACCGGAGACGCCGGTGATGTTCAGGTGCGCCGCCTCGGGGCCGAGCAGGAAATCGGCATCGAGGAAGACCGGCGCAGAGAGGCCGCCGCCGGTGTAAACCCCGACGGGAATGCCGGTCGATCCCTCGGGCCGCACATAGGCGTCCATGCGCAGCGCCACCAGCACGTCGGCATCGCTCGCGGCCGTCACCGCCCCGAACGGCACCGGTTGCATCGGCTCCTCGGGCAACTGTCGCAGCACCGCCGCGCTCCAGAGCCGAATTTCGGCGCGCAACGTGGGCTCCATGCCCGCCTGCACCGGATCCCCATCGGCACCGATCACGGCGTCGAGCGGACGCGGAAGATCGGCGTAGGCAAAGCCCTCCGTCACCACGCCGAAGACCACGCGGCCCTCGCCCTCCACGCGCACGATCGCGCCGATGCCGAGCACGGCCCCGGCCGCAGTCCAGAAGTGGAACTGGTGGGGCGTGCTGGGGCGCAATTCCGTCGCGACCACCCGGCCGAGGATCGTCATGTCAGCCGCCCTGTGCCCGAAGGAATCGTTCCACATCGTGGATGCCGTAGAGCAGGCGATCGGCACGCGGGTCGGCCGAGCGCGGCGCACGCTCGGCCAACAGGTGGCACGAGAGCCGATCCACGTTCGCCACCGTGGCCTCGGTCGCCGCGGCCTCGATGCGCACCAGGCCGTGGAAGAGATCCTGGCCCGCGAACGGGTGCAGGCGCAGCCCCCAGGCATACACCGGTGCCACGTCACGGCTCCCTGGTTGGAACAGCGAAGTGCGGTGGGCATACGGGAGCGTGAGGTACTGCTCGAGCGCCTCCCCCTCGAACGGCAGCACCGCGTGGCTCTTCACCACGCCGAGCATGTGCGGATCGCGGCTCCAGTCGGGGCTCGCGGTGAGCGTGCCGTCCACCAGCAACCACGCGTCCGGGTGCCGCAGGCGATACTCGCGCGCGACGGCGAGCTCGAGCGCACCCCGGGTGCGGTCCACGAGGGCGTGCGCGCGTTCCACGTCGCGGATCGGATGCGGTGCGTCGTCGCCATCGAGCACGAGGACGTCGTGTCCGTCGAGCGCCGCACCGAAGACGGCCAACGCGGCCTCATGCGCGATGACCACGCGGCGCACCGACTGCACCGCGAGGGTCATCCGGCGCGCCTCACGCTGCCGCACCGCGGCGCGCACGACGGCCGCCACGAGTGGCAACGTGCCGACGTAGCCGAGCAGCTCGACGTGCTGGGTGCCATCGAGGAAGGCCACGGGCTCCGTCCACGGCACCACCTCGCCGAGTGGGTGATGCGCCAGCGTGCCCTCGAGCAGCCGACTCGGGCGGTACCCTGCCTGGTCGCGACGCCCTTGCGCCGCTTCGGCGGCGAGGGAGGCGGGTCGGCCGCCGACGAGGGCGAGGCGACGGCGGAGCGAGGTGAAGGGGCTGCCTGGCATGGTATGGCGCGGGGTCGCGCGCTCAGACCGGATCGGGGAGAGGCGGCACGTCCTCGAGCCAGAAGCCGGCGAGGCGCTGCGCGGCATCAACCTCCACCACGAACCGCTCGGCGATCCGGACCGGCTCCACCGGACGTCGCGTGCCGATGCGCAAGTGGAACACCCGCTCGGCCGGGTCCGCCGCCACCGAGATGGTGGTGTCGAATTCGAGCGCCGACGCACCGCGACGCGCGGCACGCGACGGAATCACCAGTTGCCCGCGGCGCGCCTCGACCGGCGCAGCCAGACCTGGCAGGTTGGTGATCTCCGGCCACACCACGATGTCGAGACCGCAGAGCACGCCGCCGACCACGTCCAGCACCACGATGGATCCATCCTCGTCGTTCAACTCCACCGTGCCGGTGTAGCCCGCACCACCGGGCACCACGGCGAACGAGCCGCCGAGGATGTCGGTCTCCGCCTCCCAGTGCCATTCGAGCACCGGGAATTCGGGGGGAGCGTTCAGGACGTGGACTTCGAGTGCCATCAGACCGGCGCCGGGTGCTCGGCCATGAGGCGCGAGATGAAGCGCTCGAGGCGATCACAGGCCGCCTCGAGTTCGCCGTCGGACACCGAGTACGAGAGCCGCACCCAGCGATCATCCCCGAACGCCGCGCCAGGCACGAGCGCCACGCCTTCCTCCTGCATCACCCGCTCGCAGAAGCGCGTGCCGTTGAGGCCGCTGGTGGGGGCGATGCCGTCCACGCGGAAGAAGAGGTAGAAGGCGCCGTGCGGCTCCACGAACTCGATGCCGGGAAGCTGGTCGTGGAAGCGTGCCACGAGGTAGTCACGACGGCGACGGAACGCGGCGACCATCGTGTTGACCTGCGCGTCCACCTCGGGCGAAGCAAATGCGGTGGCTGCGGCCCACATCGCGGGATGATTCGCGCCGGTGGTGGTATGCGTCTGGAGCGCCGCCATCGCCTTCACGACCTCGGCTGGGGCGTACGCCGCGCCGATGCGCCACCCGGTCATCGCGTACGCCTTGGACGCGCCGCAGATCACCACGCTGCGGTCCACGGCCGCGTCATCAAGATCAAACAGCGACGCCGCCGGGCCCGCGCCGTAGTTGATGCGACGGTAGATCTCGTCGCTGATCAGCCAGATGCCGTGCGCGCCGCACCACTCGGAAATCGCCCGCAACTCGGCCGACGTGTACACCGCGCCCGTCGGGTTGCAGGGCGAGCAGAGAATCATGCCGCGGGTCCGCTCGGTGCGATGCCGTTCGAGATCGGCAACCGCCACCTTGAGGCCCCACTCGGGGTCGCCGGCCACCATCACCGGCGTGGCGCGACAGAGATGCACGATCTGCGGATACGAGACCCACGCCGGCGAGGGAATCAGCACTTCGTCGCCATCGCCGAAGAGGGTGAAGCAGGCGTTGAAGAGCGACTGCTTCGAGCCGTTGCTGACGATGAGGCGCTCGGGGTCCACCACGCGACCGTTGCTCATCGCGGACAGGCTGCCGGCCATCGCGCGACGCAATTCGGGGATGCCGGCGTTGGGAGGATACCGCGTCTTCCCCGCCTCGATGGCCGCGATCGCGGCCTTGGCCACCGCCGCCGGCGTGTCGAAGTCGGGCTCGCCGACGCCGAGATCGAGGACGTCCTCCCCGGCCGCCTTGCGGCGCTTCGCCTCGTTGCTGATGGCGACCGTCTCGGAGGCCTTGAGGTGAGCCAGGTTGGCGGATGGAACAAAACGCATCAGCGGGTCCGGGTGCGAGGATTGGGGCGGCGGAATCCGAAAGTTACCCGCGTGCCGCACCTGCCCACCAGCGTTCCCCTGCCTTGGCCACCCGGAGCCCCGGGACTACCTTCGTGACGTTCGCAACACGCAACATCGTCCGTTTGACAATCGAGGGTCCGGTGGCGGATTTCGCGGAGTGGCAGGTAGCGTCGGCCGTGGCGGCTGGCATGGAGCAATTGGGGTGGTCGGCGGACGACGCGTCCGTGCGTGAGCTGCTCCCGCCGATTCGGCGTGGGACCAGCGTCGTGGCGGTCCTCCCCCCCTCGCCCGCCTGGGCCTCGCCCGTGGCAGGCGCGTTGAGCAGCGGGCTTCGCGAAGGCGGCGGACGCGTCCTGGTCCTCACCGCGCCGGCCCTCGTGGCGGAGTGGGGCGCAACCTTCGCCGCCGTCGCCGGCTCCAGCGGCATGCGCATCGAGGCCGCCCGCGGCCCGGCCCGTGCCGCCCGCCGAATCAAGGCGGACGCGGTCGACGTCCTGATTGCCTCCCCCGATACGGCCCTCGCGCTGCATACGCGCTCCGCGCTCGACACCGATCGCATCAGCACCATCGTGCTGGCGTGGCCGGAGGGATGGGACGCCGACGAGGCGCTCCTCGTGCTCCTGCAGGACCTCCCCAAGGATGCCCAGCGGATCGTGCTCACCGCCGATGCCGGTCGCAGCGCCGACCTCGTGGAGCGGTATGCCCGCCGCGCCGCCGTCTTCGGTGTGCCGAGTGAGACGGCCGACACGACGCCCGTCGCGGCCGTGCGCACCTTGCCGACGCCGTGGGCCGGACGTGCCGCGGCCGTCGCAGCCCTGCTCGAGGCCACTGACCCGCATCGGGTGACCATCTGGACCGCCGATCGTCGCGACCATGCCATGCTGCGCGCCGCGCTGGGCGGGCTCGCGGACGATGTGCTCCTCGTGGCCCGGGAGCGCCCGGAAAGCGGCAGCGTGATCTGCTACGATCCGCCGTCGCTGGAAGCCTTGCGTGAGCTGGCCGAGTCGGGAGAGGTCACCCTGCTGGTCCCGCCAGGCGCCGAAGTCCACGTGGCGCGGATCGCGGCGACTCGTCGCCCGGTGATGACCGAGTCCGCGACCACCTCGCTCCTGCAGCGCGACGCGTCACTGCGCGCCCAGGTCACGGCGATCCTCGACGACGGCCCGGATGCCGCCGCCCTGTACGCGCTCGGCCCGCTCTTCGAACGCTGGGAGCCGCAGCAGGTCGCCGCGGCACTCTTCCGACTCTGGCAGGACGATGTGCGCCGGAAGCGGCCGGCCGATGCGCCGAGCGCCCCGACCACCACGCCGGTCGGTGGCGTGCACACCAGCCGGATCTGGATGGGCGTCGGGAAGAAGGACGAGGCCACGGTGGGCGACATCGTCGCGGTGCTGGCGCGCGAGGTGGGCCTTGATCGGTCCCTGATCGGCCGGGTGGACCTCCGCGACGCGTTCACGCTGGTCGAGGTCCCCTCGAGCGAGGCCGAGCGGGTGGCGCTCAAGCTGGTCGGGCTGACGGTGCGGAAGCGGAAGCTCTCGGCCCGCGTGGATCGCGGCCCGTCGGGGCCCTCCGGTCCGTCGCGTGACGGCGGTGGAGGCGGCTTCGGTGGCGCGCGCAGCGGTGGCGGTGCCGGCGCGGGTGGTGGTCGGCCGCCGTTCAAGCCGAGGGGATGAAACGCCGACGGGCCGCCCAGCGGGGCGGCCCGTAGTCCGACGAAATTGCTGACGAACGGACTTGGTTACTTCGCCTTGTTGACGAGATCCTTCAGACCCTTGCCCGGACGGAAGGCCGGCACCTTGGAAGCCTTGATCTTGATCGTGGCGCCCGTCTGCGGATTGCGGCCTTCACGGGCAGCGCGCTTGCGGACTTCGAAGCTGCCGAAGCCGGTCAGCGCCACGGCGCCGCCCTTCTTCAGTTCCTTCGCGATGATGCCGTCGGTCGAGAAGAAGAGGTCGACGATCTCGCCAGCGTGCGCCTTCGAGGTGTCGAGGGCCTTCGCGACGGCCTCGATGAGCTCCATCTTGTTCATTGCAGACTCCTTGCAGAGAGGAAACGGATGGGATCCTGCCGCGGGTCGGAGTGACCCGACGGCGAGAATATGGGAGCCGTGCGCGAAACTCCGCAAGATGCGCGGGGTTCCCGACCCCTTCCGGCCGCATCCCGCACCGGGCAAGGATTTCCCGTGGCCACCCCCTTGACGAACCGCCCATGACTCTCCACCAACGTCCCGGACGCCTCGAAGTTGTCGCTGGCGTCATGTTCTCCGGCAAGAGCGAAGAGCTCATTCGGCGCGTCCGCCGAGCGCTCATCGCGAAGCGCCGGGTCCTCGTCTTCAAGTCCCACCTCGATGCGCGCTACGAGGGCCTGTTCAAGGTCTCGTCGCACACCGGGGTCGCGCTGGAAGCCGTGCCAATTGACCGTTCCGAGGAGATTCTCCGTCTCGCGACCGCCGCCGACGGCGTCGAGGTCGTGGCGGTGGACGAAGTCCAATTCCTCGATCCCGGCATCGTCGAGGTGGCCACCCATCTGGCCGAGCGCGGCGTGCAGGTGATCCTCGCCGGCACCGACACCGACTTCCGTGGCGAGCCCTTCGGGATGATGGGCCAATTGATGGCCATCGCGGAGGACGTCACCAAACTGCAGGCGATCTGCGTGGTCTGCGGCGACCTGGCGTGCCGCAACCAACGGCTGGTGGACGGCCGACCGGCCCGGTGGAATTCGCCCGTCGTCATGGTCGGCGGGGCCGATTCCTACGAGGCCCGCTGCCGCCATTGCTTCCAGGTCCCCCGCCGCGACGAGGACCAGGTGCCACTCCTGTGATGCGCACCATCGCCCTCACCGGCAACATCGCGGCAGGCAAGTCCACGGTCGCGCAGCTGCTGCGCGGCTGGGGGGCGGTCCTGTTCGATGCCGACGAGGAGGTGCGCCGCCTCCAGCGCCCCGGCCAGCCGGTCTTCGAGGCGATTCTCGAACAGTTCGGCCCGAGCGTGCGACGGGCGGACGGCGGACTCGACCGCGCCGCCCTTCGCGAGCGGATTCTCGGCAACCCGAGTGAGCGTGCCACGCTGGAGGCGCTGGTCCACCCCGCGGTCGAGGCCAGCCGCCAGGCCGCGATCGCCGCAGCGCGCGCGCGCGGTGCCGAGGTCTTCCTGGCCGACATTCCCCTGCTGTTCGAGGCGGCCGATCCGTCGGCCTATGATGGCGTCATCCTGGTCGACGCACCGGTCGCGGAGCGTCGCCGACGCCTGATCGAAGAGCGGCGGCTCCCGCCGGATGACGCCGATCGCCTGATTGCCGCCCAAATGCCTGCCTCGACCAAGCGACCGTTGGCGACCTGGATCATCGACAACGACGCCGATCGTGCGACGCTGGTCGCACGGACGCGGGCCGTGTGGGAGGCGATCACGGCATGACCCGACTGGTCTGGATGGACCTCACCCCGCGCCCCGCGTGGCAGCAGATGGCGCTTGACCACGCGTTGCTCGACCGCGCGGAACGGGATGGCACCTCGGTGCTCCGCCTGTACCGCTGGGACCTCCCGAGCATCTCGTTCGGTGCCAACGAGGCGGCGACCCGGAGCTGGGACCGCGACCGGCTCGAGCGCGAAGAGGTGCCCTGCGTGCGCCGTCCCACCGGCGGCCGCGCCGTCTGGCATGCCCCCGACGACCTCACCTACGCCGTGACCGGTCCGCTCGAGGCCTTCGGCGGCTTGAAGGAAGCCTACCAGAGCATCCACGCGCGATTCGCCGCGCGTCTTGCCGCCATCGGACTCGATGCCACCATCGCCCCGCCGCCGACCGCAATGCCCGGCCTGGAACCGGGCGCCTGCTTCGACGTGGCCGTGGGCGGGGAAATCCTCCATGGCGAGCGGAAGGTGGTCGGCTCGGCCCAAGTCGTGCAGGGATCGGCGTTGCTCCAGCACGGGGCGATCGCACGCGCCGACCGCCTGCCGCTGCTCGACCGCTTTCGGCTCGAGGCCCGCGGCAAGCCGGTGCCGGCTCCCATTCCGGACCTCCCCCCGGTGATGATTCTCGCCATGGCCCTGCTGCGCGATTGGGTCGACGAGGGAGCCGAACCCGTGGCCGACGAGTTGACGGCATGGGCCGAGGAGGCCACCGTGAAGCACCTGCGCTATCGCAGCCCGGCGTGGACCTGGCGCCGCTAGTCCCTGCCCCGCCCGACACGAGGTTTCGCCGATGCGTCGTCGTACCGCGCTCAACCTGTTGTTGCTCCTCGGCGCGCTCGGGCGCGTGCCACTCCCCGCTCAACAAGTCCCGGGGACGGTGGTCTTCGCCATCGGCGAGGACCCCACGCTCCCACTCCCCGCCATCACCGACCGCACGTCCGACACCGATCTGGCGGACCAGCTCTTCCTGCGCCTGGCCATCCTCGGACCGACCTTCCGGACGGCCGGTGACAATGCGCTGACACCGATGCTCGCGCGGCGCTGGCAGCGCACCGATCCGCTCACGCTGGTCTTCGAGATCGACCCGCGGGCACGCTGGCAGGACGGCGTCCCGGTCACCGCGCGCGACGTGGTCTTCACCTGGCGGCTGACGATGGACCCGGTCGTGGGCAAGGGCCGGATCCTGATGGAGCCGGTCGCCTCCGTCGAGGCGGTGGGCGAGCGTCAGGTGCGGGTCCGCTTCAAGCGACCATTCGCGGAACAGCTCTACCTCTTCAGCTTCAACATGCAGCCGTTGCCGGCCCACCTGCTCGAGCGCATCGCCCCGGCGGCCATTGCCCGGAGCGACTTTGCCACCGGGCCGATCGGGAACGGCCCGTATCGCTACGTGCGCCGGGTCCCGGGACAGTTCGTCGAACTGCGCGCCGACCCGAACTTCTTCCTCGGCGCACCGACGATGGCGCGCGTGGTGCTGCGGATCGCGCCGGATGCTGCCGCACGCATGAACCTGTTCCTCGCCGGCGAGACCGACGTGATGGGTGACGTGCAGGCACCGGATGCGCTCAAGATCAAGGAACGGCCGGACGTGGCCCTGATCAATGTCTCGCACAACCTGCTGCTCTGGATCGGCATCAACCAACGCCAGGGCGCGAGCGGACATCCCATCCTCGGCGATCGCCGCATCCGCGAGGCGCTCCGGCTGGCTCTCGACCGGCGAACGATGACGAACGGCATCTTCGGACCGAGCGCCGGCGTGCCCGATGCTGCCCAGTCGCAGATCTGGGCGTGGGTGACCGGTGGCCGGATGGATGGTGCGGTGCGGGATCTCGCGAAGGCGCGCACGCTGCTCGCCGCCGCCGGTTGGCGTGACGCGAACGGCGACGGCATCCTCGATCGCAACGGAAGCCCGCTCCGCCTGGTGATGATGTACCCGAACTCGAGCGGGGCGCGGCACAGCTTCGCCCTGCAGGCGCAGGCGATGTGGCGCGAGGCAGGCGTCGACGTGCAACTGGAGCGCGTGGAACGAGCCGCGTTCATCGAGCGCATGAACGCCGGCCGCTTCGACCTGATCATCGACGGCGGCAACCAGGACCCGACGCCGTCATCGCTGACCCAGCGCTGGTCCTGCGCGGCCGCGGCCGACTCCGCGTCCCTCAACACGCTCCGCTGGTGCGACCCGACCTTCGACCGACTGCTTGCCGGCGCGGAAACCGCCGCCGATCCGATCGCGGCCTATCGCGCGGCCCTCGCGCGCATGGCGAGCGAGGTGCCCGCGATCGTGCTCGCCGCGCCGCTCAACCAGGTCGCGGTGCACCGCCGCTACACCAACGTCCAGGTCTGGCCGACAAAGAGCTGGCTCTCGCTCTGGCAATGGCGCGTCCGCCCCGACGCCGCACTCCCGCGCGATCGCTGACGTGACCGGGTGGCTGCTCCGCCGCGGCACGGACGCGCTGCTCACGACGCTGTGCGCGATCGTGGCGTTGATTGCGCTGGTCCAATTCCTTCCGGGCGATCCGCTCACGGCCATCATCGGCGACCACGCCGTCGATGCCACGCAGCGCGCCGCCCTCGAGGCCACGTGGGGAACCAATCGCTCACCCATGGAGGCGATCGGCATCACGCTCGCCAACATGGTGCGCGGGGACCTCGGCATTTCGCTCGCGACCCAACGCCCCGTGACGACGTTGATCGCCGAGCGCCTCGGCCCGACCCTGCTGCTCGGCGCGCTCACCTTGCTGGTCACCTTCGCGATCGGCCTGTCGCTCGGACTGTGGAGCGCACTGCATCCCACCACGCTCCGCGCCCGCCTGATCGGTGGCGTGACGCTCGTCGGTTACGCCCTCCCGAGTTTCGTGATCGGCATGCTCCTGGTGTGGAGCCTCGCCGGTCCGGCGGGCTTCTTCCCACCCGCCGGCTTCGGCGACCCGTTGCTGGCAATGGAGGCGAGTCCCGGGGCCGTGCTGCTGGATCGCCTGCGCCACCTCGCCCTTCCCCTGCTGACCATGGTGATCGCGACGGTCGCGGTGCCGCTCCGGCAACAGCGTGCCGCGGCGCTCGCCACCGCGGGTCAACCATGGGTGCTCGCCGCGCGGGCGAGAGGCGTCCTGCCGGCGCGCCTTGCCATCCAGCACGTGTGGCGCCCGGCACTCACCCCGATCGTGACCCTGATGGGCCTCTGGCTTCCCATGCTCGTGGCGGGCGCCGTCTTCGTCGAGGCGCTCTTCGGCTGGCCCGGACTCGGATCGCTGATCGCCACCAGCACGTCGCAGCGCGACCTCCCGGTGGTGATCGGCGCGGGCAGCCTCATCGTGCTGCTGGTCCAACTCGGCTCGCTCCTCGCCGACCTGTTGTATCGCATCGTCAATCCAGCGCAGCGCGACGCATGAGGAGCAGGATTCGTCTCGGCATGGCCCTCCTGGCCGCCCTGCTGCTGCTCGCGCTGGTCGGTCCGCTGATTGCGCCCGACCCGAACCTGCAACCGTCGCTCGCCGATGGTACGCTCGCGGCACCGTCCGCTGCGCACTGGCTCGGCACCGACCAATTCTCCCGTGACGTGTTCGCGCGGCTGGCGCACGGCGCACGGGCCTCGCTGACGGTCGCCGCCATCGCCGTCAGCGTCGCCG